>ERZ773197.567-NODE-567-length-28978-cov-14.170003_pt1 | contig 28978 bp, 20 predicted proteins | sample MGYA00580999_ERZ773197 | MGnify/ENA primary metagenome ERZ773197 (study PRJEB29015, sample SAMEA2738166) | human oral metagenome | biome: human oral; feature: human-associated habitat; material: saliva | place: China | collected 2185 ...
CAACGCTGTAAGCGTTGTACGTTTGATAGCCCAGGGTTGACGAGCGAAAGCGAAGGCTACCCTGGGTTATTTGGCGTTAGTAGCAACAACGCTGTAGGCGTTGTACCTTTTATTCTTTGTCGTTTTATTGCGGCATTCCACGGAGAAAACGTACAACACCTACGTCGTTGACCTCCTCACTACATGCATAACCCAGGGTTGGCTGACGCCAACCCTGGGCTATCAAACGTACAACGCCTACAGTGTTGAACTACAAACACATCGCAAACTGCGTTAAATGGCTGTACAATCTGCGTCATTTTATCGTTTAAAATAAGGCATTTCATGCGGTGATTTGCGTCATTTCATCGTGTGAAATGCGTCACTTTACGCATGCATTATGGGCAGATGATGTTTAAAAAGGTGGTTTGTCATGGCGTGATACTTCCGATAGTAGCTCGCAAAGAGGTTATCGGGAGCAGGTTGTAGGGTGGTAATGGGGTTATAGTTTCTCCCCATAACAGAGGTCACCAGCGTCACCAAATCCCGGAACGATATACTTATGTTCATTCATTCCTGGGTCAATGGCAGCACACCATATTGTGGTTTTATCTTCTGGGAAGGTCTTTTTGATGTGGTCAATGCCCTCAGGTGAGGCGATGACACAGCACACATGAATCTGTTTAGGCGTACCCTTTGTGAGGAAAGCCTTATAGCCTAACTCCATGCTTCCACCTGTTGCAAGCATCGGATCGGCAATAATCAGCGTCTTTCCATCAATATTTGGTGTGGCAAGATATTCGATATGAATACCCACTTCGTGGTGTTCGGCGTCCTTATATTCGCGATATGCACTCACGAAAGCATTGCCAGCATGGTCGAAGATGTTGAGAAACCCATTATGAAAAGGTAGGCCTGCACGAAAGATAGTGGCTAAAACAATCTTGTCGGTAGGCACATTTACGCGTGAGATTCCTAATGGAGTAGTGATATCTTTTGCCTCATAATGCAACGTCTTTGATATCTCGAAAGCTTCAAATTCGCCTATACGCATGATGTTATTCCTAAAGAGTAGTCGATTGTTTTGATAGTCAACGTCTCTCATTTCGGCCAGATATTGGTTAATAATACTATTTTCCTCGGAGAAGTTTACAATTTTCATAGGTCGTTTCGAATTAATTTTTGCAAAGGTATTTAATTCTATCTTCTTTTGCAAAGTGAGTCTTACAAATGTGTTTATTGACTGATTCTTTTTAACAACTTTAACTAAGAAACGACCTAAATCGACTTAATTTTAGAGCTCGAAAGTTGGGATATATATATTTTTTTCCTTAACTTTGCCGTCAAGAAATTCAAGAATAACATAACGACAAATTTAATTTCACAACTTAAATACATTTAAGAAATGGCAAAGTTTGACAAATCAGTACTTGAGAAGTACGGCATTACAGGTACTACAGAAGTACTTTACAACCCTACGTATGAGGTGTTGTTTAATGAAGAGACAAAAGAAGGTCTCGAAGGTTTTGAGGTAGGTCAGGAGACAGAACTTGGCGCTATCAACGTTAAGACAGGTATCTATACCGGCCGTTCTCCTAAGGATAAGTTCATCGTTGATGATGAAACATCTCATAATACAGTGTGGTGGGACTCAGAGGAATACCACAATGATAACCACCGTGCAAGTCAAGAAGCATGGAAAGCTGTTAAGGAAATAGCTAAGAAAGAGCTTTCAAACAAGCGCTTGTTTGTAGTAGATGGTTTCTGCGGTACACACAAAGATACTCGCATGAAGATTCGTTTCATCGTTGAGGTTGCATGGCAAGCTCACTTTGTTACAAACATGTTCATCCGTCCAAAGAATGAAGCTGACTTCGATCAAGAGCCAGATTTCATCGTATACAATGCTTCTAAAGCGAAGGTTGAGAACTATAAGGAACTCGGCTTGCACTCAGAAACTTGTGTAATGTTCAACGTAACATCTAAAGAGCAGGTTATCGTTAACACATGGTATGGTGGTGAAATGAAGAAAGGTATGTTCTCAATGATGAACTACTTCTTGCCACTTAAGGGTATGGCTTCTATGCACTGCTCTGCTAATACAGACCTCAACGGCGAGAATACTGCTATCTTCTTCGGCCTTTCTGGTACGGGTAAGACAACTCTTTCAACTGATCCTAAGCGCAAACTCATCGGTGATGACGAGCACGGATGGGACGACAAGGGCGTATTTAACTTTGAAGGTGGCTGCTATGCAAAGGTTATCAACCTTGACAAAGAGTCTGAACCAGACATCTATGGCGCTATTACTCGCGACGCTCTTCTTGAGAATGTAACCGTAGATAAGGATGGAAAGATTGACTTCAATGATAAGAGTATCACTGAGAATACACGTGTTTCTTATCCTATTTACCACATTAAGAACATCCAACGTCCTGAATCTCAGGGTCCAGCTGCTAAGCAAGTAATCTTCCTTTCAGCTGATGCTTTCGGTGTACTTCCTCCTGTTTCTATCCTTAACGCAGAGCAAACAAAGTACTACTTCCTCTCTGGTTTCACCGCTAAGTTGGCTGGTACAGAGCGTGGTATCACTGAACCTACTCCAACATTCTCAGCTTGTTTCGGTCAGGCATTCCTCGAATTGCACCCAACTAAGTATGCAGAGGAGTTGGTAAAGAAGATGGATAAGAGTGGCGCTAAGGCTTACTTGGTTAACACTGGATGGAATGGTACAGGTAAACGCATCTCAATTCGTGACACACGTGGTATCATTGATGCTATCTTAAATCACTCAATTGACAACGCTCCTACAAAGACTATTCCTTACTTTAACTTTGTTGTTCCAACGAAGTTGGAGGGTGTTGCTACAGAGATTCTTGATCCTCGTGACACTTATAAGAATGCTTCTGAGTGGGAAGAGAAAGCTAAGGATTTGGCTGCTCGCTTCATTAAGAACTTCAAGAAGTATGAAAGCAATGAGGCTGGTAAGGCACTTGTTGCTGCTGGTCCACAGCTTTAATTATCGCATCCGACTCGACTCTCTCCTTATATATATAAGGTGTATGAGTCGGAAGAATATAATAAACCTTGCAATGCAAATGCGTTGCAAGGTTTTTTTATGCCATTTTGTGAGGACTTTGGTTGTTTTTGATTGAGTCAAAAGAAATGTTCTACTTGCTGAAAGAATGATTGTCTGCATGTAATATCAATTGAAAAGAAAGGCGCGGACTATTGATGAATGGAAAGATTCAAGTGATGTCTGATGCAGAAACGTATAGAAATCTGTTGCATTTATAATAGGTTAATTGTGAAATATATCGTAACTTTGCACGCGAAAATTAAGTGTATACTTTAATTTTGATGTCAATTTGCAGTCTACAAACAAGCAATTAATGAAGAAAATGAATACAACAAAGAAGGTTTATGGACTTATATCGTTTATTCTTTTGATAACGATGATGGGCCTTTCCGCATGCTCTAATTCTACAAATAATGTGATAGATGAAGATGATTTACCAGCCGATTCACTCGGAAGTAGAGTTAGTTTTGAGTTAGGAATGGCTGAATATGCAGATGGGAATAATGAAGATGCAGCTCAGAGTGTTGCTTCTGCAAAAGCGATGTCGCGCGCTTCTGCGCAGGAAACTAATGGAAAAGTAGTTTCATCTACAACAGAAGATCTTGGAAATGGACTTGAAGCATTGGTAGAAGTGAAAGAAACGCATACGGAAAAAGCTGCGACTCGCGCCCCAGGTTTGGCTCCCGCAGGTAGGTATACGATATTGGCTTACCAAGGGAATGAATTGAAAGCAAAGTGGGAAATACAATACTCTTCACCGGTTTATGTTATGATTAATGGTTCCAAAAAAGAGCAATATATGACGCCAGGAACCTATACTTTCTATGTGTTTAATAATAATTTAGCTTTTGAAAATGGGAAGATAGTTGCCAAATTAAATACGAATGCGCGTGAGGCTTTTTATCTTTCAGAACAAGTAACGATTCAGAATAAACGGAAAACAAAGTTGGACTTTGTACTCAAGCCATTCTTCTCAAGGGTTTATTTCAAGATGAAAGCTTTCACAACCTCAGTGTTTGAAGGATCGATGACGGGCAGTCTTGTTTATGGTGCAAGTGCAATCCCAGAATCAATAATCATAGATCCAAAGACGGGTAACGTAGAAAGAACTCTAAACTCTACAGCGGGAGAGATGCAATTCTCAGGCTTCGATGGTAACTTCTCGGTGGGAGAGAATGCTTATAACCGCAGTAGTACTCCGAAATATCTATTGCCTGAAACAGACATTACAAAGTTAAAGTTTAGATTTAGTCGTACATCTACAGGTACAATTTATAAGAAAGCTATAGCTGGAAAGACATTAACCATCTCCAATCCAATAGCGGGTGGCCTCCAAGGTGGTACTGAATATACGATTGTAGTAACGATATATTATAGTGCAACCTACCTCTTTAGTGATGGTACAACGGGTACAATGGGGAATAAAGGAAACCGAACTCCTATTGCATTGGTAGTCGGTTCGGCAGGTGGAAAGACGTATGCTATAGCACTGAAAGATGCCAATTCAAGTTGTAAATGGGCTGTAAATAATGCATATAGAAATAGGAATATAGATGGTAGTTTTAATAACTTTATAGGTAAATATACCGGATATGACTGTACATATTCGCCTATTGAAACAACTAATCCAAGTAGTGTTATCAAGGCATTAGATGATCGTTTCCCTGCTTTTAAGGCGATTGCAAGCTATAATCCAGGTGTAACATTGCAAGGAAGTATTCAAAATGCTAAATGGTATATGCCTGGTTTGAGTGAGTGGGAAATGACAATGCAGACAATTCAAGCAGGAACTTTGAAACAAAGAATCCTAAAAAGAAATTATAATTATACTGGTCCATTATTAAATAAATTACAAAGGATTTTGTTTGAGCAGGCAGGAGGAAATGCTCTTGATGGCTTTTATTGGTCTGCTGACACAGGTGGTCAGCCTTACACAATAGTCATTCGGAAAAATGGAACGACTACGCAAATCTCCGTGGCTAATAAAAATGATGGGACAGCTGCAGCGCGTTCATTCATCCAATTCTAAGATGTTAGAAATTCAATAAGGGAGAGATGAATATTCATCTCTCCCTTATTGAATTCTTTATGGTTATTAATGATATGCTATTTTACTTTCATTTCATTTATAAATCATTCCCTCCACCATCATGTTCTCCACCTTGATTGTAGGTGTCATCTACTTGAATTGCATTTGATGCATTGGGTTCAACACTGCTACAAATCATGCCTTCGTTGTCAAAGTCGATAACTTCTGTCTGCGGTTGAACGTATGTCCTTTTGAGAATCCTCATATATGTTATTATGATAATTAAGAAATCATCATGCGATTTCAATATGCAAAGGTAGTGCTTTACGTAGAAAATGGTTGTAGAAAGGTATGGATGTTTATGTATTTTTAACTAATTAATCCATCTCCTTCATCTACATTGTGTTCTATTTTAATAGCATAGGATGAGAAGTCTTTATTCTTCTAAAGAAAAAAGTGAGGGAAAAGCATAAATCTTCCCAAATATTTCAGTAACTTTGCCTATGGTCTTTACCTCATAAATGGTATTGTTTTATGTCATTTTCTTAGGGTTTTGACATCACAGAATAATTTAAATTATCTGCTTAGTAGGAACAAAACATTTACGAGTTACACCTATTTATATATATGGAAGAAAAGAAACTAATAGACGAATATCGCGAGGCGGTGAGACAATGCATGTTGTCTGCAACGAAGGATAATGGTGATCTGCAACTCACAGAAAAAGAAGTTAACGCGCGGTTAGCCTCATTTTCAGATGACGATTTAGCCTTTGGGATGCCTTTTAACACACCCGAAGAAACGGCAAATATGCTACTTTCTGAATAGAACGCAGACACTTTTGCGCACTATTACAAACATAACCTTCTATGAAATGAAAAAATCGGAGTTGATTTCTCACCCCGATTGTCATTGGTGGGCCGACTTTCGACACCACCTTTCTTGTCATTACAAACAACCTTTAACCTAAATTCAATAACTAAAAACCTAAAACTTTAAATAGATTATCCCTTAAAACAATCTTACTTTCACCTTTGACTAATCCTACTTTCAAATCGTTTTGCCTGAACACTAATCCTTTTCCTTTCGTTAGCTAAACCTATTTCGTTTCTTAAAATAAATCTTGCTTACCTAAAAACCTATTGTTGTTTGTGGGCGCGAAAGTATAAATTATTTCAAAAACAGATTGTAACGATATGACTTTTCAATAAAAATCTTCGCGAATTTTTGATATAAATCAATCTTCTTTTCATAGGAAGAAGTTTCTAACTTTCTGCCATAGACGAGTTGATAAGATGCTTTTCTCATCACCATTATTTGCAGGGTATGTTTTTTTTACGTATCTTTGTGCACATAACCAAATACCTAAGAACTTCAAACCATAAAGATATGAATACAAAATTACTGTTTGCACTGGCGGCGATGGCAAGTCCATTATGCAGCCATGCACAACAACAACCAACCTTTACTGAATGGCATGACTGTGCCGTTAATGAGGTAAATCGTTTTCCTTTGCATACAAACTTCTTCGCTTTTGAGTCTAATGACAAAGCAATGAAGGGTGATAAGAAGCTATCAAACAACTACTTCTCGCTCGAAGGTGACTGGAAATTCAATTGGGTTCCTAATGCCGATGAACGCCCAACCGACTTCTTTAAGACGACGTTTAACGACGCTTCATGGGGCAAGTTGGCTGTACCTGGTATATGGGAAGTCAATGGTTACGGAGATCCTGTATACTTAAATGTCGGTTATGCATGGCGAGGACACTTCAAAAATAATCCTCCTCAGGTGCCCATTAAAGACAACCATGTGGGTAGTTACCGTCGAACCATAACGCTTCCTGACACGTGGAAAGGACGTCAAGTGATAGCCCACTTCGGCTCGGTAACGTCAAATATGTACCTGTGGGTAAACGGACAATACGTTGGTTACACTGAAGATAGTAAGGTAGCTGCCGAATATGACATTACAAAATACCTCAAACCTGGAGAGAATCTCATAGCATTTCAGACCTTCAGATGGTGTGATGGATCGTATAGTGAGGACCAAGACTTCTGGCGTTTAAGTGGAGTTGCACGCGAATGTTACTTGTATTCTCGTGATGCAAACGTGCATATTGATGATATTCGCATTACTCCTGATCTCACAAATAACTACACAGATGGAGACGCTATGATAGCGGTTACTGCGAAAGGAAACCCAATTATAGACTTCGAATTGCTCAATGCGAATGGTAAAACCGTAGTAAAGAGTGAGTCAAACTTTAAGGGAAGGCAACGCGGAAACGTGCATTTCATGGTGCGTAACGTAAAGAAGTGGTCTGCAGAGACACCTTATTTATATACTCTTGTGGCTACGGTGAAAGACCAAAAACGCCAGGTAAAAGAGGTTATCACACAGAAGGTGGGCTTCAGAAAGGTTGAAATCAAAGGCTCGCAAATGCTTGTTAATGGTATGCCTATCCTCATAAAGGGTGCCAACCGCCATGAAGTTGACCCCGATGGAGGCTATGTTGTGACGCTCGAACGCATGATTCAAGACATCAAAATCATGAAGCGTTTGAACATCAATGCCGTCAGAACGTGCCATTATCCCGATGATCCTCGCTGGTATGATCTTTGTGATGAGTACGGCCTTTATGTCGTTGCAGAGGCTAATCAGGAAAGCCATGGCCTCGGATATGATGATAATTCGCTGATGATACAGGCTCAGTTTGCTACTCCTGTGATGCAACGCAACCAGCATAATGTAGCGATGCAGTTCAATCATCCAAGCATTATCACGTGGAGTTTGGGTAATGAGAGCAGATATTGTGACCATTTCGACAAGGCGTATGATTGGATAAAGCAATATGATCCCTCACGTCCTGTGCAGTATGAACAGGCTGCTTGGAAGGGTTCAAGAGCTTCAGATATCTTCTGCCCAATGTATTATTCTGTTGCAAACTGCGAGAAATATTGTCTTGATTCGACTAAAACCATGCCGCTTATCCAGTGTGAATACAACCATACAATGGGTAATTCGGGAGGAAATCTTGCCGAATATTGGCGCCTAATCCGCAAGTATCCTAAGTATCAAGGAGGCTTCGATTGGGACTTCGTTGACCAGGGATTGCACAAGAATCTCAATTTTAAGGCATCACGAACCTTAGCTGATTATGAGGCTAAAGCAGCTTCATTAGAGCCTGGAACGGGTAATCAAGAAGAGTATTGCTATGGTGGTGACTACAACAATTATGACCCTTCAGACAACAACTTCAACTGCAATGGTATCATAGGTCCTGACCGTCAGCTTAATCCTCATGCCTATGAACTGGCTTATCAGTATCAAAATATATGGACAGAACCCGTAGACTTGGATGCTGGAAAGATACGAATCAAGAACGAATACTTCTTCCGTGACCTCAGCAACTACCGCTTGAAGTGGACAGCCTTGGATGAATACGGCTATGAACTTGCATCAGGAAACATCGACAATCTGAATGTTCAGCCACAGCAGACGGCTGAAATTCAGTTGCCATTCGATGAAAAGTCAAGCCGATTGATGTATCTGAATGTAGACTATCAACTGAAAGAAGCTGAGCCACTCATGGCTAAAGGACAGGTTGTTGCACATCAACAAATCATGTCAGATGCGTCTGTTGCACATGCCATGTACGAGCCATCACCCGTGAAAGTGAAGTTCATCAACAAGAAGAATGAGCCGGTTCTCCGCGTTGTAGGCGACAATTTCGCCCTTGGTTTCGACCGAACAACAGGCTGGTTGACCCAATATGAGGTTGGCGGAACTAACATGTTAGGCAATGGTGGCACGTTGAAAGCCAACTTCTGGCGTGCTTTGACAGACAACGATATGGGTGCCGATTTCCAGCATAAGCTTGGTGTTTGGCGCAATCCTGAAATGAAATTGATTTCGTTAACCACTCAAACGGTAGCTAATGGAACCATGAAAGCGCATCCAACTGTCATTGCATGCTATGACATGCCGACAGTGAAAGCGCAGTTAAAGCTGACCTATACCATCTTCGAGAAAGGCGAATTGAACGTCAAGATGCAGATGACCACTGACAAGAATGCCAAGGTGAGCGACATGCTTCGCTTCGGAATGGTGATGCAAATGCCGTATAACATGGATCAGATTCGATACTTTGGACGTGGTCCAATAGAGAATTATAGCGATCGAAAAGCTTCAGAACGCATCGGTATCTATAAGCAAACAGCCGACAATCAGTTCTTCCCTTACATCCGTCCACAGGAAAATGGCACGAAACAAGATGTTAAATGGTGGCAACAGACCAATGCTTCGGGCACAGGACTTGAAATACATGGTGAACTTGGTGACCTCTCTATGTCTGCCCTCCACTATGCGATTGCCGACCTTGATGATGGACTTGAGAAGGGACAACGCCATAGTTATCAAGTTAAAAAGTCACCATTCACCAACCTTTGTATCGACAAAGAACAGACCGGAGTGGGTGGAACCAACAGCTGGGGTGAGTGGCCTTTGGAGCGCTATCGCCTGCACTATGGTGACAGAACTTATGAGTTCTTGTTGCGTCCGATTGTGAAATAACGTGGTTTATCCACCTTTTAACCCATAAAATCCACCTCCAAAGAGGTGGATTTTCTTATTTTTGCGACTACAAAACCATTGATAATGCAACAATAACCTAATATGAAGACAAAGAAAATCTTATCCACCTTATTGATGACGGCACTAACATCTGTCAGCATCAACGCACAACATCAGTTCACTGTCAACACTAAACCCGGCGCAACCATACAGCCAACAATGTATGGTATCTTTTTCGAAGATATCAATTTTGCGGCAGATGGCGGCCTCTATGCCGAGATGATAGAGAATCGTTCGTTTGAGTTTCCCGACCGATTAATGGGTTGGAATACCTTCGGTAATGTCATTGTGAACGACCAAAAGCCTGCCTTTGCGCGCAATCCTCACTACATAACACTCTCTGATGCGGGACATCGTGAGAAGCGAACTGGCTTGGAAAATCGTGGCTTTTTCGGCATGGGACTGAAGAAAGGCATGTGTTATGACTTCTCTGTATATGCTCGTTTGCACATGTTGCAAGGCGATTCAGCAAAATTTCGCGTTGAACTTGTTGATGAAGAAGACCGACCTATTGTCTCAACAAGAATCACTGTGAAGAGCAATCAATGGCAGAAATATACCTCAACGCTGACGGTTGATAAGACCGTTGAAAAGGGATTGCTTCGCATTTTCCTTGAAAAAGGTGGGGCAGTAGACCTTGATCATGTGAGTCTTTTCCCTGAGGATAGCTGGCATGGGATGCGTGCTGACCTTGTAAAAGACCTCGCAGAACTCCACCCAGGGATATTCCGTTTCCCCGGAGGTTGTATCGTTGAAGGAACTGATTTGGCTACACGCTATCAGTGGAAGAACACAGTTGGGCCCGTAGAAGAGCGTCCTTTGAACGAGAATAGATGGAATTATACCTTCCCACATCGACTCTTTCCAAACTACTATCAGACGTTAGGCATGGGCTTCTTTGAGTTCTTTCTCCTATCTGAAAAGATAGGAGCCGAACCGCTTCCTGTATTGAGTTGTGGGCTCGCTTGCCAGTATCAGAATGATGATAACGACCGAAATGCACACATCGCTATGGCCGACTTGCAACCTTATATCGATGATGCGCTCGACTTGATTGAGTTTGCCAATGGTCCCGTTACAAGCAAATGGGGACGCATCCGCGCTGACATGGGCCACCCAGCTCCATTTAATCTCAAGCAGATTGGTATCGGAAATGAGCAATGGGGACCTTTATATCCCGAACGTTTAGAAGCATTTATGAAGCAGATTCGTGCCAAATATCCAAACATAAAGATATGCGGCTCATCAGGACCTTCGGCAAGTGGCAAAGAGTTTGACTATGGATGGCAACAAATGCGCAAGCTCGGTGTCGACCTAGTTGACGAACATTACTACATGTCTCCCGATTGGTTCTTGAACAATGCAGGTCGATATGATCACTATAATCGTAAGGGGCCGAAGGTGTTTGCAGGCGAATATGCAGCTCATGTGCGTGGACTTGACAAGCAACCAAATGTAGCGATGAACAATTTTGAGGCAGCTTTGTCCGAGGCGGCCTTCATGACAGGACTTGAACGCAATGCTGATGTCGTGTGGCAAGCTACGTATGCCCCCCTGTTTGCACACGTTGAGGGTTGGCAATGGCGTCCCGATCTCATCTGGTTTGACAATCTTCAGAGTGTGCGTACAGTCAATTGGTATGTGCAAATGCTTTATGCCACAAACCGAGGTACGAATGTTCTTCGTCTGACCGAAGGCGGAAAGCCTGTTGAAGGCAAAGAAAAGATCTATGCCAGTGCCGTATATGATAAGGCAGAAAAGGCATATATCGTGAAGATTGTCAATGTAGATGACCGCGAAAAGCAGGTGAATGTCACGTTCGAAGGATTGAAAACGCTTGGCAAAGGAAAGTGTATCACCCTGCACAGTGACAATCCACGTGCCGTGAACTCATTGGAAAATAAAACCAATGTCGTACCTCAAACAAGTGAGATAGAAGCAAATGGCAATGTCGTTTCAGTGAAAGTGCCAGCAAAATCGTTTGTTGTCTATCGCTTTTAAGCTGGTTATAACCCAGGGGTGACAGCACTTTTGCTCGCCAACCCTGGGCTATCAAAAGAATAACACTTACAGCGTTGCACCATCATAACATTCGACATGGCGGATATATTCATTGAAGTATTTCCATATTTTGCTATTTATTTATTCGAATGTTTGTATTAATTATATTATTAAATAAACGTTTCAACGCCGTAGGTGTTACGCTTTCTAAGCGTAATCCGCCATAAATCCCATCGTTATACCCATACTTTCATAGAAAAAGCTCAACACCTATGGCGTTGAATCCCCTTGCGAACGTTTACCCGGGGTAGGCTCGTTCCTCGCCAACCCCAGGCTATCAGAAGCACAACTCGTACCGAGTTGCGAGATAAAACAATTGTATGGGTGACGTGGTTGATAATAAACTGTGAAATGATTTGGTGCATTTCATCGTGTAAAATACGGCAAATCACACGACCATTTGACGCATTTTAGCACGTGAAATCTTTTATTATACGCGATGCTTTTATTTAGATGATGTGAAGAAGGAAATCAAGAGGGGTGAGAACCACCTTAAAATGATGTTGTATGTTGCTGGGATTTGTTGCATTTATAGACACATTCTAAAACGGCAAGCGAACGAAAGAATAAGGCATAAAAATTTGTTTTATAAGATAAAAAACCTAACTTTGCAATACGATATCATTAATTTTTCAACATAATGGACAACTTAAAGAGAGATTTTGCATCAAGATTGCTGCAGGTAAAAGCCATTAAACTTCAGCCAAACAATCCTTTTACATGGGCTTCAGGATGGCTTTCGCCGTTCTATTGTGACAATCGTAAGACGCTGTCTTACCCTGAATTGCGCAATTATGTGAAGTTAGAGCTTGTGCATAAAGTGCTGGAATGTTTCCCCGAAGCAGAGGTTGTAGCTGGTGTTGCGACTGGGGCTATCGCTCAAGGCGCTTTAGTGGCCGACGAACTCAACTTGCCTTTCGTTTATGTTCGGTCGAAACCAAAAGATCACGGCTTAGAGAACTTGATAGAAGGTGACTTGAAACCCGGCATGAAAGTCGTCGTTATAGAAGACCTTATCTCTACAGGTGGCAGCAGTTTGAAGGCTGTTGAGGCCATCAGAAGCAATGCGTGTGAGGTTATTGGCATGGTAGCGAGCTACACTTATGGTTTCCCTGTGGCAGAAAATGCCTTTCGTGAGGCCAATGTTAGACTTGAAACACTGACCGACTACGAGCATGTGGTGGCAGAAGCATTAGCTACTGGCTACATCAGTGAACATGATGTTGAGGTGTTACATGCCTGGCGTCAGGCTCCCGATAAGTGGAAGAAATAAGATAAAATAAAACTTCTTATGAAGTAAAGGCCTCTCCCAGGCCATCCAAACTGGGGTGAAATAGCGCGTGATATGCAATGAAATGTTGTGTGAAAGCATGCGTTGAAGGTTTTAAAGCGAGAGGAAGCGAAGCGTGATATGCAATGATGCATTGTGAATTATGAATTATGAATTAAACTAAATGGCAACATTTGAAAGTAGTATTCGACAGATAGACTATCCTCAAGAGCGTGTTTATGCCCTGTTGAGTGATATGAATAATATAGATAAAGTGAAGGATCGTATCCCCGAAGATAAGGCAAACGGTCTTACATTTGATGCCAATTCGATAGGTATCAACACGCCAATGGGTGCTGTGAAATTAGTCATTGTGGAGCGTGAAGCCCCTAAATGCATTAAGTTTGAAACAGCAGAAAGTCCGCTGCCTTTTAACTTTTGGATTCAGATTTTGCCCGTATCCGAAACCACAAGTAAGATGAAACTCACCATCAAGGCCGAGTTAAATCCCTTCATTAAGGGGATGGTTTCAAAACCATTAACCGAAGGTATCGAGAAAATAGCTGATGCTTTGCAAGCTATTCACTATGAGTAAGCAAGGTGGTTTGAGGCTTGTTTTTGACGATTTGAAAAGAATTCGAATGATAAAGCCTAATCAATGGCGAGGCATTTGGATAGTGTTTGCTTTGCTGTTGGTTTGCTCTTGTGGTAAGATTCAAAACGAATATAGTGACTTTCGTCCTTATTTCGTGTATAATAATAACGTGCGGCAATGTGCTCGTTTGGCTGAAGCCATGACGCCAAATAGTGGAATCTTTTGCATCATTCAACAGCAATTTATCAGTGGAGTCACATATTATGTGTTCACAAATAGTGATGGATTGAGTCAGAAAATCATTCAAAACGACCGCGAAAGACAAGGACATTATGTGCTCGGATATAACAATGGACTCATTGTTGGCTATGGAAATCTGAGTGATCCTCAAGTGTTTTATGCCTATGATTTGGAGTGTCCTAACTGCTTTGATGCCTCATCTTTGCCAGTGCGTAGTAAGCCGTTGCATTTAGCTTCGGGTGGGATTGCGATCTGCAACGTGTGCCATCGTCACTACAATCTTAACAATAATGGAGTTATTATCAGTGGAGAGCGTGGCAAAAAACTAACGCGTTATCGTGCATCTTCTACGGGACCATACGGCATTTTAAGCGTAAATTAATAGCAATTAGATATTCCTTGTCTTACAAAATGAAAAGAATTGACTCACTTTTACACCTTAAAAGTGAAAGGTTTTGAGCCGATTCACGAAAGGTTTTGCTTTTTTTCATGAACAAAAATGAAGAATTATTTGGCGGTTTCGATAAAAGAATATACCTTTGCAAAACCTGAATTGCGGAAATAGCTCAGTTGGTAGAGCACGACCTTGCCAAGGTCGGGGTCGCGGGTTCGAGTCCCGTTTTCCGCTCAATAGTTACAAACTATTTCTTATTTCCAAAGCCGCAATGGTGGAATTGGTAGACACGAGGGACTTAAAATCCCTTGGCCAGTAATGGCTGTGCGGGTTCGAGTCCCGCTCGCGGCACACCCTTAATTTAATTCATAGATATGCGCAACAATCTTATTCTTACTCTTTCAGTGTGCTCATTGGCTTTAATGACATCTTGTTCTAAGTTAGGTAAGCTCACTTCTGATTGCTTTTCAGTTAGTCCAAACCCTTTAGAGACGGTTGGAGGAAAGGTTCCTGCAACAGTGGAAGGACAGTTTCCAGAGAAGTTTATGAATAAAAAGGCCACAGTAACTGTGGTTCCTGAGCTCAGATATGCAGGCGGAGAAGTAGCCAAAGGACAGCCAATGAAATTCCAAGGAGAGAAAGTTATGGGTAACGATAAGGTGATTTCTTATCGTCTTGGCGGTCGTTACACGATGAAAACTTCGTTTGATTATGTGCCAGCCATGCAGAAAAGCGACATGTATTTGACATTCAATGCACGCATAGGAAATTCAAAAGTCAATGTTCCGGCAATCAAAGTTGCCACTGGAGTCATTGCAACAGCAGAACTTTATCGTAAGGCTATGCTCCAAGGCGGTGCTTGTTTGGCGCTCGATTCGTTTCAAAGAGTGATAGATCGCAAGCAAGAAGCCAACGTAAAATTCCTCATAAACCAAGCTAATTTACGTAGCAATGAGTTGAAAAACAATAGTGTTCGCGAGTTTGTTAGCATGCTTAAGCGCATCAATTCAGACCGAGAGGGACTGGCAATCAAGAATGTTGAGGTGAAAGCTTATGCCTCTCCAGAAGGTGGTTTCAGCTTTAATGATAAGTTAGCCAATAAGCGTCAGAACGTCAGTGAAGGCTATGTGAAGCAACAACTCAAAGGAACGAAACTAAAAACAGACATAGATGCCCACTATACCGCACAGGATTGGGATGGTTTTATGAAGCTCGTTCAGGCGAGTAAGATACAAGATAAGGACGTAATCTTACGCGTTCTGTCCATGTATAAAGACCCACAAGAGCGTGAAAAGCAAATACGTAACATGAGTGAAGGCTTCCGTGAGCTCGCCGATGGCATCCTTCCAGAACTCCGTCGCAGTCGTTTGATTATCAATTATCAAACAATTGGTCGCAGCGATGACCAGATTCAACAGCAATATGCGGCTGATCCTACGAAGTTAAGTCTTGAGGAATTGCTCTATGCGGCATCGTTAACAAACGACAAAAACGCTAAGAAGGCTATCTATAAAAAGACTACAGAGCTCTATGATCGCGATTACCGAGCTTATAACAACCTTGCAGCCTTGGCATTGAACGATGGTGATGAGCAGACGGCTCAAAGCTATTTGGAGAAAGCTTTGCAAGTAAACCGCAAAGCACCAGAGGCATTTGCCAACAAGGCTTATATTGATTTGACACACGGAAGAATTGCCGATGCAGAACGACATCTATCAGATGCCACTGAGGCGAACGGCTTTAATGAGGTTCTTGGCAATCTACATATCGCACGAGGAAACTATGCTAACGCTTCGGATGAACTCTTTAATAACAACAATAGCGCTGCACTTGCGCAGTTGATGAACAAGAATTATGTCGCAGCTGAACAGACATTGAAAGCTATTCAGCAGCCAAATGGACTGACATATTACCTCTTTGCCGTGCTCAATGCACGCCAAGGAAAGAATGATGTGGCTGCAACCTACTTGAAAGATGCATTGCAAAAGGATCCCTCTTTGGCCGAATATGCCAAGAACGACCTTGAATTTGCTAAAGTAAATCGATGAAAAAACTCTGTATTCTCATAGTACTCACGTTGGTGTTGGCAGCCTGTGGAACCGATAAACACCATTTCGAAATCGACGGAAGACTAACTAATCTCAACCAAGGTGAGTTCTATGTATACAGTCCCGACGGCCTAATTACAGGCTTAGATACCATAAAAGTAGAGGGTGGACGCTTCTCTTATGAGCTTCCATGTGAAGAGAATGGCGTGCTCGTTATAGTCTTTCCAAACTTCTCTGAGCAACCCATCTTTGCACAACCTGGTGGTTCTGTCGACGTAGAAGGCGACGCTTCACACCTCAAAGAACTTGAAATCACGGGAACAGATGACAATAAACTAATGACAAAGTTCCGTCATCAGATTGCTAATTCATCGCCCCCCGAGATTGAAAAAGACGTGAAATATTTTGTCAATGATCATCCTGAATCGGCTGTTGGCCCTTATCTCATTGACAAATACCTACTTCGTAAGCCCCAGCCCAATTACAAACAAGCCTATCGTTTGTTGCTTTCATTGCAAAAAGAACAGGCTCGCAATGGCTATTTGAACCATCTTTTAGCTCAAATAAAGCCGCTTGCCGATGCCTCTTCTGATAGACTTCCTGCATTCTCGGCTATGGATATACAGGGCAATTCCATTTCTTCCACAACCTATTCTTCGGCTCCTGTTGCCATCATCTATACGTGGGCATCGTGGAGTTATGAGAGTTCCACGCTGCAACAGCGCTTGCTTGATATGCAAACGCGTGCCAATGGAAAACTCCAATTGCTTGGAGTCAACCTCGATGCAAGCCGAAAAGCTTGCAAAGATAACCTTGAAAGTCAGGGTGTTCGATGGCCCGTTGTCTGTGATGAACAATTGTTTAAGGGACCATTGGTGCTCAAATTAGGACTCACTTCCGTACCAGATAACCTCTTGTTACAGCGGGGTCGCATCATTGCTCGTGGGCTTTCGACCGATGATCTTATAGCCCGCATCGAAAAGATGATTTGATTTTCAGTGGACATTCCACTCCTACAATAACCTTAACTCTTTCTAATCATGCTTGTAAAAACCTATTGTGCTGCTGTCAACGGACTCGAAGTAACCACTGTAACGATTGAAGTGAGCATGAATCCTGGCGTTGTTTACCACCTCACTGGACTTGGAGATAAGGCCGTTCAAGAGGGCCGTGACCGCATCGCTGCAGCTCTTTTATATTGTGGTTACAAGTTTCCCAAAGCCGATATCACCGTGAATATGGCCCCCGCTGACCTCAAAAAGGAGGGCAGTAGCTTTGATTTGCCGTTGGCAATTGCCTTACTTGCCGCCAACGGAAGCATCCAAACAGCTTGTCTCGACCAATATATGATGGTGGGAGAACTAAGCCTTGACGGCCAACTGCAACCTATCAAGGGCGCACTTCCTATTGCTATCAAAGCTCGTTCAGAGCATTTCAAAGGGCTCATCGTACCCAAAAGCAATGTCAGAGAGGCCGCCGTGGTCAATAATCTCGATGTTTATGGCATGGAAAACATCGTAGAAGTCATCAAGTTTCTTACGGGGTCAGCCCACTTTGAGCCTGTAGTTATCGACACACGAAAGGAGTTTTATGCACAACAAACACGATTCGATCTCGACTTTAGTGATGTTCGGGGTCAAGAAAGCGTTAAACGTGCGCTCGAAGTTGCCGCAGCTGGTGGCCACAATCTTATCATGATAGGTCCTCCCGGCAGTGGAAAGTCGATGATGGCCAAGCGACTTCCTTCCATACTTCCACCGCTCTCATTGTCCGAAAGCCTTGAAACGACGCAACTACACAGCATCGCTGGTAAGTTGGGTTGTGGCACATCGCTCATCAGTCAGCGTCCTTTTAGGTCACCACATCACACCATTTCCGAGGTAGCGCTTGTCGGAGGAGGCACAAATCCCATGCCCGGTGAGATCTCGTTAGCCCATAATGGTGTCTTGTTTTGTGATGAATTGCCTGAGTTTAATAAGCATACTCTTGAAGTACTTCGACAGCCTTTAGAAGACCGAAAGATAACCATTAGTAGGGCAAAATACAACATAGAGTTTCCTTGTTCGTTTATGTTTGTGGCCAGTATGAACCCTTGTCCCTGCGGCTACTATGGCGATCCGACGCACCATTGCGTATGTACGCCGGGACAAATCCAGCACTATATGAACAAGATTTCAGGCCCCTTGCTCGATAGAATAGATATACAATGCGAGATAACTCCAGTTCCTTTCAAGGATATCAGTCGCGGAAAGCCGGGCGAAAGCAGCGAAACCATTCGCCAACGTGTTATCCGTGCGCGTGAAATTCAAACCGAACGTTTTCGCGAAATCAAGGGTGTGCACTGCAATGCACAAATGTCTGAGCGCATGATTCATACGTATGCAGAACCCGACGACGCAGGAATCGCGATGCTACGAATGGCCATGGAGCGACTAAGTCTATCGGCCCGAGCCTATAGTCGCATTCTAAAGGTGGCGCGAACAATCGCCGATTTGGCAGGGGCTCCACACGTTGAAGCCGACCACCTGGCTGAAGCCATAAGCTATCGCCAGCTTGATCGTGGCGATTGGGGAGAGCGATGAGGGCGTGATGCGAGGGAAATAATGCCTCACCCCCAGCCCCTCTCCGAAGAGAGAGGGGAGTAGTTACTCTTTGAAATGGAGGAATTGGTCTGAAGGTTAATTAAAGGTGACGACATGATTGATAATTAAAGGTTAAATAATGCAAGGCAAATCATCGCATAATCTGCCGTATTTTACTCAATAAAATGACGCGAATTGCGCAGTGATTTGTGCTATTTCATCGTGTAAAGTGACGGGAATCGTTTTGCATTTAATTATTAACTACGTTAATATCTCTAATAAACCATCTGCCGTTACAAATGTTGTAATATGCAACGCCGTAGGTGTTGTACCTTTGATAGCCCAGGGTTGACAAGCGAAAGCGAAGTCTACCCTGGGTCGTTTGACGTGAGTGGCAACAACGCTGTAGGCGTTGTACCTTTTATTCTTTGGTGTTTTATCATGGCATTCCACGTAGAAAACGTACAACACCTACGGCGTTGACCTCCACACTGCATGCATAACCCAGGGTAGGCTGATGCCAACCCTGGGCTATAAAACGTACAACGCTTTCAGCGTTGAACTGAAGTGGTATTATAATCTGCGCCATTTCACGCGCTAATCTGCGTCAAATGGTCGCATGATTTGCCTTATTTTACACGATGAAATGACGCAAATAATTTTACGCTTCATTATCCACAACATTATCACCCACAATTAACCCTCAAACAACTTCTTCCATTTCCATGGCTAACCACTCCCCTCCCTCTTCGGGGAGGGGTTGGGGGAGAGGCTTTATTTCCCTCACACTATTCCACCTTTAATTCTCAACCATGTCACCCTCACAATTATTTCACCATGCAACTCGGTACGAGTTGTTCTTTTGATAGCCCGGGGTTGGCGAGGAACGAGCCTACCCCGGGTAAACGTTTGCAAGGAGATTCAACGCCGTAGGTGTTGAGCTTTTTCTGTGAAAACATGCTTACCATAAAACCTTTGATGGCGGATTAATCAAAAAAAGCGCAACACCTACGTCGTTGTTTCCCACAAACCATACATTAACCCAGGGTAGCCTGCACTATCGTTTGGCAACCCTGGGCTATCAAAAGCGCAACACCTGTGGCGTTGAAACATGTATTTTGTAATACCATTTTCACCATTTCACACCATGGTTTAATGATGATTTTCAAGGGAAAGCGCAACACCTTTGGCGTTGAAACATGTATTTCATAATGCCACTAACAACAAACTTGGCTATCATTCGCCGTGTTTCATGCGATGATATGCATGTTTTCATTTCCTAATAAATGATGATTGTGAAATTTGTTAAAAGCTTGTAACTTTGCAAAATATTTTATATAAAACAAAAACATGAAGTCATTTCTTTTCCTATGTGCGGCATTTCTTCCCTTAAATGCACTGGCAGAAACAGCTGATTCGACTATAGTTCAACACCACACGCTATCAGAAGTGGTTGTAAAGGGATTCAAGCAAGACAATCTGAACAATGCTCCCATGTCGGTTTCTGTGGCAGGAAGTAACTTTCTTCAACACAATGAGCTGAATGGTTTGCGTGACATGAGTTGTGTTTTTCCTAATCTTTTCATCGCCGATTATGGCGCTCGACAGAACACTCCGATTTATATTCGTGGCATAGGCTCAAAGACTAACGCGCCATCTGTAGGCTTATATGTCGATGGTATGCCTTATTTCGACCGGTCAGTTGTCGACTTAGAACTCGCTGGAATCAGTGGAATTGAAGTGTTGAGAGGCCCACAAGGCACGCTCTATGGACGCAATTCAACAGGTGGACTCATTAATATCTACACCTATTCGCCTTTAGATTACCAGAACACTATAGCCAAAATCAGTTATGGTTCGCGTAATGATGTGCGCTTGGGTGTGGCACATTATCAAAAGATTGCACCGCGTTTAGGACTTCATGTGGCTGGAAACTACCACCACAACGATGGATTCTTTCGCAACCTTTATACGGGAAAGAAGGCTGACAACTTGCAAGATGCAAACGCAAAGATAGGGCTTGCCTGGCAGGCGGCACCGCTTTGGACGATGCGTTTGAATGTGCTTTTCGACCATTCTACCCAAGGTGGCTACCCATATGGCGTCTATCATGCCAATGATAACACTGCCGATGCCGTGAATTATAACCGCAACAGCGACTACAGACGCAATGTGTTGTCGGCTGGAATGAACTGGCTTTATCGCGGAAATACCTTCCGTTTCAATGCGCAAACATCGTTTCAACACAGCAACGACAAACAACACATCGACCAAGACTTTACTCCTCAGGACCTCTTTTTCGTCACAACACAACTGAAACAAACGCTCGTGAGCCAGGAATTCACGTTGCGTTCGGCCGACATTAAAGGCAGATATCACTGGATTGTGGGCGCATTTGGCTTCTATCAAAAGGCGAATAACTCGGTAGAAACGCAATTCATTACACGCAGTTTAGCTACACCTAAGTACTATAACAACCCCACTTGGGCAGCTGCTTTATATCATCAGTCAACGTATGACCTAACAAAGAGCACGCACATTGCAGTGGGATTGCGTTATGACTACGAGCGTGTTGGCGAAAACTATGAAGCAAACAAATATACATTGACTGCCGGACCATCGAGTAAAATACAAACAGCGACGTTCGAAGCACATAAATATTTCAGGCAGTTTACACCGAAATTTACACTCAGCCAGCAGCTTTCGGCCGACAAAATGGTGTATGCTTCAATCGCAAGAGGATATAAAGCAGGAGGTTATAACCTTACTTCGACAACGAATGAACTACCAGCTTATGACCCCGAATATAACTGGAACTATGAGATTGGGACAAAGATGGCTTTCTTGAATGGTACACTTCAAACCGAAATGGCGCTCTTCTATATTGATTGGAAGCATCAACAGGTGACCTCAACTGTACCAGGTTTGGGCAACATTATCAACAATGCAGGCCACTCTAACAGTAAAGGTGTGGAGCTTTCTGCCACATGGCGCCCGACAACACAATTCGAACTGCAAGCCAACTACGGGTATACCTATGCAAAGTTCCTACGTTATGAAAAGAGCAACACTATTAGTTTTACAGGCAAGATGTTGCCCATGGTGCCACGACAAACCATGGCTTTGGTGGCCAACTATACCATTCCGCACATCATTGGCTTAGACAAACTCATGCTGAATGCAACACTTCTCGGCACAGGTAAGATTTATTGGACCGAAGATAACCGTCTGATGCAACCCTCTTATGCCCTACTTAATCTCAAGGTTGCAGCCACTAAGGGATGTTTTACATGGGAGATTTGGAGTAAAAACACCACAAACACGCACTACATGAGCTATGCTTTTGCCTCTTCAGCAACGTATGCTCAGCGTGGAAAACCATTCATGTTGGGAACTTCTTTAATCTTCAAACTCCACCCATAAGCTTCAAATCATTCAATACATGCATCAAGAAAACGTCAAGAAGACAGCCTATTTGACTGTCTTCTTTAGTCTATATATCGCGCAAGCTGTGCCGATGAGCTTCTTCACGACAGCCCTTCAAGTCATCCTGCGCGAGCAAGCTGTGCCGCTTTCTATTATTGGTTTGCTGCAAGTTATTAAGCTTCCGTGGATATTAAAGGTGTTCTGGGCACCAGCAGTAGACCGCCATTGCAACACGATTCGTGACTATAAACGCACCATTGTCGGTGTAGAGATTGTCTATGCCCTATTGGTTTTGCTGACAAGTATCTTCAATTTGGGAGCTATAGTGCCGTCATCTTTCCACTTCTTAATCGTCATTATTCTACTCGCTTTGATGGCTTCTGCAACGCAAGACATTGCTACTGACGCCTTAGCCATACGCACTTCGTCGCATAAACAGCGTGGATTGTTGAACAGCATGCAGTCAATGGGCAGCTTCGGGGGTAGCCTTTTAGGAAGTGGAGTGTTGCTCATGGTGCTCCATAAGTATGGTTGGAGTCGTGTGGCGCAATGCTTAAGTGTGTTTGTTCTCATAGCCCTTATCCCGTTGTTACTGCATAAAAAGCTTGCATTTCAGCAGGAAAGCAAGGTCAAGCAGCGTGCCACGTGGAAGGATTTTGGGCTGTTTTTCCGTCAGAAAGGAATCTCTCGACAAGTCATTTTTTTAGTACTTTATTACACAGGGATTATCGGTGTCATGTCAATGTTAAAGCCTTTTATGGTCGATTTGGGTTATTCGATGAAGGAGATAGGCTTTCTCTGCGGCATCGTTGGCATTGGTTCGGCCTTTGTAATGGCCTATCCGGCAGGACTCTTTGTGCGCCGTTGGGGGTATAAACGCATGCGAGTGGTCTTTGCTTTCATTATGTTTCTCGCAACAATATCCTTTGTGTTGCTGTCCTTATCCCATCCAACGACCTTGCTGTTAACGCTTGCCATTGTCGTGCTTTGGGGCAGTTATGGCATGGGAACAGTAGTCGTTTACACGTCATCTATGCAACATGTGCGTGCAGGAAGGGAGGGAACAGACTTCACAGTGCAAACCGTTATCACACATCTTATGGGGATTCTCATCTCCATTATTTGCGGAATCATCGCCAATAGCATAGGCTACACCGGCATGTTTGCCCTACAAGGCGCCATCGCTTTAGCCTCTTTCTTTTATACAATGTACATGAATGAACAATCAAAAGACAATGAGCGAAACACTATTCAAGAAATATAACGTTCCCGTTCCACGCTATACGAGTTATCCAACGGCCAATTCTTTCGGCCCGTTTGATGAGACTGACTATTTGAAGGCTGTTGAAACTTCTAATGATGCCACTGCAGACAACATCTCATTCTATATCCATGTGCCGTTCTGTAGGCATCTTTGTCATTATTGTGGGTGTAATTCTGTGGCCATGGCAAAGCCAGATCGCATCACAGAATATTTTGAAACACTGCACAAAGAGATTGATTTGCTGTTGCCACATCTAAGAAAAGACCGCCGAATCAGTCAGATTCATTATGGTGGAGGCAGTCCCTCTTCAATGCCGTTGCATTTCATTCGTAGCATCAACGAACATTTATTGTCGGCTTTTGAGACAATAGATAGGCCGGAAATCGCCATAGAATGTCACCCAGGATACCTGAAAGAAGAGGACTGGAACTATCTTCTTGATAGTGGATTTAACCGCTTTAGTCTTGGAATTCAAGACTTTAATGACGAGGTTTTGCGTTGTGTGAATCGACAACCAGCCTTACTTCCTGTTGAAACCATCATGAAAATACTGCGTGAAGGCAGTGCAAAGGTGAACTTTGACTTTATCTATGGCTTGCCAAAACAATCCGTATCAGCGTTTGTTTCGACAATAAAGAAGGCGATTTCTCTGCGTCCCGACCGCCTGGTTACTTTCAGTTATGCGCATCTTCCAAGCCTTTTTAAACGACAAATGATATTGGAAAAGGCAGGTCTTCCGAGTCAAAATGAAAAGTTAAAGATGTTTGAAGAGGCCTCAAAAACATTGCAGGCAGCGGGTTATGTGCCTATCGGCATGGACCACTTTGTATTGCCCGATGACGACTTGAGTGTGGCTTTACAGCATCATTCGCTTCATCGTAACTTCCAAGGATACTGCCCTCGTCGCATCACGGCACAGGTATATGCTTTTGGAGTGTCGGGAATCAGCCAGTTGGATGAAGCTTATGCGCAAAACACGAAAAACATTTCAGAATATGTTTCGCATGTCAATGCAGGACAATTGCCTATTCATCGTGGCTATGCTTTAGTGGAATGGCAGCGCATAACGCGTGAAGTCATCGAATGTATCATGTGTAACAACAGCATCAACTGGCGTGACATGGCAACGCGATTGCAGTGTAGTGTTGAGACGATTAAGCAGGCAATTCATTATGATGAGCAACAATTGACGACGCTTCAAGACGATGGTTTGATTGTGTTTGATGATGAGTCATTACACGTTTTGCCAGAAGGCATGCCGTTTGTACGCAATGTTGCCGCTGCATTTGACCCCATGATGCGAGACAATCACAAACAATTCTCAACTCCTGTTTAATGAATTTATCCAAAGTTTACATGCAAAACGAAATACAAACAAAGCTTGATGTCATTGTCATTGGTGCCGGATTGACGGGCTTAACGACTGCACACACGTTGAAAAAACGTGGGAAACGTGTCGTTGTTATTGAGAAAGAACAACGTGTTGGCGGTCAGATTCACACCTATCAACAAGGAGATTACACGTTCGAAAGTGGTCCAAATACGGGTGTTGTGAGTTATCCTGAGGTGGCAGAACTATTCCATGACCTTGCTCAATGGGGCTGTTCACTCGAAGAAGCGCATGAAGAGGCACGGCAAAGATGGATATGGAAGGGCACAAAGTTCCACGCTATACCTTCTTCTTTGATAGGGGCTGTGCGCACTCCACTATTTACTTGGCGCGACAAATTTGGCATCTTGGGAGAGCCTTTCCGTCGAAAAGGGACGAATCCTGATGAAGATGTGGCCTCAATGGTAGTCAGAAGACTCGGCAAAAGCTATTTAGACTATGCCGTAGATCCCTTTGTTTCGGGCGTATATGCAGGCAATCCACACACACTTATCACGCGTTTTGCATTGCCAAAGCTATATAACTTAGAGCAAAACTATGGCAGTTTTATCCGTGGAGGGATAGCAAAGAGCAAGGAAAAGAAGTCAGAGCGCGAGCGGTTAGCTACAAAGAATGTCTTTTCTGCAGTGGGAGGACTGAGCCGTTTGACTGAAGCACTGGCACAATCCGTAGGAGAATCAAAAATCATCTTGGGTGCAAAAGAGGTTGTTGTGACGCCTATGAACGGCCAATGGCAGGTAAGTTATAAGACAGCTACGGGCGAAACGATCAGTCTTTGCAGCCAACACGTCATCACTACCGTAGGAGCTTATGCACTAAAAACAATGCTTCCATTTGTTGAAGAGGCTGATATGGCAGCGATATCTGCCTTGCGTTATGCCCCAATTATACAGGTAAGTGTCGGCCTTTCTGACGCACATGGGGTGGAGAATAAAGCCTTTGGAGGACTCATTCCAACGTGTGAGAAACAACCATTCTTGGGGATTCTTTTCCCTTCGGCTTGCTTTTCACAACGTTGTCCAACTGCAGGCGCACTCTATTCTTTCTTTATCGGTGGCACGAATCACCCCGAAATGCTCGATAAAACCGATGCCGAACTCCAGCAAATGGTTTGTAAAGGTTTGACAACAATGCTTGGTTTGCCAGCTAATGTGCACCCTGATATGATACGAATCTTCCGCCATGAGCGTGCCATTCCACAGTATGAGTTGTCAAGTGGGGCACGATTTAAGGCGGTAAATCGTATAGAACAGGCATACAAAGGCCTCATTATCGGAGGTAATCTGCGTGATGGTATCGGCATGGCCGACCGCATTCGTCAGGCCGTTCGCATGGGTTCACAGCTTGCATAAAGCCTTTTTATCGCACGAAAACCTCTTAAAAAGTTGAAAATAACATCGGTCTGACCTTGTCAAGAGCCTTTGATAATTTCGTTTAATTTCTTTGATTTACGCATGATTTATTGTAATTTTGCAAGCAAAGAAATCATAACCAACGATTGAGATGGAACAAAAGAAATTCAAACGCACAACAGTTACCGCGGCATTGCCTTATGCAAATGGAGGTGTTCACATAGGACATCTCGCGGGAGTATACGTTCCTGCCGACATCTATGTACGCTATTTGCGACTTAAAAAGCAAGAGGTGGTCTTCATTGGCGGTAGTGATGAGCACGGCGTGCCAATCACTTTGCGTGCCAAAAAGGAAGGAATCACGCCACAGGATGTTTGTGACCGCTATCATAAACTCATCAAAGAATCTTTCAAAGAGTTTGGAATCAGCTTTGATGTCTATAGCCGTACAACGAGCAAAACCCACAGTTTGGTGGCCAGCGACTTCTTTAAGAAGCTCTATGATGACGGGAAACTCGTTGAGAAAGAAAGCGAACAATATTATGATGAGGAAGCAAAACAGTTCCTTGCTGACCGATATATCATGGGCGAATGCCCGCATTGTCACAATCAAAACGCTTATGGCGACCAGTGTGAAAAGTGTGGAAGCGACCTTAGTCCAATGGAATTGATTAATCCCCACTCTACAATCTCTGGGTCAAAGCCTGTGATTCGCAAGACAAAGAATTGGTATTTACCTCTCAACGAATATCAAACCTGGCTCAAAAAGTGGATACTTGACGAGCATAAAGAGTGGCGTCCCAATGTATATGGGCAGTGTAAGAGCTGGCTTGACATGGATCTTCAACCACGAGCAATGACCCGTGACCTCGACTGGGGAATCCCAGTACCAGTTAAAGGGGCTGAAGGCAAAGTGCTTTATGTTTGGTTTGACGCCCCCATTGGATACATAAGTAATACCAAAGAGCTATGCGACAAAGAACCAAATAAGTTTGGTTCGTGGGAGAAATGGTGGAAAGAACCCGACACACGCTTAGTACATTTCATCGGAAAAGATAACATTGTGTTCCATTGTATCATATTCCCGACGATGTTAAAAGCCCATGGTGGTTACATACTTCCAGACAATGTACCCGCAAATGAGTTCTTAAACCTTGAAGACGACAAGATATCGACGAGCCGAAACTGGGCAGTATGGCTCCACGAATACCTGAAAGAACTTCCTGGAAAGCAAGATGTGTTGCGCTATGTACTTACTGCCAATGCGCCAGAAACTAAGGATAATAACTTCACTTGGAAAGACTTTCAAGAGCGCAATAACTCAGAACTTGTCGCCATTTATGGCAACTTCGTTAACCGTGCCTTGCAGTTGACTAAGAAATATTGGGCAGGTGTGGTTCCGACTTGTGGCGAATTGCAAGACGTTGACCGTGCAACCCTCGAAGAGTTTGAGGGAGTTAAGGACAAGTTGGAAGCCTATTTGGATGCCTTTAAGTTTAGAGAAGCCCAGAAAGAAGCCATGAACTTGGCACGTATTGGCAATAAATATATCACCGAATGTGAGCCTTGGAAGGTATGGAAAACAGACCCAAAGCGCGTTGAAACGATTCTATATATATCGCTACAATTAGTCGCTAACCTCGCCATTGCATTCGAACCATTCCTTCCTTTCTCTTCAGAGAAGCTCAGAAAGCTTATCAACATGGAGTCGTTTGACTGGAACGAGCTTGGCAGTACAAACCTTTTGAAGGCTGGACACCAACTCGCTGAGCCCGAGTTACTATTTGATAAGATTGAAGATGACGTCATTCAGTATCAACTCGACAAGCTTGCGGCGACCAAAAAAGCTAATGAAGCCGCTGCATTCAAAGCCGAACCAATTAAAAAAGAGGTGGCTTTCGAAGACTTTGAAAAGTTAGATATTCGCGTGGGACATATCAAAGACTGTCAGAAAGTGAAGAAAAGTAAGAAGCTGTTGCAGTTTACTATTGACGATGGTAGTGGCGAAGACCGCACCATTCTCAGTGGAATTGCAGCCTATTATGAGCCAGAACAACTGATAGGAAAGGATGTACTCTTCGTGGCAAACTTTGCTCCTCGCAAGATGATGGGTATCGAAAGTCAAGGTATGATCCTAAGCGCGGTGAACTTTGATGGTAGTCTTAGCGTCACAACAACACTCGGAGAGGTAAAAGCTGGAAGTCAGGTGGGCTAAGAATTTGAGGCTCCAAATGATGAAGTTTCAAAGTAAACAGCACGGAATTAGAATTGTTTCTGTTCTACATTTGGTGCAATCTTGATGCGCCTTTGATTCAAACATGATTGTCATTCCCTTCAATCATCCCTCGGATTCAATTTGATGTAGATGAGTGTTCGATTCAGTTTAGATTCACATTCGACATTAAAAGTCATGACATAAATAAAAAGGAAGGGCCGTTAGGCCCTTCCTTTTTTTCGTCCTTCCTGCTTACTGATGTAACGTTTCGCTAACTATCGTAATGTAATTTGCATTAAACGACCGCACAATTAGCCATTTATTAATTTATGTATTAATATCAATCATTTTATGGGATAAACGTTTCAACGCCGTAGGTGTTGTACCTTTTCGGCGCAATCCACCATATATCCATGTGT
>ERZ773197.568-NODE-568-length-28961-cov-12.199716_pt1 | contig 28961 bp, 16 predicted proteins | sample MGYA00580999_ERZ773197 | MGnify/ENA primary metagenome ERZ773197 (study PRJEB29015, sample SAMEA2738166) | human oral metagenome | biome: human oral; feature: human-associated habitat; material: saliva | place: China | collected 2185 ...
ACACACACACACACACACACACACACACACAAGCCAGACCAACAAAACTAACATAATAGGAACGCGCAACGCGCGCGTAATATATAAAATTAATTTTATATTCAAAAGGTATGTAGGAAGTTTATTGTTTACTTTCTACATACCTTTTTTGTTTTTAATCCTTTAATGAATTAATGTATTTGGATAATTCAACTAAACAATAAATAATGAGAAAATGGAAGAAAAAGAAAAACGAAAGCGATTGTACTTGACGCCTATTTGTTTAATTGTCTCTCTACCAACAGAGCATAATTTACTGGCTGCAAGCCCTGCAGCTCGCCCAAGCGGTAGTGGAACAGGAATGACTCCTACAGTCAATCCTTTTCATCCCAGTCCTAATCCTTCTAATCCTGATACGGGTGATGATGAATATAGTGATGAAAACGAATAATAGGTAATTAATAATAAAACAAAAGGTAATAAAGATGAAAATTAAACATAGACATTTTAACAAAGCAAAGTTATGTTCTGCTTTGGTAGTCTTAGGAACATCAGCATTATTTACTATATCGTGTTCTGATAATATCTTAGGTACAGATGAACAAGTAAATATTGATGGAAAAGCTGTTCGTTTTCATATTGTAGATGGACAGCAAGTAGCCTTAGCAAAACGTGCAGCAGGAGCAACACGTAGTGGAGCTCCAATTGGATCTTCAATAGCAAATCAAGCTCCTCAGAAACTTATGGCAAATGATGGAACCCATTGCCTAATTGCCTCAACACTCGAAGGGGTTAATCTCTTCACCCAAAGTGCTAAAACACGTGGTACTATAGTGAACACTACTACACTAACTCCTTTCTCTACTTCGGGATACAGAGGCTCTGCTGTGTCGTCAATTAGTAGCGTTCCTGATTGGTTTTATAACGAAAAAACTAATGCCGATGGGCAACTAACGAAAACTTTTTTGTGGGCTGGTGCCTTACCTTACGCACGATTCTATTCTGTGTATCCACAAACAGAAAGTTATTCTAAAATGTCTCTTTCTCCAAACACATATAGTGGTAATCCATACGTAGTGTTTGAAGTAGAACCAAACGTGTTGAATCAGAAAGATTTTATGACAGCATGCTCCGGACAGGTGGATTATGACGGACATAACGCACCAACAACAAATTTAGAGTTTCAACATGCACTCACTGCAGTCAAATTCTCTACAGGACGTAATCTTTCTCCAATAACGATTACCAAAGTTGAAATAGCAGGAGCTATTACAAAAGGAAAGTATACTCTTTCCGATCAATATGCAACAGCAGGAAGTTGGGATTTAACAGGATATGAAAGTGAAAGGCATACCGTTTCTCTTGATGGAATCAGTGTTAATGCACTTGAGCGCCCTAATACTGTGCTTGTAGGAAAGGGGACTGACACTAATCCAGGTGCCGATAATTACACGTTCTTTATGATTCCTCAGTTGCTGACAGGAAAAGGAGTTGTAGCTAATATTTACTATAACAAGAAAGATGGAACGCCCTCAACATTACCAATTAAAATAACTTTGAAAGGTTCATGGTTACCAGGTACAACCACTGAATATAAACTTACTCAAAAGAATTCTGATTGGGAGTATCAATTATCTGTTACAGATCCAAGTGAGTTTACTTGTGATGGAACAAGTTCTAAGACCACCTACGAGATTTCAAGCTATCGAAATGTTCTTGTTGGCTATAATTATATCCAACAACCTGTGGCTTGGAAAGCTGTTTCCTATCAAGAATGGGACTATGCAACGAATGATTGGGGACCACAGTCTACGACAAAACCTTCGTGGCTAACCACTTTTGATAAGACGGAGGGAGAATGTGGTGTGACAGCTTGGGGTACAATTACCAACGACCAAGGAAATGTTGCAGTTCGTAGAGATGTGAGAGATTTAATGAATACTTACTACAAAGTGCTGAAAGATGCAACACCTAAAGGACAGGGAGGAGCCCCATTTAATTTGGCGAACCCTCTACATGGTGAAACAAGTAGTGACATCACTGAGAGTGCGAACTCTTATCTTATTTCGGCTCCTGGACGTTACAGAATCCCTTTAGTATATGGTAATGCTATTATAAATAATACAACAAATAGTAGCTCGTATGCTAATACGGCACAGCCTGTTCAAAATAGTCGATATCTTGTACTTAATCATTTTGTAGATCATAATGATGTTGCTATATCGCATGCCTTAATCAATGAGCAAAATAATACTTCTCCTGCAAACAGTGCTAAGATTATTTGGTCGGATTATCCAAATTTAGTGCATTTTGAAAGCAACCCCATTAAGTCATATCCTGTAACTATTGATGGAACGAGTAAAAATGTTGATTTCGTGGAATTTACAGTCACGAAAGATGACATTAAGAATGGTAATGCAGTCATTGCTGTTAAACATGGTAACACCATCATGTGGTCTTGGCATCTATGGTTTGCAGAAAGTAATTCCTTAGACAAAATACGTTGCGTAAACCAAAAGGGAGACGTTATATATTTTACGAGGAGTACTTTAGGATATGTATTATCAAAATGGTATGAAGCTACTTACTCAAAGCCCCGTAAAGTAAAAATTATGATTGCACAGCAAGCGGGCAATGGCTCGCAAAGTAATTGGGAAACTAAGCCACTTATTATTACACAAGATGCAGGTACAGATAAACAAGGACAGGCTCCGCTTTATCGCTTTGGTATTAAAGACGCATATCCTGGAACAGATTTATTCTATCTTAGTGGAAGTAGTACAGCTTCATCTGAATATCCCTTTGTCATGAATAATGGGTTAGCTAAACCAACCTTTGGAGATTTAATAAAAAACCCAGATAAATACTATATGATACCCTATGATACATTCAGCACTAATTTATGGTCAGCAGAAAATGGGTATGACGGTTTTCATAGTTATGAGTCGAGTCCTATTCCTGCAATTATAAAAACCATTTATGACCCCTGTCCTGCAGGTTTCCACGTTCCTAAGGGTAATGCCTTTACAGGATTCATAAAAACAGGGATGTATGAATCAATGGGAGGAGAAGAAAATGTCAATAAGGTTGGTGCATATGATTATGGTATCCATTTCAAATCAAACGATAGTGCTAATCCAACAATTTATTTCCCAGCTTTAAGTAATCGAGATTGGACCTTTAAATTTAATAGTTACGATTTAGGAAAAGGCTATTATCATACAGCAGAATTTGGATATTGGAATAGTTTTGATGGACCTCGCTATTTCTACTTTGATAAAGAGTGGAGAATAGAAAATAGTAAAAGAAGTAGTACTAACTCTACCAATGCGTTTGCTGTCCGCCCTGCATCAGACAATCCATGATGAACTAAAATCGAAATAGAGAATACTTTTGAATTATCATATTCTTCATTAGCAACAATTCATTTATGCTTTTGCTGATTTAGAAATATTCAAATAAATGGTGTTATCCGCAACTCTGCTACAAAAGAGTTGCGGATATTTTTATATGTTTTCAGCTTGTATTGCTATTTTTTTTGAAGAACAAATCAGTTGATTAAACCACATCAAATGGTTCTAAAAGAACATCCTTATCAAGCTACATAAAAAATAAAATATAAGCAAATAATCGTTAAATTTAATAGAATTAATGTAAAAGTATTTTGAACCAATGTGATGAAATGTTATATTTGTGCCATTAATCTTATTAATCTGACAAATATGACAAATAGAAAATATGAAGGATTTTCAATCTCAAATTCATTGAATCTTGTAGATAAAGTTGAAATAGAAATTATATCTTATTTCATCGAACATGGCTATAAAATTGGAGATTCGATTCCCAATGAAATCCAACTGGCTTCAGAGCTTGGCGTAGCTCGTAGCGTATTGAGAGAAGCATTTTGAGGCTTATCGAATGTTTATGAAGGCCGATAGAAATAAAGGTGAAACAAAAGACACGATGAGTTAAAAAGATAATCCATACAAATGAAAACAACAAGCCATGCGAAGCAGTATGCACCTTGCAACACAAAAGAACTAAGCAGTCAACACAACCTTGTATTTCAAATCGTGAATCTTAAAGAATTATTATGAATAGTGGCTATCCTTTCCTCTGCAATCCATAGAGAAGGAGACAACATAACTAACACCTTATCTTATATAATGAAAAGAAAAAGAGATTAAATCTTATGTAATTACATATCCATTAACATTTATGAAAAACAAATCTCCATTCAGATTGCACCGCTTAAGCATTGGGGTTGCAGTCGTTTCGGCACTTGCTTTATCACCTACTTTGAGGGTTCAGGCAAGCCAACTAACCAAGTTGAGTCAAACGAAATCTAAAGAGCAGCTTATTGTAAAAGGAAAAGTTGTAGATCAACAGAACAAAGAAGAGTTGATTGGGGCATCCATTGCAGTAAAAGGACTCTCAACAGGCGCAGTGACAGATGCCAATGGCGACTTTACGATTTCTGTCCCTTATGCCGATGCAACGCTTGTTGTTTCGTTTGTTGGCTATCAACCTGTAGAAGTAAAATTAGGCGGACGCTCTACACTTACAATTGAATTAACAGAAGATGCAAAGGCTTTGGAAGAAGTGGTTGCCGTTGGTCATATCAAACAACGCAAAGAAACGATGACTGGAGCTGTTGCAACAATAACAACAAAAGACTTGGCCCAAAGTCCAACGGCTAATCTAAACAATGCTTTAGCAGGTCGTTTGCCGGGCTTAATTGCCAACCAATACGCAGGAGGTGAGCCTGGAGTAGACAGAGCTGAAGTGTTTATACGAGGCAAAGCGACTTTTAATGCACAGAATCCCATTGTGATTATTGATGGCATTGAGCGCGATATGACTTATCTTTCGGCTGATGAGATTGAGACTTTCACCATTCTTAAAGATGCATCGGCTACGGCTCAATATGGTATTCGCGGTGCAAATGGCGTTGTTGTCATTACTACTAAGCGTGGACAGAACAGCGATAAGGCAAGTGTTAACTTTAAGGCTTCTTATGGATTCAATAAGGCTGTGAAGTTCCCGAGCTATTTAGGATCGGCTGATTACATGGTGTTGCATAACGAAGCAATGATTAATGATGCCCGAATGAACGGCTTATCTGATGATGAAATATCCCGATTGAATCTCTTTACTCAAAAGGCTATTGACGCACATCGAGCGGGAATAGGATATAATTGGGATTATTTTGACTATGCTTTCAAAACTGCTCCACAACAAGATTATACCTTATCGATACGAGGCGGCAATGAACGTGTGAAGTATTTTGTTATGGCCAACTATTTCAATCAAGGCACAAATCTCAAACATAACTCTGAAAAGACGAATGGATCTGAAAGTAGATTCAGACGATATAACATCCGTTCGAACATTGATATTAACATAACAAAGAACTTCTGGGCTAAGTTTGATTTGGGAGGACGAATCACTGACCGCACAAGTCCGGGCACTTCGGCGGCTACAATCGTGACTATTGCCAATACGCAGCCCCCCTATTTGCCAATAACATTAGAGGATAATGGGAACGAAGCAAATCGAAAGATATTTGCGCAAAACCCTAACGGCGTGCTCTTTGGTACGCAACTTTATCGTTATAACATTCTCGGAGAACTGAGTCGCACAGGATATCAGAATGAGAAAAACACTTATTTTGAAGGCGCTTTGACGTTAGGCCACAACTTAGACTTCATTACTAAAGGGCTGAAGATTGAGGGAATGATTTCTTATGACTTTCAAGGCAGTCGCTGGATTGTTCGTGATATCCCCTATTATAATGAGGGATATAAGCGTTTTCCAGGTTATGCTACGTTCGAACCTGTAGCTGGAGTTGATGTATACAATGACCCAACAGTGCCTTATAAAGGTCCATACGGGGGCGGAAACAGGTATAATATCGACCAAAATCGTAACAATGAAGCCAGAAACAACCCACAAGACTCTCGCTATTATGCGCAGCTGAAATTAGAATATAACCGCACTTTCGGCCACGATCACGAGGTCGGTGCGCTGTTCCTCATCAACCGTAGTGAGCGCAATTACAACAATGACCCTTATTATCGCTATCAAGGAATGACCGGCCACGCTTCATATTATTATCAAAGGAAGTATCTGGCAGAATTCAACTTCGGCTATAATGGCTCTGAAAACTTTGCCCGTGGCAAACGTTATGGCTTCTTTCCTTCTGGTTCTTTAGGCTGGGTGATTAGTAATGAGAAGTTTATGCGCCCCACACAATCATGGTTAGACTACTTAAAGATAAGGGCTTCTTATGGTTTGGTCGGTAGTGATATGCTGCCCAGTGACCGTTTTGCATACTTAGCTTACTATGGAGGTGACAATGGTTATCATTTTGGTCCCAATCTCAACTCATGGATAGACGGAAACGGCGAAGCTCGTTTGGCGAGCACAGCACTGACTTGGGAGAAAGCAAAGAAGGTCAATTTAGGCATCGATATGACGCTGTTTAGACAACGATTAAGCATTAGTTGCGATGTGTTTACAGAGAAACGATTTGATATCTTGACGAACTTGAACACCAGTGCAGGTGCAGACATTCAGCGAATGAACTTCCCTGGCGTGGTTGGTGCATCTGCCCCATGGATTAACTCAAGTAAAATCAAGAACTATGGTGTTGACTTTGAAGTGACGTGGCAGGACAAAATCGGTCGTGACTTCAGATATTTTATTAAACCAAACTTTACCTTTGCTCGCAACAAAATAGAGTATACAAACGAGATTGACTGGGGAAAGAATACATGGAGGCAGGCAACAGGCAAACCCATGAACAGCAACTTCACATATGTTTTCGACCACTTTGTCGCAAACCAAGCCGAAGCTGATGCCCTAAACGCCTCAGGAATACAAGGCTCATTCGGTAAGTTAATCCCTGGGGATGTGGTTTATAAAGACATGAACGGCGACAAAGTTATTGATGATAAGGACCGTGCGGCTCAAGGATATCCTCGTTGTCCGGAAATAATGTTTGGCATTCCGATGGGCTTCTCTTACAAAGGGTTTGACTTTAGCATACTTTTCCAAGGCGCAACAAACTCTTCTATCCTCTTAAATGGTGCTGCAGTATATGATTTTCCCAATTTCCATAACGACAAAATGGGCAAGGTTAAGCCGATGCACTTAAAGAGATGGACGCCCGAAACAGCTGAAAATGCAAAATATCCAGCCCTCCATTTGGGAACACATAACAACAATAAGAACGCTCATAGCAGTCTTTTCTTGTATGATGCAAGCTATGTTCGCTTGAAGAATATAGAGATAGGATATTCTCTCCCCTATCAGTTGATTAAGGTTGCAAACCTACAACAGGTTCGCTTCTATATCCAAGGGCAGAATTTATTGACTTGGGATAAACTCGGAGACGTTGATGTTGATCCCGAAACCAATAGCAATGGCACATGGTATCCCATTCAAAAGGTATTTAATTTTGGCGTAAATATTACATTCTAAACCTAATAAACACGATAGAATATGAAAAAGATATATAAACTATTCCTTTTATTTGGAATACTTTTCTGCCTCACTGCATGCAGTGAAAGCTTCTTAGACAAGGAGAAAGATGATAAGAAGTCGGAAGAAGAAGTGTACAGTCGATATGAAGAAGTGAATAAGAACGTCGCAACAGCATACTGGAATGCACGTTATGCAATGAGGCCTTTGGTGTGGTTGGAGCACTTCTCTTCCTCGGTCATTACCGACGAATGTGAGTCTTCAAACGTAGAAGGTAACATCGGAAACAGGTATAATCAAGGTGACTGGAGCCCCAATTCAGACTTCCCGGGCAATAATAGACAGTTCTGGAATAGCATGTATTCTGCCATTCGTCACATCAATCTAACACTCGAAGGCATTGAAAAATATAAAACACCTGATAATCCTTTGAGCCCAGGTGATTTGGAAAGACGCATCGGTGAGCTTTATTTCTTAAGAGGATATATGCACTATCGTCTCATGATGTTATATGGTGAGATTCCTTATATAGACCATAGTATCGCAACAAATGATGCAATGAAGTTCGAACGCGAAAGCATTCACACCGTCGTTGATAAGATTGTGGCTGATGCAGAGACTGCTTATAAGAAGGTAGCTGAGATGTATAACCGCAGCGATGAGCACTTTGGACGAGTTGATAAAGGTGCTTGTTTAGGATTGATTGCAAAAGTTAGATGGGTGGCGGCTACTCCTTTATATAATGGCGCCACACAATTTGGCTATCAAGGTGAACGAATCTTTGAGAAAGAATATGGCTATAAAGCTGAAAGATGGATTGCAGCAAGGGATGCAGCCAAGCGAGTTCTCGACATGACTGTCAATGGGTCACCGCGTTATAAGCTATTCGATAAATACGATAATCATAACTTTCAGGACGATGGTAACCGCAATTTGAATGGTTCTTTGCTTTATAGACGCTTGTGGGATATGTTCTATGACTTCGAAAGTATACAGGATGAGGGCGTCTTTTTCGTGACTCTCGACAAAGATAACTGGTGGCAGGGAGACCAATATGCACCAAGTCGTGGCGGAGGATCACGCCAACAACCGGTTCAAGAGCAAGTAGATGAGTATGAATATATGGCTCCCGACGGCTATGGCTATCCAGTTTACAGCAAGGAAGCACGCGATGCAGGTTATGATGATAGTAATCCTTATGTCAATCGCGACCCTCGTTTCTACAGAGATATTATCTATCATGGTGCCCCTTACCGTGATAACAACAACAATCCACGGCAGATGAACACCGCAGAAGGCCCTGATAAGATTAATGCCAACAATGCAACAACAACGGGTTATTATCTTAGAAAGTTCATGAAAGACGGCTATAACAAGAGCGGTGGCTTTGACATTCATTCGCCAGCGATATGGCGTTTGCCCGAATTTATTTATATCTATGCAGAAGCTGTGAATGAAACCGCAGGACCAAATCAAGAAATCTATGATATGATTAATAAGGTTCGAGCACGCTCTTTCATGAATCCGATGCCTCCTTCGACTTTAACGAATAAGCAACTAATGCGAGAATATATCCGACGTGAACGCAGAGTGGAGCTGTTCTATGAGAATAAACGTCCTTGGGACTGCCGATTGTATCTTGAACCTTCGTCAAAAGTGGAATTAGATAAGGAAAAAATATTCAAAGCTTCAGGTCATGATAATACAGAACGCTCTGTGAATTACTGGAAACAACATCATGGAGCATATCCTAAATGCCAACGCATGATCAATGGAATGCACCCTGTTGAAGACCCAAATGGCAAGATTGAAATTGATGGAAAGAAGTATCGCATGGAACGATTCTGTAAAGAAGAAAGAGTGTTTGAAGCCCCAAAACACTATTATTTTCCAATTCTGAATACAGAATTAAACGTGTGTCCATCGCTAAAACAAAACCCAGGATGGTAAACCTAAAGGCTATCGATGTTCTGAATGATGACCATAAATAAGATAAATCACAAACAGAAGTACTTTATATAGCTTTTAGTTACAATTACCTTAACATGAATTGATCACGGCAGGTCATAGCCTGCTGTGATCTTTTATTTTGTATTCCTATCAAGGTTCCATTAGTTTCTGCCTTTGTTTTACATGTTTTATATAGACGAACAAACATAAGTTTATTTGCTAATATCCCAGCGTTGGCAAACAACGAGCCAGCACTGGGATTCTCATTTTCAGGTGGGAATCAACGCGGTGAACACGTTGCAGCATGCCTATCTTATGCCGTTTCGTTGTCATTGCATGGACATACGAAGGTGGAAGATAAGGAGGGGCGACGACATAGGGCTGCAGCAAGTGAGGCGTATAACAGGAAACATGCGAAAGAGCATGGGATGTTAATGTGGATTTCCCCATAGGTGGCACGTCATATAACAGGAAATGGGGAAGGAAATAAAAAAGAAATGCTCCTTAATGTGTTCATAAGAGCACAAAAAGGAGCAAAAATTACAATCTTAATAAAAAAGTTTTACCTATGGTTGTATATGTTTTCAGATTGTATTTCTATTTCTTTTGATGAACAAATCAGTTGATTAAACCACGTGGGCAGGCTGAATCCACACGATACGGCAGCTTGATGCTGTAAACAATCCATGTCATTTCATCGTTCAAATCAGCACGTTTTACACTGCTGTTTGAGCCACCTTGGCGAGTCATTCACCTGCTTTCATTTCAGCGCGAGGCAAATTTTGATGGAGAGACTGCGCCTTGATTCTACCCCACCCGCCCGACAAGCTTAGGCCGTCAGGCGGAGATGGGGTATTAATCAAATTATCATGGAGTTTTTATTTCAAACCATTTGTTCATTCGGTCAAGTCGCAACACGACCAAACACCAACGATTGCGATCGCTGAGCCATTACTTCTTTGGCGTCTCATCCTGGTAATACAGGTCGCCAGAGAGGATTTGTTTCACGCGCGCTACCAACTCTTCGCCCTGCAAGGTCATAGAGATGAGTTTGCCGTCAGGGGTAATGAGGAAGTTCGTGGGCACATGATTTACGCCGAAAAGCTTTGCCGCTGAGTGAGCATCTGCCTCATTATTGCGCGCTTGCACCCAGTTAGGACGTTCTAAATGCCATGCTTTCAGTGTGTTCTTCCATGCCGTTTCGTCTTTATCTACAGACACACTGATGAGTGTGAGCTTTTCTTTGCCTTGCTGAGCTGCATCATACAGGGTTTGCAAACGTTCCATTTCTTCTCGGCAACCCATACTTTGTGCATCCCAGAAGGTCAATAACACATATTGTCCTGCATACTGATTGAGTTGCTTTTGCGTGCCATCAGCAAGATATAACGTTGCATTGGGCACATCATTTCCCTGCATCAAACTCATGGCTTTCACACAATTGTCTAAGTCGCGTGCCTCTTTTGACGACTGAATTTCAGGCGCCATAGCATTCACAAACAAGCGACCATACTCCTTGTTAAAGCGTGGTAGCATGTCGCGCTGCACCAAAACAGGGTATGCCACCGCATCATTATGCTCTAACAACCATTGCAACTGCGCTGTCATCAAATCGATATCAGCCACCGCGCGAAGGCGTTCTACAGCCGCTTTCCCTTCAGCTGACGTCACATATTGTGCGCCTTTTTCGCGTTTTAGCGCTGCAATTCCGTCTGAAATCTGCTTATCGTGGGCCACAGAAAGCTCTCGGTAGGACGCACTTTGCGCATCATGAGCAAGCATTCCGTTATCTTTCACGGCAAACATAGCGCTATTTCCCTCTGCTGCGCCAGCCATTTTGGGCTTCAACTCACCACTCTTGAGCTTCCGAATGGTGTTAATGAGCTGCTCACCACGTAGGTCAAAGCCCATGATATAACCCTCTGGACTGATCAACACCGTACGAGGCACAGCCTCAACATGGTAGAGTTTCGCTGCAGGAGAACCCCAACCTTTCAGTACAGAGATATGCGTCCAGTGAGGTTGTGATAGTCCGTTCTTTGCAATACAAGCCGTCCATTCAGGCTTTTTGCTGTCAATTGAATAACTCAACACCTCAAATGGCACCGCGCCTTCAGCCTCTTGAAGGGCTTGTTTGACTACAGGGAACTCGCGACGGCATGGTCCGCACCACGAAGCCCAAAAGTCAACAAGCACATATTTGCCTCGGAAATCCGACAAACGCAACGTCTTTCCTTCGGGAGTTTGCCCCTCGATATCGGGTGCAAGCCTTCCTTCTGCCAAGTTTGCTGCCCGTAATTGATTCTCCAACTCAGCGTACATAGGGTGCTGTCGCATAGCCGTTGGCATGGCTTTCATAAAGGTTTCTTCCAACACTTTTGGGGGAAAGAAACGGAAAAGGTCGTATTTGATAATATAAAGTACAACGGGTGAGTTGAGATGTTGTGATGCAAACTTCATTGCTTCGGCACGATGCATCAGGCTATTCACGTAATAAGTAGAGCGCTGATAAGGGTAAAAGGCCTTCTCATCGTTACGTTTGTCAGCCGGAAGTGCAGCAAAAGCCTTGTCCATTCGCACACGTGCACGTTGTATTCCAGCCTCACCAAACTCCTTATATTCATCAAAAACATCATTCGATGGCGTGCCTTTTACGTGTGCTCCAACAGGATAACACGCGTCAAAAGGCTGAATTTTTATTGTTCCGGGCTCCAAAAACACCTGTATAGTGCCGTTATCAAAGCCAGAAATGTGATAAGGTGACATGTACTTCGGTGCCTTTCCACGGAACGAAAACGCCTTGTTTGTGACAACAGCTGAGTCAACCACCACCTCTTCGCCATTCACTTCATGGCTTAAATAGACTTTTTTCACAGTGCGGGGTGAGTTGCGAAGCGAATCAATCTGCATTGTTCCCTGAATGAGATAGGACTGATTGGACTGCGCAAACACCCCACTGGTTGAACATAATAATAACAATATTAATTTTATTTTCATCGTTTTATTTGATTTAGTGCTTGAAAATATCTTTCCTTTTGATTCTATTCTTGACGCCGTTGGCCGTATTTCTGCCTATTTCAACACCTTTCCAAGGGTATCTTTTCAGGCAAAAAGCATCATTATTGATGCTATTTCAGCCAACATCTTCACGTTATTTTTCAAACTGTTTGACTATGAATGCACGCAAAGCCTCGCCATGTAGGCCCGAAGCCAAGATGTGGTTATCGCTATCCAAGATAAAGATTGCGGGGATAGCCGACACACTATAGAGTCTCGCTACCTCGTCTTTCCATCCCTTTAACGATGAAACCTGCGTCCAAGTGAGGCCATCTTTCTCGACAGCAGCCAACCAACGGTCACGCTTTTCGTCTAAGGAGACGTTGACAATCTCTAAGCCTTGCGCATGAAACTGAGTGTAAAGTTGCCTTAAAATGGGGTTATTCAGACGACAAGGACCACACCAAGACGCCCAGAAATCAACGATTTTAATCTTCCCTTTCATCTTACTGAGCGTGAAAAGTTTGCCATCTGGCATCGGAAGAGTAAAGTCGGGAGCCAGTTTTCCGGCACTCGTTCGCGTGAGTCTTGCCACGCGTTCTTTAAGAATCTGCCCACTACGGCTTTGCTTTGCGCCTTCTCCCAGCGCGTCATATATCGCTTTTGCTTCGGTCAAAGCCATGTCGTTTTGCTCTACAAGCATTAACATCAGCTGTGCAGCAAGTAGATTATCGTTGTCAGCAAGAAAGGATTTGCGTGCCGTTTCCATGCCTTCTTTCAGCTGTTGAATGCTATCGTTGAGCTTACTTGCACTGCCATAGCGCGAGTTTCGACGCAAACTGTCACACGTTTGCTGCATCTTTGCAATGCGCAATAACGTTTGTCGATTGTGTTGTTCGTAGCTGCTCATGCGGTCTTGCAACACACTTCCCGCAATCGACCAATCGTCTCCATTCTTCAAATGCACGCGATATGTGCCACCAGGTTCAAGGATAAACGAGAAGCCTCCATCGTATCCAACCACTGAAAGGCGTGCCGGCACAGGCTCGTTCACGCTCACTTTCTGCATAGAAAAGCCTGAGGTAGAGAACGGAACAACCGAAAGGGTGTCCCAATGGGTTTCAGAAGTTCGTGCCGTGAGGCAGAGTTTGCCTGAGGAGATGCCTTCAATGGTACCCGCCAACGACGCATTTGACTGCGCCGATAGTGTGGCTGAAGCCATGAGAAAGCCTGCAATTGCAATAATTTTCTTCATTGTTTATTTTCGAATAGGTATTTGATAAGAGTATTCACGCACGAATTGTACATCGAGGATATTGCCTAATCGCTGACCATTTTCATCTTGGTCATAGAATCGTGGGGCATAAGTTTCGTCGATATCTGAGGCGGTATTCAACTTGATTTGCGCTACTCCACCCTCTGTTCCGCGGTTCATGCCGATGACCATATAGCGTCCTAAGTCGCCAGAATATAAGAAATTATCGTCTGAACAGAACTTCATGCAAGAGATAGTATAGCCTGTTGGCGCACTATAAAGCACGGTTTTGTCGCCATTATTCAAATCAAACCTCACCACATCTGACCCATCTGCATAGAACACATAGTTTGTTGTGAACCACGTGTTGTAACAGATTGTGGCAGCAGATGACGGGGTGAAGCCTGTCAACTGCTTGCCTTTAATCGTATAAGCAGGCTCGTTGCTATTGGCATTACCGCCTCCGTCCTCATCTGTTGCTGTGGAAGTGAGCTGATAAAGATAATACTTCGTTCCGGCAGCATCACTGAAAATGAAATAAGGTTGAGCCTTGTTATAGTTCTCACGGAACTGAATGAAGCCATAAATGCCCTTCTTTCCAACAGGAGAAAGCCCTGCTGCAAGTGACGAAAAGTCTACATGTGCATCTAAAACAGGGTTGTTCAGTTGCGCCTCATAAGCCTGTCGCTCGGCCCAAATGCCATAACTATCCTCCTTACTCACATGCAAGAAGCGATTACCTCTACTGTCCCAAAACACAAAATCGGCTGCCGTTATCGTTGCAGCGGTCACATTATAATTCGTCACCGAAGAGGCAGTAGCAGGGAATTTGAATGAAGGAATTGTGCGAGCCGTGATAAATCGGCCATCGCGACCAAGCATATAATAGAAGTCTGACTGGTTAGAAGGGTCGCCTACCATACCGATTTTCGATGGCAAGAAAGCGCCTTGATCACTTTGTGGGACTACAAAGTCGCGATAATTCGTAAAGCATGGCTTCAAGCCAAAGGGGTCGTAGGTCTTCACTTTGCCATCGGTTTCGAAGGCAATAAGGTTATAACGTTTCACAAAATCACGCCTTTCTGAAACCAAACCATATTGGAACATCAGCTTATAGGCCTTTGTGAAGGGATTAACTGCATCGGGATGCACCAACTTATAGGCATCGCTTCTGACCTTTGTCGATGCGCCCACCACCTCAACATTACCTAAACGCACATTACCTTGACTGCCGTGGAGGAAGAAAAGGCTGTTTTTGAAGATGGGACGAGTGGCAACCTGGAAGTTAGCATAATGCGAAAGTTTTGTCGATTGGTCATGAACACGCAGCAAAACTGTAAAACTTGTGTCGCGCCCTAATGGCAAATCAACATCCAAGTAGCCTCGCGTGGTCAGCGTATCATAGACCGTTTTGCCATTCTTCTTATGGCCTTCAATCCACGTAAAATCTAACTTTTCAAGTCCAGTTTGCTTGGATTGCTTCACCTCTACCTGTATTTTCTTATGGGTTTCGGCAGCAGTCAGTGGCTGAGTAAACTCAATTAACTTGCCCGATAGCGCCTCGACAGTCCCTGGAGTGAAGATTAACGTGTCGATGGAATTCATGCTATCGAAACGATAACTATAGTTACCTTGGTCCTCATAACATGAAGATAAGGCCACAATACCTGTCATTAATAAAACCGTTCGTATGTTCATATATTTCGTTATTTTTCGATGTGTGTTGTGAAATCAGCCTCGTTGCGCTGCCTTTTGATTCATTTCGGTGCATGAAACGACTGAGATTGCAACGCCAAACGAGTGCTTTCATTTCTCATACTCATGTGAATGGAATCATATTTTCCGATGAAGAGAAATTCAACTCCGCTTAGGGCACGACAGGAAAGCTAAATGAATAGCTGCCGTGGGCCACCGCATCGCGGAAGAGTTGATTGCATTGCTTGATGGCATCTTCCCCTCCTATCGACTCATCCCATGACACATTGCCCCACTCATTCTTAACAGGGAACATCTGGTTGAGCACAAAGTTTTCGCCCTGATGAGCCATCCAAACCTTTATCATCAGTCGATATTTCTCGGGAGAATAGCTTCCATAGTATTTCTCTACCATGGTTTTACCTCCTTGTTCGTCATCCCATGCCTGCGGTTTGACTACGTTGTAATCGATATCCGATAGCATTGGCACATAGAAATTATCCTTATAAGAAGATCCCGGGCGCCATCCGTCTAAATAATAGGTGTTGTATTTTGTCATCATCTGTTCTACAGCACTCTTATTCAAGGCTTTCATCTTGGCCTCATCTCCGGTTAATTGTGCGTGCTCATTAGCCGTTGTAATGTCTAAAGCATTGCAAAGACCAACAAAAGCATTGCTGTTATAGGTTCCAAGATAGCGGTCGTGGAGCGGTGTCCAGTACCATGGCTTCTCATAAGTATTGTCGTTTGTAAACGGAATATCTATCGTAACAGCCTCTTGTGGATGTGCCTTTTGATAGGTTCTCAAGCTATCTATGGCGGCCAAATTCCAGCGAACGAACGCATAATAGTCGTAAGAGGCATAGAATTTATCTTGCTTTGTGAGCTTCACTAACATGATTTGCTTGTCTGCCGACCATGGACCGAGATAGATAAGTGACATGTTATCCCACTGCGCGGGCTTGGTATAGCTTTCTTTTGCATAGAGTTTGAACGACTGAAAGCCCTTTATTCCGGCGCCAATCTGTGAGCCAGCATCCTCGCTATCGATATAAACCTCGACACCAAACACGGAGTCTCGCATCGTAGGACGCTGGAGTTTAACCTTCACTGTCTTTGTGATTTCCTTAGGACTGAACACTACTTCAGGTAACACCACCTTCGCTTCGCCGCGTCCTTCCATGGCCTTCGCCTTCAAAATCACCTTGCGTGGCTCGTCAGATGCCCGTCCCATGACCTTCAACTGCAACGGAACAGCAATTTCTTTCGGTTGGGTTAGGATGGAATCTCCAAAGTTTACGGTTGCCGTTAGTGCGTCTTCGTCGGCATAATTGAAATAAACACCATCGCCATCTGCCGAATAAGTTTTCACCACTTCTTCTGAACACGACTGCAAAAGCAGACTGCCGAAGAAGAGGGCGATGATGAGTTGATATTGAGTTTTTATCATGATGCTTGTCATTTTGAATGAATTGAAACTTCGATGTGCCTGCATTATTGTTCAGAAGCGGCTGTCCAGCCATACTCTTTTTCGGCATCAGGCAATGGGAATACAAAGCGTTCTTTCGACAACTCCACATTCTGTGCATAAGGAAGTTGGGTGATTCCGTGGCGTTTTAAGAAGAACCAATATTGTCCTTCGGCATAAAACTCCTTGCGGAACTCCTTGTTCAACGCGGTCAAACGTCCTTCAGCATTCGTATAAGAGACATTAACCGACTTGGAATATCCACGTTTGTTGCGCACGAGATTCAGGTATTTTGCCGATGCCGTCATATCGTTTGTCATCTCACAAAGAATGAAATACATCTCCGGAAGCCTGATTAGAGGCACTGCCTCATGGGGATTCGTGTTATATTTTCGTGAGATTGCCGTCTTCGTTGACGAGTGTTCATAGAATGCAGCGCTCTTTGTTCGCATGTCTTCACGCGTAGATCCCGACACTTCGAAATACTTATCGAAGCGCTCTTGGCGTATAAAATACTGCGTAGAGAACTTATCTCCGTCGGCCCAAAGACGCGAAGTAGTCTCTTGCATGTGGTACATGTTCAGGGCAACTAAGCACTCTGAGAACAAGATGGGGTCGTCTTGATTGGATGAACTCAAAAGGAGTCCGCAATGATCAATCACATCCTGTGCGCAAGCGATGGCATGTGGGGCGTCGCCTACATAGCAATAGACGCGTGCCAACAAGGCATTCACCGCGTGATAGTTAAAGCGGAACCGCCTGTTGCTATCCTCAAGACGGAGTGTTTTCTCGGCTGCGAGCAGTTCTTTTGCCTGCGTTAGGTCCTTCAACACCTCCTCAATGACGTCTTTTGCGGGTAATAATGGCATCTTTTCCTTATTGGTTTCCACGCGATAAGGGATTGACTTAGTCGACGCTGCGGCTGCATCAATGCCATATTTCCATGGTCCCCAGGCACGCAATAAATCGAAATGACAATATGCCCGGATAGCAAGCGCCTCGGCACGATAGCTATTTCGCGTGTTCTCATTACGGATAACCTGCTCTCCTTTGCTATCAAGCCACTTCAAAAAGTTATTGCAATTGGAAATCACATTATAGAGTTTAAGCCATGACTGGGCTAACTTCTGCTTGGTGGCAAAGCCTGCTGACGTCGTCGTAGCATAGTTATAGATGGCTGTTTGGTCTACCGCTCCATCAGGAAGATAGTCATATTCTTGTGCCAACTGGTCGAGAAGGCCAAATGACATGTTACCTCCGTAGGCCTCAGTGGTAACCATCGACAGATAGATTCCAGTCAAAGCACTCTCAAATCCCGATTCCGTGGAATAGAGTTTTTCGGCGGTTAGATCGGTTTTTGGTGCGACATCAAACCAATCAGAACATGCCGTGAGCAGACAACATCCTATGAGACCTGCGGCAACACGACGCACATGGCGAAAGATATATTGAGACTTTAGTCTTTTCATAGCGTTGAATTTATTTAAAGATGATAGAGAACGACATCGTATAAGAACGTGAGAAAGGATAAGAAAGACCACGTTCCATCTTCACAGTAGAGAGCCTTAACAGGTCGTTTGTAGTGAAATTAAGCGTAAAGACATCAATACTCAGGCGACGTAACAATTTATATTGCGTCTGTTTGAAGCGATAACCTAAGTTGATACTGGCCAGTTTGAGTTCATTATCTTTCATAATGAAGCGGTCAGAAGCAGGAGTTTCCGAGCCATTTATATCGATTCTCTTGTATTTTGCGATATCCATTGGCTTGTGCCAACGGTCAAAAGCTGCGCGACGATCTAAGTTATAAGCGATATTACTGTTTTCAATCTTGTCGACTAATGTTTGATTATACACGATGCCTCCCCACTTAAAGATGAATCCTAACGTACAAGAGAAGTCGCGCCAGTTAACAGATGAGCTAATGGTTCCATTGACTTTCGGTGTAGTTTCGCCCACAGGAACCTTATCAGCAGGGTTCCAAACGAAGGTCTTTTCACCATCTTTGGTCAAGAAAACCTCTCTACCCGTCATCGGATCTATACCTAAAGAGCGCACAGCATAATACGTTGTAGTAGACTTTCCCTCTTGATAGATGGGCAAAGGTGCCGACTTTGACTTCAATTGTTCCTCGTTCATCTTGCGTAAGTAGTCTGAGATCTTGCGAATCTTATTGCGATTATGGTTCATGCCTACAGCCACTGTCCAATAGAATTGCTTTCGAATGTTCTGCAAAGCAATAACACTTAACGTTGCATCGAAACCCTTGTTTTGTAGTTCTCCAGCGTTAATATACTGCGACTCGAAGCCCGTTGAAGGAGCTAAATCGTAATTAGTTAGCAGCTGACGACTAATATTATTGTAATAGTTGAACGACAAATTAACTCGGTTTTTCCATACACCGACATCAACACCAAGGCCTAAATTGTCGGTCTTTGTCCATTTAATATCTGGATTATTCAGGCGAGACAGCACAGCACCCAGCGTAGAGAACGAGGTGTAAGGACGCATTGTGCGACTGAAAGTGTAATATTCGATGGCATCAGCTTGGCTGGAATTCTGCGAGCCTGTTATGCCATAAGTAGCTCGGAAGACTAAGTTTGAGATGCGACCTGCCAGCCATTTCTCGCGATGTGCATTCCATCGGGCACCTAAACTCCAGAAAGGAGTGAGATGATGGTCGGCATAACGTGATGTGATTTCACTGCTGACATTGAAGTCTACCGAGTATTTATTATCGTAACTATAAGACAACTGCGTGATGAATCCCATTGAACGGGAGATTGCTTCAGAACCACTTGGCGTCGTAGTAAGCTTATTTCCGAAGATGAAATCATCCATATGATTGTCTGGATAGCCTACAGCAAAGAGGTTAACATAATTGCTTTTATCTTCTGAAACGGTCCAGTTGCCGAAGACACTCAACAGATGTTTCTTGAAAGTTCCATTCCAATTGAAGCCTATATTGCTTGACCACGACTGCATATCACCCGTGTTTTTCGAGTAACTTCCACGCAAAGTGGGGTCTAACTCGGTTAAGAACGAGGTGTGATCAGCTGGCAAGAATCGTTCCGTGCGTGCCATTCCACGTACAAAAGAGAAGTTACCTGTCATGCGAAGGTTCTTCCACAACCGATATTCTAAGTTCAATCCAGCCGATATATTGGTATTAGATGAGAAGTCTTTTATACCAACATGCGCGTTATATAAGGGGTTACTGATAGGTACACTGCCTGAACCTGTGTGGTTATCTAACTGGCGAAGATACTCTCCATAGTCATTCGTTGGGCGATAATATGGGTTGACACGCGTGTACTCGGAGAACGAACCATAAGGTGAATTGTATCCATTGCTGCCGGCAAGATTAATGTTTGCCCCTACGGAGAGTTCCTCTTTGCGGTAAGACATGCTGAAGTTCAAACTCTTCAAACCTTGACTTGAGCCTTTCATCACACCCGGTGTAGAGGTTGCATTGACGCTCAAGCTGTAACGGAACACCTCTGTTCCACCTGCAGCGGTAAGCGTATGACGATGTGCAATGGCTGTACGTAGCGGCTTACTAAGCCAATACGTGTCGACACCTGCCAAGACATTGCGCAACAAACGATTGTAAACGTTCATACTTTGCGCTGAAGTGGGGTCATAAACTCCTGCATCCCACTCCATCTGTAGTTTCTCTTTGGCATTCATCAGCTTGTAATCGGTCAAGTCGGGCACTTGAACCGTGAGGCCACCATTATAGTTTACGGAGAGCACTCCATCGGGAGCAACCTTCGTTTCGATGACAACCACGCCATTAGATGCACGAGAACCATAGATGGCTGTAGCCGCTGCATCTTTCAATATCGTTACATTTTCAATGAGTTCTGGGTCGAGTTGCAACACACGACTCATCGAAACGATAAAGCCATCGAGTACAAATAAGGGGGTATTTGGGCGACTTGACACATTATCCAACAACAAATCCATGCTGTTAAGCGATGAAGTTGTGCCGAGATTCTGGTCACCTCGAATAAGAAATTCAGGCTGAGCATTGGGGTCAGAGCCTTGAGTGTTGCTCTCTAACACCTTGAAACTCGGGTCATAGAACTGCAAACTCTTGAGAATATTGGTAGGATTGAGCTTGCGCAAATCGGCTCCTTTCACCGAAACATAATTGCCTGTAAAGCTCGATTTCTTGCGTTTGCTCAAACCAGTTACAACAACTTCGTCGATGGTTTGCCCGTCTTCTTTAAGCTTTATCTTTAGGTCTACCGACTTACGAGTTATCTGTATGGAGTAGGTTTCATAGCCCATATAGGTTACTTTGATAGAAGCCTTTGGCGGAACCTGCAAAGAAAACTTTCCATTTACATCGGTAACACAACCATTAATGCCACCACTTGCGGTGCCATCTGTAACGACTACCGTTGCGCCGATAAGCGCTTCACCCGTCTTTGCATCAGTAACAACACCCTCAACAGCGTACATATTCTTTGCAGGAACAGTGTTGCGCTGGGGTGAAATGACTACATGCCGACCGCTTTCATACCTTATCCATACGTTCTGATCACCGATAAGGCGACCCAATACCTTATCCAACGAGAGATCTTTCACGTTTAACGACGTGGGATTTGTTATCCCTACCAGCGTAACATCTTGGAATTCTAACGTTGCTCCGGCTTGTTTCACAGCCTTTTCAATGACAACTCCGAGAGGTTCATTACTGATTCGCAACGTGATGGGCGTGTCCTTCCACTCGTCTTCGGCTGACCTTTGCGCAAGAAGTGGGAGTTGACACAAGAAAAGGAAGCACAGCAAGGCGAGCCATGCATTAGGGGATAGAATACTAAACTTTAGCTTCTCCATAAAAATTAACGTGTTTATGGACTTTAATGACTATTAGATTAACTACCGAAAATAACTTATTCAGCACATGAGAGATTGATCATTGCAACAGTTTTTCAAGCGTTTCAATGTTGGTTTTATCAATATTGTATTTAGATTTGTACGCATTCAAGAGAGGTTTAACGCGTTCAAGTTCCTTTCCATTACGGATAAAGTTCACCAATAACTGGTAAAGCACGGCGTCACGCTGCACACCTTTATAATAAGAGGCTAAGGCTTGGAACATGGTTTCCAATGTTTGTGGCGCCTCATATTTCTTTCCTTGTTTCACCGCCTGCTTCTCATTTTCATAAAAACAATAACGCATCAAGAAACTAATATATTCAGGGCAGCGCATAGCTCCAGGCCCTTTGCGTAGTGAAACGCCGTCCATCAGCTTCCAATAATCACCTATTTCTTGGTCTGAAATGGGAGTCTTTCGCATGTCAGCATACATCTGTGGATACTCCATGAACGAGGTATAGGCAGCTGCTTCGGTTTCAGCAAGGAGATATTCTGCTGCTGTTGGCTGAAGCTTTTTATTGTTTTCTTTCACCAATTCCTGTACTTTCGTAAGCAAAACACGCGAGTCGTCAATGCGTTGTTTGGGCTTTATATCGACAACAGCACACGCCAACAACTGGCTCTTATAGCGCATTTGGCGACGCAAATCAGCAATCTTTCTCAGCAAACGGTTAGCTTCTACGGCCTTCTCCGTACCGCTAAAAGTCACCGAAGAAACGCGCTTCTCGTCATATTTCACAACCACATGCACGCTGTCTCCAGGCATAAGCAGAACATTAGTCTGCCCATTGATTAACATACATTGCAGCTGTGAGGTCTTAAACGAATAGTGATGTTCCTCTCCCGGGTTAGTATGAAACTCGGCAGCAATAAAGGGTGACTGCACGCAATCAAAGTAAACCATGTCACGTTGATAACCAAACACTTCAGCACTCAGCGTAGTTTTTGACTGCGCATGCCCCATCAAAGAGAAACACAACATTGTGCCTAATAAAAGATTACATCTCATAAATCCCATTATGTGTATTTTTTAACAGATAGATTACAAGCAACAAGAAATTCACATAGTATGTAAGTGTTGGTCAACTTAATAACAAACTAAGTATTTAGAATCTCTAAGGTTGATATTGCGAAATTAACTTTATTTTCTTTTCAAAGCCACAATATTGCGTTAAATAAATTTAATTTCGTGAATATTTTCGAACAACCATTTTCTCTTTCACGTCAAATCACCACGCAAAGTGACTGAAAACGTGGGACGAAATGACTTGAAACGTCGACTCATTCCTATCATTTCACGACCGAGAAACACAAAAAAAGGAAACCGGCGCAAGGTCAGTTTCCTTTAGAATTTATTTGAATTAAATCGTTATCTATTAGTCAAGCCACTTCACATAGCAGAAGTCCTGGCGATGAGGAAGGTTGACATTCTTCGGATACATACGCACACAACTTCTAAACGCGCCTGCAACATCGGGCTCGATTACAGCTTCAAACGTATAGAGATTGCCCTCGTGACCCTTCACTTTGAATGGACGAACGCTATAAACTTCGTGGTCATCCGTTGAAGTATTGCTCTTTAGGCTCACAAGTTCCAAGCCAACAGCGTCGTCAAGTCCTTGTTCATCGATGACATATTGCATCGTATATTTCTTTCCAGTCTCGCCTCCTGTGTCTAACAATGACGTGTCTTTGCTGACAACATGAATCTCATCCCAGCGCTCTGCAACGGTTTCTTTCCACAAAGCGATATCCTTTGCAAGACGATAATCATTCTCTTGGAGCTTCTTGAAACGCAAAGCCTCACGATTATAGAATCGATCGAAGTAGTCATCCAACTGACGTTTCATCGTGTAATGAGGTGCGATGGTAGAAATAGAGTTCTTAATGACCTTCACCCAATCGGCACTATAGCCCTTCTTATTACGGTTATAATACATTGGTATGATGTCGTTCTCTAACAAACCATAGATAGTTGCGGCGTCGAGTTGGTCCTGATAAGCCTGGTTTTCGTAAGTACGTTTCTCGGGAAGTGCCCAACCTGCGCCCTCACGATAACCCTCAACCCACCATCCATCAAGTACGGATAGGTTGACAACACCATTCATTTCGGCCTTCTCTCCTGATGTTCCAGAAGCTTCAAGGGGGCGAGTTGGTGTGTTCATCCATATATCTACGCCAGAAACTAAACGGCGAGCGAGTTGCATGTCGTAGTCTTCGAGGAAGATAATCTTACCTAAGAACTCCGGACGTTGACTGATTTCGTAGATCTTCTTAATCAAACCTTGGCCTGCTCCGTCTGCAGGATGGGCCTTACCAGAGAAGAAGAACAAGACAGGATGCTCTGGGTCGTTGACAATCTTAGCCAAACGGTCAATATCTGTAAAGAGAAGGTGAGCTCGTTTGTATGTAGCGAAACGACGACAGAAGCCAATCATCAACGCGTTGGGGTTGATACGCTGCAACAAAGAGACTACGCGTGCAGGGTCACCCTGGTTGCGAAGCCAGTTCTCGGTGAACTTTTCACGGATATAATCAACTAACTTTTGCTTCAAAGCCATACGAGTTGACCAAACCTCTTCATCGGGAACATTGTTGATAGCGTGCCAAATCTCTTCATTACTCTGGTCGTTCATGAAGTTCTTGTCAAAGTACTTATCGTAGATTTTGCGCCATTCGGTAGCCGCCCATGTAGGGAAGTGCACACCATTTGTTACGTAACCAACATGATTTTCCTCTGGGAAGTAGCCTTTCCACAATGGAGAGAACATTTTCTGGCTTACCCAACCATGAAGCTTACTAACGCCGTTCACGTCCTGACATGTATTGCATGCGAAGGTACTCATACAGAAACGTTCGTTATGATCATCGGGATTTTGTCGGCCCATTCCAATGAGTTCATCCCATGAAATGCCTAATCTTGCGGGATAACCACCCATATATTTGCCGAAGAGAGCCTCGTCAAAGTAGTCGTGTCCAGCAGGAACTGGTGTATGAACTGTATAGAGAGAAGAGGCACGAACGAGTTCCATTGCCTGATTAAATGTTAGTCCGCTCTCAACATAATCACACAAACGTTGCAGATTACAGAGTGCAGCGTGACCCTCGTTGCAATGATAAATATCTTTCTTTATACCCAAACGCTTCAATGTTAAGATACCACCAATACCGAGAAGTATCTCTTGTTTGAGTCGGTTTTCCCAGTCACCACCATACAAGCTGTGGGTGATAGGCTTGTCAAATTCAGAGTTCAAGTCGTTGTCGGTATCCAAAAGATAGAGACTTATGCGTCCAACGTTAGCACGCCAAACGTATGCATGCACCATATAATTGGTGTAAGGAACATCTATAACGAGTGGATTTCCATTCTCATCCAATACGCGTTCGATTGGCAGTGAATTGAAATTCTGAGCTTCATACTTAGCAATCTGCTGACCATCCATGCTCAGGCTCTGTGTGAAGTAGCCGTAACGATAAAGGAATCCCACGCCACACATGTCAACATTACTATCAGATGCCTCCTTAAGATAGTCTCCTGCAAGGATGCCGAGACCTCCGGAATAGATCTTTAGCACTTGAGTTATACCGAATTCCATACAGAAGTATGCCACCGATGCACGCTCCTTGTTTGGCTTTACATCCATATAAGCGCGGAACTTGGCATAAACGTCTTTCACTTTCTTCATGAGTGACTTGTCTTTTACTATGGCTTCTTTGCGTTCATAGCTTAAACGCTCAAGTAAAACGACTGGATTGTGTTGCACTTCTTCATATAAAGCCTCGTCAAGGCTTTTGAAAAGGTCTCGTGCTTCATAATCCCATGCCCACCAAAGATTATGTGCCAGTTCGTCAAGACACTTCAATTGTTCTGGCAGACGAGATTTGACTGTCAACTCCCTCCATTGAGGAGTGTTAACGTAATCAGCTTTAATTTTCATAAATCTCAATTTATATTAATCTCAATAACTATTTGTTTTTCTTGCTTCTGCTTTGTTAAGAGCAGCATGATAGGCCTCATGATAGTAGCCAATGAACTTACTCCACAAAGCTTTTCGAGAGAGTTTCTCGGCATTTGCACGGCAAATCTTCACCTCGGTAGCCGAGAATGAGGCAAAGGTTTCTATCGTTTTCTGAATTGATTCGGCCACATCGGCATAATTATAATCCGTGCGATGAACAACTTTCACACCGTCTTCAATCTCACTATCACTGCCTTTCACCTGATTAGCCCATAGTCCAAACCCAGCCAAATCGGTGGTGATGCAAGGCACTTTGAAAGCAACGGCCTCCAAAGGAGTATAGCCCCACGGCTCATAATAAGACGGATAAACGCACAAATCGTTACCCAACACGATATCATAATAGGATAAATCGAAGATGCCATCATGCCCAGTGAGATAACACGGCACGAAAATCAGCTTCACACGACTATCTTTTTCATTGTTCATTCCAAGCGAATTCATCATTCCTAACACACAATCATTGTCCTGATTGTGTAGCCAATGCGTGTAAACAGGATGAGATAGCGGACTGTCGAAAGTCTCTTCATGACGCAAACGGGCTTGCAAGTCTTCACGAGGACCACCTACCCAGCCCGGCACTTCAATGAAAGCAACTACCTTTTTATTGAGTTTCTCGGAGAAACGCAATCGATTTATAGCCTCAACAAACACATCTATGCCTTTATTTCTAAACTCATAGCGTCCACTGGTCGATACAATCAGCGTGTCATCATCAAAGCAATCGCCCGTCAGTGCATTCGCCACACGAAGTAATCTCTTGCGTGCCTGCTTGCGTTTGGCTGTAAAAGTCGACCCCTTGGGAACGAAATCATTTTCAAAACCATTAGGAAGTACGAAATCTACGGGCTTATCCAACAACTCTTTACACTCCAAAGCAGTGATATCACTCACGGTAGTGAAGCAGTCAACAAAATGTGCTGTCTGTTTCTCTATTGAGTGTTTGCTTTGCATATTGAGTTCCGCGGCCATCTGATCACCATTATAAGCCCACAGATATTCATAGAGAGGCTTGTTATTTCCGGCTATACTTCGACCAATACTCGTGGCATGTGTCGTGAAGATTGTAGCGATTTCAGGAACCTGTTTCTTGATATACAGCAAGCCAAGACACGTCATCCATTCATTACCATGATAGATAACACGCGCATCCCGACTAAGATAATAATGATAAAAGCTTTCAACAACCTTTGCAGCTGCATAAGAAAACATGTTGGCTTCATCGTAATCACCATATGCATGAAGGCTATCAACCTTGAAATCTGCCCAAAGTTGACCATAAATCTGGTCTTTTTCAGCATAAAAAGGCTGGAAATCTACCAACACTGCAATAGGTTTTCCGGGAACATCCCACCGACCTATTTTCATCTTTAGCCCCTCTTCAGCCTGCGCTTTCAGTCGCCATGCCGAGAATAAGCTTTCATCTTCTATGAAATAAGGACTGGAACTCTCCTTCCAACAATCGGGACCAATGAATATTATATGGTCCTTCATCTCGTCCTGCAAAGTTTTTGCTCGTGTAGATAGCACGGTATAGATACCGCCTACCTTATTACATACCTCCCAACTTGATTCAAAAATATAATCGGGAATACTCATCTTCTTACCCATTACAAAGACTAATAATGTGTCGCAAAGATAATATAAAATTCTAAAAAAACAAGTTTTACCACCTATATTTTTAATAATCATGCCGTTTTCTTGATGAAACAATATATCTTTGTAACTAAAACTGAAAGATAAATGATAAAGAAAGTATTACTCGTTTTATGCGCTTTCTTTGCTGTTTTGACACTACACGCACAGAAAGACAATGTTTTCAAGGGATATTTATATAACGATGAATATCAAGTTTACATAGAAATGGACTTCTATCATAACACGATTAAGGTGCCAGGACAAGAGATTTTTGGAGACCTTCCGGGCTATTTTGGGGCAAAAAGAGATGTGCGTAAGTGGCTCTTTACCAATGTAGAACTCAAAGATTCCACGACTGCTAAGCTCGCCATCACCAACGACTATGGCAGCGAAGACCTTGAAGCCACACTAAAAAGACTACCTGATGGCACCTTCGAATTGCAGCAAGATGGCGGCAGTACGCTGAAAATTGCAGTGAATCGCAAGTGGGTTAAAATCCCCAAACACCTGATTTTCAAAAAGAGATAACATATTTTTGCAACACCATTATTTATGAAACCCACCGCGTGCAGAATGGAATAACGCCATTGGTGCCATGGTTTAGATGGCCAAGCGTTGCCAAACGATTGTGCAGACTACCCTGGGTTAGGGTATGTGATGCATGGAACAACGCTGTAAGTGTTGTGCTTTCTAAGCGCAATCCGCTATGAATCCCCTCGCTATAACCATGCCTTCTCAGAAAAAGCGCAACACCGATGGCGTTGAATCTCCTTGCGAATGCCTACCCAGGGTAGGCTCGTTCCTCGCCAACCCTGGGCTATCAAAAGAACAACTCGTACCGAGTTGCGTGGTGAGGACATTTATATCGCCAAATACATTCATGGGAATATTGGCACAAAATTTATAACGTTGCGTCATTGCAACAGCCACCATGGGTGATGTATTCATTGAAATACTGGCATAAAACCTATGGTGTTGTATCATTAAAACATTCATAATGGTAAATACATTCATTGGAATATTGACATAACACCAACAGCGTTGGTGATTAACAAACAATTTATTGGGTTATATTAATGTAGCTATTATAATACGTTGTCAATGATGTTCCACGGAATCATGCCACAAATAATAAATCAACACGCATTTCTCAACGCTATAAGCGTTGTACTTTTGATAGCCCAGGGTTGTCAAGCGATAGCGCGAACTACCCTGGGTTAACATATAGTTTGCGTGGAACAACGCTGTAAGTGTTGTACCTTTTCGGCGCAACCTGCCATTTATTAATTTGTGTGTAAATATCAATCATTTTATGGAATAACCATGTCAACGCCGTAGGTGTTGCGCTTTTGATAGCCCAGGGTTGCCAAGCGATAGCGTAGGCTACCCTGGGTTAGGGTATATTGTGTGGGGAACAACGCCATAGGTGTTGCGCTTTCTTTGCATAATCCATTATTAATCACATCGTCGTAACCATGCTTTCTCAGAAAAAGCTCAACACCTATGGCGTTGAATCTCCTTGCGAATGCCTACCCAGGGTAGGCTCGTTCCTCGCCAACCCTGGGCTATCAAAAGAACAACACCT
>ERZ773197.569-NODE-569-length-28924-cov-4.596107_pt1 | contig 28924 bp, 44 predicted proteins | sample MGYA00580999_ERZ773197 | MGnify/ENA primary metagenome ERZ773197 (study PRJEB29015, sample SAMEA2738166) | human oral metagenome | biome: human oral; feature: human-associated habitat; material: saliva | place: China | collected 2185 ...
CGGTACACCAATTGAGGGGATTTCAGATTCTCTGATTTTGGCGAAGCGAGCGGATAGAGTGATTATGGTTTGTGCGGCTAATGAAACTACGATCGAAGATTTACAAAACTCGAAGCGAGCTCTCGAAGCAATTGAAATTAATATGCCTGGTGTGATTTTGAACCAAGTAGTGGATAAGCGCCATGGTCAAAAGAATAATTATTATAGTTATTATATCACTTAAAAATTTTCCATGATAGTAAATTACCACGGTTTCTATTTTCTAAGTGTTAAAGAATTTAGCTTGGCTTGATGGCTTCGCTAAGATATTTTTAGTGTAGCGAAAATTCATCATTTTGTCAATAACGATATTATAGTCATGCAGATAGTTTTCCACAATCCCCACTAATCTGCATGACCAATATCATCTCTTATTACGCTGTAGTAAATTTATATTTATCAAAGAAATACTCTAAATGTCCTTCTAGACCATGAACGTATCGTTCTGTAGTTTCAATCCTTGCGTGTCCCAACATTTCTTTAGTCTCCATTAGTGAAGCACCATGTTTTTGGATGTCAGTTGCAAAAGAGTGGCGCAACGCATGCGGATAGAAGTTTTTGAATCCGGCTTGGTAAAATGGTTTTTTCATTAGATAGCGGATATCTTCAACCGACATCGGTTCATTTTTTCCGGGTGTTCTTACCCAGATAAAATCGCTTATTCGGTTTCTTTGAATCCAATCGTCTAACCGACTTCTTGCTTCTTCGCTCATATATGATTCGCGTGCTTTCGATCCTTTACCAATAAACGTTACCATTCTTCCATTAAGGTTCATGAGCCGAAGATTGCGTAATTCAGAAATTCTAAGTCCACAATCAAAGCAAAGCTTTATTAGCAGCCACTCTAAATGATCAGCATATCTCAATACTTGCTCAATCTGTTCTCTAGTGTAGTAAACCCTACGAGGTGGTTGTTCCTTACATTTAATAATCAATCGTAGTTTCAATTTTGGAAATGATACCCCCATATCTTGAAAATATCGAAGCATAGCAACTAAATTGACTAGTCTGCTATTGATTGTTCTGCCAGAACATCCACGAGCAGTTTGTTCCGCTATCCATTCATTGATGTGCTTGTTTGATAATTCACTAAGGCTGTCAATCTTAATTGTTTTGAGGAACTCCCTACAAATCCATCTTTTGCTGTGAAGAGTTTGTTCACTCATGCGACGAACGTTCTCGCAGTAATTCAAATATTCATCAATTTGCTTATCTATTGATTTTAAGTTTTTCATATTCTTCCTTATTGAAAGAAAAGCCCCAAGCTCGGCTAATCGCCAAGCAAGAGCTTGGGAAGCTTTTCGTGTCTAAATTAAAATTAAATTATTTTTTTAGTTAAGCCTATTACTATTGGTATATATGGTTATATGGGTGTGCGGATTTCGCACACTTAACAGGGGTCGGGAAGTGTGCGGATTTCGCACACTTCATGGTACTTTTCCACAGACTTATCCACAAAAAATGGGGTATTTTTCCACATGTTTTCCACAGATTTTGCATAGTTTTCCACAGGTAAAATTTGACAAACAAAGAGAGGTATGCTTCTTCAGCTACCTCCATATTTTTTGCAATTTAATTTATATTATTTTAAGTATTTTTATCCCTGAAAAGACCCTCTGACCTCGTTTAATATCATCAATTGCTATTAAACCTAAGTCTGCAAGTTTGTGATTTAATCTGTAAATTTGGAACCGATCAAGTCCAAAATCTTGTAGTATGACACGATTAGAAATCCTAGTATACCCATATTTATCTGGCTTGAATCGTGATATATAATCTTTCAGCGAGTAATACCAACTCCACGCTACTAAATCACCATTAAAAACGGTGGAGAGCGTCCTCTTATCCATCCTGATGTAGTAGTTATTAGTCGACATTTTACCTCGCTTATGATTGTGAGGCTATTCCATGAGAAAGCCCCCTCGTCATTAAAACGAGGAGGCTCAAACTCCATTACATCAATTTCCTTGAGTGTAATAAAAATTATACGATATGTCAATCCTTTATTTTAGCCCAACGAGCCTGTACGGCTCTTCTGGCTGCTTCAGAACGTTGCTTAGCGCTAAGGCTCTTATTTGGCAGATTTTTGGCTAATTTAGACGTATATTCATCCCATTTATCAGCTTTATCTTTTAGTTCATTGTATTCGGTTTTTGGGATGGTAATAAATTCAATGTCGTTATTCATGCTTTCTCCTAATAGTGGTAAAGACTTGACTATTCAGTTATGTCTTGCTAGAATGGAATTGTTATGTTAGATTACTTTCGTCTTCGTGGGGCGAAAGTAATTTTTATTTCAAGTCTTAATCGAGAGATTTTGAATGAAATACTCATAGCTTCCTCCTTTCTACCATTTTTTAATGTGCCAATGTCTTTACCACTACCTTAATTATACACCGCATGGCGTATAAAGTCAAGGGGTTTTATCAATTTTTCTCAACAAAAAACACCTTATAAATACTTAAAAATTCCACATTTTATTATGCTTTCGTGTATTCTACAATTACGTGCCACTTTTTAGTTTTACCAATAGCCGAACCGACTTGAAACGCAATATCACCAAGTTTCGGACGAATAGAGAAGCCACTATGCCATGCTCCATCAACGCTATTGGCACTATTTCCATAAAGCCATGGAATTGGACGCCATTCATCATAATCAGACAAAGCTTCACAGTGAGCAAAAATGACCGTACTAACGACATTTGCCTCAGCGAATTTTGTAGAAGCAGGAATATATCCAGTGCCCTTAATTACTTTACGATATATAGTTTTACCATCTTCCCATTTGCCTATAATTTGTTCATCAGTGGTATATTTGTTATTTAATTTAGACAATGGAATCATACCATTGCCAATATTGGTTCCGTCTGCTAAACCAGCACAAAAATCAGCTAAGTACTTGTCGTTAGCGACCATCTGATCCATCTCTGCAGCGGTTAAAACATCGAGTGGTGTAAAATCCATATTAGGATATGGTAAAGTTACTGCCATTATTTTGTCTCCTGATTAAAATAAAAATCTGTGTACTCAAAACTAGTATCGGTCGCGGTCATCACAACTCGCTGAGCCGAAGCAATATCAATCTGTTTAGCGACATTATCTAAGAAGCTTTCAATGGTCTTTTCAGCTTCTGAAGTTGTCAAAATCATTAAACAAAACTTAGTGGCATTTTTGTCTCCAATGGTGTAATTTTTAGCGTAACGATATGTCGGAACTTGAGTAGTTTTTGCAATATTATGCTCAAAATAAGTTCGTCCAGCCGGTGATTGACGAACAGAAAACTCATCATTTAGTTTTGGTTTCCAAATCGCAACTCGATCAAGAATAAGTTTGTTTATCATATTCATGATTATGCAATTTAACAGGGTGGCAATGGTATGATTCAAGCACGAAAACTTAATTGGTCGTCATTGATTGATAAAAATATCCAATATGGAACTAATAACGGAACATTTTACCCATCCGGAACACCAACGACAACGACAATAACCTTCCCGCATCCCTTTAATAATGCTCCAGCAGTTATGGTTATTCCACGCTCAGTAGCGCAAAACGGCGCTAGTTTGTATGGAGAAATTTATGTTGCGACGATACGTTCTATCAGCAACGCTCAAGCAGTTATTACTTTAAGAACAAACTACCATAATAGTGTCAACGCAAAATATGATTGGCTAGCGATTGGCGACTAAATCCATCAACTAGTTTTTGTGTAATACAGAGTAAAATATGCCGTAGCCTGAGACCTGTCGTCTTTAGTAATTACTACCACCTCTGTGTTTGATAAGTAGAAGTTGAACGGTGCTGCACTGGTAGAGCTTAGGACTACTGCACCTTTTTCATCCCAAGGCGCATTCGTTACAGATTGCTCAACTTTAATAATTCTATCTAGTTTAGAGATGCCATGGGCAACTCTTTTAGTGCTGTTATTCGGTAGGTTGCCGTAGCTGATGGTCTTTTTGTAAATAGTTTTACCGTCCACCCATTTCCCAGCAATTGTTTCTTCAGATGAAAAATTAAATGCTTGAATCATACCATTGCCACCCTATAATCGCTTACGCTATATTCATATGAACAACGATTCAGCCCTATATCAGAAACTAGGCAAGATGGAAGCAGATATTAAAAATATCGGGGATCTTGTAAATGAAGTAAATCGTAAAGTCGATACATATAATGTCATTTCTCAACGAGTTACAGTCCTAGAAGAACGAGCTGCAGACCGATCTAGTCGTCTTCATAAACTTGAAGAAAATCAAGCTAAAATCGTCTGGGCGATTATTACAGCAGTTCTCGGGGCAATCCTTAAATTCGTGATTATTGATGGAGCGCATCGATGAAAAAGACGAATTGGCTATCAGTTTTAACTTGGGGAGGGATAATGTTATTTAACATTTTATTCTGGCTATTTATAACCTTGAAGGGATATCTTATCCAAGCATTGATCTCATATCTCGTTATTGGGGCATTATTTATAATCTTAATGTTTAAGGAATTAAAATGAGCTGGAAGCAAACAATCTACCCAAATCTAGACGATAAAAAACTTGTAATTTACGCCCAAGGAAAAGTATTACTAGACTGGTTTTTGTGGTGTTTAGCGGTTACTCAAAAAGTGTTTGGCGTTGCTCCTTTTGCAGAGTCTGCTCAAATTGCATGGAATTGGAATAATACTAAGCATCAAGACCGTAATCTTCCAGATGGATGTTTTGTCCCTATTTGGTGGACTGGTGGTTATAAGAACTATGGACATGTGGCTGTTGCTAAGCGTACTGGGAACCGTATTCAGATTTGGTCAAGCCCATATACTCGTAAACCATTTTTCGATTACTTCGAAGGCGAATTAAACGTTACTATCGATACTATCTCTCGTATCTATGGTGTTAGTTATGCAGGCTGGACGGAAACCATGAACACTACAAGAATTATCGAGTGGGTCAATCCACCACAATTAAAATCTAATGAAGAAATCGCAGCAGAAATATGGCAAAAGAAATGGGGTGATGGCGAAGAAAGAAAGAGACGTTTAGCTGCAGCTGGTTATAGCTGGGACGCTATTCAATCTCTCGTAGATAAAGGAGTTGGCAAACCTGTTGAAAAACCTGCTGAGACATCGCAAGAACCACCAAAGCAACCGGAACAACCAGTTGAGCCACCTAAACCAGAACCAGTGCCAGAAGCACCTAAGGAAAATCCACAAGAAAAGGAGAGACAAATGGAAGAGAACAAAACGGAAAATATTAACAAGGATGAGCAGAAAGCCGAAGAAAAGGAAGAAACTATGAAGCCTACATTAACTGATGAACAAATCAACAAAATCAATGAAGAGTACATGAAGCTAGCCAACGCTTCAACTGAAGCTATCACAGAGGCTGGCTCGGGTTTTGAGTTTAGTAATAAAACTAAGATTATTGCATATTTAATTGGTGATTTTCTACTTCTTGGATCAGCTATCACGCCACAAGTTGTGCTTGCTATTATGAGCTTAAACGATAAGAATATGACAGCCTTCGGTACGGCTCTTGCTAGTATTTTAGCAACCTTGGGTTCACAGATTTTATTGATTTTTAAGCTGCTAAAGAAGAAAAAATAAAATTCTTAATTTACCTCAAAAAACTACCCCTCTATCATAAACGATAAAGGGGTTATTTTAGTTTAGACGATAGTTTTATCATCTAATAAGAAAAACTTCTCAAAACGTCTTAGAATAGCTAAAACGGCGATATAGACAAATTAAGCCATGCTTTTATGTTAATTTCTGGGATTTGTGCATATGGATTTAAGTTTTCCGGTGTCATAAGTCTTTGGAACACTGCGAAAAGCCTATAATGGTTGATATCTAGCCTATGAACGCTTACAAAAATATCCGCTTCATGATTTGGCAAAATTATAGTGTAGTTTGTTGGTAGATAATTTTGCTCAAGATTTGTTTTCATTACAACATTTTCAAAAAATACACCGCCTGGAGAATCTTTGTCTACGTGCCACGAATCGCCGGTCTTATAGCTTCCTGCTGGAATATTGAGTTCAAAATAAATCTTATTCTTCTGCTTTTGAGCTGTAAAATCACTATTCTGCAGAAAATTAGATATCCTCGAAGTCGTCATATTTCATCTCCATATATATGATAATAAAAAGTTTCTTGTGATGAACTATTTGATTTATTACAGATAATATATTGCTTGTCATTAACTAATGCACCCAAATAGCCATCGTTATTAGTAGATCTTGTAGTAGCCTGTGGCATAACACAGTTATGATAACCTTGTGAGTAGTTGCCAACTTGACCGATCTTCCAAAGTCTAGCTTGAGGAATATATCCAAGATTATGGTTAATAATTGAATCGGTATTAGCTTCGACTGTTATTTTTCTTTGCTCTAGGATTTTAGGATAATTAAAATCAGAATTAAGCCTGAAATTAGTAATATCATCTACATTATCTACTTCACCTTCATAATCTGGTGGAACAAATCCAGTCAGTCTGAAATAAAAAACAGTCTCAAACGAATTATTATGTGAGCAATTTATATAGATATTATGGTTGTCCGCCCCAATATTAACTACAAATGGTGGCTGACTACTACCATAAAAAATAGGAATTTGAGTCGATAAGTCAAAAGCTGGATTAAAATTAGCATTAGTAGACCATTGTCCAATAATGAGAGGAGTAAATGGAAGATTGTGTGGCACTATTTTTTTATTCTCATTCCAATACTGACCAACTGGCACGTTTATGGTAGTAGATAATTTGAGAGCGAGTATCGGTATAGGATAATCGCTACTCATTATAAAATTTCTAGGTTGAGTCATTATTGATTAAGCTCCGTAATCACATCAACGTTTGGTTTTGATATATATTGACCAAACCCAGTTGGTGATTTTTCAGAGCCAAGATAATAGCGCCTAACGTTATTGCCATCCCTCACAATAATTTCTCCTGCTGTCTGATCTATGATCATTTTGCCGTCATTAGATGACGTAACTACATTGCCTGAATATTTTACTGTTTTTTCAATTGTCATATTCTCTCCCTTCTACCCCAATACGTCTGTGCTATCCAATACTGATTGGTCTAAGATGAATGGTGAAATAACTGCAGTTTTCTTGAGTGTTAGAGTGGTTTTTAATTGTGAATCACCAAGCGACATTTCAATACCTATAATTTGGTAGTTTCCAACAAATTCCTTAAAATCTACTGACACAATATCCTGAAGCTGAAGCGCCGGATTACCTTTAACTTCTAATTTCAAAATTGGTGAATAATTGGCATATTTTTTGAGGATGTCTGTGGCGTAGCCATCAATATTCTTGTAATTACCGAAACAATCATTGTCGTTAATTTCTAGAGCCTGAACGCCATATTTCTCGACAGACTCGCTATCGTGGGCTTCATATTCTATTGGACTCCCTGAGACCTGCTTAGCTGGTTCACCAAAAATCTGCAAGAAATTCACAGAAACTGGAAAGCTATTCGTATTGGTAAATGTAAGCTTCATTGAATCAGCAAATAATGTGCCAGTAGCCGAGACTTTCTCGGAAACTGGTTTGCCAGATAAATCTACAGCCGTAAAATTTGAGTTATCGGAATTGCCTTTTAGAACTGGATTGGTTGAACATTGCCAGATTGGATCATCAAATGAAATCCATACGTCTTTAGTGCTGTTGGCTGGTAATCGGTAGGCATCTTCTTTGGACTCACCAGAATATCCATTGGAATTGTCCATTGTGAAAATAGACTGAAATGCCTGAACGGCGCGGATTTCACTTTTTACTTTAACAGTATTCACAATACTGTCGGTGCGGCTTGGCGTGGCTTTAATAATTGTTGTAGCATTAAATGACATTACTGGTTGCTTACCGATAATTGAAGTTCGTGGCTGAAAACGGATAATACCTTGTTCATCAAGCCACATTGCACCATTTTCAGCTTGAACCATTTCTTTTAAGGCATTGCCGGCGTTTTTGCCGGAAGCAAAATAAACAAATGGAATGACATTGAGTCCTGCTGATAATTTATACATTGCGGGATCGAGTCCAAACTGGTTTAAGATAGTAGCGATGACTTGGTCGGTGCGAACATTTCGCATCATCACCATATTCTTGAGACTCATCTCGCCAATTTCGCTCAAGAAATCCATAGCAGTAAAACTTACAACTTCGTCTAGATTCCCATCATAGGTTGGTAAGCCTTGAGTAAGTCCGACAAAAACTGGCGCTAAGCCACCGCCCTTAAAACCCATATAGAGCCGACATGGTCGTTTTGGAAGAATATACTTTCCAATTGGCGAGGCACTTCCGTCTTCACTGAAGCTGAAGCGTTTATCGTAATTATTCAACTCAAAATCAGCAATACAACTCTGAATATTGTACGGAAACTCCACAGAACGTGAAAAGTTCATAGATACGAGACGCTCTTTTAGAAACATATAGTCATACGCATCCCATAACTGAATTGGGTTTTGATCACTCGATCCAAGAAGGTCAGCGCCATCCAGTGTTGATTGGTCAAGTGTAAACCACTTGATTCCGGTGTTTCTTTTCTTAGTGAACGAAATTGCCACATCCCAATCCAGTGGTCTAACTGAAGCTGCTGCTAGTTGATGGAATTTATCTGAGACAGTAATCATAACTGTGTCGATTCCCTGAATGATACTTTTACATTCTCCACCATTCCACAATTATTGACGATTGATTGGTCGCTTAGCTCCATTCTTGCCACCATATTATCAACACCGAGTTCGGGAATAGAAATGCGAGGATATTTATGTAGTTCATATTGACGATTAAAGAAGCCCTCTAGGACGGCATATTCTTCAGCTGATAAGAAATCCCATTCGTATTCAAATGTAAATTTCTTATAGACATAATCAGTATAAATATCACCACTTGCGACTAAAACTTCGCTTTTACCGATTTCTCGATTCTTATTAAACGGTGATGGCAACAGTGTATAGGTAATACTCGTATTATCATCTGTGATTGTAAGAACTAAGCTCATGCCGCCATCCTCGCTTTCTTTACTTCTTCATAAGCATCATGGAAAGTAATGGCGCATTGTCTCAGCTCGCTCTTGGTACCAACAACCCCGTTAAATGTGAAGTTAAATGTTTCACCACCACCATTTCCATTACCGGCACCTAATTTTTCTATCAAATTCGCCATCTTGGATTCAGGCACTACCCATTCATCTTCACCAGCTTCGCCTGCCATGATGATTTTACCGCCAGCCGTTGCTGGCACAATTCCACCAGATGCTAAACGTGGAATTTTAAGCCTATCTAGCTTACCGAGATTAACACCTGGAATGGCATTGATAATTCCAATAACGCCATTGATCATATCTACGAAGAAGTTGACCGTGTTTTCCACTACTCCAAGTATGTTATTGATTGCGGTCTTAAATGCATTAGAAAACGCTTGTCCAATTTTTTCACCACCGTGGCTAAACATTTCGCTCACTCGTTTCCAGACCTCTGCAAATAAGCCACCCAAAGTAGCAATCAACGCTCCAAAAATCATAGGGACAGCGCGTACAAGCGCCATAAATAAAATTATTGCTGCTGATAATAATTGTGCAATCGTATTTGGGTCGATTAAAAATGCAATGATATTTGTAATTATCTGTGGCAATGCATTAGTTAAGGCAGTAAGGATTTGTGGCAATGCTTCAATAATTGCCATAAATAGTTTTACTGCGCCGTTCAGTAGCATAGTAAGTGTCGCTGGTTCTGTGAGTTTTGTAACAATAGTAATAACTAAATTGGTGATAGCGTCTATCAAGCTAGGCAAAATAGTAACTATTGCATCTATTAACTTAGGCAAAACCTCTACTAAGGCATTAAATAATTGCTCAATAAGTCCTGGTAATATCTCTATAATCGACATTGCAATACTGATTATTGCTTCAAGCACTGGCGGCAATAGCTGACTAACTAGTTTCGGGATTTCTGCAATGATAAGCGGTGCGACATCCTGAATAAGTTGAACCATACCCCCCAAAGCAACTTCAATTGTTGGTAATAAGTTTTTACCTACTGCCTCGACTGATTCAACAACGTTATTCAGTAACTTGCCGAAGTCTTGGGTGTCATCCGCAAGCCCTGTAACAAGATTACTCCACGCACCTTTAAGCATTCCTAAGCTTCCGCTGATAGTTTCAGCAGCTTCTTTCTGTGTTGTACCAGCAATTCCGGTATTTTCTTGAACTAAATGGATCGCTTCAATAATATCTTGATAATTGCTAATATCGAATTTCTTACCCATTGCCTGTGGTAGCTTTTCGGCATCTTTAAGCAGGCGTTCCATCTCAGTTTTTGTACCACCATAGCCAAGCTTAAGGTTATCAAGCATAGTGTAGTTTTGCTTGGCGAAACCCTGATAAGCGGTCTGAATTAGCCCCATATCAGTACCCATCTTATTGGCATTATCAGACATATCTGTTACTGCCATGTCTGCATATCTAGCCGCTGCAGCAGTATCACCTTTTAAGCCTTGAAGCAATGAAGCCGAGAAACCAGTTACGGTTTCCATGTATTGGTTAGCCGAAAGTCCGGCAGTTTTATAAGCATTGTCTGCGTACTGGAATACTTGATTTTGAGAATCCTTAAATAAAGTTTCTACGCCACCAGTAAGTTGTTCGTAGTCGCTAAACGCAGAGATTGATGACTTAAAGATATTCGTGAGGCTAGAAAACGCTGACTGGAAACCGGACATGAGTTTTTGCCCCATAAATCCGCCCATGCCAGCCAAAAAGCCATTACCAATGTTTTTTAGACCGTTTTTGAACTTCTCTCCAAAGCCATGGCTAGCTTTTTCGCCTGAATCTTTACCACTTTTATCACCAGCAGAACCCAGTTCAGTCTTCATCGTTTTTTCAACATGAGAAATCTCGGACTTAAAATCCTTAGTATCAATTTTGACTCGATATTCAATTTCGCCAACTACGGTACTGCTGGTACTCATTATTTGTTTACTCCATCAATAAATGGTTTCATTCCATCACGAAGTGTTTCGTTAGGGTTCTTACTGAAAGCGCTGCCAGTTCCGACGCAAACGATTCTTGCATAGTTCACATAATCACTATGTTTAACCTTTTGCCCAGCATCCACTAAGGCTGATAACTCTTCCATTGATAATGGCATCTTCTGCTTTTTACCTGTATGCTCATCAAAAGTTTCAATATAGCCACGCTTTGCTGCAACGATTGCTTCCCAGCCATAAAGCATACCGAGTTCAGCTAGTAAATATGCCACCCTAGATACTTTACCCTTGCGGAATGTATTGTCTCCAGACATTCGCTTCTTGAAAGCTACTTCCACCGCTTCACGATCTTCTGGAGTCATTAAATCAAGCAGATTTGCCATACCTACTCCTGATTATCAGGTTTTTCACCTACAATCTTTTGATAGATCTCGAGAACACCTTCAATTGGCACTTTTGCCAACACTTTGCGAGCTTCATCCGGCTTATCAAACACGCTAAAAAGAATATCATTCAAGTTTCTAATAGCTTCTTTGACTCTTGTTGGATCATTAGTGCTTTTTGCTTCTTTTAGTTCGTCGCATAGGTCGACATAAGATAATGTTTGAGCTGAAGACATTGGTGTAACCTTGAATTCTACACCGTCAATCTCGGCAGTGATTTGTTTTGTGTATACTGATGTTGAAATAGATACTGACATTGTAATTAAAATCCTTTTTATGTTTAATATTATGGGTTTATACAGGGTGGCAATAAAAACTTGTGCTTTTCTGAAAATATGTTATAATTGAGGTATTATGGATATAGGTACATTCATTGGAGCATGGACCGCTATTAAAAACAACGGAGAAAAGAAGAAAAATAATCCAAAAACTTATCCGATCGAGCATTCAATTATCTTATGGCTTTTATTCGGCGGTATTTTCGCCTACATTCCTGTAATTTACTTTACCTTCTCCAAAAAACATAAATGGCATCTATAAAAATAAGCTCCTTATGAGAGCTTATTTTAGTTATTAAGATTTTATTAACGTTCAGTAACTGGAATAGTCTTCTGTGCAGTTACATCCCATTTTGATGGCTTAGCTAAATCACCAGTGCCAACACGGAAATAACCATTATCTGTTGGTTGCATTTGTAGGGTTGCTTCAATAGATACTGCGTCTGTCGTAGATAGTGTCGGATTAAATGTCATATTTACAAGCCCTGCAAAAATGTGAATATCATTATCGTCAGTTTTTTCGCAGACCGGATGGATATTGATAGGTAATGCTTTACGCATACTGCAGTTGTTACTACCGAATACAATTGCACCAGTTTTTTGAGCTTCAGCAGTAGGTTTTTGATAGGCATCTGCCCATAAGATTTTTAGGTAATCCAAGTTTGGTAAATAAACGGTAAAAGTTAATTCTGCGGTTTCAGCTTTACCGGATGGTTGCTTACGGGTGCCAGCCTGAGTTTTTGCCTCTACTGTGCCTTCAGCGTAGTTTGGCGTAATATCGCCAAGACATTTTGCTGGAATAAGGGTATTTCCAATGCTCATTTCCCATTTACCAGCCATGAGTGTTTCGTCCATATATATTCTCCTTTATGGTTATTAGTAATAGATCGTGCCAGTAAACGACCAGACCATTCGTCCATTAGTATCTAATCCTACATTAGTAATGGATGATGGTGGCATAATAGTTACATTATGATACTCCCGGCTAAACACTGGCGGTACAGGTGGGAGTGTACAGATATCGTATGAGTTATTTAGGAACTTTCTTATTTTTTCGAGCTTTTGATAGCTTTCGATGTCGGTTTTACCTCTGGAATAGATAATGTAGTCTTGGCGATTACGCATACCTCTATCTTGAGACGCTCCGACGCTGGCAATATAAATGCCATTTTTGCCTAAGCCAATTTTTTCCCAGAATAAATCCTGATCAATTTTACCTAGACCGTTATCTTCGAGGAATTTAAGTAATGACAATACAATCATTTCAGAAACTCCTTGAAGCCAAGCTTAGCGACGACATTATCACCAGCTTTCTTCAGATAATACGTAGTGTGAGGATTTTTCTTGTTCTCGAAGTGTCGACGTCTTGCGTATGGCACCCTAGCATCTCCAAACTTAACATGTACTTCGGAATCAGACACAACTTCAACTCGCCCATCACTTTTTAGATCACCGGTTAATTCTGGAGCTAATGCAATAGCATCCATCAGGATCCTATCGCCCATAGCACGCAAACCATTTCTCCAGTTCTCTCGTTCGACTCGCTCGAAAAGCTTCGTGTTGGTTCTAATTATCACCGACATATTCAGCCCTTTCAAGCGTTAAAGTTAAGTGTTCGATTTCATTAGTATCGAAATTACGCCCTTCAGTTACGCCAACAATCGAATAATCAGTATTGTTATAGCGAATACCGTTGCCGATAATTTGCTCACAAGTTAAACCGACAAAGTCCTCTGGATGTACATGGACGGTATTGTTGGATTTTCGTATTTCTTGGTTACCCTGCGAGACCATACCTTCTTTAATCTTAACGATACCTCGGAGAGTTTTTTGACCGATGATTCGGTTGCCATAAACCTCACCTCGGCTAATCGTTAGATATTCAAAGGGTACCTCAACAAACATATCAAACACGGTCATAACATCGTCTTTCCGTGCATAATACCGCTCGAACATTGACTGTACTTTAGAAGCGTTGCACTTTCATTAGATAAAACCAAACTCATCGGACTTTTCTTGTCAGCTGTATAGTTGATAGAAAAATCTTCTACTCGTTTTGATTCCACTCCATTATTATATTCAAAATCCTGCGTCGCTTTAATACTACCAAACATTTTAGCTAGAAGCATTTTGAGGTCGGCAGGAATTGGATTTGGAAGGTTAGATAAGCAAAGTAGATCCTTTAGTTTTAAGTCAGCGATTTCAAAGTAAATATTAAAGTTCTTAATTTCAACCTCAGAAAGAGGACGACCAAGCAGAGCAACTACTTCATCTTGTGATAGCACAGGTTGATAATTATTCATCTGATCGTCCTTTCTTCCTTAGTTTAGTTGATTAAGCGTGTGCAAATGCGCCGGCAACAGTCTTGTAGCCTTGTGCAGAACCACCGACATAACGCTCAGTAAGCATGACGTCTTGGTTTTTATTGGTATCAAAATCAGTACGTACAGTCGCGGTAGGTTCACCAATTAAGACATAGCTTTGGTTGGCGTATGCAATAGCCTTGACATCTTTACCGACAAGCTCGTCAACTTCAAAGATCTGCTTTACGTCAAGTAAATTAGCAAAGTTAGAACCTGCTGGGAACATCAAGTGTCCGTCAGAACCTTTAGCTAATTTAAGTTCAGTAGTAAATCCAGTTGGTACAACCAAGATTTTACCGGCGTTTTTCTCGTCCTTGACGGCGCCAACGGCACGGACTGCCAATTCATAGCTGCCCTCTCCAGTTTCACCTGTAACTTTGGTAGCAACATTTGAACCATAACCACTAGTTGCATTGATGTCGGCAAGCATTGGATAAAGACCACGAGTACCTTGTAAGGTAGCCTTATCACCAGTTCCTTGACCGATTAAAGCACCGACTGCAATAGCGTTAGCGACACGTGCAGCTAATTCTTCAACACGGAAGGCAAGCAATTCACCAGTTTCATCATCGTAGAGGTCTTGCAAGTCAATTGGAAGCTTTTTGTAGATACCAAGACCTTTAAGATCACGACGAACGTTGGTCAGAGACTGGTCAGCTTTTGCATCACCTTTTTTGTGTCCATTAGCGGTATCACTAGTACCAATTGCGTAAACGGCAGCACTTTTAACTCCTACTGTACGGAAAGTTGCCAAAATACCAGGATTATCGACCCAAGCCTTGAAGAAGATATTTTCAATCTGGGATGGCATGATAGCATCACCGGTTACACCTTTAGATTTAAGGTTTTCGTTCCATTCACGCATGATTTGTTCATTAGAACCACGGTGGTTTTTAAGAACGATATTCTTAAAGTCTACAAGTGCAGCTTTTGTTTTGAGGTAGTTATTTGCAGAGGCTGGCTGGTTAGGCATGACACCTTTTTCCACAACTGCATCTTTTGCAATTTCTTTGTTGTTCATAGTTTCTTCCTTTTCTTCAGTATTATTAGTTTCGAGTACTTCTTGAGTTTCACCCTCTGACTCGTTAGCGGCTTCTTCCTCTGAATTATCAGGAGCCTTAGGAGCTTCTGTTTCTCCAGCAGGAGTTTCGCCAACTGTTTCGGGAGCTTCTGTGGCTTCAGGAATGACCGTATGGTTTTCTCCATCACCATTAGCATCACCAAAATTGTCGTTTTGTTTTGTCTTCATTTCGTCTCCTAATAAAGATTTAATGGCAAGTAATCTTGCTTCCTTGTTGGATCCACGATAGACCAGTGAGACCTCAATCACTTCAGCTTTGCTGATTGTTTCAGAGTCAATATTGTAATCGTAATCAATCATTGTGATTGAGAACGCATTAGACAGATGACCTTCTTCAAGCAGTGTGAGCATTTCTTGGGCGATTTCTCGCTTGGAAATGCCAGCTTCAAATGTTAGTTCATTATTCGAGAAGTAAGCAGCACGAATGGAGCCAATCACATCACGAACATCACCGCTGTGGTTCAACATTAAAGGAATATCAATGACTTCACTTACTCCTTCGCTTGGGATAGCCGAAACGGTAATATCTCCACCACCTTTTAATGGTAAGCGCAAACTTGCTACATCTACATGCTCATAATGACGATCTTCGTTATTAGAACTTGCGACAAAGACAATTCTTCTTTCACCATCAACACTCTTAGTAGAGAGCTTGCCGGTAACTGAAACAATTTTCTGTTTAATTGTCATGTTTTCCTTAGAGTTAATTTAGTATTTGCGATTCTGCATCCATATGGACATCTGCTTCATCAAAAGTGATTATGTAAAGATATAGGGTGGCAGTAAAACGTGATAAAATAAGCAGTAACATATGGAGGTATTATGTTGCTCGACGAAATTAAGAAAAAAGCACAAGAATTTTATAAAAATAAAATAGTCCCAAAATTAAATGAAGCAATACCTAATATCACTGATAAGGTAAATGAACCAATCAATGCATTCAAAATTGATAATAATAACGTTAAAGATGATGAGCTTGACTTTGATTCAATAGAAGACCGTCCAAGAGAAATAGCAACTGTTTATGGTGATTATAAAAACCGTAACACTAAATCATGCCCACATTGTGGACACATTTTTGATGAGCCACCCACCCGTGGCAGAAAATGCCCAGAGTGTGGCAATCAATTTTATGTAAGATCTAATAATAGATTATTTGCTAGTGATTTATTAAAGCCTCAAGATGCAGTTGCGGCGGATTGTTTTTCTCATATGCTTAATATGCCGGACTTCGATATAACTGTTGATTTTGCAAGAAATATTTTGGAAAGTCGGCGTAAATCTTTTCCAGTTGAACCAGCTTCTCGTGATGTGATATGGGATATAATGCGAAGATTTCCAGATACTTTATCAAATGATCCATTAAGGATGGTAAAAGCAGTAGAGCGACTGGAACATTTGGTCGCAATATATGAAAATGACTGTGGGAGAGACCCTAGATCACTATTAGAGTCTAGTGTTGAAAATAATATCACTTATTGTAAGCTCATGATTATGCTAAATAATCCTGGGCAAGATTATCTATATGTATCTAGTAATAGTTGCTGTGAAATTTGTAGATCTAGGTATGGTAAAAAGATTAAAATTAAAGATGCAGAAGAGAAGATGCCAATTCCGTTCAAAGATTGCCAAAACAAACTACATCCTAAAGACAAATATAATTTCTGTCTAGCTAAATATACTTGGAGTGAGCCACCAATTCTTTAATCTATTTTAAGTCTAATATCAGCTTCGGATGATTGAGGTGTTACAACCTTGAGATTGAAACGTTTCTTACAATATGAACATTTTACATTTTGTACAATCAATGTACTATCTGTTTCAAATAAATATCTATCACAGTGCGGACATTTAATTTTCATTACAATGTTGCTCTCATTTTCATTCGACAATGACAGTTTGGGTGTAAGCCAGCGCTGTCAACATCTACGAAGTTATTATTAAATATACCACCGTCAACTCCAAGAATACTCTCGTTCTCTCGCAAGAATGGTTCGTCCACCAACACTTCCTTTCCTTCCATAGCCTGGCAAAACTCACATGGATGTGCGGAGGTTGTATGCCATGTCTTATAGATTTTTGCACCAGTCTCATGCATTAGCTGTATCATTGCATCTACACTAGCTTTACCAGCAGAACGATGTTCTTCGGTGCGCGCTAACCTCTGCACTCTCCACTCGTCAGTATTCATAATCTCACGTAGCCGAGTGGCTAATTCTTCTTTATTTAGCCCCATCTCCTGACCCTGAGCCAAAACATTACGAATACTTTCTGCGGTTTCTTTAGAATATGATTTAGCTACATTTACTAGGTATGCTTGATAATCCGCGCGAGTTAGAGTTGATACAATAAATTCAGAAGTAGCGTCGATCGGGATATTATTTGCTTTAAGTAATGCAATACCCTCTGTATAGGTTGTTTGACCCCTTACTGACATGTAGGCAATGATGAACGCTAGAATTTCTTGTGCAGTTTTATTGGCTTCTTCCTCATCAATATCGCTTACGTCTTTATTAAGCTCATTATTCTCAATCGCGCGTTCAATCTGACGGTTCATCTGGTCTCTCAAAACAGACGAAACGTCATCAATAAACTTCTGCTCCTGTTTGGTTGGAGTATGAGCCTTATGACTGCAAGTGCAGTGATCATGATGCTTTTCTTGCTTGACATCAATAGCTTTATTTGTATCATTGGACTGCGTTGAGTCAGGAGCGTCTTCTACTTCATCGCCCTCATCTACTTCTGGCTTGTCATTTACGATAACTGGCTTAACATAGCCTTGTTTAAGCAGTTTGTAGCCCTTAGATAGACCGAATGCGTCAACTACTGAATCGAGCGAGTAGCCATTCATCACTGCCTGGTTGATTAAATTAAACTCAGTCATTTTTCGTTCGGCATCAATCTTCTCTTCATCGGCAATACCAGGAATATCTAAGTCAAAAGTAATAGCATAACCAAGACCACCAGTAACACGATTAAGCTCATGAGTAAGCCTAGAATAAATCTTAGTCGCAAATGGTCCTACGGTATATTTAATGAAGATTTGCTCATCGACGCGGACTGAAGCGTAGGTATTATTATCATTTACGCCACGGATACTTGCCGGCACACCAAAAGCACTGTCAATTTTATCATTAGCCTGCTTGAAGACTGAATCAAGCGACATATCTTTATTTGATTGAGAAAACGGCACCCATTCAATTTGTGCAGATGTTGCAGCTCCGGTTGCAGGGTCAATAGGACGGTGAGAATAGATAACATTATTATTTCTACCACTTCCACGATGTGAGCTTTGCATTTTACTAACGATATCTTCAAACTGCGCTCCGTCTTTAGCTGTAACAATAAATTGACCAGCTGGCACGGCACCATTCTCAAAGAAGCCTGCTTGATAAGCAGCAATATAATCGTCAACATTAGCCCATTTCTGGATAGCGTTGCTTGGTGCATATCCACGGCTTAAATTGTATGGATCATAGCCTGAATAGATTTCAATAACTTCGTTTTCCGAATAGGTTGAACCACTGCATTGATAATATTTTTTACCACCACTAACAACTTCACTTACGCCCTCTAGAAATGTCAGACCGGCGAAATTGTTCTCTGTGATTTCACCGCCAGCAGAAGCCGTATTACCTTCGTAGCGCCACAAAAGCAAATACACTTTCGGATGGACTAACGTCATTACAGCTAAAGCTTCGCGGAAGTCAGTTGCAGACATCTGCTTATTTGGACGATATAATGCATTTACGACATTTGGATTGTTTTTGATTGGCTTACCATTAGCGTCTATCGCGTACGGTCTAATAACGATGAATTTATTGACAATCGCTTTGATTGACGGATATGTATTATCATAACTGTTGCCCTTATAAAAACTATAAGCAAGTGGCATTTGGCGATAATAACCAGCAGGATGAGAGCTAGTATTATATAATGCTGATTTTGATTTTGTATTAAATAAGCTCTTAATTTTATTAAACATGAAATATTTCCTTATAGTAAATTATGGGTTTATACAGGGTGGCAGATGAATAAAGCGATAATGTTAAATCTTTACTTATATAGTTGAATATACATGAAGCAACCATGAAGCAATTTAACAGAGGTAAAATAGCGGTTTTTGTTAAATCTGTGAAGCAAAAATGTTATATCTAGCCAACGATTATTCCACCATATTCAATTTTTGGTGGTGCAGGTGGAGTGTAAAAACAGAGGATCGTAGCATCTGCTAGGTCAGGTGAGCGGAAGCCACGTTTTTTGTAGTCATCCTTACTTTCAACGCCCCTACGCCCTTTGCTATCCATCTTCCACTCACGGTTCGACAACTCCACTAATAAATCTTTATCATTAGCAATCGAAATTTGATCGATAATGGATTGTAAGTAAAACCATGCTTCAGAAATGAGATTCGGATATTTGTCTGAGTTTGAGGCTTTGGCTCCGAAATTGATTGGAATAACATTGTAGCCTCTTGCAATCATTTCATCCGTAACACCGCCACCAACGCCAGTATCATCAATTTTGATTAGGACATCTTTGTCCGCACCAATAAAATTGACTAATAGATCACAAACCTCGGTTGTACGTTTTTTAGTAAACGAGGCTCGTCCAATTTCTTTCAGACCTTTTCGCTTCACAAACACAGTCCGGTCTCCACCAAGACGAGCCACATCCACCCCGACCTCAATTACTCCTTCGTCGTCAACTTCTCTCCCCATCGCCTCAATTACTTGGGCGGTCTGGATGATATTTTTATCTGAAATAGCGAGCGCCTTACCTAAATAATCGTGAGCGTAATCTTCTGGGTGATTTATTCGAGCTTGTTCAATTTCATAAAGAATTTCGTTAGAGAGCCAGCCATTTTTCTGTGCAATTCGATAATCTACTTCTAAATGCCAGACATCTTTACGTGGTGGGTTAGTGATGAAATAGGAAATTACAGGGTCAAGGTCGGTGAGGCGGTTTAGTGTCCAGATAATTTTGCTACCAGGTTTACGAATAGTTGGATTGAGAATACGTATTGATTTAAGAGTAATAGTCTGAGCTTCATCAATCCACGCTATATCAATACCTTCGAGCGATTTGATGGTGGTTTCTACATTGCGATCCAAACCCTTAAAAATGAAAGTTGAGCCAGTATTGGTGTTCGTAATAGTATCGTTTGTCCAGACGAACTCCGAAAAGCCATATTGCTGGATTAAGTCAATCAAAAGTTGATACGAGCTATCTGCTATATTCTTCTGGAACTGACGTAAGCAAGCAATACGTACTCGCTTTGAACGAGCCATTAGCAGCAAAAATCGAGCCACAGTATGGCTCTTTAAGGAATAACGTCCACCCTCGATAACAGCATGTCGCCACCAACTATCAAAAAGTGGCTTAAACTCACTTGGTAGCTTTACGATTGTTTTTGCTATCACCATCCACAAACTCCACCAACGCCACTGGTATTTCTATCTTTTCGCCACCGGACGTAATATCGCGCTTTTCAGTGATGCGAGCTTTTAATTTATTGTACTCTGCAATTGCTTTCATCTTGGCATTAAAATCTGCGTCCTGTATGATAAGTTTCTCGAGCTGCTTATCTACAAATTGGTCATTAAGTCCGTGAGCTTCAAAGATTTCATCGATTCGTTCCAAAATGTGAGGTTTTGTGAGGTTCTCATGTGCACCAGCCCGAGCAGTTGTATACCACCCAGGCTTACTTGTATCGACACCGTAAGCTTCAATATAGCTTTGAACACCATTACCAAAAAACTCTCTATCGCCTGCATATAATTGACAAAATAACTCTTGCTGAGGTGTTAGTTTGTGCCCACTCTTTGTGGTTGGCTTAACAGTAGATTTTACTACCTTTTTACTCTTACTCTTGCTCTTCTTCACTACATCTCCCCCATCTCGTATTTACGGACGGTTTTCCATTGTTCTTCATGTTCTTTGAGGGATTTTTCAAGCGCCTCTTCGGTTCTAAAATAGATTATTCCTGGGTAAAAATATGATATAGAATGCACTGGGTGATAGGTTTTTGTAATTGTATCGTAATAAGCATGCCAATTTTTGCCATATTCAATACACTTTCCACCCTCAGCGTCATCTAGAAGCACTTGGCGAGCGGTTAGGTATTTTTTATAAGATTCGGCTTCGGCTTCGGTCTTAAAATAATTACCAATATTGTAGCGATAGTTGTCCATGCCGTCATTGGTATCAATCTCATGGCGTATAGCACCTTCATCGTCAATAAAATAATAACTATCACCTCTTCCACCCCTCCACCTTTCATGTTTTTCAGGGATTTCTTCAAACCACTCGTCGAAGTTATCAATCTCGCTAACTGTAAGCCATGGTCTAGTCAGACATCCATCTGTAACAACTTGACCTAATTCTTTATATTCGTCAGGACTTTCACGCTCCTCAAAGATAGTGCCGGCCTTAACGGTTGGGGTATCTTTTAACAACTTATATCGTTTCATCTTATTTTTCCTCGCTTAAATACTTAATCACCTCTTCTTTTGTCCCCTCAAAACGAGTTTTACTATGTTTCCCGGCGAGAAATCCTAAAGTTAAAATGATGAACATAACATCTATGACTGTAGATCCACCTAGTAGATGATGATTAAACATAAGTAATCCAGCAAACATTGAAAATGTAACCATATCTTTAATAATTGAACCTATTACTGACTCATTTATAACTAGGTATTTAGTTTTGTCGTCATCCATTTATTTCTCCTTATTCACTTATTCCATATTTTTTAATGAACTTTTTCGCACATCTCTCGCATAAATAAAGTGGATCTTCCCATTTTTTTTCGTCTTCAAGGTCTTTTATAACCTTACCTAAATAGACCTTTGCGACTTTATTGCAACCATTCTTATTGCATTGTGGCATCATATTTTATCTTTCCTTTCTTGCTCCGCATTTACCGCATTTGCAATTTATCGTGTGCGTCATGCACCAGCAGTTCTTACAGAGGCTAACATCGTAGCCTACTACGCCAGTTCTGTATTCCTGATATTCATTCTCCGAATGGGTGCCGTTGTAGTACTTCATGGCTTCGTCTATTCCGTTAGACTCACATATCATGGCGGTCTTCAAAATTATAGTGGCTTCGTTCGCCATTCGCTTAAATGTCGCCTCACGTACATCCTCGTGGGCAAGCTTGATGTTTGATTTAGTCTGGGCTAAAATTGCTTCCACTATTTGATTGATTGTTGATAGTTTCATTGTTATTTCTCTTCTTGGAGGAGTGCCATCAGTAGCTCGACTCACTGACACGGATCCCATTAGCTTAGCTTTTCGGTTTGGCACTTCTTTCATTTTGCCTATCTAAAAATTCTGAATAAGTAATAGCCTCTCTTTCACCATCTTCGTTCTCAAAAACCACTAAGGGTAGCTCAATATCAAAAGAATTTGCTTCTTGTTGCCATGTAGGGTTCAATTCAATCCTTTTAACAATGAAGTTGGTCAATTTAATTTGATGGTTGATAATAAACTGATGAAGAGGAGTGTATTTGCCGGCTCTATCACAGCCATAACATTCTTTAAGATAGAGAGTAACTTTAGTATCTTGATTTATCATAAAATCTTTCATTATTCCTCGCTCTACCTTTCTCTGGAATTATTCTAGCTGTGGATTTTCTTACCCAATCAGGTAAGTTTCCGGTTGTAATACTAATGTCGTGTAGGGTGGCAAGACGACGTATCGTACTCATGTCTAGATAGCGGTAATCTCGCAATGCTCGCATGAATGGTCGCCAGTGGCAAGTCCAGAAATTTCTCTGCCGGACATCCCATCTCGTAAATTTCTGCCAGCCATATTTATCTTTGATGTAAATATCACGTGGATCAACGAACCATATTTCGAGACCATTCGTTTTCCGAACGGATACCTGATAATTTCTTGCCACTTTACCTCCTCGCAAGATTTTTATTTAATTACGTAAATATTCGTCAATTATTTTCTTACACCCCTCAAATCCAACCCCAAATTCGGCTCTATAACCCCTCGCACGCAGTTTTTCAAGCATTTCAGCTTGTTCTTCGAGGTGTTTATCCTTTTTCAAGGTACCGTCTTTCTTATAGGGTGAATTCGATTCGGTTTTAATTTCCAGATAGAGACCGAAGTGAATCCCCCACTCACGTACGGGACTATGCCATATATTCATACTTGATTCAGCTATGAATAAATCCGGATAACCACGCTCTGGGTGTAATCTCTTGTGTTTCGCTGCTTGGCCAGGTGTTAATTTAAGATCTGCGCCAACATCAAAGCGATAGATTACGTTTGGATATTGAAGTTGTAAATAGCGAGCAATCTGCTCATACAAGTTATGCTCTGAACTATATTTTGGGATTCGTCTCATTTTTTTACTACCTCCTTTCTTTTGGTCCTCCACTGCAGGTCATAACACTGAGCCATACAGTGGAGACAAACAACTTAAAACTAATGTGAGGAGATAATACAAATTACCTTTGTACCAACAATCTACAATAGTAGAAATTCAATAGTTAATAGTTATTAGTTTTAAGTTAGTGGCTGCGTCTGTGTTGACATTTAACTGGTTATTTTACTTAAGGGGTATACCAGCACCACATTACAATTCATTTAAGTTCTTTTAGTTTTTTAATAATCTTCAGGATCGATGTCAAAATATTTGGAAAATATCTTTTTAAGTTTTTCCGCAGTTTCTTTCTTTATATCATCCTCATCGCAATCATCATCATCTATTTTGTCTTTAGGCTCTGATGTCTTTGTTTCTTCAAGATTACATTTAATTTTTTCTAAAATCGCTCTACTGAGGCTACTTTTTTCTTTCGTTATAGTTTCAAAAAATTGAGTCATCATCTCATAGACTGAAAAATCTGAACCTACTAGAGTCTGCACTGTATCACCAGTATTCGACAAATCAATAACTACATATCCAATAAGCTTATCTTCTTCAACACATTCTTTAATTGTCTCGATTGCAGAGTCAAGATTGTCTAGTTCTTTGTGCTTAATTGTTCTTGCGCCCGTAAGTTTGAATATTTTTGCTATTAACTCATTTATTGTTTTTTTATTATTTTTCATATTTTCTCCTTAAAAAATTATTTTTTACTCTAATCCTTTACCTTGATCTAAACGGTCTCCATATCCGTTATTGATCAAATACTCACGAAGTTCCGCCGCCATTGTCAGAATCCAGTTCAAGCCATCTTCAAGTGTTTTACGGTTTAAGTAAACGACTCCCACCGTGATATGGTTTTTGTCGGTATGGTGGATGTGTTGATTCTTGCAATAGAACTCAAAGCGCTTGAGTTCAGGGTAAAGCACTTGATAGACTTCCGATTGCTTTGAATTTGTATAGTCGGTAGCTGAAGCTTTACCTGTCTTCCAATCAATTCCAGTCGCGCCGTCTTTAACATCTAGTACGCCAGAGATTACACACCAATCTGTTAATTTGCGGACTCGCTTGGTTGCTAGCTCAACCTCAGGTGCTTCTAATTTGCGACCACCAAAGATTTTTGGGATTGCTTTATGTTTTTTGACATATCGTTCCCAAATACCATGCATCTTTTTTCCAAACTCCATTGCATTATTTGGTTCAATTTCAACGCCAGTGTATGGAGCAATAGCACGATCAATATCGCCACTCTCCCAAGCACTTAAAATTGAATAACTAACACGAATTGCGCCAAAACCATCGTTATTCATTGGAAGCCTCGCTTACATTGATTCTGATCGTCTTTTTACGCTCTACTTCTGTAATACCGGCAGGTAATCGATAGTATTTTGCTCGATGATCATCAACTGCCTTTGAATCGATTGACCACGTGGTCTTTTTCTTCCAAAATTTAGAACTGTGAAACTTGGCTTCGCCATTGTCTTTATATTTTGCTCCAGCAGCAGAATAGTTAATTTTAATCTTCTCGCCCTTAATGGCTGAAATATTTGGATTAAACTCTAATGCTTGGCGTTCAATCTCTGATTTAAGCAATTCAACTGCTTTATCGACCTCAGCTTGAATTTCAAGAAGGCGAATAATTGCTTTTTCAGCATTAGGATTAACAATAAAGTCTTTGCCTTCGTTTTGCGCCTGGAAAATCTCGGTTGGGTTAATTTTTACTATTAACTCGTTGTTCATTTTTTATTCTCCTGTTCTAACTGGTCAGCTAGATTACTTACTTCCTCGACGATCTCTGCTTCTTGAGTTTCTGTGAGTTCTGGCTTGCGTTGAGGATTGTCTTCATATTCGCCATCAACAGCCTGATCTTCTTGAATTGCTTTTTGAAGCTGAGTATTTAGAGGACCGAACTTACTAATCAAAAGCTTCAATACGGTTTTCTTTGCCATCGAGTCAAAATCATCGCTCCAAAGCCCCGAGCCGTATTTGGCAAAATTTTTAGAATACTTCTTGGCATGTGTATTTAGTTCTTCGACCGTCATATAGAGCGACTTCTCGAAGCCATTTAATAGTCTGAAATAAGCCACGAAACCGATTGTAGGAGCTTTTTCTCGTTTAGATGAGTCTTCTATCCATTTGAACTCCATTTCGCCGCTTAGACGGTTAAAATTGATAATTTCGCCCTCTTTTATTTCAGTGGCATTGATAGTTTTGTAAAAACCGGAACGTTGAGCCAGTTGAATAAAGCCCTTGTAGCCCATTTGAAATTGGCAGACCGTTTCTTCGTCCTTCTTATTCCTATTTAGCGTATAAGGGATTAGGTAAGCAAAACCTAAGTTCTGGTTAATAGGTAGATCCATTGATGCAGCAATTAGTGCCGCCGAAACTACACTTTCAGGCTTACAAGTATTGAGTAGTTTATTGGCGTTCGCTGCTGCAATTAAACTCGTTATAAATTGTGATGCTCGTTTACCGAGTAGATCGTTAAGACGAGCGCTAACAGCATCTTCTCTGATATATTGAGCTATTGATAATCGTGTCTCTGTCATTTTTTATTGTAATGGCTCCTGCCATTCTCCTTCTTCGTCATCTACTACTTCGCTACTGTGTCCATCTGGATATTCAATCAATTTGCCACGCTTAAATGTTCGCCAAGCGCCACAATTGTTGCAAACTTCAACATCCTGACAATCATCAACGTAATCACCCTTAATTGGATCTGCATGACCAAAATCATACTTATCGGTATGAGTCTCCTCATGTAGGCAAGTCGAAATAGTGTCATCGATTACTTTTACTTCAATTTTCATTTTTTCATCTTTCTCCAAGATTTTTAATTACACTAATAACTCCAAGTACTATTAGGTATAAACTCGTCCAATTGATAATTGGATACCTTCCACCACCTATGAATAGTAATAAGATCCCTAATCCGATAGTAATAATGCTCTCGATAGTAGACATACCTTCAATTTGGTTGTTATTTATTTTTTCTTTTTTGTAGTTTTTGTTTTGGCGTCGAACCATATTTTTTCTCCTTTTTGATTTAATTTCACCTCTAACTGCTTTTGTTTTTTCTGCCATTCATTTACATGTTTGAACTGGCGAGTGTCCGCTGTTAGCTTTTTGGTGTCAACGTGAAGCTATAAACCTAAAATTGATGAATGGAGTTTAATAGCCTCACGAAACAACAAAAAACGGTCTTCGTGAGACCGTGATAAGAAAAACACACCAACAGGGGTGTGTTATTTTACAACCATGTAAGTTTTTTAAGTGTTATTATTATAATAATTACTAATGTTTGAGTTTGAGATAAAGTTTAATCACTAGGTGGACTATGAGAATGCCAAAACTGGCGCCAAGAGTATCAATCAGGACATCTTGAAATTGGGCGGAACGGCCTGGAGTGAAGAGTTGATGAATTTCGTCGGTAATGGCATAAAGAAAACTTAGAATGATGGACAGTAAAATTTTCTTCTTGGGTGCATTTAGCTTGGGAGACTGTCGAAGGTTAAGATAAAATAAAGCGCCCAGGATGGCATATTCGGTGAAGTGGGCAGTTTTTCGGACGAGAAAAATTAGAGTATTTAGACTGATGATGTTATTCTCTAGACCGTGACGGACATGCGGAAAATTTTGGGCAATAAAATTAACGAAGAGGTTACTTTGGGCGTCAGAGGAGTTATGCCCGAAAGATGACATGGTGAAAATAAAGCACATCTGTAAGATGAGTAGTGTCGGTAGGATGAGGCGACGAATTTTAATAGTCATTAGACTATTCTACCATTTTAAGACCGCTTAGAGAAGTTTGAAGCCGTGAGGGCCTGGATGGCGTATTTTGTTATTCAGTGAGATATTCTTGGAGTTTAACCTTGGCTTTATCGACTGAATCTTGATATGGGTGCCAAACAAAGTGTTTTGGTTCTGGGTAGGTATAAGTAGAAGTAATATCGGCTTTGCCGTCGACATCAATAGGTTCGATTTGCCAATTCGAAAAATTGCTGAGCTGTTTTTGCACGAGATATTTGAGGTCGTCTGGGGTGAAATTGGTTTGAATGTTTTTGGTAATGGAATTAAAAATTTGATCTAACTTAGTGAGGTTTGTTTTATCTTGCTGAAGTTTTTGGAATAAAGCAGTGATAATTTTTTCTTGATTACGGCCACGTTCACGATCTCCTCCTGCCCAACTAATTGAGACACGCTCTCTGGCGAAATCAAGGGCTTCGTCGCCATTCAGATGGTAATTCCCCGGTTCATAATGGCGATGACCATGATAGGTATTTACAACATATGGAATATGAATGTCGACACCGCCGAGCTGGTCAATAATCGCGGAGGTAGCGTCGAAATTAATGCGAGCATAATAATTAAATTTGATGTCGTAAAAATTTTCTAGAGTATGAATGGACTCGTTGACGCCATAAAGACCAACATGAGTGAGCTTGTCGAGTTTACCATTCATGGCGAGCGGGACATAAAAATCACGTGGCGTATTAAGAAGAAGGATTTTATGTTTGGCAGGATTTACTACAAAAATGAGATTAACATCGGAACGCGCGGCGAAAGGCATGGTGTGGTCGCGATTATCGATGCCACTGAGATAAATCGTGAAAGGTGAATCAAGTGAGGAGTGCGAGGTGGTCTCCACGTGTTTTGGGGTGACTTTAATTTCGACATTGGCGAGAATTTGGAGTCGATTGTAGATGGATTCGTTATTGTCTTTCAGAGCGTCGAGATAAGTGTGACCAAGGAAAATAGTTTGGAGTTGGTCATTGGTGGTTTTAGGGCTAGTGAGTGCAGTAGTGAGGGCGAGAAGGTTATCGTAGGTCTTGAGATTGGTCTCTTCGAGAGAGGTTTTGAGGAGGTCTGGGCGACTACCTTCTGTGGATATGAGATACTGTTTAACAGTCTCAAAATATGGGTCACTGGTTAGAAGACCTAGGGGTGCAATAGTACTTGTGGCGTTTTTTGTGAGGTCAGAATTTTTTAGTGTGACGAGACTATATTTTTCGAAATAAGTTTCGTTAGAGCTGATTTTGGAAAAATAATCATTGTATTTATAGAGGAGGAAGCTAAGTGTGATGTTAATTATGATATATAATATTAAAAAAAGAGTGGAAAACTTGTGATGTTTGCTGAAAGATATAAAGATGGCGGTAATAAGGATGGCTACTATTAAAATAAAACAGAAAAGATGAATTGGTAGAAGTTTTGTTTTGTGCAAGAAATATAAGGATGTAATGTTGAAAAAAATCGATACTAATTGGACTAATAGGCGTGTTGTAGGTGTTTTTTTATCTAACTTTTCTTTCATAGGGTAATTATGTTGCATATTTAGCCGTACATAAATTAAC
>ERZ773197.570-NODE-570-length-28779-cov-9.151163_pt1 | contig 28779 bp, 39 predicted proteins | sample MGYA00580999_ERZ773197 | MGnify/ENA primary metagenome ERZ773197 (study PRJEB29015, sample SAMEA2738166) | human oral metagenome | biome: human oral; feature: human-associated habitat; material: saliva | place: China | collected 2185 ...
ATGCTCAAGATAGTTTTTATATTACATCTGAATATCTACTTAGAACTCAAACTTCAGCAGTTCAAGCAAGAGCAATGATGGCAAATAAAGAAAAAGGGCCACTTAGGATTATTGTTCCTGGTAAGACTTTTAGAAGAGAAGATGATGCTACACATTCACATCAATTTAATCAAGTTGAAGGATTAGTTATTGATAAGGGTATTTCTTTTGCTGATTTAAAGGGAACACTTGAAATTTTTATGAAACATATGCTTGGAGAAGACACAAAATTAAGATTTAGACCAAGTTATTTCCCGTTTACAGAACCTTCTTATGAAGTTGATGTTTCTTGTTTTAAATGTCATGGTAAAGGATGTAATTTATGCAAACAGACTGGGTGGATTGAACTTTTAGGTTCTGGTATTGTTCATCCAAATGTATTAAGAATGAATGGGTATGATCCAGATATTTATAGTGGATTTGCTTTTGGAACAGGTATTGATAGATTGGCAATGTTTAAGTATGGAATTACTGATATGAGATTTTTATATCAAAACGATGTTAGATTTTTAAGTCAATTTGATAGAAAGGATTAGTATAAAATGATATTAAGTTTAAATTTTTTGAGAGACTATATTGATTTGGATAAAAATATTGATGTAAAAGAACTTGCAGAAAAAATGACATCTCTTGGAAATGAATATGATTTTGCTGGTAATTTACTTGGTGGTGATAAGTTGGTTATTGGCGAGGTTTTGGAATGTGAAAATCATCCTGATTCAGATCATTTGCATGTTTGTAAAGTTAATGTTGGAAATGATGTTTTACAAATTGTTTGTGGAGCTAAGAATGTTCGTAAAGGATTAAAAGTTATAGTAGCATTGGTTGGTTGTAAATTGCCTGAAGTTGAAATTAAGAAATCTACAATTAGAGGAATTGAATCTTGTGGAATGCTTTGTTCAATGCTTGAGCTTGGATTGGATTTGAAGTTTGCTGATGAAATTGATAAAGTTGGGATTCACGAATTACCTATTGATGCTCCTGTTGGAGAGAACCCTATTGAATATATGGGATTTGATGATAAAATTATTGATTTTGAGTTAACAGCTAATAGAGGTGATTTATTGTCAATTTTAGGTATGGCTTATGAGGTTTCAGCTATTTATGGTGGAAAAGTTAAGTTACCGGATATTAGTTTTGTAGAATCTGGTAATGATATTAATGATAGTTTAAAAGTTAATGTTAATACTGATAATTGCAAATTATTTTTAGCTAGAAGAGTTAATAATGTTAAAATTGGAGAAAGTTCAAAATATATTAAGGAAAGATTAATTGCATCTGGTATTAGACCTATTAATAATGTCGTTGATATATCAAATTATGTTATGTTAGAACTTGGACAACCTTTACATTTTTATGATGCTGATAAAATTAAAAATGTTTTAGAAGTTAGAATGGCTGATAATAATGAAAAGATTATTACATTGGATAATGTTGAAAGAATTTTATCTGAAGATGATATTGTTATTTCAGATGGATCTAAAGCTATTGGTATTGCTGGAGTAATGGGTGGAATTGATACAGAAGTTACTGAAAATACCAAAAATATTATTGTTGAAGCTGCTATTTTTGATAATGTCAAAGTTAGAAAAACTTCTAATAAAATTTTAAGAAGTGAAGCTTCTAATAGGTTTGAAAAGGGTCTTGATCCTAATAGAACATATATGGCAATAAATAGAGCTTGTAGTTTGCTTGAAAAAGTTGCTTTTGGAAATGTTAATACTTCAATGGTTGTTTTTGATAAAATTGATAAATCTGATAAGGTTATTAATATTTCTGTTTCTAATATTAATAATATTTTGGGATGTGTTATTCGTGAAAGTGAGATAATTTCTATATTTGAAAAATTAGGATTTAGTGTTAAAGTTATAGGCAAAGATGGATCTAAATTGGAAGATGATAAATTGGTTGATTATGATATTGATGATAGTATTTTAAATGAGCAAAATGATATTTTGAGTGTTATTGTTCCGACTAGGAGAATTGATATTTCAATAAAAGAGGATTTAATTGAAGAAATTGGTAGAATTTATGGTGTTGATAATATTAAATCTAGAATTAAAAAAATGTCTATAAAAAGTGGATCTTTTGATAAAACACAAAGACAAATTAGAAATAAATTAGTTGACTTAGGTTTTAATGAAACTTTGACATATTGTTTAGTTAGTGAAGATGAGGCAAATATGTTTAATAGTGAAGATTCTCATGAATCTATTTCTGTTTTGACTCCAATTGTTATTGATAGAAAAAGTTTGAGAAAAAGTATTGTTACCTCTTTATTAAAAGTTTATAAATATAATGAATCTTATGGAATATTAGATATTTTATTATTTGAAATTGGTAAAAGTTTTTATAAAAGGGCTGAGAATGATTTTGTTGAAGAAACAAAATTGGGTGTTTTGATGTCTGGAAATTATATATTAGGATTGAAGCAAATACCAGTTGATTTTTATGTTATAAAAGGTGTTGCTGAACAAGTCTTAGATTTTTTAGGATTTGCTAATAGATATAGTTTTGTTGTTGATAATGGAATTTTTTGTGAATTACATCCAGGAAAATCTGCTTTAATTTCAGTAAATAATGATGTTGTTGGATTTATTGGTAGAGTTCACCCAAGTATTTGTAATGATGAAGTTTATGTTTTAGAAATTAATTTAGATAAATTGTTTCAAAAGAAAGTTGGAAAAATGCAATATAAAGAATATTCTAAGTTTTTAGGTGTTAAAAAAGATATTGCTGTTGTTGTTAATAAAGATATTGAAGCTAATGATTTACAAAGAACTATTAAATCTGCTGGTGGAAAATTGCTTAAAGATTCTATTGTTTTTGATGTTTATACAGGAAATGGCATTGATGATAGTAAAAAGAGTATTGCTTTTAAATTGGAGATTGGTTCTGATAAAGAAACTTTAACAACTGAACAAATTAATGAAGTATTAAATAAAGTTATTGAAAAATTAAAAAGTAAATTTAATGCTGAACTTAGATAAGATTAAAATTCCATGTTATTTTTATAATATGGAATTTTTTAATTTTAAATAATTAATTTTGTTGAATTATCAAGCTTTATATATTATAATTTAGTTGTTATAAAAGGAGAATTTTATGCAGATAATTAAGACACATAGTGAAGAAGATACTAAAGAGTTTGCTTGTAATTTGGCTAAGGTCTTGAAAAAAGGTGATATTTTAATTCTTACTGGTGAATTAGGATGTGGAAAAACTAAATTTACTGAAGGAGTTTTGAGATATTTTGGATTAGATTTTGAAATTTCAAGTCCTACTTTTACAATTGTTAATGAGTATTGTAATAGTGATGTTAATATATATCATTTTGATTTATATAGATTGAATGATATATATGAGTTTGAAGATATTGGTGGACCTGATTATTTTGATAGAGGTATTAATATTTTAGAATGGGGAGAGCTTGTTGAAGATATATTATTTAGAGATTATTTAAAGCTTTCTTTTTTTAAAGATAGTACTGATGAAAATGTAAGAAATATTAGAATTGATGTTTTTGGTAATAGATTTAATGACATTAATTTTAAAAGTTTTATTAGTTAGAGATTTTGTTGGAGGATTTTATGAAGATTTTTTCTATTGATACATCATCTAATGTTGCATCTATTGCATTAATGGAAGATGGTGAATTAGTTGATGAAATGCATATTTTGAGTGAACAAGAACATTCACAGACTTTAATGCCTATGATTGAAGAAATGTTTGAAAGAAATAATATTAGTATTGATGATATTAATTTAATTGCATGTTCTAGAGGACCTCGGTTCTTTTACAGGAATTAGAATCGGTGTTGCAACAGCTAAAGCTTTTTCAGATGCTAAAAATATACCGATTATTGGAATTGATTCATTAGAAGCTTTAGCATATTCAGTTATTCTTGAAAAGAATGTTGAGAATGCTGAAATTTTAGCTATGGTTAATGCTAAGAATAATAATGTTTATGCTGCTACATATTTAGTTGAAAATGGTAAATTTAGAATGTTGAAAAATGCTGAAGTTATGGATTTGACTGAAACTGTTAGTTATATTGAATTTAAGAAGCATGTTTATATTGTTGGATGTAGTGTTGAAGATGATATTAAAAAGTTAATTCAAGCTGAAGCTTCTAGTGAAAGTGCAATTTCTGGTGATCAATGTAGTTTTGAATTTGTTAAAAATGATATAATAATGGCTATTTCAATTGGAGTAGCTGCATATCATAAATATCAGGAAGGCTATAAGAATGAAGCTATTGTTCCATTATATTTAAGAAAGCCACAAGCTGAAAGAAATTTATTTAAAATTGATGAGAGAACAATTGTTACTGAAATGGCAATTATTGATAAAGAGTTTATTATTGATAATTATGATAAATTTTTGAGTTCATGGTCTATTGATGCTTTTAAAGAAGATATTAATGATTCTAAATATTTTGTTTCTAAAATTGATACTGACGTTTTTGGATATATTTCTTATAGAGTTGTACTTGATGAAGTAGAGATTATGAATATTGTTACAAGAGATGATGCACGTAATATGGGAATTGCTTCTAGTTTGATTAGTTATTTGATTAGAAATGTTGATGCAAGTAAAATTAATTTAGAAGTTAATGAAAATAATGAAGTTGCAATTAATATATATAAAAAGTTTGGGTTTATAGAATTTGGCAAAAGAGAAAATTATTATAATAATGGCAAAGAAAATGCAATTTTGATGTCTTTATATATTTAAGAAAGGAGAGCATAATTTATTATAAATAATTGTGCATATTGAACAAATGAAAAATAGTTATGAAGTTTCTTATAAAAGTTTAAAGTATACTTGTGATCCAAGTATTTTTAGATTTGAAACTACAGCTGATGTTAAAACTAATTATAGAGGTTTTGGACAACAGAGAGGTATTGCATCTTTAGAATTTCGGATTGAGTGTTGATACAAAAGGATATAATGTTTATTTAGAAGGACCTACAGGATCTGGAAAAACTACATATACAAAGGAGTATCTTAATAAGATTTCTAAAGCAAAAAAAGTTCCTCCTGATTGGGTTTATGTTTATAATTTTGATGATCCTAATGAACCTATTGCGATTAGTTTAGCAGCTGGAGAAGGTATAAAATTCAAAGAATCTATGGAAAAATTCATTAAAGATATTAGACATGATTTAAAAAATACTTTTAAAAGTGATGATTTAGAAAAAGAAAAGAATGTAATAACTAGAGAATATGATGAGAAGAAAGAAAAGATTTTAAATAATTTAAATAATAAAGCTGCTAAATATGGTTTTGAAGTTAAGAGTGTTGAAACAGGTATTTATATGATGCCTGTTGTTGATGGAAAAACGATTAAAGAAGAAGAATTTGAAAAATTAGATGAAGATATAAAGAAGGAATATGAAGATAAATCTGAAGTTGTTCAACAATGTATTATTGAATCAATTGGAAAAATTAAAACAATTGAGGCTGAATCAGAAAATAAAATTAATGAGTGGAGAACAAATATTGCTTTATTAACGATTAGTGGTCATATCTATTATGTTAAATCTAATTTAAAAAGGAATAAGAAAGTTTCTGTTTTTTTAGATGGTGTAAAAAAAGATATAATAAAAAATATTTCTAAATTTATTGATGATGAAAAAGCTTCGGAAAAGAATGATGATTCTAGAAAAGTTTTTGAAACTAATCCTTGGGATAATTATAGAGTTAATTTGTTTGTTGATAATAATAAAACAATTGGAGCACCTGTTATAACTGATACTAATTATTCTTTTACTAATTTATTTGGTAAACTTGAATATGAGAATTATATGGGAATGCTTAAAACAGATTATACAATGCTTAGACCTGGTTTGTTACAAGAAGCTAATGGTGGATATATTATTTTACAAGCTAATGATTTATTATCAAATCCACAAAGTTATGAGTATTTAAAAAAGATTTTGAGAGATAAAGTTATTAGAATTGATAATTCTATTGATCAAAAGACATCTATGGTTTTGATTTCATTAAAACCTGAACCTATACCACTTGATTTAAAAGTTATTTTAATTGGTACTGAAAATGTTTATCAAACATTATTAGCTGTTGATGAAGAATTTAGAAAGCTATTTAAAATAAAAGTTGAATTCGAGGATAATACAAAATTAGAAGATAAAAATTTGATTGATTTAGCTGGTTTTGTTCATAATTTTTGTGAAACTGAAGATTTATTGCCATTGGATAAGTTTGCTATGGCTAAGCTTTCTGAATATGCTTCTAGACTTGCTGAAAATCAAAATAAGCTTTCTACTAAGTTTGGTGAGATGGCACAAGTTATTGTTGAAGCATCGACATGGGCTAAGATTTCAAAGTCAAAAGTAATAACAGCTGAACATATAAAAAAGTCATTAGTTGAAAGAGATAGAAGACTTAAAAAATATGATTCAAAGTATTCTGAAATGATTAATGATAGATTTTTACTTATTGATACTGATGGTGCAAAAGTTGGTCAAATTAATGGATTAACTGTTATGACACTTGGTGATTATTCTTTTGGAAAACCAGTTAGGATTACAGCTAGTACTTATACTGGTGTTTCTGGAATTGTTAATGTTGAAAGAGAAGTTGAGCTTTCTGGTCCTACTCATTCTAAAGGCTTGTTAATTCTTACAGGTTTTTTAGGAAATAAGTTTGCTAAAGATAAGCCATTATCTTTGTCTGCTACAATTTGTTTTGAGCAATTGTATAATGGCATTGATGGTGATAGTGCTTCAAGTACTGAGCTTTATGCTTTACTTTCTAGTTTATCTGAGTTACCTATTTCACAAGAAATTGCTGTTACAGGATCTGTTAATCAAAAGGGTGAAATTCAAGCGATTGGTGGTGTTAATGAGAAAATTGAAGGATTTTTTGAAATTTGTAGAAGAAGAGGATTAAATGGTCAACAAGGGGTTATGATACCTAAACAAAATGTTATAAATTTAAATTTACATGATGATGTTATAAAAGCTGTTAAAGAAAATAAATTTCATATTTATGCTGTTTCAACTATTGATGAGGGCATTGAAATTTTGACAGGTGTTCCAGCTGGTGATATTGATATAAATGGAACAGTATATTATCTTGTTAATCAAACATTAAAGAAGTTTATTAAAAATGTTAAAGAAAATAAATAATTTTGGATAGTTTAAACTTTTTATAGTATAATGGTATATTTATAAAATGTATTGAAGGGAATTTTATGAAAGATAAAAAATTGATACGTAATTTTAGTATTATTGCGCATATTGATCATCGGTAAGTCTACTTTGGCTGATAGGATGATTGAAATGACTGGGGCTCTTTCTAAAAGAGAGATGAAAGATCAAGTTCTTGATAATATGGATATTGAAAAAGAGAGAGGAATAACAATTAAATCACAGGCCGTTAGGATGAAATATAAAGCTAAAGATGGTTTGGAATATGAGTTTAATTTAATTGATACACCAGGACATGTCGATTTTAATTATGAAGTTTCTAGGAGTTTAGCTGCTTGCGATGGTGCTGTTTTAGTTGTTGATGCTACACAGGGTGTTGAAGCACAAACATTAGCTAATGTTTATTTGGCTTTAGATAATAATCTGGATATTATACCTGTTATTAATAAAGTTGATTTACCATCTGCTAGACCACAAGAAGTTAAAGATGAAATTGAAAATATTATAGGAATTCCTGCACAAGATGCTCCTTGTATTTCTGCTAAAACTGGTCTTAATGTTGATGAAGTTTTGGAGAGAATTGTTACTGATATTCCAGTACCTTCTGGAAATAAAGATACTGAACTTAAAGCATTAATTTTTGATTCTATTTATAATGATTATAAAGGTGCTTTAGCATATGTTAGAATTAAAGAAGGCAGTGTTAAAGTTGGTGATGAAATTAAATTGATGTCTACAAATAAGTTTTTTTGTGTTACTGAAGTTGGTTATTTTGAACCAGGAAAATATCAAACGACTAAAGAGCTTAGCGTTGGCGAAGTTGGTTATATTGCTGCTAGTATTAAAAGTTTATCAGATGTTAGAGTTGGTGATACAATTACACTTAAGGATAATCCTGCAAGTGAAGCTTTGCCTGGATATAAAAAAGCTGAGCCTATGGTTTATTGTGGAATATATCCTATGGATGGTAGTGATTATGAGAATTTAAAAGTCGCACTTGAAAAATTAATTTTGAATGATGCAGCTCTTCAATATGAACCTGAAACATCTAAGGCACTTGGAAGTGGATTTAGATGTGGCTTTTTAGGGTTATTGCATTTAGAGATTATTGAAGAAAGACTTGATAGAGAATTTGATTTGAATTTGATTACAACTGCTCCATCAGTTATTTATAAAGTTTATAAAACAGATTGTAGTGTTGAAGATTTATATAATCCTGCTGATTTACCTGAGTCTACTAAAATTAAGTATTTAGAAGAGCCTATGGTTGCAGCTGATATTATTGTTCCTAAAGATTTTATTGGAAATGTAATGAATCTATGCACTGAGAGAAGAGGTATTAGTAAGGATATGCAATATCTTGATGATACAAGAGTTGTTCTTAAATATGATTTGCCTTTAAATGAAATAATATATGACTTTTTTGATACTTTAAAATCAAAAACAAGAGGTTATGCATCATTGGATTATTCTTTTAAAGAATATGTTCAATCTGATTTAGTTAAACTTGATATATATGTTAATAATGAAGCTGTTGATGCATTATCTTTTATAGTTCATAAATCTAATGCTTATAAAAGAGGAAGACAACTTTGTGAAAGGTTAAAAAAAGAGATTCCTAGACAATTATTTACTATTCCTATTCAAGCTGTAATTGGTGGAACTGTAATTGCAAGGGAGACAATATCTGCACTTAGAAAAGATGTTTTAGCTAAATGTTATGGTGGTGATATTACTAGAAAGAAAAAATTGCTTGAAAAACAAAAAAGAGGTAAAAAACGTATGAGACAATTTGGAAATGTTGAAATACCACAGGAAGCTTTCTTAAATGTTTTGAAAGTTGATGATGAGGAAAATTAATGAAAAATTATAATGATCAAGTTGAAGGCAGAAATGCTGTTATAGAATTATTGAAATCTAATAAAGATATTAATAAACTTTATATAAAAAAAGGCGAGAAAAATGGGTCTATTAATGAAATTTATGCTTTAGCAAAAGAAAGAAAAGTTGTTATTGTTGAAGTTGAAAAAAATAAATTTTTACAAATGGCTCAAACTCCAAGAGCACAGGGGGTTATTGCAGTTGTTCCACCATATGAATATTATACTGTTGATGATATTTTGGATTATGCTAAATTTAATAATGAAAAACCTTTTATTCTTATTTTAGATGGAATTGAGGATCCTCATAATTTAGGATCAATTATTAGAACTGCTGAATGTACAGGTGTTCATGGAATTATAATTCCTAAGAGGAGATCTGCAATGGTTAATAGTACAGTTTTTAAAACATCTGTTGGTGCTGCTGAATATGTTAAAATTGCGGTTGTTAGCAATTTGAATGATATTATTAGATATCTTAAAGAAAATGATGTTTGGATTTATGCTACTGATATGTTGGCAAAAAATAACTATAATGAAGAAAAGTATAATTCAGGTGTTGGTATTGTTATTGGAAATGAAGGATCTGGAATTAGTAGATTAGTTAAAGAAAATTCAGACATTTTTATAAAAATTCCTATGAAGGGAAAGATTAATTCCCTTAATGCATCTGTTTCTGCAGCAATTGTGATGTATGAGGTAATGAACCAAAGAAATAAATAATTGGAGGCTAATACTGATGGCAATTAAATATCTTTCTGCCGAAAAGAAAGCAAAGAAAAAAAGAAATAGAATAATAATTACAGTGATATCTGTTATTTTGATTGTTACTGTAATTGTTTTGTATTTGATTTTTAATACAGATTTTTTTAGAACAAAAAGAGGTGCATTTATTAGATATTTGCAAACAACTAATGATTCTTTGGAAACTATTAAAATAATTAGAGATAAAAATCTTATTGAAGCTAAAAAGAATAAGCAATTTTTAGTTAATGGTGAAATGAAGATTAATTCTTCTGCCAATATTGCTGATAGTAATATTTTGGATAAGCTTAGGCTTTATGTTGTAACTAAAGGTGATTATCAGAATGATAAGATTAATACTGATATTTCGGTTAATAATGGTGGTGATGAATTAGCTAAGCTTTCATTAATTAAAGATAGTGATTATTATGGAATGTATAGTGCTGATATTTCTAATGGTTTTATAGGTATTCAAAATGATAAAGTTGGGGCTATTTTAGCTGATGCGGATTTAGTTAATGCAGGTACCTTTTTAAGTGATTTTATTAAAGGAACTAAATTTGATTTAACTTCAAATTTAGCTAGTTCTATTGTTGATTTTAATACTGATGATGTTTTAGAAGAATCAAAATTACAAAAAAAATATTTTCAGAATTATTTTAAGATGCTTAAAAATGTTTCTGATACAGCATATACTAAAAAACAAGATGATAAAATTGTAATTGATGGTGTTACACATAATGTTAATACATATACTTTATCTTTAAATGAAAGAGAAAGTGCTGATTTAATAAAATCATTAGTTGATAAATTGACACAGGATAGCTTAACAATGGATTTTATTACTACAAAGCTTAGGATGCTTAATTTGAGTGAAGAATATACAGATATTAATACATTAAATAGAAGATTGAAGCAATTTGCAACTGAGTATCAATTAAATCCTAGTAGATATGGTAAACTTTCAATTAGTGTTAGTGAAGAAAAACAAAGTAATATTCAAACATCTATTTCTTTTGGAAAAAATTCAATTATTATTAATCATGTTAAAGATGATAATAATGAGATGTCTATTTTTAAGATTAATGATTCATCGATAAAATTGCAAAAGGTAGGAAATAAAGTAATAATAGCACTTCATACAATTAATGAAGATAGAATTGAGAGAGGTATATTAATTACTAGAGAAGCTTCTGGAAGTGTTGATGATAATAATTTAGAATATTTATATAATATTAGATCTGTTAATGGTATTAAAAATATTGAACTTAATTATAACGAAAAGTTTACTTTTGGAAATAATATAGGTGAAATAAATGGATTTAAAAATACTGAAAATTTAGTTATATTAAATGAATTTAATAAAGATCAGATTAGTGAATTTGTTAAGAAATTAGAATCTAAAATTAATGAAGTCTATATTTCTAAAAGTTCATCTATTGGTATTAGTGTTGATCCGATATTTACATTTTAAATTGACTTTTAGATTTAATTAGAGTATAATTGATTTTATGTTGTAATATTGGATTACACTTTGGCAATATTATGATTACTGATTAAAGTGGTACTCAATGGAGGAAGTTCGTATGAGAAACAAATTGTTATATGTAATAGGAGTTTTTATTTCAACATCTATCGGAGTTTTGTTAAGTCATGGTAGTTTGATTTGGTTGGGAATACTTTCTGTTATATTTGTAATTGTTTCAGCACTTTTTTATCAGAATAATGATAACTAAAGGAATATGAATTAAAAAGGAGAGCGAATAATTTTGCTCTCTTTTTTTTGCAAAATATTTGAATAAAGGATTGAAATGTGTTGACTTTAAAGTAAAAACATATTATAATAAAAAAGCATGTAAGTGATGCGATGAAGTAAGATGTGGCTACAGACCAGTTAATTTGGTGAGGTAGGGAACTCTTATGGAGTATGTCATGGCTAAGACCAGGCGGTAAGTTTTATAATATTACAAGTGCTTATCCTAAGAATTTCATGCGAAGCTTAGGATTTTATGGTGTTCTATTATAGAACACCAGGGTGCGTTTATAGCTTCCGACTTATAACAAAAAACAAGGAGGGAAATTTCAATGGCAACAAATGTTGAAAAACAAGCTAAAACAACAGCTAGAGTTACATCAGGAGCAAAAAGTGACAAAATAAGAATTAGACTTAAAGCTTATGATTCTGTAGTTTTAGAACAGTCTGCTGAAAAGATAGTAGATACTGCTAAAAAAACAGGAGCAAAGGTATCAGGACCAATTCCACTTCCAACAGAAAAGGAAATTGTTACAATTTTACGTTCTCCATATATAAATAAAGACTCTAGAGAACAATTTGAATTAAGAACTCATAAAAGAGTTATAGATATTCTTTATCCAACACAAAAAACAGTTGACAGTTTAATGAAAATTGAATTACCAGCTGGTGTTGATATCTCAATAAAATTATAATAACCAATGCTAATTGATAAAGTTAGCCAATAGGAGGAAAAATGAAAAAAGCGTTAATAGGAAGAAAAATTGGAATGACACAAATTTTCGACGCAGAAGGAAAAGTTATTCCAGTAACAGCTATCGAAGTAGGACCATGTACAGTAGTACAAATCAAAACAAAAGAACAAGATGGTTATGAAGCTGTTCAATTAGGATTTGCAGATGTAAAAGAAAGCAAATTAAACAAACCAGAATTAGGAAGATTTGCAAAAGCAAAATTAGCTCCTAAAAAATATTTAAGAGAATTTAAATTAGATTCAATTGAAGGTTTAAATGTTGGTGATGAATTAAAAGCTGACGTATTTGAAATTGGAGATAAATTAGATATTCAAGGTACATCTAAAGGAAAAGGATTCCAAGGTGTTATCAAGAGACATGGACAAGCAAGAGGACCAATGGGACATGGTTCTATGTATCATAGAAGACCAGGTTCAATGGGACCAACATCAACTCCAGGTAGAGTTTTCCCAGGTAAAAAATTACCAGGACACATGGGTGATGTAACAGTTACAATTCAAAATTTAGAAGTTGTTAAAATTGATTTAGACAAGAACGTTATTTTAGTAAAAGGATCAGTTCCTGGTGCTAAAGGTTCAATCTTAAAAGTTAAATCAACTACAAGAGTATAGAAAGGAGGTTACAATGGCTAAGGTAGAAGTAATTAATGTTGAAGGAAAAAAAGTTAAAGAATTAACTTTAAATGATAATGTATTTGGAATTGAACCAAATATGAATGTTGTTCATAGCGTAGTATTAAATTATTTAGCTAATCAAAGACAAGGAACACAAAATACAAAAACAAGAGCTGAGGTAGCCGGTGGTGGAAGAAAACCTTGGAGACAAAAAGGAACAGGACGTGCAAGACAAGGTTCTATAAGAGCTCCACAATGGATTAAAGGTGGTATTGCTTTGGGTCCAAAACCACGTTCATATAGTTATAAAATTAATAAGAAAGAGAAAGCATTAGCTGTTAGATCAGTATTAAGTGCTAAATTAGCAGAAAATGAATTAGTTGTTGTTGATCAATTTGGATTAAATGAAATTAAAACAGCTGAATTTGTTAAAGTTTTAAACAATATCAAAGTTGAAGGAAAATCATTAGTTGTTATTCCTGAAAATGATGTTAATGTTCAAAAATCAGCAAGAAATATCAAAGGTGTTAAAACAACTATAGTTGATACAATGACAGTTTATGATATTTTAAATGCTAAAAGTTTAGTAATGACAGAAGATGCTATTAAAAAGATAGAGGAGGTATACGCATAATGTTACCAGAAGATATCATAATAAAACCTATTATTACTGAAAAAAGTAATGAAGAAATGCAATCTGGAAAATATACTTTTAAAGTTTCTAAAAAAGCTACAAAAGTAGATGTTAAGAGAGCAGTTGAAAAGTTGTTTAATGTAACAGTATTAAAAGTTAATACTGTTAATGTTTCTGGAAAAGAAAAAAGAGTTGGAAGAAATATTGGAAAAACAGCTAATTGGAAAAAAGCAATTGTTTCAGTTGATACAAATCCAGAATTAAATCAAACTTATTTAGCAAAAGGTGGAAAATCTACTAAGATTGCTAAAAAATATAATGATTCAATCGCAGAAGTTACTGGGGTTTAGAATATATAATTATTAACGAGAATTAACTCGGAAAATAAAAAATATCTGTGGTAGAACAGGAAAATATCTACATATATAAGGAGAATTAAAATGGGAATAAGAAGATTTAGAGCAATCACTCCATCACAAAGAAATATGTCTGTATTGGATTTTAAAGAAATTACAAAAAAGACACCTGAGAAATCTTTATTAGCTGTTAAGAATAGCAAAGCCGGTAGAAATGCTCAAGGTAAAATCACAGTTAGACATCAAGGTGGCGGAAATAGAAATAAATATAGAATAATTGATTTTAAAAGAAATAAATTAGATATGGAAGCAACTGTTGTTGGTATTGAATATGATCCAAACAGAAGTGCAAATATAGCTTTAATTAAATATGTTGATGGAATATTAGCGTATATTATTGCACCTAAAGGTTTAACAGATGGTGATAAAGTTATATCATCTGAAAGAGCTGATATTAAACCAGGAAATTGTATGAAATTATCAAACATTCCAGTTGGTACATTAGTTCATAATGTTGAATTAAATCCTGGACAAGGTGCAAAACTTGTTAGAGTTGCTGGACAATCAGCACAATTAATGGCAAAAGAAGGGAAATATGCTCATTTAAGATTACCATCAGGTGAAATGAGATTAGTTTTAGCTAATTGCAAAGCTACAATTGGTGTTATTGGAAATGAAGAACATGAAAATGTTAAATTAGGTAAAGCAGGTAAAACAAGATATTTAGGTATTAGACCAACAGTTAGAGGATCTGCTATGAATCCTAATGATCACCCTCATGGTGGTGGTGAAGGCAAAGCACCTGTAGGACATGCTGGACCAATGACACCTTGGGGCAAGCCAGCACTTGGATATAAGACAAGAACTAAACATAATAAATCAAATAGATTAATCACAAAGAGAAGAAAATAATCAGAAAGGAGAATATTATGTCAAGATCAAGCAAAAAAATGCCATTTGTTGCTCCAAAACTTTTAAAAAAGATTGAAGCTATGAATGAAGATAATACAAAAGAAGTTATTAAAACATGGTCTAGAGCATCAACTATATATCCACAAATGATTGGACATACAATAGCTGTTCATGATGGAAGAAAACATGTGCCTGTATTTATTAGTGAAGAAATGGTTGGACACAAATTAGGTGAGTTCGCTCCAACTAGAACATTTAAAGGACATGCTGGTGCAAAAGGTAAATAATAAAATAAAAGGTTAAATATATACTTATATTATTAAGAAGGAGGAAATTACCGTGGCAGATGAAGAAAAGAAAGTAACTGCAAAAAAGACAGTTACAAAAACAACAGCTGAGAAGAAAACAACTATAGCTAAGGCAACTAAGACAACAGCTACAAAAAAAACTGCTACTTCTAAGACAATTAAAGCTACAATTACTAAAAAGGCTGAAAAAGCGGTAGCAAAAGTTGAGAAGAAAATTGAAGCTAAAGTTAATGAAGAGTTAGTTGCAAAAGCTACTGTTAAATATGAAAGAATGTCAAGCAGAAAAGTTGCAATTGTTGCTAATTTAATTAGAGGAAAAAATGTTGATGAAGCTATGGCTACATTAAGATTTACACCAAAGGCTGGTTCAGAGGTTTTAGTTAAATTATTAAAATCAGCTATTGCTAATGCAGAAAATACAAAAAATATGACACATAGTAAATTATATGTAGCTGAAATATATTCTAATCAAGGACCTACATTAAAGAGAATTAGACCTGCAGCAAAAGGTTCAGCTGTAAGAATTAGAAAAAGAACAAGTCATACTACAATTGTATTAAAAGAGCGCGTTTAGAATATATAAGGAGGAAAATACAAAATGGGACAAAAAATGGATCCACGTGGATTAAGAGTTGGTGTTATCAATGATTGGAATTCTAGATGGTATGCTGATGCTAAACATTTTGGCGATTATGTTGTAGAAGATAATAAGATTCGTACATATATCAAAAAGAAGCTTTATGCAGCTGGCATTTCAAAAATTGAAATTGAAAGAACACCTAAATTTGTTAAAATCAATGTTTTCACAGCTAAACCAGGAATTGTTATTGGTAAAGGTGGAAATCTTTCAGAACAATTAAAAGCTGAAGTTGAAAAATTAATTAACAAACAAATTAATTTAAATATTATTGAAGTTAAAGATGTTGATGTAAATGCACAATTAGTTGCTGAAAATATAGCAGCACAACTTGAAAGAAGAATTTCATTTAGAAGAGCAATGAAACAATGTATGCAAAGAACAATGAGAGCAGGAGCTTTAGGTATTAAAACTGCTTGTTCTGGAAGACTTGGTGGTGCTGATATGGCTAGAACTGAGTTCTACAAAGAAGGAACTGTTCCACTACAAACTTTAAGAGCAGATATTGATTATGGTTTTGCTGAAGCTAATACTACTTATGGTAAAGTTGGTGTTAAAGTTTGGATTTACAAAGGCGAAATTCTTCCATCAAAAACAAAAAAAGTAGAAGGAGGAAATAGCAATGCCATTGATGCCAAAAAAGACTAAGTTCAGAAAAGAACAAAAAGGTAGAGTAAGAGGAAAAGCAACAAGAGGTAATAAAGTTTCTTATGGTGAATTCGGTTTACAAACAACTGAAATCGGATTAATAAGATCAAACCAAATTGAAGCAGCCCGTGTTGCTATGACACGTTATATTAAAAGAGGTGGACAAGTTTGGATTAAAATATTCCCAGACAAACCAATTACAAGTAAACCTATCGGTACTCGTATGGGTAAAGGTAAAGGAGCTGTTGAATATTGGGTAGCACCTGTTAAACCTGGAAGAGTTATGTTTGAAATAGCTGGTGTTCCAGAAGCAACTGCTAAAGAAGCTTTTAGATTAGCTGCTAGTAAATTACCAGTTAAAACAAAATTCGTAAAAAGAGAAGTAGGCGGTGATAAAGATGAAGATTAATAAAATTAAAGAAATGTCTTCACCAGATCTAGTAAAGGAATTAGGAGAACTAAAACAAGAATTGTTTAAATTAAGATTTAGTTTAGCAACAAATGGTTTGGATAATCCTAAAAAAATCAGTGAAGTAAAGAAAAATATTGCGAGAATTAACACAATATTAACACAAAGAAAGTTAGAAGAAGCTAATAAATAGAGAAAGGAGATACCATAATGGTTGAAAGAAATCTTCGTAGAACAATGATTGGTAAAGTTGTATCTGATAAAATGGATAAAACAGTAGTCGTTGCAGTTGAAACAAGAAAAATGGATAAAACATATGGTAAGATTAAAAAATCTACATATAAATTAAAAGCACATGATGAAGAAAACAAATGCCAAGTTGGAGATACAGTTAAAGTTATGGAGACAAGACCTTTATCTAAAGATAAAAGATTTAGAGTTGTTGAAATAACAGCAAAGGCTATAATTAAATAATCATAGAAAGGAAGTAAGTTACTATGGTACAGCAACAAACTATATTAAAAGTAGCTGATAACACTGGAGCAAAAGAAATTATGTGTATTAGAGCTCTAGGTGGATCATATAGAAAATATGCTGGAGTAGGTGATGTTATTGTTGCTTCTGTTAAAAGTGCAGCACCGGGTGGAGTTGTAAAAAAAGGACAAGTTGTTAAAGCAGTAGTAGTTAGAACAAAAAAACCTATTCAAAGAGTAGATGGAACAGTTGTAAGATTTGATGAAAATGCAGCTGTAATAATTAAAGATGATAAAACACCAACTGGAACACGTATATTTGGGCCAGTTGCAAGAGAATTAAGAGATAAAGAATACATGAAAATTTTATCTCTAGCACCAGAAGTATTATAATAGGAAGAGGTGAATAGCATGAAATTGAGAAAAGGTGATACAGTTAAAGTATTATCTGGCAATGATAAAGGTAAAACAGGCGAAATTTTATCAGTTGATGTTAAAAATAATAAAGTAATTGTTAAGGGCATTAATATAAAGAAGAGAGCTACAAAACCTAGAAGAGCTGGAGAAGAAGGCGGAATCATTGCATCAGAATATCCAATAGATGCAAGCAATGTTGCATATGTAGATGCAAAAGGTGAAATCGTAAAGATTGGATATAGTGTAAATAAAGATGGTAAAAAGGTTCGTGTTTCTAGAAAATCTGGAGCAGAATTAAAGAAATAATTCGAGGAAAGGAGTATATTATAACTTATGGATATCTTAAGTGAACAATATAAAAATGAAGTAGTTCCTGCTTTAATGAAAAAGTTTGGATATAAATCAATTATGGAAGTTCCAAAACTTGAAAAAATCGTTCTTAACGTAGGTTTAGGTGATGTTAAGGAAGATCCGAAGTCAATTGAAAATACAGTTAAAGATTTAACTATAATTACAGGACAAAAACCAGTAATTACAAAAGCTAAGAAAGCTATTGCTGCTTTCAAATTAAGAGCTGGAGTTAATATTGGTGTAAAAGTTACATTAAGAGGAAGCAAAATGAATGATTTTGCATTCAAATTATTTAATGTAGCATTACCTAGAGTTAGAGATTTCAGAGGTGTTAAAGCTGATTCATTTGATGGAAGAGGAAACTATTCAATGGGTATTAAAGAACAATTAATATTCCCAGAAATTGAATATGATAAAGTTGATAAAATTAGAGGAATGGACATTATCTTTGTTACAACAGCAAAGACTGATGAAGAGGCAAAAGAGCTATTAACTCTTCTTGGAATGCCTTTTAAAAATAAATAATAGGAGGATAGTAGTAGCAAATGGCTAAGAAATCTTTAAAAGTTAAACAACAAAAACCACAAAAATATGCAACTAGAGAATACAATAGATGCAAAATTTGTGGAAGACCACATGCATATATTAGAAAATTTGGAATTTGCCGTGTATGTTTTAGAGAATTAGCACATAAAGGTGAAATCCCAGGTGTTAAAAAGGCAAGTTGGTAATATATAATATATAAATTTGAAAAAAGGAGGGATTAAGTAAATGACAACTACAGACCCAATAGCAGATATGCTAACAAGAATTAGAAATGCAAATAGTGCTAGACATACAACTGTTGAAATCCCAGCATCAAAAGTAAAATTAGCAATTGCGCAAATTTTATTAGATGAAGGTTATATAAGAAGCTTTGAAAAAATCGAAGATGGAAAACAAGGTATGATTCAAGTTACATTGAAATATGATGAAAAAGGTAAAAGAGTTATCTCTGGTTTAAAGAGAATTAGTAAACCAGGTCTTAGAATCTATGTTTCATGTGAAGAATTACCTCAAGTTCTTAATGGTTTAGGAATTGCTTTAGTTTCTACATCTAAAGGAATAAAGACAGATAGAAATGCTAGAAAAGAAGGACTTGGTGGAGAAGTTTTAGCATACGTATGGTAATATACTTAAAGTTTTAAAGGAGGAAAACCAAATGTCAAGAATAGGTAAACAACCTATTACTGTACCAGCTGATGTAACTGTTACAATTGATGAAGCTAATCATCATATTACAGTTAAAGGTCCTAAAGGACAATTAGAGAGAGATTACAATCCAGAAGTTACAGTAAAAATGGAAGGAAATATAATTAATGTTACTGTTGATGATAAAAAACATGATAATTTACATGGATTAAATAGAACATTAATTGCTAACATGGTTGAAGGTGTTGAAAATGAATTTAAAAAGGTTCTTCAAATCAATGGTGTTGGTTATAGAGCAAATAAACAAGGTAATGATCTTGTAATGAATTTAGGTTATTCACATCAAGTTATTGTTACTCCACCAGAAGGAATCGAATTTGATCTTCAAGGTACAAATTTAATCACTGTTAGAGGAATCAACAAAGAAGTTGTTGGACAAGTAGCAGCTGTTATTAGATCAAAGAGACCACCTGAAGTTTATAAAGGTAAGGGTATCAAATATATTGATGAACATATTAGACGTAAAGAAGGTAAAACAGGTAAAAAATAACAGTTAACTGTTTTGAAATATCGATTAATAGAAAGGAGATATATAATGGTTTCAAAAATTAATAGAAAATTCGAAAGAGCTAGAAGACATAGAAGAGTTCGTAATAAAATTAATGGAACTTCAGAATGCCCAAGACTTTCAGTTTTTAGAAGTAATACAGGAATCTATGCTCAAATTATCGATGATACAGCAGCTGTAACATTAGCTCAAGCTTCAACAATGGATAAAGAAGTTAAAATAAAACACTGTAATAAAGAAGCAGCTAAAGAAGTTGGTGTATTAATTGCTAAAAGAGCAAAAGATAAGAAAATAACAGATGTTGTTTTTGATAGAGGCGGATATATTTATCACGGAGTTGTTAAAGAATTGGCTGATGCTGCAAGAGAAGGCGGACTTAATTTTTAAGAGAAGGAGGAAATCATAGTGCAAGATAAGAGAGAAAGACGCGAAGAAAATTCTGAATTAAAAGAGAAAGTAGTTGCGATCAACAGAGTAGCAAAAGTTGTTAAAGGTGGAAGAAATTTCAGATTTAGTGCAGTTGTTATTGTTGGTGATGAAGCTGGACATGTTGGTATTGGTAATGGTAAAGCAGTTGAAGTTCCAGATGCAATTAAAAAAGCAATTGAAAATGCTAAAAAGAATTTAGTTGAAGTTCCAATTGTAGGTACAACAGTACCTCATGAATATATTGGTAAATTTGGTAGTGCTCAAGTTATATTAAAACCAGCTACAGAAGGTACAGGACTTATTTCTGGTGGAAGTGTAAGACCAGTTTTAGAGCTTGCAGGATATAGAGATGTAAGATCAAAAATTATTGGCACAAATAATCCAAGAAATGTTGTTTATGCTACATTAAATGGTTTAAAAAATATGGAGACAATTGAATCTGTTGCAAAAAAAAGAGGAATCAGAGTAGAAGACGTAAGATAATATAAAATTGTATTTTAATATTGTGTTTTTTATATAAAACATATATTCTATACTAAGATAAAAAATTTAATAAGGAGGTGTATCCATAATGAAACTAGAAGAACTTAAACCAACAATGAAGAAAGCTACTAGAACAAGAGTAGGACGTGGAGTTGGTAGTGGTCTTGGAAAAACTTCAGGAAGAGGACATAAAGGTCAAAAAGCTAGAAGTGGTGGTGGAGTTAGACGTGGATTTGAAGGTGGTCAAACACCATTATATAGAAAATTACCAAAAAGAGGTTTTAATAATTCTATATTTGCTAAACACTACACAGAAGTTACTTTAATAATGCTTAACAAATCAACAACTGATGTTGTTGATGCTGAAAGTTTAATCAAAGATGGAATTATCAAAAAAGTTAATGATGGTCTTGTTATTTTAGGAACAGGAAAACTAGAGAAAAAATTAACTGTAAAAGCTGCTAGATTTACAAAATGTGCTAAAGAACAAATTGAAGCTTTAGGTGGAAAGACTGAGGTGGTATAATTGTTTAAATCAATTGTAAATGCTTTTAAGACACCGGAGATTAGAAAAAAGATACTATATACAGTATTACTTTTAGTTTTATTTAGATTGGGATGTTATATAACTATTCCAATGGTTGATATGATTAAATTGCAAACAGTTATGAATACTGGAGCAAATAGTGTTATAGGTTTGATTAATGTTATTTCTGGTGGTGCCTTTTCTAGATTATCAATTTTCGCTATGTCAATAACACCATTTATTACATCTTCAATTGTTGTACAATTGTTAGGTATAATTATTCCTTCACTTGAAAAGTTGATGAAAGAAGGTGGAGAAGAAGGTAAAAAGAAAATTGATAGATTGACTAAAGTTATTACTTTAGTATTGGCTATCATTGAAGCTTTAGGAATTTATATTTCTTATAAGAATTCAGGATTATTTGTTAATTCAACTATGACTGGTCTTATGGTTGTATTATCTTTAGTTGGTGGTTCACAATTATTAGCTTGGCTTGGTGATAAAATTACAACTAAAGGTATTGGAAATGGTATTTCAATGTTAGTATTTGCAGGTATCGTCTCATCAATTCCAGCAGCTTTAGCTCAATTAGGAACATTAGTTGTTGTTGATGGAGCTTTTAATACTATTGGATTGATTAAAGCTATATTATTAGTTTTAGCTATTTTAGTATTAGTTGTTGGGGTTGTATTTGTTACATTAGCAGAGAGGAGAATTCCTGTACAATATTCTAAAAAGGTTGTAGGAAGAAGAATGGTAGGTGCACAGAATACTCATATACCAATTAAGCCAGCTTTGGCTAATGTTATGCCTATTATTTTTGCATCATCATTTATGACTTTCCCTGCAATGATTATTCAGTTATTTGTACATAACATTGAAAATACAACAGGATTCTGGAGAGTAGTTTACAATTTATCAATTGCTACTTATTCTTCAACTACAGTTGGATGGCATTATACAATAATTAATGCAGTAATTTATTTATTATTAATTGTTGGATTTACATATTTTTATACTTATGCTACATTCAACCCAGCTGAGATTTCAAGTACAATTAAACAAAATGGTGGATTTATACCAGGTATTAGAGCTGGAAAACCAACTACAGAATATTTAACAAATGTTCTTACAAAAATCACTTTATTTGGAGCATTATTTTTAGCTCTTATAGCTATTATTCCAATGCTTGCAAGAGGTATTGGGTTGAATACTGCGTTTGGTGGAACATCAATCTTAATTGTTGTTGGTGTTGCTATTGAATTAGGTGATCAATTAAAATCACAACTTGTTATGAGACATTATAAAGGATTTTTGGAAAAATAAATTTAATATATATTGCTATGTAGCAATATATATATGGTTTTTAGTAAGCTATATATATATTGCTACTTGGCTTTTAATGGAGGAAAGATGATTATTATAATGTTAGGTGCTCCAGGCAGTGGTAAAGGCACAATTGGAAATAAACTTTGTGAAAAATATAATTTAGAGCACATTGCTACAGGTGATATCTTTAGAGATGAAATTAAAAGAAAGACTGAACTTGGAGTTAAAGCTAATGAGTATATTTCTCAAGGAAAATTAGTGCCAGATGAGATTACTATTGGAATGGTTGAAAATAAATTAAAAGAATCTATAAATGTTTGTTTAGATGGATTTCCAAGAACTATCTATCAAGCAGAAGCTTTAAAAGAGTTTTTAAAGAATAATAATGAATCAGTTAAAGCTGTTATTAATTTAAGTGTTCCTGATGAAGATTTAATTAAAAGAACTTCAAGTAGAATAGTATGTCCTAATAAAGAGTGTGGGGCATCATATAATACAATTTTTTTGCCACCTAAAGTTGAAGGTGTTTGCGATAGATGTGGAACAAAGTTGGTTAAGAGGCCTGATGATGAAGTTGAAACTATAAAAAAAAGAATTGCAGTTTATTATGAAAATACTCAACCACTTATTTCATATTATGAAAAAGAAGGATTATTAGAAACTATTAATATTAATATTTATTCTGAAACAACAATGGAAGATACAACAGCTAAAGCTGTTGAGAGAATAAATGCGCGTAATAAATAATTTGCGTTAGAATAGAGGGTAAAATGGTAACGATAAAATCAAAATCTGAAATCGTAAAAATGAGAGAAGCTTGTCGTGTTGCAGCTCTTGCTCAACAAGCTGTTGAAAGAGCAATAAGACCAGGTATTTCTACTTGGGAACTTGATAAAATTGCTGAGGAAACAATGAGAGTGAATGGAGCAGTTCCAGCAGAAAAAGGGTATCCAAGTGGAATGAAAGGTGTTCCTGATTTTCCAGGCTCAATTTGTGCATCAATTAATGATATGATTATTCATGGAATTCCTTCTAAGAAAGATATTTTACGTGAAGGTGATATAATAAGCATTGATTTAGTTGCTTATAAAGATGGATTTAATGGGGATTGTTGTAGAACATATGGTGTTGGAAATATTTCAAAAGAAGCACAATATTTGATTGATGTTACAAAACAATCTTTTTTTGAAGGAATTAAATTTGCTAAAAAAGGGAATCGTTTAGGTGATATTTCTCATGCAATTGGTCAATATGTTCAAGATAATGGTTTGGATGTAATTAGAGAATTTGAAGGTCATGGTATTGGAAGAGAGATGCATGAAGAACCAGGTATTCCTAATTATGGAAAAGCTGGAAGAGGTATAAGACTTGAACCTGGTATGACGCTTGCAATTGAACCAATGGTTGTTGCAGGTGATAGAAATATTTGTCAAGGTGATGATGGATGGTCTATTTGGACTATTGATGGAAGTTTGTCAGCACATTATGAAAATACTATATTAATTACAGAAAAGGGCCCAGAAATATTGACATTACTATAATAGTATTATATAATTAAGTAGTTATTATGGGATATAATCCCTGGTTGATAAATTATTAAGTTTGAAGGGAAGTTTCATATATGTCTAAAGAGGATGTAATTGAAGTAGAAGGTATTGTTTCAGAATCATTACCTAATACAATGTTTAAAGTAAAACTTGAAAATGGACATGAAGTTCTAGCTCATATTTCTGGTAAATTAAGAATGAATTATATTAAAATTTTGCCAGGTGATAAAGTTAAGTTAGAATTATCACCATATGATCTTACTAAAGGTAGGATTAAATGGAGAGCTAAATAAATAAAGTAAATTAGGAGGTGTATTCTAATGAAGGTAAGACCATCAGTTAAAAAAATGTGCGATAAGTGCAAAGTTATTAAAAGAAATGGCGTAATCAGAGTTATATGCGAAAATCCAAAGCATAAACAAAGACAAGGATAATTTATATTTTAATTTGGTATTTGTATTTATTATGGAGCGGCTGAAAGCATAATAAATATTTATATATTTTCTAACAATATTTGAAGATTATATTATGGATTAAATAATTATTAGTACCTTTCATAATTGTTATTTATGAATTAATGTAATGCATTTCACCTTCAAATTAATTGTTGGATATTAATTTAAAGAAAGAGGTGCAAGAATGGCTCGTTTAGCAGGAGTTGATCTACCTAAAGAAAAAAGGGTAGAAATAGGACTAACATATATTTATGGTATAGGATTAAAAAGATCTCAAAAAATTCTTAGTGATGCAGGTGTAAGCCCTGATGTAAGAGTTAAAGATTTAACACCAGAACAAGAACAAGCAATAAGAAATGCTATGTCATCATATGTATTAGAAGGTGACTTAAGAAGAGAAGTTGCTTTAAATATTAAGCAATTGGTTGAAATGGGTTGTTACAGAGGATTAAGACATAGAAAAAATTTACCTGTAAGAGGTCAAAGATCTAAGACTAATGCTCGTACAAGAAAAGGACCAAGAAAGTTAGTAAGTAAAAAATCTGATAAAAAATAAGATGTGATTTTACTAGATTATATTGCTAGTAATTGAGGAAGGAGAAAATGTAAGAATGGCTACTAAAAAAACAGGAGCAAAGAAAACTACAACTAGAAGAAAAGTTAATAGACATGTAGAATCTGGTAAGGCTTTTATACATTCAAGTTTTAATAATACAATTATTTCTATTACAGACATGAATGGAAATGTTATTTCATGGGCAAGTGCTGGTGAACTTGGATATAAAGGTTCAAGAAAGAGCACTCCATTCGTAGCAGGTGAAGTTGCTGAAACAGCAGCAAAGATTGCTTTAGATCAAGGCTTAAAGACTGTAGAAGTTTTCGTTAAAGGACCTGGTGCAGGACGTGAGTCAGCTATTAGACAATTACAAGTTGCAGGTTTAGATATTACAGCTATATCAGATGTAACACCTATACCACATAATGGTTGCAGACCACCAAAAAGAAGAAGAGTATAATTTAAATATAAATAATTATGAAAAGGAGAAAGGAAAATGGCAAGATTTAATGTTCCAGTTCTAAAAAGATGTAGAGCTTTAGGAATAAGTCCAGCATATATTGGTATCAATAAAACTTCTATAAAGAAACCTAAGAATTCTTTTAAGAAATTAAGTGAATATGGTATTCAATTAAGAGAAAAACAAAGAGCTAAGTTCATTTATGATGTAAGTGAATCTCAATTTAGAGGCTATTTTGAAAAAGCTATTAATAGAAAAGGTATTACTGGTGAGATTTTACTTCAAATTTTGGAAAGTAGATTAGATAATGTATTATTTAGAGCTGGATTTGCAGCTACTAGACCACAAGCAAAACAATTGATTTCACATGGTGTAATTGAAGTAAATGGAAGAAAGACTGATATTTCATCATTTTTAGTAAAACCAGGTGATGTTGTTGCTGTAAGAGAAATAAAAAATGATAATCCAGTAATTAAAGCAAATATTGAAGATGGTTCTTTGACAGTTCCAGCTTGGATTGAATTAAATAAAGAAAAATTAAGTGCTACAATACTTAGAATGCCAGCAAGAGAGGAAATCGATCTTCCAATCGAAGAACACTTTATTGTTGAGCTTTACTCAAAATAATGTCTTTAATTTTTTTGCTATTTGGGTTTGTATATGTTTAATCCAAAGTATTTTAGGAGGTAGAAATGATAGAATTCGAAAAGCCAAATATTAAATGTTTGGAAATTGATAAAGTAAATCACTATGGTAAGTTCGTATGTGAACCATTAGAAAAAGGATATGGAGTTACTATAGGAAATTCTTTAAGAAGAATTTTACTTTCATCATTACCAGGTTGTGCAATTAAAGGTGTTAAGATTGAAGGAGCACAACATGAATTCGCAATTATCCCAAATGTTGTTGAGGATGTTTCAGAATTGATTTTAAATTTAAAAATGGTTAGACTTAAGTTCGACAAAAATGAAGAGAAATCATTGAGAATTGAATTTGATGGCGAGGGAGAAGTTAAGGCTAAAGATATCATTACAGATGGAACAGTAGAAATTTTAAATCCTGATCTTCATATTGCAACAGTTTCAAATGGTGGTAAGTTACATATTGATATGGTTGCTGATATGGGCAGAGGTTATAACACAGCAGAAAAAAATAAGACACCAAATCAACCTATTGGAGTGATTTCAATTGATTCAATTTATTCTCCAGTTAAAAAGGTTAATTACTTAGTTGAGAATACTAGAGTTGGACAAATGGTAGATTATGATAAATTAACAATTGAACTTTGGACAGATGGTTGCTTAGAGCCATATGAAGCTTTAAGTTTAGCAGCAAAAGTAATGACAGAACATTTACAATTATTTGTTGAATTGTCAGAGACTGCAAAAAATACATCTATTATGATTGAAAAAGAAGAAGACAAAAAGGAAAAGATTTTAGAGAGACCAATTGAAGAATTAGAATTATCTGTTAGATCTTTTAATTGTTTAAAGAGATCAGGTATTTCAACAGTTGGAGATTTAGCTTGTAAGAGTGAAAATGATATGATGAAGGTTAAAAATCTTGGAAAGAAATCATTAGATGAAGTTATTGCTAAATTACATGACTTAGGCTTAAATTTAAGAGATGAGGAAGAATAATAAATTATCATAATTAATAAATAGAAAGGTGAGAAATGATGGCAAACAGAAAGTTAGGAATGACAACTGATATTCGTATGTCAGTTTTAAGAAATCTTACTACTGATTTAATTTGGCATGAAAAGTTGGAAACAACTGAAGCTAGAGCTAAAGAAGTTAAAGCTATTGTTGATAGTATTATAGCTTTAGCTTGTAAAGAAAAAGACAACTATACGGAAGTTGATGTTAAAGTTGTTAAAGCTAAGTTAGATAGTAAAGGTAATAAAGAAACAGCTGTTACTAAGAGTAAAAATGGAAATGAGTTCCTTAAAGTTGTTAAAGAAGAAAAAGTTGAAAAAAGACAAAAAGATAATGCTTCAAGATTAAATGCTAGAAGAAAAATCATGACAAAAGTTAATAAAGTCAAAGATGAAAATGGAAATAGCATTGATTTAGCAGATAAATTATTTAATGTTTTAGGACCAAGATATGAAAAGAGAACAGGTGGTTATACACAAATCATAAAATTAGGTCAAAGACGTGGAGATGGCGCTGAAACAGTTATCTTAAAATTAGTTTAATATATTAGCCCTAGATGTTTTGGCATTTAGGGTTTTGTTTTATTTTGTGGAAAAATTTGTGTAATGAAATAGTGGAGGAGATATGATTAGTTTAATAACTGGTGCTTCATCAGGAATCGGTAGGGATATGGCTTTTGAATTTGCTGATAGAGGTTATGATTTGATTTTAGTAGCTAGAAGCTTTGATAGGCTTAAGGAAGTGAAAAATGAAATCATTAAAAAGTATGATAAGTGCAATGTGTTGATTATGAAATGTGATGTTAGTAATGTTGAATCTGTGAAGAATTTATATAATGACATTCAAAAGGAATTTGGTAATATTGAATATTTAGGAAACTGTCTTGCACTATTTAATCGTGCTATTATGGAAGTTCCTATGGAGATGTATCAAACTTACTTATCTATGATACTTAAAAGAGCTGTAGAGCTTAAGCTTAAGCCTGAAGAAGAGTTAAAGGAGATAATACTCAAGGTTCTATCTATTATGGATAAGAGCTTATATGAAGCGTATAGAGATGAATTTGAAAGCGATAATGGTTGGGAAGACTTCAAGAAAGACCCTACTATATACTGGTATCAATCGACTTACCATAGTGGAACTACAATAAAGACTTGCTATGAAGCAAGAAACTATCTAAACTCAGTTGGAATACCAGTTAAAAGAACTGCTGTTTATATGTCTACAGCACATGGAGAAAGATACTTAGGAGATGTATTTGTATCTAAGTTATTTATAACTCCACTTAAGCAAGTTGCTGGAACTCAACTGTCTCTAAGAGCAAAAGGTTCTTATGATACAAGAGGACTTGTTCTTCGTACACAAGAAGGAAGAATAAGAAATACTCCAGTTAGAAAATCATCACTTGTTGCAGACGTACAAGCAAATACATTACACCCTGATGATTTAAAATACATAAATAGTATTAC
>ERZ773197.572-NODE-572-length-28580-cov-8.149062_pt1 | contig 28580 bp, 30 predicted proteins | sample MGYA00580999_ERZ773197 | MGnify/ENA primary metagenome ERZ773197 (study PRJEB29015, sample SAMEA2738166) | human oral metagenome | biome: human oral; feature: human-associated habitat; material: saliva | place: China | collected 2185 ...
TTTATAACTTTCTTCATTTTTTGTCAATATTATTGTTACTTTGCTTGTATTGTTTTCTATATTTTTTTCTATTAATTTTATCATGCTTTCTTCTAATTCATTTGCTTTTTTTGATTCTTCTTTTTCTTTAGATGAATTTGATTCAAATAATGTCATTTTTATGTAGTTTTTGTTACAATATTCAATCATTGCATTTTTTATTGAATTTAATTGATCCGTATCAACATATAAATTTATTGATAAAATTTGCATATTTTCTACTGATAATCCCATAACTCTAAGTAATTCGCATTTTTCATTATCATCTATTACTAATATTTTAGTATTTTTTCTACTTTTTGCTCGTTCTTCTAAATCATTTATTTCTAGTTTGTTTACTAATTCTGGTTCTATCTTTATATCAATTTCTCCAGCTATTATATCAAGTATTTTTTGATTTAATTTATTTAGATTGTTTTGATTATATATTGTAATTTTTGATTCTGATGAGATTGCTTCCATTAGTAAAATAGCTGTTGTATATGGATTACCATTTGTTATAGCTATTTGATTTTGCTTTGTTGCTTGTTTTTTCTTATTTTTGTAATCAATTATAATTTCTTTAATCTTTTCCACTGAAAAGTTTGGTAATTTTTCTTTTATGGCTAAATCCATAATATCTACTTTATATTCTTCAATTTGATCTATGATTTTATCTATAATTGATTTCATAATTTTCTCCTTATCTTTGGTTTATATTAATGTTAATATGTGATTTGCCGCTTCTGATGCAGTTTTATAATTTGTTACATCTACAATTATTGTGTTTTTTCCTTGTTTGTTAAATCCACTTTGTTCATGTAATTGATCACGCTCAATAATCGTTTTTCTTATTTCATCTTTTGAGTATTTTTGTCCATATTGATTATATCTTCTTGATACTCTCTCTTCTAAGTCGCATTTTATAAATATATGTTTTGTCATTTCTGGATATATATATTGTAATCCTCTTCCTGAAATTATTATATTATATTCTTTAAATGATTTAATTATTTCACGTGCAAATTTATATAAATTTTCATTATTTACATTTCGAGCAAATTTACTTACTTTTTCGGCATTTGATGCTGAATGTATTTCTTCATCGGATATTTTATTTCCTGCAATATATATTGTTGTTGCTCTATTTTCTATTTTAAATTCTACTTGTAATTTTTTCATTAATTCATAGGGATCATTTGGTAAATTTTTATTATTACATTGTTTCAATGCTTGCATGATTCCTCTATATATACTTCCTGCATCTATAAATATGGAATTTGGTATAATGTTTATTAGTTCTTTACAGATTGTTGTTTTTCCTGATGCAACATCGCCTTCAATTCCTATTACAATGTTTTCCATGTCTGTCCTCTTTATTTTAAATTTCTAAATATTCTTTTAGGAATTGACCTGTGTAACTTAGTGGTTCTTTACAGATTTTTTCTGGTTTTCCTGTTGCTATTATTTGTCCACCTTTTTCGCCACCTTCTGGTCCTAAGTCTACAATATAGTCTGCTGTTTTTATTAAATCTAGATTATGTTCTATTGTTAGTACTGTGTTTCCTTTATCAACTAATTTTTGTAGTATGTCCACTAGTCTATGAACATCGTCTATATGTAATCCTGTTGTTGGTTCATCTAAAATATATAGGGTTTTTCCTGTTTGTGTTTTTGATAATTCTGTTGCTAGCTTAACTCTTTGTGCTTCTCCACCTGATAGTGTTGTTGAGCTTTGTCCTAGTTTTATATATCCCAATCCAACTTCTTTTAATGTTTGAATTTTATTTTTTATTCTTGGGACATTTTCAAAAAATGTTACTGCTTCTTCAACTGTCATATCTAAAACGTCTGCAATTGATTTTCCTTTATATTTTACTTCCAATGTTTCGTGATTATAGCGTTTTCCTTTACATACTTCGCATGGTACATATACATCTGATAAAAAGTTCATTTCTATCTTGATTATTCCGTCACCATTACATGCTTCACAGCGTCCACCTGTAACATTAAATGAGAATCTTCCTTTTTGATATCCTCTCATTTTTGCTTCATTTGTTGTTGCAAATATATCTCTTATTGCATCAAATACTCCTGTATATGTTGCTGGATTTGAACGTGGTGTTCTTCCTATTGGTGATTGATCTATATTTATTACTTTATCAATATTATGTAATCCTTTAATAGATTTGCACTTACCGACTTTCATTGTTGAATTATTAAGTTCTTTGTATATATTTTTATATAATACATCATTTATTAATGTTGACTTTCCTGAACCTGATACTCCTGTTACGCAAATAAAGTTTCCTAATGGGAATTTTACTGTTACATTTTTTAGATTATGTTCAGTTGCTCCTACTATTTCTAAGTATTTTCCTGTTAAGTTTCTACGTTTTTTTGGAACTACTATTTGCATTCTTCCACTTAGATATTTTCCTGTAATTGAATTATCTGATTTAGCTATTTCTTCTGCTGTTCCTTGTGCTAGAACATATCCTCCGTGTACTCCTGCACCTGGGCCTATATCTATTACTTGATCTGCTGCATACATTGTATCTGTATCATGCTCTACTACAATTACTGAGTTTCCTAAATCCCTTAGTTTTTTCAAAGTTGTTATTAATCTATTATTGTCTCTTTGATGTAGTCCTATTGATGGTTCGTCTAGAATATACATTACTCCTGTTAGTCCACTGCCTATTTGAGTTGCTAGTCTTATTCTTTGTGATTCACCACCTGATAGTGTTCCTGCGCTTCTTGATAGTGTTAAATAATCCAATCCTACGTCTATTAAGAATTGCAATCTTTTTGATAGCTCTTGCATAATTTGTGATGCTATCATTTCTTCTTTTTCTGATAATTCTAGACTTAACAAATATTCTTTAATGCTTCTAATTGGCATATCTGTTAATTCTTTTATATTTAGTGTTCCTACTTTTACTGCTAAAACTTCTGGTTTTAATCTTGCTCCATGGCATGCGCTACATTCTTGTTCTGTCATGTACATTTCATACCATTGCATCATTCCTGCTGATTTTGTATCACGATGGCGACGTTCTAATGTTGGAATTACTCCTTCAAATGGTACATTACTTGTGTGTGTTCCTGTTGATGATTTATATCTGAATTTTATTACTTCATCACCTGTTCCATACATAATTTTATCCATGAATGAACGTGGTAAATCTTTGATTTTTACACCTTTTATCATTACTCCATAATGTTTTGCTATTGATTCGAAATACATTTGAGCTATTGTATCTCCTCTTTTCATAGTACTTGTGCCAAACATTTTTATTCCATCATATAATGTTGCATTTTTATCTGGAATTATTAAATTTTCATCTATTTTTTGTACATATCCTATTCCTGTACATTCTGGACATGCTCCCATTGGATTATTAAATGAAAACATTCTTGGTGTTAATTCTTCAATGCTGAACCCACATTTTGGACATGCATAATTTGCACTATATAATTTTTCTTCACTTCCTACAACATCTACAATTACTAGATTATTAGCTATTCTTAATGCTATTTCTACTGATTCTGTAAGTCTGGCTCTAATATCTTCTTTTATTACCAATCTATCTATTATGATTTCTATTGTGTGCTTCTTTTTTCTGTCTAATTCAATATCATCTGATAGTTCTACTGTTTCGCCGTCCACTCTTGCACGGACATATCCTTCTTTTTGATATTCTTCAAATATTTTCTTATATTCACCTTTTTTTTCACGAACTACTGGTCCTAATATTTGAATCTTTGTGCCTTGCTCTAGTTTCATTATGTCGTCTACGATTTGATCTATTGATTGTTTTTCTATCTTAATTCCACAGTTTGGACAATATGGTGTTCCAACTCTTGCATATAATAAACGCAAATAGTCATATATTTCTGTTACTGTTCCTACTGTCGAACGTGGATTTTTTGATGTTGTCTTTTGGTCTATTGAGATTGCTGGTGATAGTCCTTCTATTGATTCTACTTTTGGTTTATCCATTATTCCTAAGAATTGTCTTGCATATGATGATAAACTTTCTACATATCTTCTTTGGCCTTCTGCATATAGTGTGTCAAATGCCAAAGAAGACTTACCAGATCCTGATAAGCCTGTTATGACAACTAGTTTGTTTTTTGGAATTTCTATGTTAATGTTTTTCAAGTTGTGCTCTTTCGCACCTTTTATTATTATTTTATCCAATTTTAACCTCTAATTCTAATCCTCTTTTTTTTCTTTTTCTGTGTCTGTTATTGTTTCAAATTCTTTCATACTTAAGCTAATTTTTCCTTGATCATCTATTTCTGTAATTTTAACTTTTACTGTATCTCCTACTGCTAACACATCTTCTACTTTTTCAATTCTTTTATTTGAAATTTTTGAAATGTGTACTAATCCTTCATTGTTTCCACCTAAATCTACGAATGCTCCGAATTTTGTAATTCTTGATACTGTTCCTTCGCATATTTCTCCTACTTCAAATTCTTTTACTATTGATTCAATGATTTTTTGGGCTTTTTTAGCATTCTCGATATCGTCACAGTAAATTGATACTTTTCCATCGTCATCAATATCAATTTTGACTCCTGTTTCTTCAATAATCTTATTAATTACTTTTCCACCTGATCCAATTACATCTTTAATTTTTTCTGGATTTATTGTCATTGCTATGATTTTTGGTGCGTATTTTGATACTTCTTTACGTGGCTCTGGAATAGCTTTTAATATAACATCATTAATTATCATATTTCTTGCTATTTGTGTTTTTTCAAATGCTTCTTTAATAATTTCATAAGTTAGACCATCATTTTTAATATCTACTTGGATTGCTGTTATTCCTGTTCCTGTTCCTCCTACTTTGAAGTCCATATCTCCGAAAAAATCTTCAATATCTTGAATGTCTGTTATTACAATGTATTTGCTTGAATCTTCTGGATCTGTTATTAATCCTGTTGAAATTCCTGCTACTGGTTCTTTAATAGGTACACCTGCTGCCATTAATGCTAATGTACTTCCACAGATACTTGCTTGTGATGTTGAGCCATTTGATTCCAATACTTCTGATACTAATCTCATTGTGTATGGGAATTCTTCTTCTGATGGCAACATTGGTACTAAGGCTTTTTCTGCTAATGCTCCGTGTCCTATTTCACGACGTCCTGCTCCTCTTGATGGTTTTGCTTCACCTACTGAATATGATGGGAAATTGTATTGGTGCATATATCTCTTAACTTCTGTGTCAAAGTCAATTCCATCCAATGATTGTTCATCTGCTTTTGTTCCAAGTGTTGCTATTGTTAATACTTGTGTTTGTCCTCTTGAGAATAGTCCACTTCCATGTACTCTAGGAATTAAGTCTACTTCTGCTGTTAATTTACGTACTTCATCAATTGCTCTTCCATCTGGTCTTATATGTTCATTTAAAATGATTGATCTTACGCATTTCTTTTGTAAATCGTGAATTGCTGTTGCTATGTCAAATTTATGCTCTTCTTCTGCATTTTCTCCAAACATTTCGATTGCAATATTTTTGATTTTTTCTGAAACTTTGTCTACATTTTCATTTCTTGTAATTTTATCTGTTTCTTTTACTGCATTTGTCATTTCTTCTGTTAATTCATTACATACTCTTTCAAAGTATTCTGGATTTACTGAGAATGATTTATATTCAAATTTTGGTTTTCCTATTTCATCCCTCATAGTTTGGATGAATTCACACATTTTCTTAATTTCTACATGTGCTGCTTTTATCGCTTCTAACATTATTTCATTTGAAATATTATCTGCACCTGCTTCTATCATTGTTATCTTTTCTTTTGTTCCTGCTACAGTTGCTTTCATTCTGCTTTTTGCTCTTTGCTCACAGTTTGGATTTATAATTATTTGGTCATCTACATATCCTACTGCTACTGCTGCTGATGGACCTCCCCATGGAATATCTGATATTGCTAATGCTGCTGATGTACCGATTTGTGCGCATACTTCTGGGCTGTTTTCTTGATCATCTGATAATACTGTATTTACGATTACTACATTATTTCTAAAGTCACTTGGGAACAATGGTCTGATTGGTCTATCAATTGCTCTTGATATTAATACTGCACTGTCTGCTGGTTTTCCTTCTCTTCTATTATAGCTTCCTGGAATTTTTCCTACTGAATATAGTTTTTCTTCGTAATCAACTGATAGTGGGAAGAAGTCAATATCGTCTTGTGCTTCTTTAGCTGCTGTTACGTTTGTCATTACAGTTGTTTCACCATAACGTACTACTACTGAACCATTTGCTTGCATTGCAAATTTTCCTGTTTCAATTGTTAGCTTACGTCCCGCTAACTCTGTTTCATAAATTTTAAACATTTATTTTCCTCCATTTTTTCTTGTGACTATTAATATAGTGTAACCTCTATAATATTGATTAATAACATTATACAAGCTACTAACCTATATTTAATAATCCAATATAATGATACACTAAAAGCCTTGATTTTGCAAGAAAATCAAGGCTGATTTTGGAGGTTTTATTTAAATCATTTTTATATTTTCATTATATTGCTGTCAATATCTATATAAGCATATTTACTATCTTCATAATTTTTAATTTCTTGTATTTTTTTATTTGCCATATCAGATACAGTACTTATTCTTTCATTTTTTCCATTTTCACATTTCACCAATGGATTTGTATATCTCTTTTTTGCTTTTATTGATATGCAATATTTATCTTCAATATATTCATTACTTCTACCAATTTTTTTAGTATTTGAAAAAATATTGAATGCATCATTTATTTCACTATTTGGGCAGTTCTTTATTTTATCAACTATTTCTTTCTCTGAATATTTATATAGATCGTCTTCTGTTATATATTTTTCTTTTGCCATTTTCCTTAAAATATCTGTCCAAAATTGCATTATCATATTATTTTCACAATTTCCAGAAAATAGACGCCACATAATCGAAGCTCTATCAATATATTCTTCTGCTATTTTTTTAGTATTGAATCCTATTTCATCTTCTTTTTCTTCATTTTTTAATATTCTTATATCATTATAAATTCGTTCTATAGATTCTAAATCAAAAGCATTTTGTGTTACTAGTCCATCACTTAATGTATATTCTAGTCTATCTGCAGATAATTTTGGACTATCGTTATCTGCTATTGGATATATATGATAATCAGAAATTTCTTCTAACTTTATATTATCTCTGTTTAGCAAATTCATAATTTCCTTTGAATTTTTTATTACTGTTTGAGTTAACGCTTCTGTTGTTTCTTGCTTTTCATAATCACCATGTAAGTAATCTACAACATGACTAAAAGATGGCGTTGATATATCATGGTATAATCCTGCAATTGTTTGTTTTTTATTTTTAGTAAAATGCCATACAATTAAAGCTACTCCTACACTATGTTCATATCTTGTGTGAAAAAATTTATGTTTAATTAATTGTGTATGTTCACAAGCTGATACCATACTAATCCCCTTTAATCTTTCCATTTCTGGAACGTCCAAATATTCCTCTAAAAAATCAGGACAATCTTCTGATAATATCTTTAAATATCTCTCAATTTCCTCATTTTCAACTCCTAGATACATAAATTTTCCTCCTTTAATTTTTTTGTTACTTTCATTAAATATATATTTATTAACGTAATTAATGTATGACCCTAACTAGATAATTTTTTGTTATATTTATATTTTTAAAAATTTGTATTGTCAGCTTATTCATAACATTCTTCTATCAATTAGTTTCTAGTTCATAAATTGTTCTTTGTTTTTTAAAGCCTAAATGTTCATATACTTCTTTTGCATTTTGATTAAATTCCCAACAGCATAGTTCTATTTTAGAATAGCCTTTTTCTTTTGCGATTTTTTTCAGATAATTAATTAATTCTTTTGAGTATCCTTTATTTCTTATTTCTTCATCTACAATTAATTGGTCTATAAAGAAGTCTTTCTTTGATAGTCTATCTTTTTCTAAATATATTGCAAATGCTTGAATTTTATTTCCTTCTTCAATCACTATAGTATTATTTATTGTATCAATTAGTTTTTTTCTTAATGTTTCTTTATCACATTTTATAAAAATTTCTGGTCTATTATTATAATGATATTCAAATAATTCTTGATATAAGTTTAGTAAATTGTTTTCGATATCTTCTAAGCATGCTTTTCTAATTTCCATTTTATTGCTCCTTTAATTCTGATCTTAATTTACCATTCATTTCCTCTGAGTTCATCATTATTCCGTCTCCAGTGTAAGCTATGTCTCCATCCATTAAATAATCGTTTACAAATTTATTATTTATAACCGTTAAGAAATCTCCTAAATCTTCTCTCTTAATCCATTTTGGCAATTGCTTTTTCTTTTCTTCTTCGGACATTTCTTCCTTTGTATCTGAATTTATTTTTCCAAATACTATATATAGGTGCGAATATCTATTTACTCCTTTATAATCTGCATAAAAATGATTGTGTAGTATAAAAATGCTTTTTCTTGTAATGGTTACATCTGTGTATCCTGTTTCTTCTCTTATTTCTCGTATTGCTGCTTCTTCGGGTGTTTCTCCTTCTTCTATTCCTCCTAATACAAATGACTTACATATTCTGTTTGGTGAATCTACACATAAATATGTATTATCTTTTTCAATTTTTATTACTGCAATTACACTTCTTCTAAATTTTGTTTCTATATCAGGCCTTAGCGTTTGCTCTCCAGTTCCTCTAAAATATGGTGCTACTACTTGCTTATATGGCAAATTATATTTCTTTGCTAATTCAAAATGTTCTGGTATGTGTGCTGGAACTAATAATGTTGCCGTATTTTGTAAATTATTATCATCTAGTATTATTATTTTAAGATTTTCTCCTGTTATTGGATGTTTAGCTGTAAGTGTTGATACATCGTTATTGTTAATATAATTATTATTTTTGCCAATTGCTATAGCTGTTACGCCATATATTAATTCTCCATATTCTAATTTGGCTGAAATTTTTATTCCGTTTGATAACTCAATTTTAAATTCTTTCATAACATACTCCTTCATATTTTACTAGATTTTCGCTTTATAATACTATTTATTACTGCCTAATCTTCAATATCTCTATTAAATTCTTTTGTTATTTCATTTGTACTAGTTAATTTATAATCTGCTTTCTTATACTTTTCAATTCTTGTCTTATTTGCTTCATACATTTGATTATATAATTCTGTTATAATTTTAATTTTTTCTTCTTTCATATTTAATGGAATATTACCTAATGATTGTTTTAATTTTTGTTCATCAATTGGATTAACTTTTGACATCATATATGAAATCACTTCCAGTGCAGATGAATTTATTGCTCCTGTTTTATTGTTCTTTACTTCTAGCATTTGTAATTTATTTGCTGGTATGTCATTCGTTGTTGTTCTTCCATCTATATAATTTCTTTCGTTTTTGATACCTGATTTATCAAATACTAAAATTCTATCATTTTTTAATGTTTTTAAATATTCTGCAATATTTAATTTTGTTCCATAAGACAATACTGCTGTCATTAAAAGAACTCCATCAATTCCTTCTGAAAAGCATAATATTGCATTTTGTTCCCCTGCATATTTGCTATTTTTTCCGATTGTTCTTTTTAATCCGTTCTTTTCGATATTAGGTAAATTATTTTTATTAGTTTTATGATACAATAATTCTTTCATTATATCCTCCTTTTGATATATATTACATTAATTTTATTTAATATACAATATTTTATGTTATAATTCATTTCGGAGGTGCTTTATGACTCATATATTGAAATTACAACCAAAGTTTTTTGATTTTATAAATGATGGTACAAAACGAATCGAACTTAGACTATTTGATGAAAAACGACAACAAATTAATATTAATGATATTATTGAATTTAAGAGAGAACCTGAACTAATTGATTCTTTGAAAGTTAAAGTTATTGGTTTGCTTAGATATAATTCTTTTAAAGATTTATTTGAAGATTTTCCTATTGCAATTATGGCTGATAATTCTATGACTAAGAATGAATTACTTAATGCTCTTGAAGAATTCTACACTCCAGAAAAGCAAGAGAAATATGGAGTTTTAGGTATAAAAATAGCAAAAATATAAAGTGTACTATTAGTACACTTTTTTAGTTTGAATATTCTAAAATTTCACAATTTTTTAATTTATATTTGCTGTAATCGCCGTCAATTGGCTCTCCTTCGAAATAGCATTTTGCATAAATGCTTACACCTGCATGTGTGACTACTAAGATATTTTTTTTAGAATGTTTGTTTATTATTTCTTCAAAGAAATTTTCTATTCTTTTTCTAAAATCATTCAATGGTTCAATATTATATCTTGTTTCATTTGGATCTGTAAAATAAACTAAACTTTGATATTCTGATTTTAATTTTCCTTCAAGTTCTCCATTACTTCTTTCAATTATTCTAGTTTCTTCAATAATTTCTTGGTTCGTTATGATTTTTGCTGTTTGCATTGCTCTTTTTAATGGGCTTGAATATACAATATCAAACTTTTTATCTTTTAATTTTTCTGCTGTTTCTTTTGCTTGCTGTATTCCTTTTTCATTTAATTCAATATCTTTTCTTCCTTGATTTCGTTTTTCTAAATTCCAATTTGTTTGACCATGTCTAACTATGTATATCATTTTATATAATTTCTCCTAAAAATTATTTCCTTTATTTTAATCTCATAAATATTTCTGATATTTTTTCTAATTGTGCGACACCATAAATATATCCTGATTCTCTGTGCCATTTTACTGTATTATTTTCATAATATGTAAATTTCCATGCACTACCGTCAAAAGCTCTTGACTTGTCGTTCTCTTTATTATATTTATTTATCATTTTTTTCAATTTTAATAACTTTAATATTGATATTTTATATTCAAACTTTTCTTCTTTTTGAGAATTATCTCCACTTTCTTTATAATTCACTGTGTTTTCAACACTTCTATCATCATACAAAATCCATGTTCTGCTTGTCCATGTTCCTGGTTTTATTACTCCAAAATTTTTTTGAACTACTTCAAAAACTTTATTTTTCATATTTTCTATTCTTTCCTATATAACTTTCTCTATTATATATCATAATTATTGAACTATCAATTTATTTTTGATATTATTGCTTTAGGAGGCGATTATGAATTTACTTTTTAAGATTACTGATGAAGATGTTGGTGAAAAAATATATCCTATGAATAATCCTGATACAAGAAATGCAGTTCGTGTAATTTTAACGAATGACTCTGGACAGATTGCTTTGCTTAATAAACAGAAAAAGAATGAATTCAAGCTTATTGGTGGTGGTATTGATGATGGTGAAACATTAATTGACGCATTAAAGCGAGAGGTGTTAGAAGAGTCCGGATGTGAAATAACTGATATATCTGAAATTGGTTTTGTTGAAGAATTTCATACTAAAAATAATTTTGTTCAAACTTCTTTTATTTTTAGTGCTAAGGTTTTACATGATACTCATGTACTAAATTTGACCGATAATGAGATTGCTGAAGGTTCAACTTTGTATTGGTTTGAACCACACGAAGCTTTAAATAAAATCAATGATTGTTATAAAAACTTGCAACCTTCTAAATATAGTAACATATTTGCTACAAAAATGATTAACAGAAGAGATTATGCTATTTTAAAATATTATTTGGATAATGTTAAATAATTATTAATTTTTAATGCTTATATTTAGATAGAGTGGATAAGTACTTATAAGCTTATCCACTCTATCTTTTTTAATTATCATATTTTATTCTAACAATATATTTTATCTGGTCTATTACCTTTTATTTTATTGTTTTTTCAATAAAATCTATAAAACCAGCATCGTCTGCTTGACCTATTTTTTTATCTTCTTCCGAAAGATAAATATCATATTTATTTACTTTTTTATTAACTAATATCGAACTTAATGGATATCCTTCTTTCATATCTTTAGCTGGTGTATCTACTAAATAATATTCGCTTGTTACGTCTGTATAAGTTGATATTTTACCATCTTTTATAATAGCCATTCCTAATATCCATTTTGTATTTAGTTTCCCATCTTTACCATAAGTTTTAACTAAATTAGTATAGTATTCAATCATCTCTTCATCATTTAATCTTTTTCCATTAACCCTTCTAACAAATACACCTGGCTGTTTATCTTCTGGAATATTGTCTATATACATTGTGTCATCCATTGCCATAGTTGTCATTTTTGTAGCATCATAATATGCCTTTGCTTTAATTTCAGCATTTTCAATGGCTGTTTTGCCATTTTCTTCTACTTCAAGATTAATGTTAATGTCCTTTAATGATTTTAATAATATTCCTTTTTCTAATAATTTTTCTTTAAATCTATTAACTTTTGATTCATTTCCTGTTGCAAATAATATTTCTTTCATTTTTTTATCCCCCTATTTTTTTCTGCAAGACATATTGCTTTTTTACACAATACTTTATGTTTTTAAGTAGTTAGTATTATTCTTTTATTTAACACTTGATTTTTTATAAATAAACTTCTTCTTGTCTAACTTTGTTCAAACTATGTAAATTAATTTCATTGTTTTTTTAACTATTTACTATTTCAGAAATGTTACACTCTTTATCTTTATATATATTAGGAATAAATAAATGCTTTTCATTCATTTTATTTTTCCTCTTTATCATTTTTTTCACGTTTTTCATATAATGACAATAATTCACGTGCAATTATTATATCATTTTCAAGCTTTCTATCTTCTAATAATAATTTTTCTATACTTTGTTCAAATTGAAAATCAATACTATCTTTTTCTTCTTTAATAAATTCATTTTTTATGAATTCACAAAACTCTTCTAAAGATTCATTATCATAAGAGTTCTTAAATATCATATCAAAATCTTGTTTTGATTTTTCTAAAAACAATTCACTATCATAATAATCTTTTAATCTTTTTGTATACTCTTCATCTGATAGTTTTCTTAACTTAAGCATTTTTTTTATTTCATTTTCTGATTCAGGCCTAATAAAAATAGAAAAAATATTTAATCCATTATCTCTTAACTCTCTTATACTTTTATATGAAATATTCATAATTCTTAATCCTTTAGAATTAACTAGGTCTCTTTATATCCAAGCATGCTTATTTCCAAAAAATTCTTTTATAAGCATCAGTTCTCCTGCCTCTTCTAGATTTTCAAGTTCTCTCATTGTTATAAATAGTCCAGACTTTCCATTTACTTCACCAACTCGCTTATCTCTAGTTGTTAATCCTATGATTTCTTTAATATTAGGATGTCTCTCTATAAGTTTATCAATAAAAAATGTCTTTCCAACAGCAGATGGTCCAGATATAGTAATAATGTTAGGTTTCATACAATTAATATTCCTTATTATTTATTTTTTTAAATTTACTAGATATTGCACATGTGATTGAATCGATAAATTCATCAGTTCTAGTATATGCTCCATTTGTAAGTATACCATTTGTACCTAAATTACTAATTTTATCCCCTGTACTTCCAATATATGTTGCAACCACATCTGATAATCGTTGTGATTTACTCATTTTATCTATAATAAAATTTGGAATCTTTACTTTAGCACTGCATCCATAGTAATACTCATTCTCAACATTATTATATATTACAGTCCAGCCACAAATAAAAGTTCCATATGATGTTTGAGTTAAAATTCCCTCCATTGATATATATAAATCGTATTTTTCTTCTTGACTTATTGCATCTTTAATTCTATTATGGCATCCTGTTATTCCTTCTTCATCTCCTATAGGTGTTTCTGATATTCCCGAATTCGTTTCTAAAGATTTAATTTCAAATTCTTTAAAATATTTTTCTACAACTTTTTTTACAGCTTCATTTTTTGCTTTGTTTTTTGAACATACAATTATATTTTTCTTTCTATTTTGCATTTACAATACTCCATTCCATGAATTTTGTTTTTGGTAATCTTTTTTCTAAATTATATATATCTTCTAATAATTCTTCTCCATTTGTAATTTCCGGCATTCTTTGTAGCTCTATTTTTTTATTTGCAAATTCTACTTTGTCTGCTATTTTAGCAGTTTTATCATATATTTGTGTAAAACTAGAATGCATAGCCACATAACCTGGAATTATTTTTTCATTCAAATCGCTTGTTAATAAGTTAGCTAGTAATTCCGTTATAACACTAAAAAAGCCCATATCATATGGTAAACCAGTAATAACATCTGTGCTTCTACTTTGTACATCACAATTTAAAATGTTATTTTCTATCCTAAATAAAATTCCCACAGTACAAGGAAAATCTTTTGTTTTAATTTTATGTTGAATTCCATTAATATTTATCAATGCCCTTCTTGTATCTATATTTTTTATAAATTGTTCTCTAATCCATTGTAATTGTGTTTTATTTTCTGATGTTAATTGATAAAAAATATAGTATCCGTAGTTTGCTATTTCTGCAAATTCTTTTTTATCTTTGGCTACTATTAAAATGTCTATGATGTTTTTGCCATATTTTATTGTTGGTATTGATGTTGAGCCTACATGGGTTATTTCTATTACTTTGTTGATTTGCTTTTTTAATTGATTCTTTATTTCATTGTATGCTCTTAGATTTTGATTATAGTTTTGTTTTTCTAGTATTACCATTTTTTATTCCTTAAATATTAATATAACATTCATTTTTCAAGAATTCTTTTATTTTTAATTCATCTTTTCCTTCATAATATGGAATAAGTAATTCTTTAAATTTTTCAGTTAATTCTACTGGTATACTTATTATTCCTTTTCCTTTTGAAATCAAATAATGATTACTAAATATAACAGCGGTCCTTTTGTTTCCATCTAAATATATTTGTTTTTTCATTGTATATAATAATAATTCTATTGATTTGTCAATCTCTTCTTTTTCACTATTTAATATCATATTTAATTCTTCTTTAATCGTTGTTTCAATTGGGAAATCAGGTTTCCAACTTGTTCCTCCTATTGATACTGGTACATTTCTTATTTTTCCGGCAGATATATAAAAGCCTTCTTGAACTAATTTATTTATCTCGCATAATAATGCAAAGTTTGTATCGCTCATTATTACATTTTTATTTAATATAAACTCCCATGCATGTTTTAGATTTATAATTTTCATAACATCTTCAGATGTCATGTTATTTACTTTTCCACCTTCAATTATGTTTTCGGTGTCTGCATAAGTTGTTGCGACTCCTTCTAATATTGCTTGTTTATATATTGTATCTACTAATTGTCTTTTTGCAAAATCAATGTTTCTTTCTACTGTTTCAGAAATCTCATTTTCAATATAATTTAATTCCTTTAATCTCTTATTTATTTCACGAATTTGCTTTTTTAATTCTCTTGCTTTTAAGCTATTAGAAAAGATTAAATTATATAATTCTTCACTGTATTCTCCAACATACTTAGTTAATGATACTCCATCTTCTCTGTAATGAACATATATATATTTATTATCACCTTTTTCTCTTATTTCTACTGAACCATATATTAGTGAACTTAGCTTATGTTCTAATATTTGTTTACTTTGAAGTAGATTCATTATTTCTATAGTCTCGCTCATTTTTCACTCCCTATGTGAAACATTTTTATTAATTTTTAGTGATTTTGTTTCACATCTTTATTATAGCACTTATTTTAAAAATGTGAAACATTTTTAATCATTTTTATCAATTTTGTTTCACACTTTTTGATATTTAAAAACAAGCAAATGTCGAATAATGTCGATTTTGCTTGTTTTTATGTGTTATTTGCTTATTAGTTTGCAGAATCCTTTTTTACCTTTTTTAAGAATTAATTCCTCTGATAGCATGTTTGCTGTTATTTTTAATTGTAAGTCTTCTACTTTATTGTCATTTAATGTTATTCCACCTTGAGCTATTAATGTTTTAGCTTGTCCTTTTGATTGAGCAAATCCTGCTAGAATTATAACGTCTAATATGCTTGTTTCTGCTTCGATTTCTATAGTTGGCATGTTTGCATTGTTTGCGCCATTTCCAAATAGAGCTTCTGATGCTTCTTCTGCTTTTTTAGCTTCTTCTTCACCATGAATTAGTTTTGTTATTTCATATGCTGCAATTTTCTTTGCTTTGTTTAATTCTTGACCTTCTACTGATGTTAATTCCTTTATTTCGTCAAGTGGTAGATATGTTAGCATTTTTAAAACATTTTCAATGTCTGAATCGGCTACATTTCTCCAGTATTGGTAGAATTCGTATGGTGAAGTTCTATCTTTGTCTAGCCATAATGCACCTTTTTCTGTTTTTCCCATTTTTTTGCCTTCTTTTGTTGTTAAAAGTTTAAATGTGAATGCGAAGGCATCATCATGTCCTAGCTTTCTGATTAATTCAGCTCCTCCAATAATATTTGACCATTGATCATTTCCACCTATTTCTAGTTTACATCCATATTGATTGTATAAATGTAAGAAATCATAAGATTGTAATAACATGTATCCCATTTCAAAGAATGTCAAACCTGTTTCTAATCTTGTTTTGTAACATTCTGCTGCTAACATTCTATTTACTGAAAATTTTGAGCCTATTTCTCTCATGAAATCAATGTAATTTAGATTTAATAACCAATCTGCATTGTTTACGATTCTGGCTGCATTTTCACCTTCAAAATTAACGAATCTTGATACTTGTTTCTTCATTTTCTCAACATTTTCGTCCATTTCTTCACGTGTCATCATTCTTCTTAAATCAGTTTTTCCTGATGGATCACCGATTGCTGCTGTTCCTCCACCGATTAAGATTAATGGAGAGTGTCCAGCTTTTTGCAAGTATGAAGCTACCATTAATCCTACATAATGTCCAATGTGTAAGCTATCTGCTGTTGGGTCTATTCCAATGTAGAATGGTACATTTCCTTCATCTAAGTGTTTTATTAAATTTTCTCTATCGATGAATTGTTCAATAATTCCTCTTTTTTCTAATTCTAAAAATATATTTTTTTCCACTTGCAATCTCCTTTATTCATATTTTGTTGCTGGATTTTCAAATTCCTCTAATCTTCTTTGGTAATTTTCTATTGCAATATCTTCAAATGCTATTGTGTCTTTGACATTTAATAATCTTAATATGTATTTTGCAAAAAATGGATTGTTTACTAGAATTGGGCCTAGAATATATGTTCCAAAGCAATTGTTTAATCTGATTCCTTCGAACTTACTTTCTTTATTTATTCCGTCGCCTCTAATTGTATTAAATGCATAATATTCTTGATTATCTCCATAAGTCATACTGAATTGTGCTTTAAATCCTAAAATTTTGGTTTTTCTGCCTTTTTCAATTTCCATTTCGCCTAAATACATTTTGCTATATCTATGCATCATATCTCTTTTTGAATATAGATCCATTATGCCTAATCCTTGAACTTTGCTTCCGTCTTCATTTTCAATATATTTTCCTAGTATTTCAAATGCATTGCCTGTGAACAACATTACTGTATTTTTATTTATTAATTCTTCTAATCTTGCTTTATATGGCTCTAGCTTTTTTATGACTTCTTCTTGTGTACGTTCAGTCATTGGTGCTAAATACAGCATATCTATATTTTGTGTTACAAATGCTGGTTCATCTGTAAAGTTTGTATTAATTATTTCTACATCTTTTATTGATTGTTCTAACAATTTTATATTGAACATATCTCCAAATAGATTACATGTTTCTGGGTATAATACTTCGATTTTAGTCATTTGCATTACCTCCCTCTATTTTTTGTAAAATTATATCTCTTGCATTTCTTTGTAAATCGCCATTATATATATCATATAGAATATATATTTCATTAGCGTCTTCTATGTCTACATGTTGGCCTACTTGATTTACATCAAAATCATATACTAATTTTTCTTTTGGTACACCTGCTAATAATAATCTTAGATAAAAATCTTCTGATCTCTTTCCTCCTATTACTATTTTGGTTATATGTTTTGCATTTAAAAATTCAAAGTCTGCATCATACATCCATGTTGAGTTTTCTGATGAATCTTTTGCATCATATTTATCGTCCAATAATAGAATGATTTGTTTATTGGTTTTATCCCTATTTAAAAAGTCGAATATACATGATAATGCTACTGGATTTTGCCCTTTACATAGATTTCCTATTATCTTAATGCCATTTTTCTCTACTTCATTATATCTTGATTCTACAATATGTAGGTTATTTATTTGTGATTGAATATCTTTTGTTGATATTCCCAATGTATATAATGCGGTTATTACTGCAATTTCATTGTAAATATTGAATATTTGGCTTGAGAATAATTTAAATTCTTCCTCTTTATTATCAACTTTTACAATGATTTTTTGATTTTTGAAATCTATTGTTTTTATTGATATATCTGCTGTTGGTGATTTAAAATCACAGTTTGGACAATAACAATTTCCTATGTGATGATATCTTACATAGTTATATTCTAGTTTGGTTCCACATTTTGGACATATTCTTTGATCATTGATGATGTTTAATGGTGTATCTAAATCAAATGGTTGTTTATCTATTCCAAAAAATATTCTTGTGTTTGATTTAGTTCCTAGTCTTGAACTTATTGGGTCATCTGCGTTTAATATTAGAATTGTGTCCTCTGGTAAACCTTTATTTATTATGCTTGATATAAATTCTGGATGGGCATTTCTTTTTATTGAGTCCCTGAATAGGTTTGTACATAATACGTATGTTGGTTTAATATATGGATATATTTTGATTGATGATCTTTCATCTACTTCAAATACTGCAATATCAAACTTTGCTTTATTTGATATTGTTGTTCCTTTAACTAAACTGCTTGCTATTCCTGCATCTATGTTTGATCCATAGTTGTTATCCAATACTTTATAACCTAATCCTGTTAACGAATCAATTATTAAGTTGTTTGTTGTTGTCTTTCCATTTGTACCTGTTACACAGATTATTTTTTTAGGCTTTGCTATTCTTCCTAAAAAGTCTGGGCAAATATTTATTGCTAATCTTCCTGGGAATTGTGATGCATTTCTTCCTAATAATCTAATTACTGTATAGGATATTTTTGATAATATTAATGCTATATAAAAACGAAACATGTTTTCTCCTTCTTATGTATGTAAAAACGCTTCGAGCAGAATTTACTCGAAGCGATTTCTACTATATTTATTATTAATAGTTTTCTGCTTTAATTTCAAAGAATGATTTTGGATGTGCACATACTGGGCATATTTCTGGAGCATATTTTCCAATTACAATATGTCCACAATTTCTACATTTCCAGATTCTTTCGTCATCTCTTGAGAATACAATTCCTTCTTCGATATTTTCTAATAATTTTTTATATCTTGCTTCATGTTCTTTCTCAATTTTTCCAACTTCTCTGAATAAGAATGCGATTTTTGTAAATCCTTCTTCTTCTGCTGTTTTTGCAAAACTTTCATACATATCTGTCCATTCATAGTTTTCGCCTGCTGCAGCATCTTTTAAATTTGCTGTTGTTTCTGGCATTTCATTATTATGTAATAATTTGAACCAAATTTTTGCATGTTCTTTTTCATTTAATGATGTTTCTTCAAATATACTTCCTATTTGTTCATAACCATCTTTTTTAGCTTTACTTGCATAATATTGATATTTTGTTGCAGCTTGTGATTCTCCTGCAAATGCTTTCTTTAAACATTCTTCTGTTTTTGTTCCTTTTAATTCCATTATATAATTCCTCCCTTATGTTTTAATTTAATTTATTTCCACAGAATGGGCAGAATTTTGCTTCTACTGGTACTTCTTTACCACATTCTGTACAGAATTTTTTTACACTTACTTGTGCATTTACACCTTCTAGAGCTGGTGTTGATACAACTGTATCAACTACTGGTTGTTCTGCAACTGGCGCTACTGTGCTTTCTGCATTAGCTACTGTGTTTTCTGCATTTGATACTTGATCTTCTTCAGTTTGTACTGGAGCAGTAGTTGCTTGTGGTTGTTCTTGAACTGGTGCTTGTTGTTGTGCTTGAGGTTGTGTTTGATATGGATCATATTGAACAGCTTGTGTTGGTTGTGTTGGTTGTACTGGCATTCCTCCTGTGAAGTTATTCATAATTCCTAATCCCATAAATCCTGCTGTTGCACCATTTGCATTTTCTGCTGCTTTTTCCAAAGCATTTGCATAAGATGATGCAATTTTGCCTTGTTGTAATTGTGAGTTTGATGCCATTTCATAATTATCAATTTTCTTTTGAGAATCTTCGTCCAATGATACTGATTCAATTGCGAAACTTAATAATTGTAATCCTCTATCTCTAATTGGCTGGTCAAATACTCTTTCTGCTAAAACATGCACAATTTCATCTGTTTGGCTTGGCAATTCTAATACTGGTACTTTATATTTTGATGTACCTAATTCATTTAATACATTTTGAAGTGCTGCCATAACTTCTGATTGTATTTGTCTAATTATGTCATCACGTCTATATTCATCACGTGTTCCTGCTAGTCTATTCATAAATAAACCAAAGTCTGATACTTTGAATGTGTATGTTCCATAGCAACGAATTCTAACGCTATAAGGTGCTACTGTACCTGTTAATAGCATTACTGGATGTGACCAATCTTGAAATGGGACTGGTGTTGCTGTTCCAAATTTATTATTAATTATTTCTTTAATATTAAAGAATAAAACATATTGTTCTTTGGCTGATTGTCCATTATATGTAAATCTTGCAAACATTTCTTTAAATGTATTTTTAAATTGTCCTGCAAAGAAAGATGGTGTTGATGATTCATCAAATTTGTATACCCCTTCTTCTGCTGTTGCATCTATTACTTTTCCATTATCTACAATTACTGCACATTGTCCTGGTTGTACTATAATAGTTGATCCTGCTGAAATTACATTTGTTGGTGTTGAAACTTTTTTCATTAAAATCTCATTTCCTAAATCCTCACAGCGAATGGCTTCTTTCCATTGGTCATGTAATGTGCTTCCTATTGCACTAACTGCTGCTCTAATTAATCCCATAACTTCCTCCTTAACTTCAATATACATATTATATCTATCTTGCACACACTCAGTTTATTTTAAATTGCCTAATAAGTCAATACTTATTGGCCTTTTTTCATCTTTTTTTCACATAAAATTCTTATATTTTTATTATAAAAAAATCTAGCCTTTCAATTTTGCTAGATCTTTTTCGTTTTATGATATTTTATTTAAATCTGATAATACCCAACCGTAGTCTGTTGTTGTTATTACGCTTCCGCAATATGGACATTTTCCTGATGATGTTATTGTTGTTGGTGCTCCACAGTTTGGACAGTTTGTTATCTTTGTTTCTCCTGTTGCTGTATTTGTTTTATTTCCTGTTGTTCTTGTAAATGTTAATCTATATCTTCCATAGTCTTCTTCATTTTGATTTCCTAATATTACTTTATTTGTTTTTGTATCAATTATATAATCAACTTGCTTTACATCTACATCTATACTTAAAATGTCTTTTCCTGATTGTTGTTCAAATTTGGAATAAACTGCTTTTAATACAGCTACTCTATCCATTTTATTTAATTGGCCTTTATCAAGATATTCTTGTAATTGGTTTTTATGTTGCTCAAATAATTCATTTGTTTCAAAAGTTCGAATATCTTCCCAATCTCCTTTTGACCATGCAACTTGTAATCTAATATATACATTTCTTGCAAATGCTTTAAATTCTTCTGAATTAAAGTTTGGATCTATTGATTTAATTGAATTTATTACTGATGATTCGTTTTGTACATTATTATAATATTCATTATCTAAATTATTATAGTCCTGTTCTTGTGTATCATTAAATTTATTTCCATTCTTTTTAGCAATTGTTAAAATTATTATTATTATTAAAAATATCCATGGATGTTTTATTGCAAACCAAAATACACCTATATCACTTAATACTGAACTTCCTGATGAATAGCTACCTCTACTTGAAGATCTGCTTGATGATCTGCCACCACTTGATGAATAACTTTTATAATTTCCAACATCTGCATATACTTTATTGTTTGTTTTTAAAAAGTTAAACCCTATTATCATTACTATGATAGATATTATTGTAATTATTTTCTTAAAAAACTTATTTTTCTTCATAAATAACTCCATTCTTTTTATGTATCAAAAAAATATGTTGCTTCTAAATCTGATTCATGCATTAATAGTGCAATTGGATATTTTTGATATGCTGTTCCTATTGTTGTATATAATTCTTTTGGTTCAGTAAATCCCATATGCCATCTTATTGCATATTTTTCATCATTTGTTATTTTAATAAATTCTGTTATCATCATTACTGATTTTTCTCCATGTCCATATGGAATTGTGTCTTCTATTGTATAATATGGTACTTTTTCCCATACTCCTAAAGAATTTTTTGCATTTCGATAATCAATTTTGTAAAAATTTGTTTTACATATATCGTGTAATAATGCAATTATTCTTATTGAATCTTCTGGAATTTCAATTTTTATTGGAGAATGTTTTATCTTTTCTTCTAAAATTTCATATACCTTTAAACTATGTTCTAATAATCCCTCTTCTTTTGCACCATGAAATCTTGTGCTTGCTGGTGCTGTGAAAAAATCTGATTTTTCTAAGAATTCTAATAATTTATCCATCCCTGGTCTGTCTATATCTTTTAGTAATTTTATAAATTCTTCTTTCATCTTGTCTCCTTAGTTATGGCAAATCTTTTTGTAGTTTTTTGGCTATTGCTTTCATTTTTTCATATAATTGATTTTCTTGTTCTGTTAATTGAACGTTTTCTGCATCAGTGTTAAATGCATAAGCATAATATTCTTTGTCTTTTTGTTTTGCTACTTCATATTCTGATTTTGCCTTTTGGTTTGTTGGGTTTGCTTTATATTTTATTCCTTTAACCCAATAATCTGTTAGTAAAATTCCAAATATTCATCTACTAATTTTTAAAATTTTGGATTAATCCCTGTTTATTTTTGTTGTTTTAGACGTTGTTCAACTTCTTTCATTGTTTTTTGAAATTCTTGTTTTACTTTTGCGTCTTCATTATTTGATTCTTGATTATCATTTGATTGACTATTACTTAGTTCTGAAAATTGCGATTTCTTTCTTCCTTGTTCTACAGTTATACTTACAACATTTCCTCCATCATATTGTAATGAAAGTATATCTCCATTTTGATTTTTTGATTCGTAAAATGTTTGATCTAAACTTGTTATGTTTAAATTATATCCATATTGTTTGCATTGTTCAAAATAGTTTTTTAAATCTTCTTTTGTCATATCTTGCATATATGCTAAAAAAAATTCATCTTGATCTATGCTTATTATTCCTCTTGTTGATGTAGGTCTTGGTATTGTTGATGCAATACCACTTGTTGGCCATTTTATTGCACCCTTATATAACAATTTTTTAATTTCTATTTTAACTGTATCAAATTTAACTGGATAAAATGTTGGTTTTAATGTTATTTTTGTTCCATTTGAATCATACGCTTCATACATTATACCAAAATCTTTGTTATCTAATGGGTATTTTTGTTTTACTTTTTCTAATATTTTATCATAATTTTGTTTATCAAGATTGTTTAGATTTATTTCTAAACTGCTAGAACTGCTATTAATATATTCTTTTATTTCAGTTGGTCTAACTGGCAATTCTGGCAAACAATTAGCTAATGTGAATAGCTCTTTCCATCTATTTTGTTCTGTTTGTTTTATTAACATTTGTACAATGATTGCTGTTAGTACACATATTATTATTATTGGCAATAGTATTGCTAAGATTATTTTAAAACTTTTCTTTTTTGGTTTTTCTTGATTTTTGCTTGTATCTTCTTTTCTGATTTCTTCATTTTGATTGTTTTGATTACTATTATTTAATTGCTCATTATTGTTTTGTTCATTTACTTTTTCAATTTCTGGCTTTTCTTCCATGCTTATCCCCTTTCATTTTTTCATTATTTTACTATAACATTTTGCAAAATTCAATTTTATTATTTTAACAATTTATTTTCTTATATTGTAATATTATAATTTATTTGCCTTTTCCTTTTATAATTGCAATAATGATTACTATAATTACAGTTATTCCAATAAGTCCTCCAACTCCTAATTTTTTTCCTCTATTATTTCCATAATTTGTATCTTTAGTTAATAGAAATGGTGCTAAATACATTAGTATTTGATATAAATAGTCTGTATCATCATTTCTAGTAATTTGCTGTGTTTGACTATTTATATTCTCATTATTTACAGTATTATTATAATTAGTATTATTACTTGGATTTGAATAACTTTTTCTTGGTGAATAATATTTTTTAGACGGGAAAGTTGATTTATGAGGTTTAAATATTTTACTTTTTGGCTTTGATGATTTATAGCTTTTTTTTGATGATGATGAACTTTTTGATTTATAACTTTTGAAATTTCCAACATCTGCTTGTACTTGACTTATATTTAAACTCATTGTTCCTAATTGGATTACTAGTATGATTGAAATTATTATTGTTAGTATTCTAAAAAATTTCTTCATATTTTTTCTCCTTATTTATCATGTATAAATTATATAATATTTAATTATTTGTTTCAATCAAAGTTTTAAACTTTACAAATTTGGTTTTATCGTTTAAAATATCTCTAGAATTTTTGAGAATGGAGGTTTTTTATGTTAAAAAAGTGTTTAGTTATATTTTTAGTTTCAATGGTTCCTTTAATTGAACTTAGGGGTGCTGTTCCTATTGCTTTTAGCCCTTTATTTAATGTAACTCTTCCAATACCTTTAATTTACTTTCTTGTTATTTTAGGTAATATTTTGCCAATGCCATTTATTTATCTTTTTGCTAGAAAAGTCTTGATTTGGGGTAAAGATAAAAAATTCATTGGAAAATTCTTTACATTTTGTTTAAACAAAGGTGAAAAAGGCGGAAAAAATCTTCAAGAGAAAGCTGGAAAAGGTATTTACTTTGCATTGTTCTTATTTGTTGCAATTCCTATTCCTGGAACTGGAGCTTGGACTGGTACTTTAGCTGCTAGCATGCTTGATCTTGATTTTAAGAAAAGTATGATTGCAATTTCCTTAGGAGTTGTGGCTGCTGGTATTATTATGGGACTTGGTTCTGCTGGTTTATTTACTGCAATTAAACATGTATAAAATAAAAAGATGTCTTGGAATTTTATATTCCTTGACATCTTTTTTTATTATTTTAATGAATATAATTATCGAATAAAACAATTTTACCTTGTTTAAATGTTTCTTTAACATCTATAACTCTTTGGTTTGACGAGCCTTTCCATTCTAGCTTTGGATTATGCAATTCTTGTACAAATTGTCCATCTACTACTACATCTAAATATTTAACAATTTCTTTATCTTTTAAATATTCATCAAATTTATATCCTGTCCATGCCCATATTGTTTTTTCCGGATACATCTTTTTAAACTCTTTTGCTAGTTTTGTTGCACCTGGTAGATTTATTGGATGCATTGGTTCTCCGCCTAATATTGATAGTCCTTTAATATTATCACTATTAGCTAATTTTAATATTTCAAATATTGTATCATCCGTAAATTCTTTTCCTATTAAAAAGTCATGTGTTTCTGGATTGAAACAATTTTTACAATTAAATACACATCCTTGAAAAAATATTGATACTCTTACTCCCGGACCATCTGATATATCCATGCTTCTTATTTTATTATATTTCATTTTTTGTTTGCTCCCTGTTACTACTATTGTTGTTTATTTAATACTTTTTCTTTTATTACTTCTGTTTTTGTTATTTTTGTTTTATCATTTTCATCATCTGTATTTTCTAAGTGTAATACTCTTTCTTTTATCTCTTGTGTTCTACCTTTATTCCAGAAATTTGTTCCAATATATCCACATGTTCTTCTTGCTACATTTAATGTGTTATGGTCTTTATTTCCACAGTTTGGACAATACCATTCTAGACTTTCATCTAGTAAAATTTCTCCATTAAATCCACATTTTTGGCAATAATCTGATTTTGTATTTAATTCTGCATATACAATATTGTCATATATATATTGAATTACTTGCATTACAGCGTCTAAGTTGTTTTGTAAGTTTGGTGTTTCAATATATGAAATTGCTCCACCTGGACTTAATCTTTGGAATTTTGATTCTATTGATAATTTTTTAAATGCATCTATTTTTTCAAATACTGGTACATGATATGAGTTTGTTATATATCCTCTATCTGTTATGCCTTCAATTTTTCCGAATCTTTGTTGTAAACATTTTGCAAATTTATATGTTGTTGATTCTAATGGTGTTCCGTATACTGAATAATCAATATTTTCTTCTGATTTCCATTGTACGCATTTATCATTTAATAATTTCATTACTTTTAATCCAAATGCTTCACCTTTTCCTTCATCTGTATGACTATCACCTGTCATATATTTTACACATTCATATAATCCTGCGTATCCTAAAGATATTGTTGAATATCCTCCATGTAATAATGGTTTTAAGCTTGCTCCTTTTTGTAATCTTGCTAATGCTCCATATTGCCATAATATTGGTGCCACATCACTTGTTGCATGTGATAATCTTTCATATCTTGTTTGTAATCCTTTATGACATAATTCTAATCTTTCGTCCATTATTTTCCAAAATTTTTCTTCATCTTTTCCTGATGATAATGCTACATCTACTAAATTAATTGTTACAACACCTTGATTAAATCTTCCATAATATTTTGGTTTCTTTGTTATTGGATCAACATATGGTGTTAAGAATGATCTACAGCCCATACATGGGAAACATTGTCCATCTCCATTACTGTCAATTTTGTATTCTTTCATTTTCTTTTCTGATATATAATCTGGTACTAACCTTTTTGCTGTACATTTTGCTGCTAATTTTGTTAAATAATAATATTTGCTTCCTTCTTTTGCATTGTCTTCTTCAAGTACATATAATAGTTTTGGGAATGCTGGTGTTATATAAATTCCTTTTTCATTTTTCATTCCTTCTGTTCTTTGTTTTAGAACTTCTTCTATGATCATTGCTAATTCTTTTTTATATTCTTCTGTTTCGCCTAAATACATACATACACTTAAAAATGGAGCTTGACCATTTGTTGTTGTCATTGAATTTATTTGATATTGGAATGTTTGTACACCATCAATTACTTCTCTTTTTAAATCTTCATTTGCATATTTTTCAACATCTTCTTTTGAAAATCCTCTTTCTTGATATTTTTTTACATATCTTTTATAACTTTCTCTTACAAATGGTGCTAAATGTGTTAATGTAATTGTTACACCACCATATTGACTTGAATTTACTGCTGTAATTATTTGTGTTGCAATTGTCATTGCTGTTATAAATCTATGTGGTTTTTCTATCATTACTCCATTTATACATGTTCCATTTTGTAACATGTCTTCTAGGTTTATTAAATCACAATTATGCAAAGCATTTTGTGCAAAGTAATCCATATCATGAAAGTGTAATATTCCTTCATCATGTGCTTCTATTACATCTTTAGGTATTAAAAATCTTCTTGCAATATCTGTACTTGTAATTCCTGCTAAATAATCTCTTTGTGTTGTTACTATTCTTGCATTTTTATTTGAGTTTTCATTATTCCAATATTCACTTGTTCCATCAATTAATTCTTTTATTGATTGATCTGTTGTATTTGCTTGTCTTACTAATGATCTTGTGTATCTATATGTTATATATGCTTTTGCTAATTGATAATGATCTAATTCCATTAATTTTTGTTCTATTATATCTTGTATGTCTTCAACTAGCATTCTTTTTTTATTTAATTCTTCAATATATTTTGTTATTTCTTCAATTTCATTTTCTCTTGCTCTTTCATTTTTGTGAACTTCTGCATTTGCTTTATTTATTGCAATTTTTATTTTATTTGCATCATATTCAACTATTGAGCCATCTCTTTTTATTATGTTCATGTGTTTTTTCTCCTTTTTTTAATGTCAAAATCATTATAACTTAAAAAATCATTTTTTGTAAATAGTCATTTTTTGATTTTATTTTTTCTTTTTTTAAAAGTTATTGATATTATTAATTTTGATGAGAAATATTACATTTTTCATAAGTTATTAAGGATATATTTTATGTTCACGAGTAGCGTTTTAGAGTTTTTTATTTTTTTATTTTTTATATAATTATTGATTTTGATTTTAACTTTTTTCCTATTTTTGTCATTCAGGTTTAGTTTTTATTTTTATTTTTTTGTAAAAATGATTTTTTAAAAAAGTCATATTTTTTATTATTATTTTACTTGATAAAACCTCTATAAATTGATAAATTCCCAAACTCATATATATGAGATATAGGATAATAAAAATTATAGTTTTAAGAATAATTCCAGATATTGAGTATCTTACTATAGAATATTCATCAGTATTCTTAATTTTCTCTGTTACAATCTTCATAATTTTTTATTCTCCATTCTTCATAAGAATTCTTGATAGTAGTAAAAATTTCTATTATTTCTTTTTCTAATTGCCCTCTCATAACCTCGTAAATCTTTCCATCATTTT
>ERZ773197.574-NODE-574-length-28533-cov-20.347391_pt1 | contig 28533 bp, 31 predicted proteins | sample MGYA00580999_ERZ773197 | MGnify/ENA primary metagenome ERZ773197 (study PRJEB29015, sample SAMEA2738166) | human oral metagenome | biome: human oral; feature: human-associated habitat; material: saliva | place: China | collected 2185 ...
ATCCATGTGTTCCGCTTAATTCATAACATGTGTCCAGGATTCTGGGTACATATCAAAACGGGACATCCCGATTCATGGCTCTTTTAATTTATAAAATGAAGTTAAGAAAAAATACCAACGGAAACAAAAACAGTTTCTGCTTTTTTACCTATGTCATTATATCCGCCTATGCCATTACAAAAGGAGCTGTAAAAAGAAAATCAACTTTTTACAACTCCTTTTCTTCATTCATCAGTCTGTTTTATTCCACATCAACGGCATCAGGACGGCCTGCATCATCCAGTCCCAGATATTCCACGCCTTTCACATGTCCGTCATAGGACAGGGTTACGAGGTACTGAAGTACCTTGCCGTCGAAAATCTCATCGTCCATCATCACCGCCATCACGAAGCTGTCAGGACGATAGGCGCGGGTAGTGTCTTCCTGTTCCGGATCATAAAGGAAAACAAATTCCTCTCCATCGTATTCCGCACTGCCGTATACACGCTTCAGTTCGGAAACATAATACTTGTCCACGCCGTCAACAATCATGTTCTTTTCATTTAAAAATTCCATTATCATCACCTCTTTGTCCATTATAACAAAAACCGGCCTGCCTTTTACAGGACTTTTTATTCGTCAGGACTTACAGATTTCCTTTATAACGAAAAGAGTAAGGAAATAAAAGGCAAGTAAAGATACTCAATCAATCCGTAGAGTGCAGCACCGGCAGCGAGTCCCACAACAGCCCCGTTGATTCGGATGCCTTCCAGTTCTTTGTGGACTTTCGCTTCAATAAATTCATTCAGGTCGCTGTCTTTGAATTTCTTCAGGATATCTGCGGTGACGGAAGAAATATGGGGATATTCTTCTTCCAAAATATTTCCTCCCAAAGCTCTGGCGCTCTCATCAATGCCGGCACGGAGTTCTTTGTTTTCCGCCACGCTTCGGAGAGCATTGTGGAGCATAGTTCGCAATTTCGGGACGAAACATTTTTCAAATTGATCTCCTGCCGCCCATTTTTCATAAAGACTGTTGTATAGGGCATCTGCTTTTTCTTCCACGGAAACAGATTGATAGAGTTCTTCCGCAAAATGGACAAGGGCTTTTTCCGCTTCTTCTGTTTTCAGGAAGGCTTCTACAGCAGCATTCCATTCTTTCAGGAGCGTTTTGTGAAAAGGGTGGATATCCACGCGCCACAGTTCGATTCGTTCTGACAGCGCCGCAAGGAAAGCTTCCGCCATGTCTTCATAGTCTACGGTATTTGTAAACTTTGCAAAGCTATAAACGAGCCTTTCCAAAAATCCGCGCTTCCGATTTTCTCCCAATTTTTCCAGTTTATTTGTGATTATCTGCTTCATTTGGTCCGATTTGACGGCGCGCTGTGCTTCTTCAAGGAGTTTATCCAGAAACTGCTCCGTATAGTTTCCTTCTAGCGCTTTTTCTCTGAGATAAAAGCCAAGACTGACTCTTACATTATCCACGCCTTGCCTGATCCAGCGGGACAAGTCTTTCTTATGGTTTTCCATGAGTCCCAGAAGAAGTTCGCCGCCGCTCCGGGCAAGGTCGGTTTCTATGTCTTTCACGGACCCTTCCGCTTCTTTTTCAATGAATTGAATGAGGGAAAAATTTTTCAGCAAGTCAGTAAAAGTTTCTTTCCCCACCAGTTTTCCTTCCACCGTTTCCTGAAGCCGCCGGAGAACGGCTTCCCTGTTGGCAGGAATAAGCGGTTTAAAAAGAGGAAGATGAAGTCTGTTCCGGAAAAGGGCTTCTACGGCAAACCAGTCGGCAAAACAGCCGATGAGACAGGACTGGGCAAGGAAGTAAAAAAGGCCTGCCAAAGCATCTCTATAGAAATAACGGACTCCCATGGCGATTCCGAGAAGGATAGCTGATGCCAGGAAGATGCGGTTCGCCGTTTTATATCTTTTCATCAGAAAATCCCTCCCGACCATACCGCAAGATAGAAGAGCAGTCCTGCCATACCGCCGATGATGGTACCGTTAATCCGGATAGCCTGCACTTCATTTTCGACACTTTTCTTTGCCATGCTTGCCATTTCCCTGCCGTCATAAGGAGAGAGTGCTTTGGTGACACCGTCGGCAATTTTTTCATGGAGCCAGCCGACGTGGCGCCTGCATCGGTCTAAAAGGAATTTATCGTTTCTTTCTCTTTTTTCGGGATTCCCCAATTCATTTTTTACAAGATCGAGTATTTTTCCTGCCAGAAATTTTTCCACATTTTCCTGATGGCTGTCCCAAAGGTTTTCAAAGAAGTCTTTCCTGTTTTCCAAAAGACTTGCAAGATTAGCGGACACCCATGTATTGATTTCCTCCTGCAGTTTTTTATCTTCTGTAAGCCGTTTAAGAAAGCTGTCATAGCTCTTTCCAAGGGCGCACCTTACTTCGCTTCCGGGATCAACGATGGAATCCGCCAGATTCCACACCTGCTCCTGAATAAGGCGGATATTTTCCGTTTCTTCTCTTTCAACAAAGCTCTCCAGCAAACCGCGGAACCACCCCCTGTCCCTGTACTTCGCCCAGGCGCTTTGATAGAGCCGTCTTACTTCTGTCTGGGTAAAGCGGTTCTGAAGGAATCCTTTCACTTCTTTCGCAAGTACTTGGGCAAGTACCTGTTTTCCTTCATAGTTTTTCAATACGTAAAGAGCAAAAACGATACGACCTGCCCAGTTTTCTTTTTGAATAACACTTTTTCCTTCCCGAAGAAGCAGCTTCCAAAGCTTGCCTTTATCCACGGCAAGAATGCCGCAGCGGCAGGCAGATTCCAGTAAAGGCAGGAGAAGTTCTTCCTGTTTTTCAATTTGGGCAAGAATAAGCTCACAGCTTAAATTCTTTTCCAAAAAATCTTCCAGTAGTTCTTCTGTAAACAGTTCTTTCCCTACCATGTCCCGCGCCATGTCCACGATTTGGTCCCGCCGTCTGGCAATGATGTCAGTGCGGCAGGAAATCCCCAGCGGTTTTCCGAAAAGGGAAGATACGGCAAAAAGGTCGGCAATTCCTCCTACGGAAGCAGCAAAGGCCATATGGAAAAGTCCGCCGCCAAGCAAGCCGGTTTCTTTAAATGGCGCCGCAAGCAGGCAGATTAATACAGTACCCGCCAAAAGTCCGTCAGCTTTCTTTTTTCTGTCCATGGTTTTCCTTCCTGTTTTTTTACATTATATCCCGCCGTCCATGGAAATAAAAATAGGAACGCTGTTACACGTTCCCGATGACAATAATTATTTGCCCGCTTCTTCCAAAGCACGCTGCGCCGCATCGAAAAACTGCTTATAGGAAAGGGTAGCACCGGAGATGCCATCGACTTTATTCAACTCCTGTTTCTGCAGCAGCGCTTCCGCATAAGTTTTATTTGCTTTCAATGCAAGCTGGGCTTTGTTGTAATAAACCTTATTTTCTATTTTTCCGTTTGTTTTTCCATAATCCTCCCCTTTCCGTTTTCCGTCTTTCAGGAAGCCGTCAAAAGTAGCTGCCGTGATTTTATGGTCTTTCACCGTAATGGAAATAATGGAATACTCTCCTTCTCCATTTGCGGCGCTCTTTCCTTCAAAGATACCGTCTTTCGCCTTGGAAAGGAGCCCTTTCGTGTCCACTTTCGGCGGTTTATATTGGGTCAGCCCCGATTTTGTGCTGCCTTCGGACGCAGGCGCTTCTTTGGTATCACCGCAGCCGCCGAGCAGCGTCGCTGCCACCAGGCCGGCTGCAGCCGCAGCGCCATATTTCTTTAAATTTTTCATGCTTTTTCTTCTTCTCCTCCTTCACGCATATGTCCATGCTCGATGATAACGATCCGTTTTGCCGCTTTGCCGACATGGTCGGAATGGGTAACGGTAATGATAGTATGCCCCTCTTCATTGAGTTCACGGAAAAGGTTCATGACCAGTTTTTCATTTTTCTCATCCAGATTTCCTGTCGGTTCATCGGCAAGAATGAGGACTGGATAATTGATCAGAGCTCTTGCGATACACACGCGCTGCTGTTCGCCGCCGGAAAGCTCGCTCGGCAGGTGACCCGCCCTGTCTTCAAGACCGACACGGGCCAGGGCTTCCATGGCTTCTTTCTTGTCGGGAATGCTGTGATAGTATTGGGCGACCATCAAATTTTCCACAGCCGTCAGATAGGGAATCAGATGGAACTGCTGAAACACCATGCCGATTTTATCACGCCGGATCTGTGTCAGTTCGTTTTTGGACACTTCATTCAGATTGATTCCGTCAAGGATGACTTCCCCCGAAGTGTGTTTATCCATACAGCCGATGATATTCATCAGCGTGGTTTTCCCTGAACCGGACGGCCCCATGACGGCGAGCCAGTCTCCTTTTTCCACGGTCAGGTTGATATGTTCCAGTGCAGGAACACGCCCGCCGTAGAGCATGCCCACATCGGTTAATTTTAAAAGACTCATCATACGCTCCTTATTCACCACGCAGGACGATGGCCGGCTCTACTTTTACAGCGGTTCGTACAGGCAGCATCGTCGCCACAGCTGTCACTACAATGGAAAGAATAATCGTCATAATCGCAATGGGAAATGAAACTTCAAGACTCCTGCCAAAAACATTGACTCCGACGGCAAGGGCAAAAAGATATCCGCATCCTGTGCCGATTATTCCGCCGATAAAGCCGAGCATACAGCTTTCTCCGAAAAACTCTCCTGCTATATTTCTGTTCGTTGCCCCAAGGGCTTTCTTCAAACCGATTTCACGGCGCCGTTCAGAAACGACTTCGGTCATCGTCGTTCCCACACAGACAAGCGTCAGAAGGAGAACAACTACCGTAACGAGCAGAACAAGGGCCTGCAGTTTGCCGAGGACGGTCTGTTCCGATGCGGCAATCTGCTTTACCGTCTGCGGATGGACATCGGGTGTTTCGGCCGCCATACGGGCCGCAAGAGCTTCCAGGTCTTCTGAATTCGCCACAACACTCACCTGCACCATGCTCAGAAGATTCGGCTTTCCCAGAAAATCCCAAAGGCTCTTAATATCCACATAGGCAAATTGTTCTTCTTTGCCTCCGGTACGGACAATGCCTGAAACGGTATATGTTTCTTCCTTCGTTCCGTCGCCAAGCGCTACGATCACCTGTGACCCCGGTTTCGCCTGAAAGCGTTCGGACAGCTCATAGCCAAGGAGTATTTCTTTGGAATTTTCTTTCGGCATTTCCCCATTGATCTGCCAGTAGGGACTTACTTTCCTGACTTCATTGAAATCGGTACCGCCGGTAAGTACGGGTGATTCATTAATCTTCAAACGTTCATAAAGGAAAGGCGCCGCACCAATTATTTCTTTGTCCTTCAGCATGTCATAAACAGGAGCGACGGCCGCCTCCTCCATAGTTGTTTTCCCGTTGGCGGGAAGCAGGAGGAGATTTGCACCGTATGCGCGGAATTCACGCCCCATCTGCTCAGGTACTTCTTTATACACCGTGATCATGCCCGAAATAATTGTCGCACCGATGGCCACGGCCAAAAGGGCAATGAACATTCTCAGCTTTCTCCGCAGAAGTGCGTTTGTCACCATGACCAGGTACATACGTAATCGTTTTATATTCATAGAAATCACCTGCCATGGAGAACAATTGCCGGACGGAGCCTGAGAATCGAGCGAATCGCAGGCAGACTGCCAAGCAGGATCATAAGAATCAGAAGCACAATAAGAATTGGAATGACAATCAGGTTCACTGCGATACCCGAGCCGAAAACGGCATGACCGATAATCTGCGCAAAGCCGATCCCTACAAAATAGCCTAAGACACCGCCTGCCAGACCCGCCATAAAAATTTCCGACAGGACGAGGATGATTACCGAAACATCCGTTGCACCGAGGGCCTTCAGCAGCCCCAGTTCCCTGCTTCTTTCCATGATATTTGCGCTGACCAGGTTAGAAACCCCCATGGTGGCAGAAAGCAGGGAAAGGACAGTAATAAGAAGCATAAGAAGCTGTGTTTTGTCCAGAATACGCCCTTCCGATTCGGCAATCTGGCGGACAGGACGGGCCACGGAACCGTGGATGACCTCTTCGATCTGATAAGCGATGGAGCTTACATATGAAGTACAATACCAGATTTCATATTCTTTGATAGAAAGGCTTTTCGGATTGGCAGCGGCACGGCGGGCCAATTCGTTTTCGGGTGTCGTCATGGCGCTGACAGTGACGGTATCCACCTTTCCTTCCAGACCGAGAGCTTTCTGCACAGCCGGAAGATACGCGATAATTTCACCGTCTTCTTCACCGCCGCCGGTAAGAATGCCTGAAACGGTAAATGAACCTTTTGTTCCATCCTTATTAGTATAGTAAAGGGTGTCTCCCTTTTTTACATGCAGGGAAGCCGCCAGATCCTTCCCCACAAGAACGGAATTTTCTTCTTTTTCTTCAGGCCATTCTCCATCTACCTGCCACCAGGACTTGAGATATTGCTCTCCTGTAACGAAAACTTCACCGGTGGGAAGATCCATCTTATGATCAAACCATGTGCCTGAAACAGGAACAGATACACCGTTGTCCAACGTGACATGGCCGTTCAGATGGGGAGAAAGGGCGACAATGTTATTTGTCCAAAAGATAGTCTTGATTTGCCCCAGGTCAGATTCTTTCAAATATTCTTTCGGTGCCGATTCATCGTCCAGCCCGTAAATATCTTTCAGAATGGAGGAATTTTTTGACGTCACCGTGATATTTGCGCCAAAGGCTTTCAGTTCCTGATTCACCTTTTCTCCTACGTCAAACATGACATTCAGCATCGCCGTTGCCAGTGAAATGCCGAGGGCTACGGTAAGCGCCACGAAAAGAAGCTGGCGCCCCTGCCGGAGTATGGCGCCTTTTACCATTTGCCAGAACAATTATATCCTCCTTTCTGCTAACGGAAATACTTCGCTGCGGCATCCAGCTCTTTCTGCTCGATCCGGATCTGTCCGTTCCCTACTCCATATTTTACGGGAATCGGGTTGCAGCCGCCGGGAAGTCCGATTGTTTGCTTATTCATAACCACGTCGCAAAGTTTGCAGACGATTTGTCCTTCTCTTTCAATATAGCCTGTCGGCCCGCAGATTTCACAGCAGTCCAGTCCGACTCCGTAAGCGGAGCCGCCTTTCAGCACCACGATGAAACGCACTTGCGTCCCTTTCTTCGTCCGATAGGCAAAACGGTGGAGATGTCCGTCATTCACCTTATTGATATCAATGCTCACCATCTGATCCTTTGCGGTAACGGACACCGCAGGAACCAATTCTTCCTTTTTGTTTGCATAAGCACTGCCCACGCTGGAAAGAATGATCATCACGATGAGCGCGCCTACGGAAGCCTTGCCCCAGCGCTTTTTATGTATATCGTCTGCCACGATTTTCCTATACTGTGCAGGATTGCAGCCTGCCGGCCTCGCTGGACATTTCTGTGAAAACAATGCGGCAGGAACCGCAAAGACCACGATAAACACAATGAAAATAAACCAGTCCTGGTGATCAATAACCGGTGCCATCACCTTGATCAGGTACCGTGCAGGAAGAATTCCCCTTGCCATCAGAATCTGGACAAGATAAATAATCTGCTGAATTAAAAGCGCCGCCACCTGTATAAGAAATACAGTATACAGCCGTTTGTCGTTCAGCGATTTTGCCGCATGGTAAATGAGCCAGCTCCCCACGACAGCAATAAATAATCCTGCAGCAAATCCGAGCATGCGGATAAGCATTTCCGCAGAAAACGGATTATTCACATTCAGCACGGTGGTCACGGGAATGAGCCATATTTCCATGCCGTAGTACATCGTAAGAGCCAGTACGTTGATAATGACGCCCTTTTTAAAAATGCCAAGCCGCTTCATGAATTTTTCGGATGAACCGAGAAGCACACCTGCCAGAATAAGTTCGCTGATAATGGCGAAAAATGCCATCAATCCCTCAAACCCTTCACGGCTGACCGCATTTCTTGTCCCCTGTTTGGCCGCCATGATGAAGACAGAGCCCCAAAATCCCCAATAAGCAGCTTTTCTGAAAGTTTTGCGAAGATTCCCTCCGTCACAACTGTACAGAATAGCAAGCAGCACTGCCAGCGGCGTCATAAGCGCAGTACCGAATTCCATGGCGGGAATAAGCTGCTGCAGAAACATTTGAAACTGCATCATGAGAATTCCTTTCGAATAATCACAAAAAGAAACGGCTGCAAGTAAATCCCCGGGACAGACCGAATAAAGAAATTTTTCCGCAGCGCAGATATTATATTTCTTTATTGTCCTGCCGCCCGGGGATTTCTTTACAGCATCTTGAAAACATCACTTGGGAAAGACCGTTCCGCCTGCTTTCCTTCTTACATTACCAATTGCGCGGAACGTAGTCGAAAGTCCATTTCATGACGACCGGTTCTTCCCAGAAATGACCGGTAACGCCTGTTTCCTTATCTACATGGAGGCTGTAATTCTGACGTGCCGGGCTGTCAATGGAAAATTCGCATTCATATGTACCTGCGCCAAGAAGCTTCAGGTTTGCGCCGTAGTGCGGGCCGTCATCAGCGCTCATCGGCATGAATACGCCTTCAATAGACTCGCCGGTCTGCACTTTGGTCAGTTTATAGTGGACGGTGAGGTACGGGATCCATTCTCCGATACCGAAGCCGCATTCGTTGCCTTCCGTGGCATGGATATCGGTCTCCATATGGATATCCGCCTTATCCGCTGCCAGCATGGAGCCTTCCGGTTCCATCTGTACAGGCTGGAAATATACGAGGGCCACTTTGAAGTGGTTGACGGTATCTTCCTGTTCATCGCCGATCGGATATTCCTGGAATCCTGCGGAAGCCGTCATGCCTCCCGCCAATAATGCAGCGGCAGCAAGTCCTGCGGTAAAAACTTTTTTGAAACTGTTCATTTTAACACTCTCCTTATAAAAAAATGGAAAAATAATTGTATATAAATGGGGCGCCTGGAGATCAAGCCCCCAATTATAACCCTGCTTAGGATCCTTCTTATTCCTCTGAAGAGTCCGAAAGAAATATTTACGCACGCTTTCTTCCACGGACAATCAGCGTGATACCTGCAGCAATAAGAAGCGCAAGCTGGAGCCCCACAGACTCATAAGTCGGATAAAGGCCAAGCCAGTCAATATTTGGGAACCAGGAAGCGGTAATTACCGTCTGGGGAACAAGCTGGGCTTCCTGCAAAGAGCTGATTCCGCCGCCGGCGAAGCTGACAGCCATAAGGTACATCAGAATACTTGTGATGATAAAGAAAGGACGGAGCGGTATACGAAACAGCCCCAGCCGGATAACGGCAAAAATAACAGCAAGAACCGCACATCCGGTCCCGAATCCGAACCAGATCATATCAGTATCCCCTGAAGCGCCGTTAAAAAGCGCCTGGTAGAAAAGAATCACTTCCGCCCCTTCACGGTACACCGCAAGGAACGCCGCCAGCCCGAGAGCCCTCGCTTTTCCTGTGGTAATGGTCGTTTTCATCATACTTTCTATATATTTCTTCCATTCATCGCCTTTTGCCTTTCCGCCCATCCAAAATCCGACGGACAGAAGAACAGCAACAGCAATGAGGGCCGTCACGCCTTCAATGGCTTCTCTTGACGCGCCGCCGGTAAACTTACCAAGGATAACGCTGAAAATATAAGCAGTGATAAAGCTTGCCGCCACAGCAGCAATGGAATAGTTGTAAACGGTGCCGAGGTATTTCTTATTTCCCGACTTCGCCAGATACGCCATAATCGCTACAAGAACGAGAATCGCCTCCATCCCTTCACGAAGCATGATCAGGAATGCCGGCCAGAAAGAAGTCCACCGCCCGCCGCCTGCCCCTTTGCTGTCAAGAGACTCGATATCATTTTTCATCATAGAAAGAAGTTTATCCGCTTCTCCGCGGACCGCATCTTTACCCCTATTTTCACGAATCGCTTTTTTCAGCTCGCTGTACTGATATTCCGTCAGGTTGGCGTTCTTCGAAGAAATAGTCGTCCTGATTGCTTTTTCCAGCCCGTCATTTTCGTAAACCCCATAGTAAGAATCATTGATTATTTTTTTTGCGCCTTCTAAATCGCCATTGTTATACTGTTCGACGCCCTTATTGATCATCTGCTCCACATGGGCATAGACCTGCATCCAGTTCTGTGCCGCTTCGGCAGGCAGTGCCGCAGTCAGCAAGAGAAACAGCGCTGCTGCGACACTGTATAAAAATTTTATCATTCTTTTTTTCATCTGCTCTTCCCTCTTTAATCACATCATCCGCCGATTTCCCGGATGGACTATGTATTCCTGTCAATTTGATTTTTCATCTTTTCCGGCGGCAGATTGAACGGTATACGGATCAATTTGATACATTCCATGGGCTGTCCTTTCGAGTCGAGCGCCGGTTTGAACGTCCAGCGGCGGCAGAACGCCATCGCCAGCTCATCCACACCGCGCCGCCCTGAAGTAACCGCCACCTTTGTCTTCTTTACCTTCCCATCTTCTCCGATCGTCGTAAACACACGGACAACGCCTTTAAATGTATACATCCCTTCCGGCGGATAAGAATCCACGATGATTTTCGGCGGCTGACCCATCGTATGCGTACTGCCGTCACCTTTTTTCTTCACCACGATAGTACTTGATATTTTTTTCTTCGGATCTTTTTTTGCGTCTTCAATTTGTTGCTGGAATTTCTTCACCGCATCTTTTTCATTTTCCGCAACGATCGGTTCAGTATCCGCCTTTTCTTCGGGAACGTCGGCTTCCGTCTCTTCCAAAGGTTCCGGTTCCGTATCGGGAGGCGGGTTTTCCCGTTCCTCCATAACTTTCACGATATCCGTTTCCGCTGCCGGCTCATTAGAAATATCCGCCGCTTTTATATTTTCCAGCCCTTTGCCGGGAAGTGCCCCTCCTACAAGAGAACCTCCCTCCGCACCATCTTCATAGCCGGGATCTTTCGTTTCTTCCCCCTCGCCGCTTTGCGGTGCGTCTTCCAATTCAATGGTTGTTCCCACTTCCGACGCGACTTCCTCCGCCGATCCGTCCAGCAGCGGCCTTACCAGTATCAGTCCGCCAAAGACGGCACCATGGAGACCAAGCGCCAGAAGAATAACGACAAGCCAGTTCGTACGATAATGCATAACTACCTCTTCCCCGATTCTGCTGCCAGGGAGACATGGCGTGCTCCCGCGGCCTTCAACGAATCAAGCACACTTGTAATATCCGCATAATTCGTATCCCTGTCCCCGCGGATGACGAATATGGTCTCCGGCTTTTCCGCAAGCGTTTTCTTTACCCTTTCGGAAATACCGGCCGTCGGTTTTGCATCCATATCATAAAAGACATGGCCCGCCTTATTCACCGTGACAGAAACCACTGCCGGCTTCGTTTCCGATCGCGCCGCCTGAGCTGCAGGCAAATTAACAGGAAGCGTATTCAGATGAACCATATAAATCGTGCTCACCATGAAAAATACCAGCAGGAAGAGCATGATATCAATCATCGGGATAATGATGACCTCCGGCTGCGAGAGCAGATGAAAATTCCGCTTCCCCCTCATCAGATGCCTCTCCTTCTGCCCTCCGAAGAGATGATGGCGTCCGCTTTTTCTATGGCGGTCAAAATATCATCCATCTTTTGCACAAAAACGGTATGGACAATAAGCGCGAAAATGGCGACGCAAAGACCTGCTGCCGTTGCGATAAGCGCTTCGCCAATCCCCCCGGTGATAGCCATAGGCTGTCCCGCCTGTAAATTGAAAATCTGGAACGAACTGATCATTCCCGCGATAGTTCCCAGAAGACCCAAAAGAGGAGATAACGTAACAATCATAGATAAATAATTTAAATGGGCACGAAGCTCGGCGGCAGCCGTGCTGTATGCCGTATCCAAAGCCAGCCGCAAATCTTTTCCTTCCGCCGCAGCCCGAATACCTTCCTGTGCCATAAAAGCTGCGGCATTGTCTTCCTGCGCCGCATCGGCATAAGCGTCATTCCAAGTTTTATTAAAAATCATGGCCGGCAGGCTTTCCACAAAAGTTCCCAGGTTCTTCCCTGCCCGGCGGTAGAACATGCCCCGCTCGATCATAATGACTGCCGTGCATATAGAACAGAGCAGCAGCGCGTACATAACGGGGCCGCCCGACTTAAATACGTCAATAACTTCCATGACACTCTCCTTCATATTCATGCCGTATGAGAGCCCGCCGATCCGCGTCTTTCGTAAGTATACGGACACGGTCGCTGATTCCCTCCGTCACGTAGGCCTGTAAATCTTCCGTGATAAAAATACCTTCCAGCCGGGGAATCCGTTCCAGCCACTCCCGCACCTTATCAAGACCGCCGGCGATACACGCCGCGCCGCTGACCGGGAGCATTTCCCCATTTCTTTTGTAAATAAGCGTGGCGCTGATAAGCGGTATTTTCTTTTTGATTTGGAAAATATGGCTTTGCATCAATCCGTCTTTCAAAAGAAACCGGCGGTAATCACCTGACGTTTCTACGGTATCCTCGCTGCCGAGCGCGACTGTTGCGATGAGCGTACTCCTTTGTCGGGGATGCTGGATGCCAAGACGCCATGCAGAACCGTCCGGCTTGTTTCCCACGACGCAGATATCTCCGCCTGCGTCAATCATCATGGAGCATTCTCCCATGTGTTCCGCAAGAGCTGCCGCCTGATGAAGGGCATACTCTTTTGCGATACCGCCCAGGTCGAGAGACATTCCTTTCTCTTTCAAAAATACGGATCGCTCACCGATTTCTATATGCTTGTAATCAATGAGGACCTTTGCCTTCTCTATCTCTTCCTCAGAGGGAATCCTTTCGTTTTCCCCGCCGATATTCCATAAAGAAGTAAGCGCGCCGACAGTAGGATCAAAAATACCTCCGGTGAACGCCGCTTCACGCAAAGAACAGCGGCAGACATCCCTGCAAAGAGAAGAAACCATCACGGGTTTTACCCCGGCGGCTGCGGAAATACGGGATACATCGCTGTCACTTCGGAAACGGCTGCAAAGATTTTCCACATTCCGGAAATATGCCCGCACCGCTTTGGACACCTCTCCCTGCGGCCTTCCATAAGACGTTATACGAAGAAACGTGCCCATCGCTTTTCCTATGTCCGTGCATATCTCTTCTTTTTGATTCACCATGTCTTCCTATTTTCCATATATGTTCCACATATAAATTATAACTACTCCAATATATTATATTAGGAATGCCAAATATATTGTGGTATATTATAAGAGTAACCACTTATCACTCCTCTGTCAATATTTCTTCAAACATCAGCGTTAAAATTTCAATTCATCAATCAGATTCAGGTTCACTTCGATCATATACGATATAAACTTATGTTTTTCATAACTGCCATGCATAGTTCTCTTCTGAAAAACAGTCGGCAGGCCTTGTAAAATAAATAAGGCCGCCTTACAAAGAAACTGATTTGCATGCCCGGAAAACCATCTTATAAGACAGCGTATATTTTTATATTTCATTTAAACAGGCATCAGATACTCCATGAAACCACGAAAACTTATCGCACCTCTGACAATCTTTTTTATTTTTCTCTCCGGCTTCTTTCTCCAGACAATAAATTTCTTAGAGGTAAAGACTGATGCTGTCTCGAGTGCCACAAAATCGGATTATGAAAGCGGAGGCTATGACCATTTTTTACAGAAATTCCAGCTTCCGCCCGCAGCAAATAACTATGAAATCCTCTCTCTCCATGAAAAAGAAGCGGTTTATACCGTTTTGGTGAACACGGAAAAGGAAGGCGGCGCCTCCGCTTCGGAGTACATGGGCGCAAAAGTAACGATCCACCCGAAAATGATTATTCCCTATGACAAAGAAGATGCGGCATATACCGCCCATGCGGAAGAGATTGCCGCACTTTTTAAAGAGAAAGGTTATGCCGTGGAAACACGTCCTTATGACACTCTTATGTTCCGCTCCCTTGTCCACAGCGGCCGCTTCGATTTGGTTCTTCTGGAAAAGAGAGTATCGCCATGAAGAAATTCAATTCCTTTCTTGCCCGTTTCATGCTTGTACTTCTCGCTCTCCATGGACTCATGGGAGCTTTTACGCTTCTCCGCCTGACCGCATCCAATTGGAAGCCCCTTTCTTATATCCTTCTTGCGGCCCTCCTTCTTCATGGCATACTGGGTATTCTTTTGTCAAAAGATGCCGTGCGTGAAGGAATGCGGACCGGGCGGTGGTACTTAAAAGAAAATGCGTCCTTTTGGCTGATCCGTCTGTCGGGATTTATCATTCTTCTTTCTGTCTGGTTTCATATAACCGCGTATACCACAACGGTAAACGGCGTATTTTTCCTTCGTGAATTTACGACTCTCCGTTTCTTTTCACAAATCATTTTCATCTCCGCCATTCTTATTCATCTTCTGTGCGCCACGAAACCCTGGATGATCAAGCGGGGCCTTTTGAAATACGAAGAACGGACAGCCGATTATATTCTTGTGTATTCCATATTTTCCGTACTGTTTCTTTTCGCTTTGATTTCCTATTTCATTTACTGGAATTTTTAGGGGGCTTTATGGACAGAGTTGTCATCATCGGCTCAGGCGCAGCCGGTTTATCCGCCGCCATCCGTCTGGCTGAGGAAAATGTGCCTTCCTTCATCGTGGAAGAAATGCCCCCGTGGCGCGCCCAGTCAAACATGGCGGAAGGCGGTATCAATGCAGCGCTTGACACCATGGGGCAACATGATGAACCGGCTCTCCATGAAGAGGAAACATACAAAGCGGGCCGCTTTTTAGCCTGCCGTGAAGCCGTTCACCGCCTGACTCACAGTGCCCCCAAAATCGTGAACACCCTCTTTGCATGGGGTATGTCTCTCAACCTAAACGAAGACGGAACGATCCAGCAGCGCCCTTTTGGCGGGCAGACAAAAAAAAGAACCGCTTTCGCTTCTGCCAGTACGGGAAAACAGCTGATGTACACTCTCGCTACAAGAGCGCGTTTTTTTGAAGCCGGACGCATGATCAGGCACATCACAGGCTTCCGTTTTCTCAAGCTCATGATGGAAAACGGACAGGCAAAAGGCGTCCTCGTTAATGAATTACAAAAGAACAGGGTTTCCTATATTCCCGCTTCTGCCGTCATCATTGCATCAGGCGGCCTGAACGGCCTTTTCGGAAATGCCACGGGCTCCGTCCTCAATACAGGAAATGTAACCGCCTCTCTTTTTGCAGACGGTCTTCCTGCAGCTAACATGGAGATGATCCAGTACCATCCCACCACCACCAGACTTCACGGGAAAAATATGCTTATCACAGAAGCGGTCCGCGGCGAAGGCGGAAGACTTTACGTGGAACAGGACGGGAAAAAATTCTACTTCATGGAAGTGAAATATCCTGCATTGGGCAACCTTATGCCCCGTGACGTCATTGCCCGGGAGGAATGGCAGTGGATCAAGCATGGCATCCAACCTTATCTGGACATGAGAGATATCCCCAAGGAAGTAAGCGTCCATAAACTAGCCGGAGTCCTTGAAGCATGCCATGATTTTCTCGCCCTTGATCCTTTAAAAGAACCGATCCCCGTTTCACCGGGTATCCATTACTTCATGGGCGGCCTTTATGTCGACGTGAACCACCGCACCCCCATCGCCAACCTTTACGCGGCAGGTGAGGCGGCCTGCCAGTACCACGGCGCCAACCGTCTGGGAGGAAATTCTCTTTTAGGCGCCATGTATGGAGGACGGACAGCCGCTGATTCCGCCATGGAAGATCTGTCGGGGCAGACCTCTTCCTTCCGTCCTGATGAAAAAATAATGACCCCCACGTATTGGACAAAAGATAAAAAAGAAGGACTCCATATTCCCGCCGCGCGAAAAGCGCTGAATCGAATTTTACAAAAATCTCTCGGCATCGAACGCGATGAAAAAGGACTGCTCCTCGGCCTCTCTGAAGTACAGGAACTTCGCGCGGCTGTCGGCGGGCTCTATGACGAAAGCGCCACCATTGATGAAAACGATGCTTTCCCGAAATCCCTTCTCCTTGCGGAAGCGATTTTGAAAAGCGCACTGAACCGAAAAGAAAGCCGCGGTGCCCACACGAGAAGCGATTATCCCGATGAACAGGAATCATACAGAAAAACGACCGTAGCCGTTTATAAAAACGGCGGAATCCATATTTCATTAGCAGCGATAGAAGGGGATCCTGATGGACATTAAAATCATCATCAAACGGCAAAAAGACAGCCGATCCGCCCCTTATCCCCAAGAATTCACCTATACGGGAGACGGCAGGCTCACGGTAGCCGATTTTTTATCCGAACTGAATACCCGCATGCCGCTTCTTACCGCTGACGGAAAAGAAACAGAAAAAATCAATTACGCCTCCAGCTGTCAGGAAAAGAAATGCGGCGCCTGCGCCATGCTCATCAACGGACTTCCCCGTCTGGCATGCTCCCTCTTCCTCTGCAATATCGTGAAGAAAGGAAAAATAGAACTGGCGCCCCTTTCCAAATTCCCCGTCATCAGCGACCTTCGCGTAGATCGGGAAAAAATTTTTGCCCGGCTGAAAGAAATGCAGGTCTGGCTTTCTGAAAAAGACCGCGATGCGAAAAAGGGCGACCGCTCCCTTCAATATGATGCGGGACAATGCCTGATGTGCGGCTGCTGTCTTGAGATCTGCCCGAACTACACGCCGGAAAGCACCTTCAGCGGCGCCGCGTCCATGATTCATGCTTTTAAAATACTGGAACAGAACAAAACGGACATCCATCTTCAAAAGCTGAAAGAAAACTATGAAAAATACTTTTTTGCAGGGTGCAGCCAATCTCTGTCCTGTGTGAAAATTTGTCCCCTCGGCCTGCCTCTCGACCATATCCAGAGCCGCGCTAACCATCACCTGCGGGAAACAAAAAAATGAAAAAATTTCTTTTCTTCCTTATCTTTCCTTTTATTCTTGCAGCATGTGCTCCTTTTCAGGACAACACGCCCCAAAGCCATTCCTTCTTTGCGATGGGCACCTACATGAAAATCACCGCCTATGGGAAAAACAGCGAAACCGTTTTCCTCCATGCAGAAAAAGAAATACGCCGTCTTGATACACTCCTTTCCGCAGAAAATCCGGACAGCGAAATCTCCCGGCTATCAAAGGAAGGAAAACTGATCCCCTCAGAAGACACTGCCCGCCTGATCAGCCTTGCCGAATCATGGAACAGGTCAACCGGCGGTACTTTTGACATTTCCCTCGCGCCCATCTCCAAACTGTGGGGATTCCCCCATGGCCCCTATCATGTGCCGGCGGAAACCGAGCGCGCGGAAGCACTTGATAAAACAGGCATGAAATATATCTCCTGTAACAAAGAAACCGGAGAATATTTCCTGAAAAGCGGATGTTCCCTTGACCTGGGCGGTATGGCAAAAGGAACAGCTGCTGAAAAAGCGGCAGATATTTTAAAAGCTGCCGGTATTAAAAACGCCCTTCTTGATTTAGGAGGAAACATCAAAGTCATCGGTACGAAACCCGGCGGCAGACCATGGCACATCGCCCTGCGCCACCCTGATGACACGGATAAAACCGCAGGGACGCTTTCCATCTCCGACACGTCCATTGTCACCTCCGGCGACTACGAACGGTACTTCATCGAAAATGGCCGGCGGTACCATCACATTTTTGATCCCCATACAGGAAAGCCTGCGCAAAACGGACTCCGTGCGGTGACAGTCATCTGCAAAGACAGTGAAAAAGCGGATATCCTTTCCACCGCCCTCTTCGTCATGGGCGAAAAAAAAGCCGCCCTATTCTGGAAAGAACACCGCGGTGAATTTCAAATGATCCTATTCAGAAATGACAATACCCTGATGATCACTCCCGATTTACAAAAAATATTTACTTCTGAACTTCCTGTCGTTCTTATTTCCTGACAAGCCATGATAAAAAATGACCTTTACCTCATTATGTGCATCCTCCTAGCGGCAGCTCTTCTCTTTACGGGGAAAGAAGCTCTCCTGCACGATGCCGGTTCTGTTACCGCCACAGTGGACGGCGCCCCGTACGGTTCGTGGCCGCTGGATAAAAATGATACCATCCACATCTGCACACCTTACGGACAAAATGAGTTCACCATCAAAAACGGAACCGTAAAAATGACGGCTGCCGACTGCCCCCATAAGGACTGCCTCCGGCAAGGAGCAATCCACACCGCCGATTCCGCCATCATCTGCCTTCCTCATCATTTAGTCATTGAAATACAATCCGCTGCAGATAAAAAAATTGACGGCACCGTTCGCTGAAGGAGATCATCCATGACAAAAAAAGTGAGTGTCATCGGCCTGTTTACAGCCATGGCGCTTTTACTCAGCTGCATAGAAAACATGCTTTCCTTCCGGACAGGCATTCCCGGCATCAAATTAGGCATAGCCAACCTCATTATTGTCATTGCCTTTTATTTCTTGCCGTCCGGGGAAGTCCTCTCTATATCCCTTCTCCGGGTATTCTTCCTTTCCATTTTCAGCGGCAGCCCCTTCACCACTGCTTTCAGTTTCACAGGTGCCATAGCCAGCTTCTTTGCCATGTATATTTCTTACCGCAGAAATTCTTTCTCCCCTGTCGGTATCAGCATCATCGGCGGCGTGACACACAATCTGGCACAGCTCCTGATTTCCGCTCTTCTGTTAAACACCCCCGCGTTCCTGTGGTACAGTCCTGTCCTGCTTATATCCGGTATCATTACGGGACTGATAAACGGACTGATTGCCACAAAAATTATCCATACCGTAAAAGGGATGAAATGGTAAATATAAAAACATAGTTTACCATTCGATATAAATAAAAAAGCCCGTCTTACTTAACAGGCTCTGACTTCGTGGCGGAGAGAAGGGGATTCGCCCCCATGCCGGTATTCACCGACAACATAATTCAATTACATAACAGCTTTTTACCTTTATTTTTCATTACTCGCCTTTCTTTACCAAAAATAAAAAGGCGTTGTCAGAATGCAGCTGTTCTTATTAATGGCTTTATCTGTTTTAATGGCTTTATCTGTTTTCCGGCTTTTTACCTTAAACCTCAATAAAACTCAATCCTAGCCATTGTGATTACATATAGCCTTCTTTGGTCCCCCCAGATTAGTCCATCCGGATCCTGATCCAATGGGATATCAAAAGACAGGTTCAGCCTATATCCATCTTTATAAAAACGAAATTCATCATAACGATCAGCATGAAAATAAAAATCTTCTCCCTTCTCATTCTTTCCTTTTATCCAGCCCCTCTCCAGCAGCTGCTCTGTATAATACTCTTTTATGACATTTCCTTTGGCTGTAAGAATAAATGACTGGAAACTAAACGCTCTGTCAGATGTTCTGGAACTGATGATAAGTTCATCGCATAAAAGGGTATCCGTTCCGTAAATATAAATATCCGGAATATGCTCATACAGATCCTGCCTTACAGGCCTGGAAAAATACTCAATTCCGGAACCACATACTTCTGCTATAAAACCGATTACCATAAAACTCACTACAAGTCGTGGAATACATTTTAAAACATTTTTCAATAAAATGTCCTTCTCTACATATTCTAAAACCTTTTTCACTACTGTTTTCTTCTTTACATACGCTAAAAGCTCTTTCCATAAATTTTCCATCTTTGGCCTCAATCCACAATAATGCTTCCATCTTTTATTTCACTTTGCATAGCGTCTGCACGATCTTCCAAACTTTGAGCTTTGTAGTCTTCTATGGTTGTGCTTTTGTTTTCGGAGGAGAGGATACTAATGTCTTTTCCTGCTTTGAGCTGAATGTCTTTGGCGTTGACTGTGCTGCCTTTGACTACCAGGTCTTCTTTGGCGATGACGGCGGCTGTTCTTCCTGCGGTGATCCGGCTTCCTTTTGTTTCTTCGGTGAAGGTTTCCGCATGGTCTTTCCATCCGGTGCTGCCCAGGCTGACATTGATTCCTACGGCGTTGTTCTTATTAATGGCTTTGTCTGTTTTCTGTATGTCTCTCACGTTCAATAGAACTCAGTCTTAGCCATTGTGATCAAATATCGCCTTCCTTCCTTTGTCCCCCAGCTTATTTTATCAGGATCCTGATCCAATGGGATAGAAAAAGACAAATTCAGCCTATATCCATCTTTATAAAAACAAAATTTATCACGACGCTCAGTACGGATATGAAAATCTTCTCCCTTCGCATTCTTTCCTTTTATCCAGCCCCTTTGCAGCAGCTGTTCCGTATAATATTCTTTTATGACATTTCCTTTGGCTGTAAGAACAAATGACTGTGAACTAAACGCTCTGTCGGGCATTCTGGCAGTAATTGTAAGTTCATCATGTAAAAGAGTATCCGTTCCGTAAATATAAATATCCGGAATATGCTGATACAGATCCTGCCTTACAGGCAATGCATTCCCTCCACTCATGGTTCCTGTCAATGCTCCCAGAGCTCCATGGAGGACTGTCTTTTCCGCTGATCCTTCTTTCCAGCCATAGCGGTCGGACATTTTATGGATTACCTGATTTCCCGCAAAGATGTCTTTCACTCATGAAATAAAATTACTAATACCCCCATAAAAACAATTACACCTATCCCCACAATTCCTATTAGCGTATCTGTCTGTTTTTTCCTTAGCATTTGTCGAAAATGATTTTCTACCTCATATCCCAATTTCTGTACCTTTATAGTATTTAGAATTAACTTTCTTTCTTCGTTAAACATTATCCATATAAAAATTTGCCCAACAATAATAATCAAAAGGCCGAATAACAGTCGCAATATATTATTTCCAGAAAATAATATATATACTAAAATGCTTGCTGGTATTAACGCTGAAAACCCCACTCTAAGCCCTTTAATTTTATTGTTAGTTCCAAATATTATATTGTTAAAAATAATATTTTTTCTGGACCAAATTAGCATGCCAATAAAGTAACCCACTATTATTACATACAGTTCCATAATGATTCTCCTCCTCTTAATCAATCACATTACTATTGATTTCTCTGAGATAAGAATCATCTGCCTGTTTTCTTTCATTCTCTATTAATGGCGGTGCAATTGCTTCCTTTATTTCGGTCAATCCCAATACACTAAAAATTCCTATAGAACCCCCCTTAATACCACCAATTTTCGCACCAGCAAACATGACTATCAAATTCCCATAAATATCTATACCGATCCTCCGCTTAACTCCTTGTATCCCATACTTGTCAATATTTGCATCATTGGCTATGTCCCATGGCAGTACAAGTGCATCTCCTATGATTGTTTCTCGCCCTAAATATTTGGCTGCTTTCGCATTGATTCCACTGGACACCGCGCTTTCAAATATGGTTTCTCCATGTGCACGTGTTGCTGTAACTAATACCGGCTCAAAAAGACTTCCTCCTTCTTTCACCGTAAATGGTCTGCCTGTTTTTAAATCCCAATATGTACCGGGCGTTGATATTGGTGAATATCTTTGTCTTTCATCTATGGCTTCCCAGTCTTTTTGTAATCGTTTCTTCTCTTCTTCTGTCTTTGCGTTTTTCATATCGTCCAGATATTGTTTATATTGTTCATGGGTCAGGTAGTTGAAGGTTGTCGCCTGATGGGCTATGGCTGCCCCTGTTTTCCCGCCTGCTATGTATCCTATGGCGGCGCTGGCTATTTTATGCAGTTCTTTGTCTTTTATCTTTCCCAATTGGGTTTGCAGGGCGGCATTCAGCCCTGCTCCTGTCAGTCCTTTACCTGTTCCGTTCCCTGCTTCTTTGGACAGGATGGCTCCCATCACTCCATGCAGGAGTATTCTGTTGCTTCCGCTTTCGCTCCATTTTCCCGCTGCTTTTTCATAGGTTTCCGCTTCCATTCTGTTATTATTCTTTCTTGCTTCTTCCGCTTTTCTTTTCAGTTCGCTTTCTTTTCTGTCCGCTATGTTTCCTATGAGGCGGTATCCTACTTGGGAGAGGATATTCACGTATTCCTGTTTTTCTTCTATTTTCTTTTTGTCGAAGATTTCAGAGAGTGTGTTAAGTGCATTTTCTGTATTATGGCGTATTTCTTTATCTGTCTTTTCTTTTGTGGTGGTGATGATGCTGTCTGCTATGGCTGCATAGGTTATGCTTCCTGCTTTCCCTTTCACGGGGATGGTCGGTACATAGCCCAGTCCTAAGGGGTTGAGTTTGGATACGGCATTAGTGGATACGGAGATTCCTTTTCCGCTTGCTTTATATTCTGCTTTATTGTCTATGTTTTCCCATGTCAAAGTACCGGTGGTGATCCGGTTCTTTTCTGCCGGTGCTTTACTGTCTATGACGGCTCCTTTGAGGCGGGTGTTGTTTTTGACTTGGATGTCGTATCCTTCTTGTCCTGCGTAGATACCTGCCTGTTTTGTGACGCTTTCGTAAGTGGAGTCTGTATTCGTCTTTCCTTTTCCTCCGCTTACGGTGACGGCGCTTCCCGGTGTGTAGCTGATGGACAGTCCGGTGGTTTTGCCTGTTTCTTTGTAGTTCTTTTTGTCTTGTTCGCTTTCTATAGTTAGGTTCCCTCCTGCGTTAGCGATAACTTTGTTTCCTTTAACTGTCCCGCCCCGGATCAGGGTGTCGTTTCCGCTGGAAAGGGATACTGTATTTTTCGCAGTGATATCTGATGGGGTATGGGTAAGGGTGGTTTCTTCTATCTGTCCTTTCCCTTTCCCGTAGGACGCGCCGATGCCATATCCTCCTTTGCTGATGGAGGCTCCTATGCTTCCGCTTTTTGCTTTGTAGTCTTCTATGGTTGTGCTTTTGTTTTCGGAGGAGAGGATGTGGATGTTGTTTCCTGCTTTGAGGAGGATGTCTTTGGCGTTGACTATGCTGCCTTTGACTGTCATGTCTTCTTTAGCGATGACGGCGGCTGTCTTTCCTGCGGTGACAGTGCTTCCTTTTGTTTCTTCGGTGACGGTTTCCGCATGGTCTTTCCATCCGGTGCTGCCCAGGCTGACATTGATTCCTACGGCATTGTTCTTATTAATGGCTTTGTCTGTCTTCTGATTTTTCTGTATGTCTCTCACGTTCATTCCTGCCTGCAGGGCATACAGGGCTTTCAGCCGGCCGTCTCCCACTTCTCCGGCTCTCTTTACGGGAGCGGCTATGTCTCTTGCCGCATTATCTATAGATCCCAATATTCTTTCTTCCCTAAATAAATGCATGACAATATTGATTATTGCTCAGTCCTTATTTTATGCCAAACACGATCCATCTCTTTTTCCTGTTCCTCTTCCTCTTCTTTCTCTTCCGGCACTCTTCTTAAAAAACTTTCCTTCCATAAACTATGCAAAATTTCTATCTCATCCGGTGTAAATTCATTAATATCTGCCAGTACAGAGTACCGATTTCCATATAATGCTTTCTTTTTATCTATCTCACAATATTTAGTTTTGAGTCTCTTTCCTAACGTTAATGCTTCATTATAATATTGTCGAATTTTTTCTCCATGCCCAGTAATCACAATAAAATTATCTCTTCCATATGCATAGAATACATCATCCTTAATATTCCAGTCACTAATAAACCCTATTTCTATTAAATTATTTACATCAATAACTTTATTGTTATAGGGTGACCAATAAAATGGTGAATAATAAACAGCTCTTCCTTTATGTGGATTCATAAACATGATTTGGAAACCAAGTTGTTCTTCTTTGGTAAAATCAGAATAACTCAAGACTCTTTCTTTATCTGCAAGCTTATAGGATTCTTCCGGTATATGCTGTATAGGTTGTATGACATCTGTATGCATATTATTATCTTTTATAAATACCTTTTCTCTTCCTGTTTCCATATCATACACGACATATTCACCCTCACCCAAAGCATAAATTTTATTATTAATTAGACATACCGCAACGGTTCGCTTGGTAATAATTCTCTCCTTTTTCGTATCCACTAATAAATAATTCCCTTTTAAAACACGAATTCGAGTTTCACAAAACCAATCTATTGTATTAAAGCTATCATTAAGTTCCTGATTCCCCTTAGTTAACCACGTGTCCATATATGTAATTCCCGCATAGCAGAGTAGAATCCCCAATGCGTAGAATGCTATCCTTTTTAAGTTTAATTCTTTTAGCCTTGACATATGTTACTCCTCATTACTTTCCCCAAAGCGAGAAAATGTTCTATGTACATAAAGTATCCACATAAATGGTTTTAGTTTCCCTGCTTGCATTGATAACGCTGCCGCATTATTTAACTCCATAATTTTTCCGAAACCATATGAATTTGGTAACTTATGTCTTTCAAAATTATAATTATCAATAAAACAACTTCGTTCATGTATAACTCCTTTCGAATCTATCATGATGCTTATATTCCCAGAATAAGTGCCGGCCAGTAAAAATGAAGAATTATCAAATATTTCATTTGTTTTTGAATCTGATCTAATATCTACTGTAAAATCAACATATTGATCTCGAATCCCACTTGCACGTACTCTACTAATTGCATCTCCCAGTGCATTAGTATAATTAATCGAATGCATAATAGTATCAGCAAAAGGAGATTTTTGATTAATTACATAAGTCCTACCTTCAATTAAAGTCATTTGATTTCCATACTTTTGTTGAATTTCATAATCACTCATTGCAGACATTTCCAAAGCAATTCCAGCACCTCCCGGATAAGCATTCGCTAAATTCATAAAATAATCTTTTTCTTTTATCACTCCTTTTTCTATTGCATCTTCTATTTCCTCTTTAGAATATGCTCCGTTTCCAGGGTACTGCTCACGCTCCTTCTCTTTTTGCTCCCATAATTCTTCTTCAGAGCGCTCTAATTGTGTAAGCAAATACTCATTCCACTTCGTTCCCATCTGGGAGATGTAGGCACCTGTGTGTCCGCTCCCTCCTGTCATCTTGGACAGGATCCCTCCAAAGGCGGCAGAGATATTTTGTACTATGTCAGGGTGCTTGGCTATCCAGTCTTTCCCTTTGGTCTGTTTTAAGTACTCTATGGCATATTCGTTGACTCCCCCTGCTATCAGGCCGCTTAGCGCGCTTCCTCCGCTCTTGGCGCTTGTGATGGCTCCCAGCATTCCATGGAGGGCTACCTTTTCGGCGGAGCCGTCTTTCCATCCATTGTGGGAGGCTATCTCATGGATGGCCCGGTTTCCGACTATCCCCAGTTCTTCCAATAGTTGTTTTCTTTCTTCTACTTTTGTTTTGTCGAAGATTTCTTTGAGTTTGTTCAAGCTGTCTTCTGTGTTCCTATTTAGTTTCTCTATGTCCTGTTTCTGGTTTTCTTTATCTGTGATGGTTATGGTTCCTTTGGCTACGGCGGATTTCGTGGTTGTTCCTTCTTTGTCTTTCACGGTGGGATCCATGTTTGAAAGGAGTCCTAAGGCATTTAAGGGGATTCCTGCTCCTGTGCTGTAGGAGATTCCTTTTCCGCTTGTTTTGTATTCCGCTTTGTTGTCTATGTTTTCCCACGTCAAAGTACCGGTGGTGAGTTTGTTCTTTTCTGCCGGTGCTTTGCTGTCTATAATTCCTCCTTTGAGGTGTGTATTATTTTTGACTTGGATGTCGTATCCTTCTTTTCCTGCGTAGATGCCTGCCTGTTTTGTGACGCTTTCGTAGGTGGAGTCTGTGTTTGTTTTTCCTTTTCCTCCGCTTACGGTGACGGCGCTTCCCGGTGTGTAGCTGACGGACAGGCCCGATGTCTTACTTGTTTCTTTGTAATTCTTCTTATCCTGTTCGCTTTCTATGGACATTCTTCCTGCGTTAGCAGTGATTTTGTTTCCTTGTACGATTCCCCCTTTGATAAGGGTATCGTTTCTACGATCTTATCGGCAGCTCTCGGGCTTCCTGTTTTAAATATCATATAGGCAAAAAATAAATTAACACTCCCATAAAAATTATCGTACCCGAGCAGGCCATTCCAAGATAAAATCTAAGCTCCTTCTTTCTTAATTTTTCTATGACATCTTCTTTCATTTCACTCTTGCAATATCTAATAATATTTTTTTTTATTTCTAACAACAGAAAATAAGATAAAATTTCATTCACTAATAACACGCTTATACCTAAAAATACACGTAATTTGTTATTCATAGAAAAATAGAAAAAAATATACAAAGCCAATGGAATCATAAATAACATTAGAAGCTTTATAAACATAATTCGCCAATTTGTTGGGCTTACTATGGAATCTAATTTGATATTTTTACATATCCATATTCCACCAGTTACAATGTAAATTATGCATATTACTAAATCCACCACGACTTCCTCCTAAAAATACTTCAATCCATTTCTCTATTTATTTTTTCTATGTATTCATTATCTGCATTTTCCCGTTCTTGTACAGTCAAAGATGGTGCTCCATATTCTTTAATTTCTTCTATAGCTATAGATACGCCAAGTCCTTTTAATATTCCACCAAAAGTTCCTCCAGTAAAAACAGTAGTACCAACCACCATTAAGTTTCCGTAAATATCTATTCCTATTCTCCTTTTTGCCCCTTGTATTCCATACTTATTGATATCAGCATCTTTGGCTATATCCCACGGCAAGGTAAGTGCGTCTCCAATAACGGTTTCTCTTCCCAGATACTTGGTAACTTTCGCATTGATTGCACTTGCCATCGCACTTTCAAATAGGGTTTCTCCATGTGCACGTGTTGCTGTAACTAATACCGGCTCAAAAAGACTTCCTCCTTCTTTCACCGTAAATGGTCTGCCTGTTTTTAAATCCCAATATGTACCGGGCGTTGATATTGGTGAATATCTTTGTCTTTCATCTATGGCTTCCCAGTCTTTTTGTAATCGTTTCTTCTCTTCTTCTGTCTTTGCGTTTTTCATATCGTCCAGATATTGTTTATATTGTTCATGGGTCAGGTAGTTGAAGGTTGTCGCCTGATGGGCTATGGCTGCCCCTGTTTTCCCTCCTGCCAGGTATCCTATAGCAGCGCTTGCCATTTTATGGACTTCCGGGTCTTTGATTTTTCCCAGTTCTTTTTGCAGGAGGGCGTTCAGTCCGGCTCCTGTCAGTCCTTTTGTCATTCCTGCTCCTGCTTCTTTGGATACTAAGGCTCCCATGATTCCGTGCATGGCGATTCGGTTGGTTCCGCTTTCGCTCCATTTCTTTGCTTCTTTTTCGTATTTCTCCGCCAGTATGCTGTTATTCTCTTTTCTGGCTTTTTCTGCTTTTTTATACAGTTCGTTTTCTTTGTGTCCCGCTATGTCTCCTATGAGGCGGTATCCTACTTGGGAGAGGATGTCCACGTATTCCTGTTTTTCTTCTATTTTCTTTTTGTCGAAGATTCTACTGTTTTGGATGAACCGTTATAGAATATTTTAGAGGCTTCCCATTGTCTATTCTATAATTTTCCAAATCCTGAATATCAAAATATAATCCCAGTTCATATTTCCCTTTTCTGAAATCAAATGATTCCCCTATCTTTCTATTGTTCGAGTGATCAATATTTTCTGATTTTCCCGTAAATTTCCATCCTGTATCCACTAAGTTTTTCTTATAATAATTAACAATTTCATCCCTTGACGCATACACTTCAAAATTTTTTGTTAGTATGTATACATCCGGACTTCTATATGAAAATATAAGATTATTCCCTATGGTTTTTGCCTCTTCCTTATATATACCAATGGTAGACACACTATTTCTAATTTCTTTTTCAGGTTGCAACGCCTCGAAATGGTTAGCAATAAAAAGCACTATAGCAATAATACCCACAAAAACTATAGATTTCGCTTTTTTTATCTTATCAAATATAATCCTCACTAAGCGACTCTCCCTTCTATTCAGTTACATAAACCGCTTACTATTAGTATTAATTCTTTTTATTTCGTGTTTCTTGTATAAAAAGGGGATTAATGACATTCTCACTTATCGTTTCATCAACTCCAACACCTATCTGTGGTGTACCCACTCCATATTTTAATACCCAGACTGTTCCAAATTGTTTATTAATTGGTGTAAAACCACCTACCCCAAATCCAATATAAACATTCCCTCCAATACTTCTACCGGAAAAGATATCTTCTCTATTATCAGGTCTCTTCAAATTAAAACTCTGATCAAACGACACAAGCCGTAATCCAGCCACTTCTGCTCCAATCGGTAGAATCCCTTTTGATGCATTTCCACCAAAAGAATAGTATGATTTCCCTGTTTTAAAATCATAGATATATCCGCCTTCCCAGTTACCTACTCCACCTTGTATAAGATAGGCATCAAACCCATGTTCTTTAATAGGAGATACTCTCACAGGTCTAAATTCATATGTTCCTGTTTCTCTTATGCTGCTTTGTTTATTTGTTACCATTCTCTTATAATCATTCATCAGTTGATCAACGCTATCCGATGCATATTTATTTTTGAGTGATAATGCTGTCCCTGTTAATGTATAATGGTTCCCCATCTCCAATTGGTTATCGGAAGCAGCTCCGTCAGGGTCCCACTTACTTCCATTCTTGATGATGTTATCCTGTATCTGTTTTGCCTGTTCTTTTGTAATTGGTGTCCCATCCGGATTCTTTAAATCTTTAACTAATAGTTTCTTGAATTCCGGCAGCTCAAATCCTAAATAGTTCCACTTTGCCCCCATCTGTGCCGTATAGGCTCCTGTGTTTCTGTCTCCTGTCAGGCTTCCTGCG
>ERZ773197.576-NODE-576-length-28438-cov-4.003065_pt1 | contig 28438 bp, 38 predicted proteins | sample MGYA00580999_ERZ773197 | MGnify/ENA primary metagenome ERZ773197 (study PRJEB29015, sample SAMEA2738166) | human oral metagenome | biome: human oral; feature: human-associated habitat; material: saliva | place: China | collected 2185 ...
AAAATCAAAAAAAGGAGGTGCATTATGGCTTATCCGTTTACCAATACCGGATATAATATGTATGACATGATAAGTATGTTGCAGAAAGGAATCAGGCGATATGACTTTGAAAGAGCAGGGTTTGCCGCATATCAAGTTAGGGACTCCTACAGAAAGGTAATGTGGAACAGACTCTTAGTTATATCAGCAGAGGACTGCTTCGGAATTATCACAAAAGAAATTGTTGCCCTAAAGAGGAATGATGATGCAAGGCCTTCTGATTTAAACATCAGTATGGCTGTTGCCTTACTATCAGCTTCCTTCAAAAACAGAGATGCCTGTTATTTTGCTTGCAACTTTGTTTTAGCTTCCAGGAAGAGCAGGGAGATTGAAGTAAAGTATCAAGATGTTGATGCCTTATCTCGAAGAATCAGAATGAGGACTAATCCTGAACATTTCAATGGAAGCTATGATCGGGGAGGATTCATGCAGCTATCAATGTTCGATGAAGAAGAATCCAAACCTACCGTCATGGAGAATGATGAGTACAAGCTCTATGAAAGAGGGTTATTCATCCAAAAGGCACTAGCTCATAAGGATATGGACTTGATCGGATATTGGATTGACTCTATGAGGTATACCGACAGAGAATTTCTATGGGATGTATTCGATGATTATGCAGAAATGCATTCAGGATTTCTTTCCAATGAAATTCATGCCCTCAGAGAAGCTGATTGCATTGTTAATGACAAGAAAAAGGATAAGGATGAGATATTCATAAGCAAAGCGGCAATTCTCTTATGCCAGTCTACAGATGAAGATTATCAATCCTTAGAATCCTGCAAGATTGTAAATGCTAGAGGTCTCATAGAGTGGGATGGGCATAAAATCAAGCCCATCTCACAATGTAAGCTGGTAGACAATCAGATTCCTGAATGGGTATATGATTGCCATACTTTAAAAGGCAAGAAGATGGGAAAGACCGATTGGGACATGACAACTACAGAACAGGAGGCTTTAACACCTCTGAGGAAGTGCTATTTTGATGATGCTAGTTGGCTATACACATACCAACAAGACTTGGAGAATGGAAATATTACAGAGGAACAGATGAAGCCTATCCTGGAATTTGCCAAAACACATGAGGTCAATCCGGTCAAGCCATTACCCTATAAAAATAATAATTGACATACCGGATAGTTTTGTTATCGTACGCCCATCTCAATAAACAACAAGAGGTGGGCGGTATGATTAAGAAAACAGACCAAGTGAGAGAAGCACTAAGAGCAGGGGACTTGAAGAAAGCCCTAAAGATTGCAAAAGGATTCAGACTCAATATTACAGCAGATGAGAGAGACAGGATGACAAGAGCCTATGAGTGCATAGTACATCCTGACTTCTATAAGCAAATAGGTACAAACACCCTGAAGGCGATAGCCGAAGGAGAGGAGGTAGTGAGTCGCCTATATGGGGCGTAAGCCGCCCAAACTAAATAGCCAATAAAACAACATCAAGGAGCTGAACGGGTAGTGATTATCAACCTGATTTCGGCTCTTTTTTGGTATGTAGGAAAGGTGGTGAGGCAGTTGTGGCTAAAGAGGACCTAATTCCTGTGAGAAGCAAAGAAGAAGCAAAGGCGAGAGGAAGAAATGGCGGTCTAAAATCCGGAGAGTCGAGAAGACAAAAAAAGACCATGAGAGAAATGGCAAAATCACTCATGGAAGCATCTGTCTCGAAGCAAATGGGAAATGTTCGAGACACCCTGAAGAGGATGGGCATAGATGAAAATGATATGACTTACCAAGCTGCCGTTGTGGTTAGGTTGATACAAAAAGCAATGGTCGATGGAGATGTAAATGCCGTGAGGGTTCTTGGGGAACTTACCGGAGAACTGAATAAGTATGGCCTTTTCGATATAGCCGAAGAAAATATCATTGATGTGCCTTATCCTGCAATTCTCATTCCGGAAAATGGAAGAGATGAGCCGAGACAGAATGTTCTTGAGCCACAAGCCGGTCCTCAGACAATGTTTATGGCATCGTCAGCAGATATAGTGATATATGGTGGTGCAGCAGGAGGTGGAAAGACCTATGCTTTGTTGTTAGAAGCATTAAGACATAAGGATGTAAAGAACTTCGGTGCCGTTATATTCCGGAAAAACTATACACAGATTACGGCAGAAGGAGGATTATGGGATGCCAGTATAAAACTTTTCTCTCAGGTGGCTAATGCACAGCCTATGAAGTCTCCGAAGCTACACTGGAGGTTTGGGGATAATGCAAAACTCACATTTGCTCATTTGGATGGTGAGGACGATTTAAAAGCCTGGCAAGGAACCGAAATTGCATATCTTGGATTTGACGAGCTTACGCATTTTACTAGGCATCAATTCTTGTATATGCTTTCCCGAAACCGAAGTACCTGTGGGGTCAAGCCCTATGTCAGAGCTACTTGTAACCCTGATTCTGATAAGTGGGTTGCAGATTTTGTCTCTTGGTGGATAGACCAAGAGACCGGTTATCCATTCAGAGAAAGAAGCGGAGTGATCCGGTATATGTGCGTTGTGAACAATGTTATCTATTGGGGGGATTCTCCGGAAGAATTAGCAAAAGACCACAACATCATGCCGGAAGATTGTAAGTCCGTAACCTTCATAGCGAGTCGGCTTCAGGATAACAAAATCCTAATGAAATCCGACCCTTCATATTTTGCAAATCTTAAGGCAATGACTGAAGTTGATATGGAAAGATTACTCTATGGTAACTGGAAGATAAAGGCACAAGCAGGAAAGTATTTTAAGAGGACTCAAATTCCACTTGACGGATATTATCAGCAGTTACCTGACGATGTTGTGTATTGGTGCAGGGCTTGGGACTTAGCGGCTACTGATGAGGACGAGAACGGAGATGCGGACTATACATCCGGAGTTCTGATTGGAAGAAGGAAAAACGGTAGGTACATCATAGCGGATGTTATCAATAAGCAAATCAAGGCAGGAGATGTTGAAAACCTAATCAAAATGACGGCTATATCCGACCGGAAGAAATATGGCTTCAACTACAAGGTAAGAATACCGCAAGACCCCGGTGCAGCAGGAAAGATTGTTGCAAAGCAATATCTCAATGGGCTATCTGGATTCGATGTAAAGGCTGAGGCGGTTTCCGGAAGCAAGGAACTGAGAGCTACACCGCTTGCGACACAATGGCAGAATGGATTTGTTGATGTATTGATAGCGGAGTGGAACGAAGGATATTTCAGTCAGTTAGAGTCCTTCCCCGAATCCAAGCATGACGATATGGTGGATGCTTCATCCGATGCGTTTAATGAGTTGGCTGATGGGAGTTTCGATATAAATGCACTGTTATAAAGAATAATTGCAATTTGAGGCAGTCTGTTTCACGGGCTGTTTTTTGTTTGCAGAAAGGAGAGTGAGTAGTGAACGAGCAACAAAAAGCAAGATTGAATAAGATAGTTGAGCAGGTCCGTGGAGCGAAGATACTGGATGCCACACAAGCAGGATTCCGAGGAGACGGATATACAAACCTCCTGAACAAATACGGAACAGCACAAGACAATTCAATGGCTTACTATTACGAAAAAGATAATATTGTTACAGACATGGAGCTTACGAGCCTGTACGAGAGTAATGGTATCTTCGCCAAGATTATCGACAGGCCATCCGAGGAATCTCTCAAGCATGGTTTAGATATAGACTTTGGCGATGAAACTATATCAGAGTATGTAGAGGAAAGGCTCGATGACTTGGATTTTGAGGACAAGTTTGCCACTGCCGAGAAATGGGCAAGGCTCTACGGAGGAGCAATCATTGTAATGCTTTGTGATGATGGAGGAGCCCTTGAAGAACCCCTTGACTGGGATAAGGTCACTACTATAGAAGAGCTGAGAGTATTTGACCGGTCTGTTGTTCAAGAGGATTTTACCGGGTATTTCAGATTCAATGTATTTGGGGCAACCGGAAAACCTATACCACAGGAAGAGCCGATGTACTACCGTGTAAACTCTACCTATGGATATTTCGTTGTCCACTCATCAAGATGTTTGGTATTTAGAAATGGAAGGCTTCCTGAAAAAAGCTCAAGTACCTTATTTAAAAACTGGGGAATGCCTGAGTATATCAGGATTCGAGAAGCACTCAGGGAGTGCCTTACCACTCACGCTAATGGAACAAAACTTCTTGAAAGGTCGGTTCAGGCCATATACAAAATGCAAAACCTTGCAAACCTTCTTAGCTCCGAAGAGGGAGAGGAGAAGGTGCTTCAGAGATTACAGGTAATTGATATGGCAAGAGGAATCCTGAACTCCATAGCAATAGATGCAAGTGGAGAGGACTATGACTTCAAGACTTTACCGATGTCCGGAGTGAAAGATATTATCGACACGACTTGCAATATGCTTTCCGCTGTTACAAACATCCCTCAAACCATTTTGTTTGGTCGTTCTCCTGCCGGGATGAACGCCACCGGAGACAGCGATCTGGAAAACTACTACAACATGGTTGAGAACATCCAAAAGCAAAACATGAAAAAGAATGTCAGGACACTGCTAAGACTGATTCTAAAACAGGGCTTCCTTGAAGGGGCTATTCCTGAGATTCCGAAGTTCAAAGTTAAGTTTGCGGCACTGTGGTCTCAGTCTGACACTGAGATTGCTGATATTGAACAGAGGAGGGCACAAACACAGCAAGTAAAAGCACAGACGGCACAGGCTTATATCGATGCCGGAGTGCTTGACCCTTCCGAGGTAAGGAAATCTCTTGCTGAAGAGGGGGAATTTGATATTGAAGAAATATTGACAGAGGATGATATTGAACTTCCCGATGATACATTTGCCCCGATTGAAGAGCCTGATAAACCCGACAATGATGTGCAAATGGACAGCGATAGCGAAGCTGCCGCTGTTATTGTTATTCATGACGGTAAGGTACTTTGTGCAAGAAGAATTGACACAAACGAGCTTTGCGGTCCCGGAGGACACATCGAAGAAGGAGAATCCCCTGAAGAGGCAGCACTCAGAGAGGCTCAGGAGGAGTTTAATATTGTTCCCCTAAACATTATACCCTTGGGGCGTTTCGAAGCTTCCTCTGAAGCATATTGCAATTCTACGGTATATTTTACCGACCAATACATAGGAACACCAAAGGCAGATGGTGCTGAAATGTATAATGAGCAGTGGTTATCCCTTGAAGAGTTAAAAGGGGAGGAATTATTTCCTCCGTTTCTTGAGTCGATAGGTATGCTAGAAGACTTTCTAAAAAACTACTTGACAAAAGAAAGCGGCGAAGTTACCGTACGCATAACGGAACAAGATGGTGGTCCCGGCAGTGGAATAAAAGGACACACGACACCTAAACCTAGCAAGGAACTCATCGAAACAGCCAATGAGTATAGCAAAGCCATAGAAGGTTTGGTTGCAGTAAATGGAGTCGTGATGAAATCTGTATCTATTCACGCTGCACAAAGAATAAAAGAAAGAAAAACATCTATCGAAGAAGTCAAGGATGTCTTAACCAAGTCAGGTATTTCTTATCCGGGTAATAAGCCGGGAACTAAGTGCATACAAGGTGGAGGATGGAGGCTTGTTACCACAGATGATGGGAAGCTAATTACGGCAGTTGATTTGTTATCTTAATCAGGAGGCTGATATGTGTTTAAAAAAAGAACAGCTTAATTTTCTAAAAAAAGAGTTTTCACTTACCTTTGACAAAGTGGTAAAGATGAAGAAAAATGAGTGGGATGAGCTGAGAGAAAAATGCTTTGACATCGAAGTTGATGAAGCGATGAATGGAGAAGAAGGCATTGCCGAAGATTGGGATAGAGCAAATATGGCTGTTTCAATTTTTAAAACGCCGTATTCTGAGATTCTCACGATGGTATAACTTAAACATAATTACGGCAAGACAGTCGAGCAATCGGCTGTCTTTTTTGTTGGGAGGAAATTATGGACGAAAAAGTAATGCATAACCTTCTCATGGATAAAGTCGGGAAAAAGTTTTACGGCCATAAAATCCTGAAGAGCAAGTATCTTCCTCAAATCCCACTTGGAGCAGAGAGAGAGTATATAAGGCTGTCTAAGATGTATATGCGGCTTCTCAAAGAAGAGCTTGAGAAAACCCTTCCGGAGCTTAAAGAGTCTTATAAGGCAAATCGAGATGAGTCTGTAAGACTTGATGCAGATACCGACTTGATGCTGAAGGTCAATGAATTGTTCATTAGGATGAAAAGCGAGTTACTCCAAAAGACCGTTGGATTTGGGCTGAGAAAGAAACTTGAGAACCTTGCTAATCTCAATCGAAAACTTACTGTCAAAGAATGGAAGAAGGCCATTAGAGCGACTCTTGGGATTGACATCATGGAGGACTATTACATGGGGGACTTTTACAAAGAAAGTCTTCTTGAATGGGCGAGGCAGAATGTTGAGCTTATATCAACACTTCCTGAAGATAGTCTGGACAAAATGAAAGAGATCGTATTTGAGGGCTATGCAAAGGGACGGACCACAACAAGGATGGTCAGGGATATAAAAAGAGTCTATGGAGTTACTCTTAGCCATGCCATTCTCATAGCTAGAGACCAAACCGCAAAGTTGAATGGTCAAATCCAAAAAGCACAACAGCAGGATGCCGGAATCACTCAGTATATATGGTGCACTTGTGGAGATGAGCGAGTCAGAGAGAGCCACAGGCAATTAAACGGAAAGATTTTCAGTTGGGATGTTCCACCTGAAAATTCCGATGGAAGGGCTTGCCACCCGGGAGAGGATTATCAGTGCCGGTGCATTGGTAGACCGGTATTTGACAAAGAAACGCTAAATCTTCCGGTTGATGAAAGTGTGGTAGTCACAATCAAGTAATACTCAAATGTGAGTCGTGCTTTTGCACGGCTCTTTTTATTTACAAAGGGGGAATAAATGTGCAACGGAGAAGGATATACAGATAAAACTGCTGATATTGCGGTTGCCCATGTAATGAAAGAGGAGAGAAAGAGAAGAGGAGGAAAAAAGTATGGAGATAAGAGATGCACCGAAGCTAAAAAGAGTCAAGCGGCTAGACAGCATTAGACTTGACAGGAGCGATTCAACTTACTTTACGGATGAGGGGTATCTAGTAGACCACCCGATACTTACATCCTGTGGAGTGTTTGAATATACAAATCCCGATGGCAGTACAAGGAGAGAGTTGCGACTTCCTGAGTATGTTTTTGATGGAGAATCGTTAAAGACATACAAGGGCAAACCTATCATCATCACTCACGAAGCAGGAGTTGTTGACAAAAACAATGTCGACAGAGAGCAGATAGGCACGATTCTTACGGATGGATATGAAGACGGAGAAGATGTGAGAGCCGAAATCATCATCCATGACACTGATGCTATGAAGAGAAGTGGTTTAAGGGAATTATCACTTGGATATAACCTAGACCTGCTCGAAGAGCCGGGTGTTTGGAATGGACAGCCGTACGATGCAATTCAAACCAACATTGCTATCAACCACTTAGCTATCGTTGCTTCAGCAAGAGCCGGAGAACAGGCAAGGCTGAACATAGACGGTAGCGATGAAGAAACTTTAAAAGGAGGAAAAAAGATGAAGTTAAAGACAACTCGCACAGATGGCGAGACCTTGACTCCCGAAGAGCTTGAACAGGCCATCAAGGAGTTCAAAGAGAGAAGAGGAGAGGTAGTAGCTGATTCCGACGAGGATGTTGTAGAGGATGTAAATCCTGAAGAAGATGCAAAGGAAGAGGAGACCGTTGCAGACGGAGATGATGCTTCCGCAGAGGGAACTACTCCTGAAGATATTGCCAATGCGGTGAAGGAGAGAAAAGACCGTAGAGACAATGAGGATCCGGAAAACAACGAGGAAGCAAAGAAAATTATCGCTCAGCAGGATGATGACATTGATATGCTTCTTGCCGCATTAGAAAAGTGTCTTGCCGAGCTTAAGGGTCATGCGGATGAGGCCACAGATGAAGAGGCCGCTGAGGAAGAGGAAAACAAGGACAGCTCCGATGATGAATCCAAGGCCTTGAACGCTGATTCCGCTGATAAGATTGTTCGTCAGAGATTGGCTATTTGCCGTATTGGGGACAAGCTTAATATGGACGGCCTTGAGAGTATGAGCATCAAACAGGCTAAGAGAGCAATCATTAGTAAGGTTTTGCCGACCATGCGTGTAGATGGAAAGTCTGACTCCTACATTGATGCTATGTATGATCTGGCTGTTGGGGAGGTAAACAATCGTAAGACGGTTGCTTATCAGAGACAGCAGATGGCTAATCAGGCAACAAAGAAGAGAGCCGACTCTTCCGAGAGCATGGCAACTTCCGCAAGAAAGAGAATGATTGAGAGAGAAGGAGGGAATGAATAATGGCAGCTCAGCTTAATTACAATTATCGCACCCCGAAGGGTGTGCCTGGTGGAAAGTTTGATTTGGCTTTTGATGAGGTTGTTACTAGAGCCAATGAAGAGGAAAGTGGAAAGATGAAGTATGGTCTTGCTGTAATGACAGGGGCAAACATCGGATTCGGTGTAAAGATTCCTGTTGCCGGCACGACCAAAGATAAGATTGAGGGTGTTACAATCTCTCTTCCGACAACCGAGCTTGATTCCGACGGGAAAGTTGTTGTTAAAAAGAATGCAACACTTGGAGTTATGAAGCACGGTAATATCTGGGGAAGAATTGGAACAAGTGTTAAGCCCCAGTCCGGAAAGACTGCTTATGTCCTTCTTACAGGAGATGACGCAGGCGCTTTTACGACAGAATCTGCAAATGCCTTGGATATTGGCGCAAAGTTTGGCAATGAGTCTGATGACGGCATTGCTGTTATTGTACTGTAATAGAGGAGGTAAAAGAGAATGAAAAAGAACTACAATCCTGATATGCCGTCCACTGGGTTTGATAGAGCGGACTATGCTGCACTCAAGACATCCAACCTGATGCCGGCATTAGTAAATGACAAGATGTGCAGATTCGATAGTGCCGATGATGCATCTGCATTTTTTGCGAGAGAACTGGACTACATCAAGTCCAAGTCTTACGACAAGGTTTATCCGGAATTTTCCGCTCTGAACAACTTTCCTATTACTCATGAAGTACCGGAAGGAGCGGAGACAACCACTTACTACAGCTACGAGAAGACCGGAATGGCAAAGATTATCAGCAACTACGCTACCGACCTTCCGAGAGCTGATGTAAAGGGTACTCCGTCCACTGCTTATGTTAAGTCCATCGGTTCTTCTTATGGATATTCCGTACAGGATATGAGGGCGAGCCGCATGGCAGGAAAGTCTCTTGACACAAGAAGAGCAGAGTCCACTCGTTACGCAATTGATAGGACCACAAATGTTATCGCTTTCGCTGGAAGCAAGGAAAACAACCTCATGGGAATCCTGTCTGCCGGAAATAACATCCCTCTCTATACGCTTAAGCAGGTCAATGTTGGTGGAACGCAGTACACTGACTTTGCCCACAAGACAGCTATGGAGATTCTCGATGACATCAATGGGATGTTTGCTTATCAGTCCAAGATTACCAAGGGCGTTGAGCGAGCAGATACCTTAATGGTACCGCATAGCGTATACATCGACCTCTCCACAAGACAAGTTCCGAATACCGGATATACAGTGCTTCGTTTCCTTTTGGAAAATTCACCGTACTTAAAGAAGGTTGTTCCGGCTCCTGAGCTTGAGGCTGATGCAGAAGATACGAATCCGTACAAGAAGGGCGTTATGTTCCTCTACACCAACTCCGCAGAGAAGTTCAACTTAGAAATTCCGATGCCCTTCTATCAGTATCCTCTTCAGAACAGAAACCTTGAGGTCCTTGTGCCTTGCGAGGAGCGTGTAGCCGGCTTGATTATTTATTATCCGATGTCTGCTCTGATTGCAGCAGGTGTCTAAAAAGGGGGGAGAAAAACCATGAGAGTTAAGAATAAGTCTGCGAAGGTCATTGGTATTGGTGATATTACGGTGCTTCCTGGGGAAACTCAGGAAGTTCCGGCAGAGTTTGAAAACAGCATTGCTCTTGAAGTGTATAAGAGCATGGGATTTATCACTATTTCAGGATCCGCACAGGAAGCTTCAAGCGACCATGCTGAAGATGAAATCAGACCGGTTGATACTGAAGTAGAGGACAAAAAAGCGAAGCTTGAGTCCTTAAAGAACGCATCCGAAGAGGATGTTGCAAAGTTAGCTAATGAGCTTGGAATCAATCCTGCTGAGTGCAAGGACCTTGCTGATGTAAAGAAGAAGGTAAAGGAAGCGCTTAGCAAGTAATCAGGAGGTGGTTGGATGAAAGCCTTGGAAATATTCCGAATGGTGGCAAAGGAATTTAGCAACATTCCTGATGAAGATGAGGTCGATGGATCAGGGGCAGTCGTGCAGTATGGCATTAAGTCGTTTATTGACTTGTACGCAGACCAAATCAGCAAAAAGCGTTTTGGTTCATCTTACGAAAAGGCACTTGCCTATTTGACTGCCCACAAGCTTAAAATGAACGGATATGGCGATGTAGGTACTGGCACGATTGCAGACTCACTGAGGGTCGGCTCTTACTCAGAAGGCGAAACATCCATTAGTTACACAACAGGACAGCAGACGAATCTCCAAGTCGATGCCGAGTATGCACTCACGGTATACGGCTTGGAGTTTCTTACTCTCCGGAGAAATGCTGTTGTTCCGATTGTGTCAGCAGGAGAAGCCAAATGAGTGTAAAGGTCACAGACAAAGTTACCGCAGATGGTAAGAAGCTACAGAAAATCCTGAAGGAATTGGCAGACAAAGAAGTAAGGGTCGGCTTTCAACAAGGAAAAGCGACAGAAGAAGATGGAACGGATGTATGTGACATTGCGGCTTGGAACGAGCTTGGAACTGTCAATATGCCGTCTCGTCCTTTTTTGCGTATGAGCGTTGATGATAATTCCGACAAAATAAATTCATTTATGTCTGCGCAAAAGAGAAGCATTATAAATGGAGAGCCTGCTGATCGGATTCTCAAGAAAATAGGCATATTTCAAAAAGATTTGATTCAGGAAAAGATAACTGAAGGTAGCTTTGCACCAAATGCACCGTCCACTATCAAAGCCAAAGGTTCGTCAAAGCCACTTATTGATACCGGAAGAATGAGACAATCAGTCAATTTCGAAATCAAACAGAAAGGGAGTGATAGTTAGTGAATTTCCTGAAAAGGAATTATGTTTTAAGGCGTTATTTAGAGCCTACAATCACAGAAGGGTATTTTTCTATCCCTTATAAAGATTCAACGCTCCCTATGGACATACAGACACTACAGGACACAGTGGAGACCACACCGGAAGGAAGACGGTCGATACAAAATCTGAAGGTGTTTTGTGACTTTGAAATCTATGTAGAGGACGAAGAAAAAAAGAGAAAGGCTGACAGAGTATGGTTTCAGGGAAAGTGGTTTGAGTGCCAATCAAGTAGATTAAGCGAAAATACTCCACTAAGGCATTGGACGGCAACATTTATACAATGCCTTGATGCCGAAGAAGGTCCAAGCTAGGGGAAAAGAGAATGAGGAAAGATGAAGTAGAAAAAATCATCTATAAGATTGTTTCTGATTTTTTTGTAGGAGCCACCGTAATATGGGCAGAGCAGGTTAGTACAAAACCGACTCTGCCTTTTGTTACGATTAAGACCGGAAATATAAACAGGACACGATTCCCGATTATAGATGATGAAGGAAGACGGTACTATCCGTGTAGCACTTTGTTGGAAATCAATCTCTATACAAAAGGCAAGCCAATGACCATTGCTCCCAATGTAACCGGAAACTATGCAAACACTGCGACCAGTGACTTGCAGGACTTTTTTAGTTATCTGGATTCAGAAAAAGTTGTTGATGTGCTTGCTGATAATGGGATGGATATATCTCTTGAAGGTCCAATACGAGACCTTACAAACCTGCAAAATGATAGCAAGTTCAGATACCGAGCTATGGTCGAAGCCACCGTGTCTTATGCACAGGAAGCAGATGGCGTGTTTGGTGTCCAAGGAATCGAAATTCCGAATCCATCCGGAGGAGGAACAAGAGAAATGCAAGAAGCCATTTCCGATGAGATTGATGGTTTTGAAATTGAAGAAGATAAATAAAGGAGGATAACGATGAGAAGTGATTCACTAGATGACATCATTAAGTGTGATGTGGAGATTTCCAGTCCCGGTTCTAATGATGTTAGTTTTGACAGCATCTTACTGGTTGTTTCCGCACCTACAGTAAAGGGCAAGGAGACAGTTACTGGAACTACTGCTATAAGCAAAGCAGAGAAATTACTTGACTACGGATATACGACGGAGAGCGCAGTGTATAAAGCTGCTACTATTGCTTTTTCGCAGAATCCTGCTCCTGATAAGTTGTATTTTATTACCAGAGGGAAAGTTGCTGAAAAGGATACAAACGAGGACATTGCTGTTACATTGGCAAAGGCCAATGCGGAGGTGACTTTTTATGGTTTCCACCTTACGGAGTTCAGAGACAGCAAGGATATTGAAGCGGCAAAGACATGGGCAGAGGCAAACGAAAAGCTGTATTGCTTTGAGTACACAGACATCGAAAACTGTCCGGTAAAGAACTTCAATTATTACAGAACTTTCGGAATGTTCTCAGGACTTCCTGATGGAAAGACTTCCAACCAAGATGCGCCGGAGAATCAGTATGCTGCACTTGCTTGGATGGCTAAGTGTTTTGGTTATGCTCCCGGTACTGAGACTTGGCACATTAAGGAGCTTGCGACCATTACGCCGTCAAGACTTTCCGCAGAGCAGAAGAAGAGCCTTCAGGAGAAGCATATTAATACTTTTCTACGGTATGCAGGGTGCAACTGCACGATCGGAGGAACGACTCTTGTTGGAGAGTGGATTGATGTAATCCGATTCAGAGACTGGATAAAGAGCGAATTGCAAATCAGACTCTTTAACGCCCTTAAGGTAAACAGAAAAGTTCCTTTTACCGACAGTGGAATCGGATTGATTGAAGGAGTTATGGAATCCGTACTTAAGCAAGGACAGGATATAGGTGGAATTGCTCCGACTGAGTATGACAGCGATGACAATCCAGTTTATGGGTATACCGTTGTCGTACCGAAGTCTGCAAATCTCACTGATGCAGAAAAGAAGAGCAGAAAACTTACTGGATGTAAGTGGTCAGCTCGTCTCGCAGGAGCTATTCACGCTGTTGAAATCAGCGGAAATTTAACATTTTAAGGAAGGAGAGTAAAAGAATATGAGTAAAGTTACTACTTACAATCCTAAGAAAATCACTTGTGCATTAGGTAGACACATGGTTTCCGGATACGCCGATGACTCTTTTATCACCATTGAGCCGGCAGGAGATGGAACTTCCTATGTTATCGGTGCAGATGGAGAAATCGCTCGAAGTATCGACCCTTCCAGTGTGTTTACCGTTAAGCTATCCCTCTTACAGGCATCTTCCACCAATGGATACTTACAGAAGATGTATGACAAGGATAAAAAGGAGGGCACCGGAACATTCAGCGTGAACATTGCGGATCTGCTTGGAAACGAAAAGTTTGTTGGTGGTGTTGCTTGGGTTACAAAGCCGGCATCTTGGGCAAGAGGAAAAGCGCAAGGCAACAGAGAGTGGGAAATTGTTGTAGGCGAAGGCCTGTTTAAGTAATGAGGAGGAGCTATGGCTTTGAAACAAATGGAAACAACCAACGTGAAAATTGGAGAGAATACTTTTTATCTCAAGCCATTCAAGGCGTTTGAGGCGGTCAATCTTTCCGGAGAATTAACCTCTGTAATTTCTCCACTTGTCGGTGCTTTTGCACCGCTTGTGGGGAACGGGAACATTCTTGATACAGAAATCAGTGCCGATAAGGTTGTTGATGTGTTCTCCGGAGTGGATATTGATGGAAATAAGCTAGAAAGATTGATGAAAAAACTATTGCTCGGAGGCAATGTTGTAATTGAGTACGAGGACGAAAATGGGGAGACTCAGCAAGACACACTGGATCAGGACCTTGCGAACGAGGTTTTCTGCGGAAATGTGCAAGATATGTTTGTTCTCTGCATCCATGTTATCAAGCTTAATTTCAATGGTTTTTTCAAGAGGCTAGCCACCCTATCTGGGAAAGCCGAACAGGTGGTAGCCAAAACTCCGAGGAAGAGATTGTAAAGTTCGGCAAGTTTGATTACTCACAATTTAGTGAGCTTGAATTACGATGTTATATCCTTGTTAAGTCTGGAATTGTTTCCATGACCGAGCTCAAGGAATGTTATACACTTGATGAAATGCTAAAGTTGTATGCCTTGTATTCTATGCAACTGGATATAGAAAAAGGCAGAGCCGAAGAGTTGGAAAGGAGGTCTTAATCAGTGACAATCAGAGATATATCGGTTGCGTTCGGCTTTAATGTAGATAAGTCATCACAAAAAGAAGCCGAGAATAGCATACAAGGCATAAAAAGCATGGCAACCAAAGTTCTTGGTGGAATTGCGGTTGTTTTATCTATTGCAAAGCTTAATGCCTTCAAAGATGATTGCGTAGCAGCAGCATCTCAAGTTGAAGAGATGGAAAATAAGTTCAAGGTTGTATTTGGAGATATGGCTGATCAGGTTGATGAATGGGCTACCAAGTTTGCCGACTCTGTCGGAAGAAATAAAAATACTATCAAAACCTATCTAGCTGACCAACAAAACCTGTTGGTTGGCTTTGGTATGACTAGAGAAGAGGGAGCAAAGTTATCCGAGGAAATGACCACTCTCGCCTTGGATATTGCTTCCTTCTCTAATCAGGATGAAGATGTCGCCGTTAATGCAATGACGAAGGCTGTTATGGGGCAGAGCGAAGCTGCAAAAACTCTTGGTGCTGTTTTGAACGAAACAACCAGGGCAGAAACCATGCAAGCGATGGGGTTGCAAGGAACATACGAAAAGCTATCACAGCTTGAAAAAATGCAGGTAAACTACAACACCATTCTTAGACAGTCTCCGGATGCCATAGGTGATTGCGTACGAAGCCTTGGCTCATACGAGTCCTCGCAAAGACAGTTAAAAGCGGCACAACAGGAGTTTAAGGAGTTTATTGGAGGGCAGTTACTTCCGGTAATGGCAATATTTACACAATGGATAACTAAGGGTGTTAAGGTTGCTACAAAATTTGCCAAAGCGATACTTCTTGATGCCGAAGGAAACAACAGAATCTTGAAGTCGTTTGAGAAGGTCAACGCCGTAGTAAAGCGACTACAACCTTCCGTTGAACGCTTTGCAAATGCAATGAAGATCGGAATATCCAAAGGTATAGATGTTGCGAAAAATATCATAGACCGATTCGGTGGCATGGAAAACGCATTAAAGCTCCTCGGCATTGTTGCCGGAGCTTTTTTTATTGCTATGAACTGGTCAAAGATTATAGGCGGTGCAAAAACCTTTATGGGATTCGTCCAGGGAATTGGCAAGATGTTTTCCTTATCATCTCTGAAAGTTCTCGGATTGGTGGCTGTAATCGTTGTTTTAGCCCTGATTGTTGAAGATTTAATCAACTTCATGATGGGCAATGATTCCGTTATAGGTTCCCTCTTTGAAAAGGCAGGAATTGATGCGGATGCAGCAAGGGAAGCCATTTTCAATGCTTTTAATGCTGTGAAAGATTTCTTGTCAAACACTTGGGAGTTCATTAAAAATACAGCAGGAACTTTTATAGATGCCGTTGTTACTTTCTTTGATGAACACGGTCAGCAGATTATAGATGCTTTCGTTAATGCTTGGGATTTTGTCAGTAACCTCCTCAGTGGTGTTTGGTCATTTATTAAAGAGATGGCGTCTACACTATTTGGAGACACTGAGTCCGAGGTTTCGGAGTCGCAAACAGGCATAATGGATAAAATAATGGAAGTGTGGAACTCGATTGTTGCTTTCATCGGACCTATATTTCAGTCCATATTTGAAGCAGGATCTGCAATATTTGGAGCATTGAAAATTGCTATATCCACTATTTTTAATGGTTTAAAGGCATTTTGGAACAACTGGGGAGGAACTATTCTTGGCTGGTTTAGTAATTTGTGGAAAAATCTTGGACAATTCATTCTTGGATTTTTGACTGTCGTTAAAGGCGTGGCGAACTTCATCAAGTCTGTCTTAACAGGAGACTGGTCAGGGGCTTGGAATTCAATAAAAGATATATTCGCCGGAGTGTGGCAAATGATAACTGCCCTTCTTCGGCATATATGGGGAACGCTTACAATGATTTTGACTATTGGTTTGGGCGTTCTTCAGTCGATTTGGGGTAATATATGGCAAGCGATAAGTGATTTCTTTCAAGGAATATGGAATGGAATATTATCCTTCATTAGTGGTATATGGGATGGAATTACAGGAGCTATTACTGGGGCTATAAATTCTATACAGACAGTGATTCAAACGGTCCTTGAGGCTATATTTGCATATTTCAGCACAATATTCACGAACATCTCCACTTTTGTTTCAACTACATTCACGAATATCCTTTCGGGTGTTACCGGAACAGTAGGAAACATCAAGGATTCCATCGTAAATGGCTTTACAGCCGCCGTCGACTTCATAAAGGGGTTACCGGGTCAGGCTCTTACATGGGGTTCTGATATGATTGATGGGATTGTAAAGGGCATTACCGGTTCTATCGGAAAGGTTCAGGAAGCTGTTAAGGGAGTCGCAGATAAGATTAAGTCTTTTCTACACTTCTCTGTACCGGATGAAGGCCCACTGACAGATTATGAGTCTTGGATGCCTGACTTTATGGGCGGTTTAGCCAGCGGAATATCCAAAAACAAGAAAAAGGTTATTGGAGAGATTAAGGAGCTTACATCCGGAATGAACGCTCTGATGCAAGGTGCTACTGCATCTATGGCTACGGCAACAAATAGCCAGGTAAATAATGCAACCTCTAATATGACACAAAATGTAAACATCAATAACAGCTATTCCGGAGGGAGCATGGAAACACAAAGAAATATCTCTACCGCTATGAGAAAGTCTGCTGTTGATGCGACAACTCAGATGGCTAGAGGACTTGCGTATGCGAGGGGGTAGAATATGGCGAAAAAATTACAACCTGTTTCGGTTTGGGGCATCGAATTTGATGCCCTAATTGATGAAACAAAAAGCATGACCTCGAAGATACCTGAGTACCCTGTTGAAAGTGGTTTTTCCGTTTCGGACACCATAATCAATGAGCCGATTCAGCTCTCTATGACTTTGTACCTCAGTAATACACCGGTAACATGGCTGTATAGGCATGGTTCGTCTAATGGCAGGGTTCAAAGAATTTGCAAGATGATTGAGGAACAGTGGTTTCAAAAGAATCTTACAAAGATTGTTACATCTGATGCTACATATACGAATATGGGACTCACGAGTATAAGCATTAAAAAGTCTAAGGATTTAGGTTATGCTCGTGAAATTTCTATTACTGCAAAAAAAGTAAGGGTCACTGAACGACAAACTGTTAGCGTTCCTGATTATATTTTAAAGTCAGGAGAGAGCATGGCGGATGCAGGCAAGGCATCTACTTCCAAGATGTCTGGGAACGCATCTTTTTCCGGTTCGTCTGAAGAAGAGATTCCTGGTACACCAAGCGGCGCTTCGGGAGGTTCTTCCGGGAAAGCCTCAAAAGGAAGAAAAAAAAGTTCTGGAAGTGATTCAAAAAAGAAATCATCTATTCTCTATGGAGCTGCCAAGGGAATAGGAATTTTAAAGTAGGAGGTAGAAGTGGTATATATTCATGTTCCTGATATGAACGACAGTATTTCTGCCCTTACATTAGATGGCAGAGAGTACAATTTAAGATTTACCTATAACGAAAAATACGACTATTGGAGCTTTGGAATCTACAACGAAAACAAGAAGCCTATAGTTGCAATGACAAGGATTGTTCCAAACTTTCCGTTGTTTCACTACTATACAAGCACTGACTTACCAAGAGGTGCTTTTGGATGCATCTCCGATAAAGGGAATGTGGGCAGAAATGTATTTAAAGAAAAAACAGCAGAGTTTGTGTATATTCCATATTCGGAAATGGAGGGAGACGATGCCTAGTGGAAATTGGTTAAGAACCTACACCTTGAAAGCCGGTCCTAAAGGAGGAAGTGGTTTTGAAATTGGAAATAAGCATAGTTCTTCAGAAGATTGCTTGCATATTTCATTTTCCGTTGAGAAGTCTAATGCAGAAAGCCAAAATGATGCCAAGGTGCAAATATGGAATTTGTCGGACAACAATCTAGGTATTTTGGAGTCCAAAGACTGCATTGTTGAACTCAAAGCAGGATATGGAACAAGAAGAAGTCTGATTTTTGTTGGAAATGTTTCTTCTGCCATAACCACGTTGGACAATGCGGATAGACTAACTGAACTTTCAGTTGTGGATGGAATGGCTGAGTTAAGGGATACAAATATTTCTGTTTCGCTTAATGGTAAGGTTGACTGTAAGTCTGTGTATCAGAAGATAGCGGATGAAATGGGCGTGGCAATTAAGTTTGCTCCTGATCTGAAGTTTGTTGTTCTTCCGAATGGCTTTTCCTATGTGGGAAAAGCAAAAGGAGCTTTGCAAAAAACCGTACAATGTTGCGGGCATGAATGGTCGATACAAAATCAGGTTTTACAAATAACATTACCCGGAAAACCGATTGAGACACAAGGTTATCTGTTGTCTGAAGAAACCGGCCTCATAAAAATTCCAAAGAGGATAACTATTGGTTCAGGTCAAGAGTCTCAAACTGGTTGGGAAGTAGAATACCTGCTTAATGGGGCAATAGGAGTCAACAATATAGTTGAACTCAGAAGCCAAACTGTAAGTGGGTATTTTTTGGTTCATAAAGTGACAATGGATGGAGACAACATGAGTGGAGACTGGATGTGTACTGCACAGCTATTGAAAGTTCCTGAAGGAAAATAGGAGGGGGATATGCTACAAGAATTTACAAGTGAGGTAGAAAAGACCGCCAAATCCGTTGTTGACGAGATTCATACTGCACTTCCTGGAGAAATTGTTAGCTACGACGGTAATGTTGCATCGGTCAAACCAATAGGAAAGTATGTTACATCTGATGGAGCTTCTCTTGATTATCCGGTCATTACCGAAGCCCCGGTTTGCTTCCCTCAGTGTACAAGTGGCAATGTTTCTATTTGCTTTCCGCTGAAGCAAGGTGATAGCTGCCTCATTATTATTTCCGAGGTTGAGCTTGACTCTTGGAGAAGCGGAGCTAAGTCGGAAGGTGTTCTGAAATTCGACCTTACGAGTGGGATTGTGATACCCGGACTACAAAAAGGCATGAGCGAAGCAGCGAAAAAGGCCATTTCAGAAAATGCTGTGATTGTAAAAAATGGTTCAACCACTCTTAAGGTAAAATCAGACGGAGTAGTTGTTGAAGGAAGCCTTATTGTTACAGGGGATGTAAAAGCAGGAGGAATATCGCTAAAAAGACATACACATACCGATAGTGAAGGTGGAAGCACAAGCTCACCACACTAAACCTATCGTATTCTTTCTTTATGCCCTCAAGGGGCGTTTTTTATTGCTTTTACTATAAATTCTCCATGTAAAGAAAAAAGAGCAAAAAAGGAGGCATTTATGGATATATTGCTATCTGAAAACGGTGACTTATACATTTCCGAAAAAGGAGATGTTGAACTTAATGATTCCGTTGCCCAAAAGATTAAGATTCGACTTAAGTGGTTGGCTTCTGAATGGAGGTTTGACAAAAGTCAGGGACTTCCGTTTAAGGAGGGGCTCTTTATTAAAAATCCCGATATTGACAGTTTTGAAATGGCTGTTAGGGATAAGATATTTGAAGTCGAAGATGTTGTTGAAGTAAAAGATGTCTCCATTTCCTACTCTCCAAAAGAGAGGATCGGCAAGATTGCTTTTACTGCGCTTACTGATTTTGAAACTATAAGAGAGGAGGTGATAATTGATGGCAAGATACGGAGTAACAGATAAAGGATTCAATCTCAAGCGACTTGATACAATCTTGGAAGAAGTTCACGCTGATTTAACAGAAGCGTTTGGATTTGACACCAGACTTACTAAGCCCTCTTTCTTGGATTCTCTTGTCACGACTTTTTCATATCAAATTTCTGATTTGTGGGAGGTGGCACAAGGCAGCTATTACTCCAAATATCCTGCAACAGCAACTGGACTAAGCCTTGATAATGCAGTTCAATACGGAGGTATAAGACGAGCGGAAAACAAAAAGACTCGATACAGATTGCATTGCACAGGAGATGATGGGACGGAGGTTAGAGAAGAGGCTATTGTTGCGTCAGATACAATGCCACAAATCCGGTTAAGAAATACAAAATCATTCACAATCACAAGAACCGCATTTAACAAGGTTGCTGTAAAAATTGCTTCCTCACAAATAGGCTTGTATTCACTTACGATAAACGGCAATATTTATTCCTACTCAAGCCAAGACGGAGTTGATGATGCCATCCTTGAAGGACTTGAAAAAGCCTTAAAAGAGAGCGGATATAAGGTCGAAATAAAAGGTTCTGAGCTAATCATAGAAGATAAAGACCTTGGAAGAAGTAATGAACTTATATTGTCTGATAACCTTACTACTGGTAGCGTTACCGTAATTGCCGAATTTGCAACTGAAAACTACGGGAAAATTACCGTTCCCTATGGTGTTATCAGCAAGATGGTAAATAACATAGCCGGATTTAATTCGGTTACTAATCTGCTAGAACCTGTCTATGGAAGGTTGCAAGAAACTGATGTTGAGTTGAGACACTCCTATATCGCAAAGTCTGCCTTAAGGTCAACTACCATGATTGAGTCCATAGTTGGAGAACTACTGCAAAATGTCGAGAATGTCGAAACTGCTTCAGGCTATGAAAATGACACAGATGCCGTAGATAGTAGAGGTCTTCCACCACATAGCATCGAGCTTGTTGTTGAAGGTGGAGAAGAAAATGCCATTGCATCTGCCATTCTCAGGAGAAAAGCAGGGGGAATCCAAACATTCGGAAATGTTGAGGTGCAGGTTCAGGCAAATTATGGAGATGTAATTGCCATTAGGTTTAATAGGCCTGATTATTTGTACACATGGCTTAAGGTCACTCTTCACGGAAAGAAGGAAGAGCTTCCATCAAATTATGGTTCATTAGTAATTAAAAGCTTGATGGATCAGGCAACAAAGTTTGTAGCTGGAACGAACCTTCTTACGCAGTTATTCAATGAAGGAATATACCGTGCCGTTCCAGGTGTCACCTATATTGAAATTTCTGTTGCTCATGGGAATTCGGTTGATTATGTTCCGTCTCCCTCCGACTATAAAGCCAAAAACATTATGGTAAATTCCCGACAAAAAATCTTGATTGATGAAAAAAGAATCGAGGTGGCATTCAGTGAAGATACTATATGATTGGCTCAATGACTTGCCACAGCAGTTCCTTGAAAAAGAGAGAATCGAAGCGTTGATTAAAGCCTTTTCCAAACAAATGGAAGAGGTAAAAAAAGTTTTTGATGAGCTTGACTCTGTTACAAATATAGACAAAGCCACAGGGAAAAATCTTGATATGGTAGGCACTATCGTGCCGATAGATCGTACTGAAGCCTATACGATTCTTAGAAGGGCGAAAGACACAACTGTTTCAGATGATTTATACCGACAAGTCCTTAAGTACAAAATGCTTAAGGATACTTCGTCTTGCACCTATTACGATATTATCGAGTCAATCCATATGCTTTGGAACGCAGGAGACATTCACTACTTAGAAAAAAAAGAAAGCCCTGCAACCATTTTTATCTCAATAAACGATGCTGACCTTGATGGTCCTGATTCCATGTACGGGAGAGCCACGGCTATAAAACCTGCCGGAGTTAAAATGGTTTACACACAGGGATATTCCGGAAAGATTGATGAAAGTAAGCTCGAAAAAATCAGACTTGTTTCCGTCGATACAGCAATAGCCATCGACTTTTTAAGGCACTCCAAACTGCTCGATGGCACGAAGTTTCTCGATGGTTCAAGAAGAATGGACGGTGTGTCGCCTGTTGGGGTGGATGTTTCCATTACAACCATAGGAACTTTCAAAAAAATAGAGCAGTCTTTCGGGCTATTCGATGTCGGATTTTCTTCTTCGTTCGGCAATGTGTTTAAAGAAAGAATTGCAAGGATCATGTTTTCGGGATTCCCCATAAACATTTCCGAAGAAAGCAAAGCAAATGTCGGTTTTGATTTTTGCGTTTCAGGAACCGAGGGGATTGGAGATGTCAGTGTAACGACCTATCAAGTTGGCTATAAGCTTCTTGATGGCACAAAAGTGCTAGATGGAAGTGCGGTATTAAATTCAATTTACAGAAGGGAGACGATTTAATGAGTGTAAACAAAAATGTAGTTATTACTCTTGCGGCAAGAAAGAAGTTATTAAGGGCAAGAGCTGGGGATGCAGCTTTGCCAAAAGTTAGTTCTATGGTATTTGGAGACGGAGGGGTGAGCCACGACGGAACTGTTATCGCACCTTCGGAGAGTCAAACAGGGCTTACTAATGAATTGTTCCGGAAAGAGGTTTCGGGTCACACCTATCCGGCTGACACGATTTGCAGATACTCCTGTGAATTACTAGAAAATGAACTCGCCGGAAAAGAAATTTCAGAGATTGGCTTGGTAGATACTGACGGAGATGTGCTCTGCATCAAGACATTCTCAAGAAAAGGGAAGGATGATGATGTAAGACAAACTTACACCATTGATGATATTTTCTAAGTAAAGGAGGTTTGTAAGAGTGAAAGATTATTCTAACAACAAGCCGGAATTCCATGAGTCTATTCGGATAGTTGATACTACTACTCCTGACAACGGAGACAATATCAGCCTTGCCGATAGACAGAATCATGATAATACGGTTGTACTTAAAAAAGTAGTTGACGGCTTAACTGAAAAAGCAGAGGATCTTGAGAAAAAGACCAATTCCCTAGAATCCAAGGGTGGTGGTCTTGAACTTTCCGTTTCCAATGATGGGACACTTACTATTAAATATCAAGAGGGTGGGAGTGAAAAACAGCTCAAGATTGAAAACAAACAGGCCCTTGATAGTGTAAAAGAAAAGACGGAAGAACTTGAACGAGCCTTACGAGATGAAGAGATTGTTCTCCTCAAAGCAAATTCATGGACAGGAACGGCTCCGTTTTCTCAGGTTGTGCAGATTTCAAGAGCAAGACCGACAGCAAGTCTCATCATGGGAAAAGCCCATACAAAAGACAATACCGTAGCAGAGATAGAAACGTGGGATGAAATGGCTGCACTAATTACTAGTGCGGAAGCGCAGAATGGTAGTGTCATTTTTTATTGCAAAGCAGAAAAGCCAAGTAAGGATTTTAGAGTCAAACTGAAAGGAGCGTTTTCATAATGAGTAATGTTTTAATTCCTTTAGGAGGAGCCGGTGGAAAGAACAGAGGAAGTCAATACAAAATTCCAGAAAATTCACAGACTATTGAAATGTTTGGAAGTATTTTTTTTCCGTTACCGCCAGGTGTTTACAAGAAGCTTGTTCTGCCTAATGGGCAGCCTGCTCTTCCGTCTGATGATGGAGGAGATGCTGCTATAACTATGACAAAAGAATTCCTCAAAAAGCAAGCTATAAAGACTTTCGGAATCTCAAGTATCACAAATTTTAGCTTAGCCATGTACGCACACAGACAAGTCCGGCTTACATGGGCGAAACCGAGTACGGGCTTGTTTAGTGGGGTGCACTTCGTCTTTAAGTACGGTAGTATGCCGACGAGTGAGACGGATGGCTTTATGGTGTACGACAGTGCGGACGTGCACTACGAAACGGCACGACTAGAAGAGAGGGAACTTTTCGTTCGTGCTTACAGCTATGTCACGGTCACGGACGGTAGGTGGTATGACGAGGGGACAGTAAGTGCAAAAATCACGGTGACTGGTATCAGCGGCTCGATAACGCTTGGAGCAGGAGCAGGTGTTTGGACCGTGCCGGATGGAGTAAGGAGTATACGGTATATTCTTGTTGGGCATGGAGGACAAGGTGGGCATCAGGATGGTGTTGCTTCTAGTAGTGGTGGCGGTGGTGGTTATTTTACTACCGGATATATGAGTGTCACCCCGGGGCAAGGTATAAATTGGGTTGTTCCTTCCAAAATTTCTTACTCTAATACGTATAATGGTTCACCAGAGGTTCAATCTTATAAAACGATTTTTGGAAGTGCTTCTGCTTCTTATGGTAGAAACGGAACGTGGGGTGCCTATGATGAAGATTCGCCCGGTGGAAATGGTGGTTCGGGTGGAGGAGGAGGATATCTTAACGGGGCAGCTGACGGTGCTCCCGGTGGTTCAAATGGTTCTGACGGAGTTCACGGAACAAATGGTTCAAGAAAATATCCTAATAGCTATGCTAGAGGAGGTGTCGGACAGCACACTAGCACTCTTGGCTTTAATGGCGTTCTATATTGTGGTGGTGGCGGAGGCGGTAGAGCTGACGGCGGAGCCGGAGGAGGTGGAAATGGTTGGCAATACAATAAAAGCGGTCTTTTTCAAAATGGTGCTGCTGGAATTGATGGTTTAGGCGGTGGCGGAGGTGGAGGTGCGTACAAAAACTCAAGAGGTGGTAATGGCGGCACCGGTTGCATCTACGTTGCTTGGGGCAACCTCATGAACGACTAATCATAATAACTAAAACATTATTGACTTTCCCTTTTAAATACTTTATAGTTATTGCGAAAGGGGAAAATGCCATGTACGAAATATATTTTTATAAAAATCGAAAAGGGGAACAACCGGTAAGAGACTATATTATGAGTCTCGATGGAAAAAATGGAAAGGATTCTCGAATAAAAGCAACAAAAATTCGAGATTATATCAAGGCTTTATCTGTTTACGGACTTAGCCTAGATACCAATTACATCAAGCCTATAAAGAATGAAGAGAACCTTTGGGAACTACGGCCACTAAAGGATAGGATATTTTTCGTCACATGGAATGAAACAGGATTTGTTCTTCTGCATCACTTTCAAAAGAAGACACAAAAGACCCCCAAAAGGGAGATTGAGCAAGCCTTAAGAGAAATAGAAGACTTGAAGCAGAGAGGAGTCAATGATGAACAATAGTGCGATTGGACAATCTTGGGATGAATTTGAAAAAGAGTTTTATACACCGGAAGAAATTGCCGAAAGCGATTTAAGAGTGGCTTTAATTGGAGAGTTGATTAAGGCCAGAAACGAGCAGGGTATCAGCCAAAAGAAGCTTGAAGAGATGAGCGGAGTGAAGCAACCGATTATCGCAAGAATTGAAACAGGGAAAAGCATTCCGCAAATAAGCACCCTGATTAAACTGCTAGTACCACTTGGGAAGACCCTTGCAATTGTACCGAATAAATAACTAAGTATCACAGTCCTTTAGAGGAAGTTCCATAGCGGAGCTTCCTCTTTTTGTATGCATAAAAGAGAGGAGAAGCAGAGAAATGAAACGAGATTTTGCACTTGTAAAACCGAATCCCGAAACGGGCGAGCATGAGGTGCAAGCCATAACGCTTTTCGGGAATCCCACCGAAGCGGACATGGCGGCGAGGGCGATTTACGGATTGTCCTCCTATGCGAAAGAGTCCTCATCGTATGACGTTCAGCTCCCGGCTATCGTGAAGGACGGAGTTTTCCACAACCTTAAAACGAAAGAGATGAGGAATGAGCAAGGAGAGCTAACTTTTGTACGCATTGGCGATGCTCCGGCAGAGTACATCCCTACCGAAGCAGAGCAGATAGCAGAACTTGCAAGAAAAAATGCAGAACTTAAAGAGGTAATCGACACGCTTGTGCTTGATGCGTTAGGAGGTGTGTAATGTTTGAGTATTTAAAAGGATTGGCAATGGAGAAGAACTTAAATAAAAGAATTCTTGATGTTGCGGTAAAAAAGCGGTGGATTACGAAAGAACAGGAGGATGAGATTCTAAAAATTGCAGCAGAGGCAAATGAAAATGGAGGCAATGGAAATGAATGATAGATTTTAATGCAATGCTCAAGCTTGTTGATTTGAACACAATTTTAGCTTCGCTTTGTTGGATTACCGCAGGGATTTTCACATTGGCGCAGAAGTATGCTCCGCAAGGGAAAAAGCCCTGGAGCATCCTGCTTTCCTTCATAGGGAGAGAGATAAATGCTGACATAATTCAGGCACAAAAGGAGACGTCTGAAAGAATTGATGCCCTTGACAAAAAGCTCGAGAGCATCCAGCAGGATATGTCAGATAGAATTGATGCCCTTGATGAAAAGATAGTGAACACAGATAAGAAGCTTGACAAAAATGTAGCTATTTCTGCACGGGTTAGGATTCTTCGGTTTGGTGATGAACTGCAAGAGGAGAAAAAGCCTAGTAAGGGACGGTTTGACCAAGCACTAGCAGATATCAATGAGTATGAAGAATATTGCGTAAAGCACTCAGATTTTAAAAACGGTATTACAGAACCGACAAGTGGCTTTATCAAAGAGCAGTATCAAGAGAGACTAAGAAAGCATGATTTTTCACGGTAGAAAGAGAGGAAAACAAAATGGATTTAACACTTTTTCAGCAGTTTGAAGTTGTCCCAGTTATGGAGATTGCAATAGCAATTTGCATTGCTGTGCAAGTTCTTAAATGGAGAGGCATCATCAAGGAATCCGATAAGGACTATATCCCATACATCTGTGGATTCATTGGGATGGTTTTAGGACCAATCGCCATGGTTGCTATGCCCGGCTTTCCGGCAGAAGATATTATCAGGGCTATTGCCATCGGAGGAGTTTCAGGAATTGCATCCATTGGTGTATATGAGGTTTTTAAAGCAATTTTAAAGAGTTTTGGTTACACAGCTTAGTCGTATTGGGTGGCTAAGCTTTTTTTATCTAAGAAAGAGAGGAAAAAATTATGATTACTGGTAGAAAAGCAAGCGGAGTTTATGAGGGCATGAGAGAAGACGAAAAGGAGCAGAAAGTTCCGGTACCTAGCAAGGGCAAGGTAGATAACACCAAAGGACCTCTTGGCTACAATCACGGAGTCGGCGAGGAGGACAAGGAGCACGGTCCGGGAGTAGTTCCTCATAATGAAGATGCCAACGGTCCCGGAGTTGGACTTGGTGGTGCTACTGTAGACAATTCTCCACGACCCACAAAGAGAGGCGAAGGAGAAGAAGATGCTGCTCATGGTCCCGGTATTGGTCTGTAAGCTTATCCTTGAGGCAGTGCAGAGATGTACTGCCTCTTTTTTTGTACTTGGAAGGAGCAGAAAATGAATAGCTATTTAAGAGGCAAGAAATTGCTTTGTGGAGATTATAGTTCATTCACAAAAACCGGAAAGAGCTATTTTGTAAAGCGAGGTAGATACTTCAAAAAGCCTAAAGTTGGAGATATTGCGTATTACTTCAGCACTGAGCTTGATAGGGTTGCTCATGTAGGCATTGTTGCCTTTGTGAAGGAGCTACTACTTGGAAGAGTGATGATGAAGGTTATCGAGGGAAATACTTCCTCTGAACCCGGTGTTGTTCGTAACGGAGGTTCCGTATCAATCAAAACCTATATATTCACACCCGGAAAAGAGCGGCGTTATGATGGTTTCGGTAGACCTGACTATGGATCTGACACTTGTACTGTTGAGGAGCTTATTCAGGTTGCCATGAATGAGGTAGGCTATCTTGAGAAGCGTAGCAATCGTGACCTAAACAACAAAACTGCTAATGTCGGTGAAAGCAATTTCACTAAATATGGTGAGTGGTATGGATTAAACGGTGCATACTGGTGTCAGATGTTCGTATCATGGTGTGCGTACACTGCTTGTGACTTACACAAAAATGCTATCATTACCGGATGGAAAAAAGCTGACGATGCGTGGTATTATTATGACGAGCACGGATCAGCAATCAAAGATTCATGGTCCTACATCAATGGTAGATGGTATGTATTTGATGCTTCAGGGCGCATGATTAAAGGTTGGTTCAAGTCCGGAGATGATTGGTACTACCTTGGTGAGGACGGAGGTATGCTATCAGGGCAATGGCTAGATTATCAAGGCAGTTGGTATTACCTTGATAAGTCAGGACTTATGGTCAAAGATGCCCTTGTTAAACAGACAAAGGGTGATGGATATGACTATGTTGATAAAAGCGGAAAGTTTGCTTATCAGATGTCAGCATCCAATGAAAAAATTGATTCGCTTGAAATTGTTGCGTAAGACTTTGCCTCTCTGCATATTGCAGGGAGGTCTTTTTTTATTTCAGGAATTTAAAATAATTCCACTGGAAATTCCACTGGAAAATCCACGGAAATTCCACGGAAAAATTCTGGAACACTTTTTTGTACCTCATATTTGCACCACCTAAAAATCACTGTTTTTCTATTCAAAATCGTTTCCCTTCTATATAAGAAGAAACTCATCAATTCCACTGGAAATTCCACTGGAAAATCCACGGAAATTCCACGGATTTTCCGTGACCATACCGTAAC
>ERZ773197.577-NODE-577-length-28383-cov-9.690589_pt1 | contig 28383 bp, 26 predicted proteins | sample MGYA00580999_ERZ773197 | MGnify/ENA primary metagenome ERZ773197 (study PRJEB29015, sample SAMEA2738166) | human oral metagenome | biome: human oral; feature: human-associated habitat; material: saliva | place: China | collected 2185 ...
GCAGACCGATTGGCTAGGCTTCTGTAAGGGCGTGAGGACATATGTACAGCGTGCCGCTTTGATGAAACTGTCGCGAGAAACGGGCACAAAAGCAACTCATGTCGCTTTGCGTGACGGCTGAACATATGTCCTGAAAGCTTACAAGTTAACACATTACAAGTTGACACATGAGGCAAAGCGTGCTATATTATCCTTCGTACCTATTCATTCATCTTTAAGGAAAGAAGGATTCATCATGAACGCACTGATGCTGGTCGGCTGCGCCATCGTCGTCTTCCTCGCCGCCTACGCCCTCTACGGGCGCTGGCTCGTAAAGACGTGGGGCATCGACGAAACAGCCGAGACGCCGGCGAGGCGCTTCGAGGACGGGCAGGACTACGTTCCCGCTTCGCGCTTCACCGTCTTCGCCCATCAATTTTCTTCCATCACAGGCGCAGGCCCCATCACGGGGCCCATCATCGCCGCCATGTTCGGCTGGCTTCCGGCCTTCCTCTGGCTGCTCGTCGGCGGCGTCTTCTTCGGCGCTGTGCAGGATTTTAGCGCGCTCTATGCGTCGGTGCGCAACGAGGGCCGCTCGATGGGGATGCTCATCGAACAGTACATCGGCAAGACGGGGCGGCGTCTCTTCCTGCTGTTTTGCTGGCTCTTCACGCTCCTCGTCATCGCCGCCTTCGCCGACATCGTCGCGAACACGTTCAACGGCTTCGCCAAGGACGGCAGTCTCGCCGTGCCGAACGCGGCGGCCGCCTCGATTTCGATGCTCTACATCTTCGTGGCGATGGGCTTCGGTCTCTTCATCCGCCGCATGAATCCCTCGGGCGGCGTGAAGTTCCTCGTCGCCGTCTTGCTCATCATCGCCATGCTCGCCGTCGGCATCACCTATCCGCTCTACTTCGACGCGACGGTCTGGCGCTACGTCGTCTTCGCCTATTGCTTCATCGCCGCCGTCCTGCCCATGTGGTTCTTGATGCAGCCGCGCGACTATCTGAGCGTCTTCCTGCTCCTCGGCATGGTCGCGGGCGCCGTCCTCGGCGTTCTCCTCGCCAACCCTGTCATCGAGATGCCCGCCTTCGTCGCCTTCGAGGTCAAGGGACAGTCGCTCTTCCCCATCCTCTTCATCACGATCGCCTGCGGCGCTGTCTCAGGCTTCCACAGCCTCGTCTCCTCGGGCACAAGCTCGAAGTCCATCACGAATGAGCGCGATATGCTGCCCGTCGGCTACGGCTCGATGCTCGTCGAATCGCTGCTCGGCGTCGTCGCCCTCGTCATCGTCTGCTCGGCGGCGACGGGAGGCAAGCTGCCGGACGGCACGCCCTTCCAGATCTTCGCGGGCGCTGTCTCGGGCTTCTTCGTGGAGTTCGGCCTGCCGCAGCACGTCGCTGCCTGCATCATGACGATGTGCGTCTCCGCGCTCGCCATGACGACGATCGACTCCGTGGCACGCATCGGGCGCATGTCCTTCCAGGAGCTTCTCGCACCATCGGAAGGCGAGACGGAAGGCGCGGTCTCGAAGATCCTGCGCAACAAGTACGTCTCGACGGTGATCACGCTCGCGCTCGGCTATCTCCTCTGCCTCGCAGGCTACATGAGCATCTGGCCGCTCTTCGGCGCGGCGAACCAGCTGCTCGCCTCCCTCGTCCTCATCTCCATCGCCGTCTTCCTGCGCACGACGGAGCGCAAGGGCTGGATGCTCTATCTTCCCATGACCTTCATGTTCCTCGTCACCATGTCGGCGCTCGGGCTCAGCATCTACGGCATCTACGGCAAGCTCATGAACGGCGGCTTCGTCTTCATGGTCGACGGGCTGCAGCTCATCCTGGCGCTCGCCCTCATGACGCTTGCGCTGCTCGTCGTCAAGCACTGCACTGCCGAGCTGGTCACAGGCAAAGCCGAGCATGAGGCGCGCGTCGATCTCTAAGAGGGCGTCCTCCTTGACGAGAGATTCTTAAGGAAAAACCGCTTGCCAGAACATCACTCTTCCGATATAATAGTCCCATGACATCTGCCGGCGGGCTGAGACTCCAGCTCTCCGACAGGTGCATGGTACGCGGCATATATTTGCAGGCGAGGCCTTGTCCCGTGTCTTCGGGGTGGGGTCTTTTTCCTATATTTGCATAGGAGGTTTTCTTATGAACATGATAAAAACGACGATGCTGATGGCGCTCATGATGATCCTCCTCGTCGTTCTGGGCGGCGTGGTCGGCGGCAAGGGCGGCGCCCTGCTGATGTTCGTCATCTCCCTGGCGATGAACTTCTTCTCCTATTGGTTCAGCGACAGCATCGTGCTCAAGATGTACGGCGCACGACCGCTGACGGAAAGCGATGCGCCCGAGCTGTACCGCCTCGTAGCGGATCTCGCGGCGCGCGCATCGCTCCCGATGCCGAAGGTCTGCCTCATCGAATCCCAGACGCCGAACGCTTTCGCGACAGGACGCGATCCTTCGCACGCCGCCGTCGCCGTCACGCGCGGCATCGTCGGCGTCCTGAGCCGCGAAGAGCTCTCGGGCGTGCTCGCGCATGAGCTTTCGCACATCAAGCACCGCGACACGCTGATCTCCACGATCGCCGCCGCGATGGGCAGCGCGATCTCCATGCTCGCCTACATGGCGCAGTGGAGCGCGATCTTCGGCCGCTCGGACGATGACGAGGGCGCAGGCGGCATCGTCGGCACGCTTCTCGCCGTCCTCGTCGCGCCGCTCGCGGCGACAATCATCCAGCTCGCCATCTCTCGATCGAGGGAGTACGACGCCGACAAGGCGGGCGGCGAAATCTGCGGCAACCCGCGCTACTTGGCGCGGGCACTCGAAAAGATCTCTTCCGCCGCCCAAGCCCTGCCGCCGATGCGAGAAGCCGAGGCGCGTCCCGCGACGAGCAATCTCTTCATCATCAATCCGCTCGCCGGCTCGCGCCAAGCCTTCATGAGCCTCTTCTCCACGCACCCGCCAACTGCCGAGCGCATCCAACGGCTCGAAGAACAGGCGCGCCTCCTGGGACGGTGAAGCGGGCGAAAGGGCTGCCCGCGCTCTCATGCAAGCGCACACCTTGCATGAGAGCGCCGTCATGCGGCAAGCGGCAAGATCCTGTGACGGATCATGGCAAAGGAAATCCCCAAGGCACGAGCCTTGGGGATTTCCTTTGCAGATGGTGCGCCATGACGCAAAAACAGGGAATCGGCGGGGATCGTGTCGGAAAAATTCCTACAAAAAATCAGACTTTTTCCGCTACTTCTTCTGCACTCTATATGGAATAATAGGAAGCGAGAAAATTTCACTATAGGAAAGGAGTATTTTGTATGCTTGGTTTTATCAACAAACTGTTCCTCACGGCTCCGGATGCACCGCCCATGCAGGATGCGGAGAAGGCGAAAAGCATCTTCTACAGCCTGCGCTGGCGCGTCTTCGCCTCCATCACGATCGGCTATGCCTTCTACTACATCATCCGGCAGAGCTATTCGGTCATCAAGAAGCCGCTCCTGGCTTCGGGCGCCGTCGATCCCACGCAGGTCGGCATCATCGGCTCGATCTTCTTCGTGACATACGGCCTCGGCAAGTTCACGAACAGCTTCCTCGCCGACCGCATGAACAACAAGCGCTTCTTCGCCTTCGGTCTCTTCATGTCGTCCGTGACGATGGCGGCGATGGGTCTCGTGAACTCCTTCATACCGCTCGCCGTGCTCTGGGGCATCAACGGCTGGTTCCAGTCCTACGGTGCAGGCCCGTCCATCGTTTCCCTGAACCAATGGTTCAGCAATCGTATGCGCGGCACGCTCTACGGCGTCTGGTTCACGAGCCACAACCTCGGCTCCTCGTTCGCCTACTTCGCGATCGCGGCCATCGTCAGCGCCTACAGCTGGTCCATGGGCTTCATCGCAGCAGGTCTGATCTCGCTCGTCGGCACGGTCTTCATCTACCTCGGCATGAGCGACCGCCCGGAGACGCGCGGCCTGCCGAACGGCGCCGTCCTCTACGGGGAGAAGACGCAGGAGCAGGTCGATGAAGAAAAGACGCGCTCCGTCGGCTCGATGCAATGGAACGCCGTCGTCAAGAACCCCGCCGTCTGGATCCTCGGCCTCTCGTCGCTGTGCGTCTACATCGCACGCTACGCCGTCGAGAGCTGGGGCGTCGTCTACCTGACGAGCCACAAGGGCTACGACATCATGGGCGCGGCAGGCGTCATGGCCTACATGCAGGTCGCGGGCATCTTCGGCGCACTCCTCTGCGGCTGGATCTCCGACCGCTTCTTCAACTCGAAGCGCAACATGCCGGCGCTCATCTACGGTCTTCTCTACACGGGTTCGATCGCCGGCTTCGTCTGGGCGCCGCAGTCGTTTTACATGGATCTCTTCTGCATGACCTTCTACGGCTTCACGATGGGCGCGCTCGTCTGCTACATGGGCGGCCTCATGGCAGTCGACATCGTGCCGAAGCGCGTCACGGGCGCAGCGATGGGCATGATCGGTCTCCTTTCCTACGCCGGTGCAGCGATCCAGGAGTTCGTCACGGGCAAGCTCATGACGATCACGACCGTCGGCGGCGAGAAGATCTACGACTTCGGCTACGCCACGGAATTCTGGGTCGGCGCAGCGCTTCTCTCGACGCTCCTCGCGCTCCTCGTCTGGAACGCGAAGCCGGACGATGCGTGACCTTTCACTTCATGAATCATCTACCAACAAAGAAGAGCCTCGATGAAACGGGGCTCTTCTTTCCTTTGCCGGCACCTCCAGGCTCGTCCGCTTGATCTCCGGAAATGCACTCGTTCTCTCGTGCAAAAGCAAAAGAAAAAGGAACCAGCTTGCTGCCGATCCCTTTGCTTGTCGAAATGGTGGAGACGAAGGGGATTGAACCCTCGACCTCTCGGATGCGAACCGAACGCTCTCCCAGCTGAGCTACGTCCCCATGTCGTACTAGACAAGTATACTGCATGTCGCCGGAAAATGCAAGCAGGAAAATACATTTTCCCAATAGACCCAGAAAACCATCGCCAACATCGGCGATGACGTGCAGAAAGGACGGACGATGCTCGAAAACCCATCCGATCGGCATAGAAAAAGACTGCCGCGCGTTTTGCACGGCAGTCTTTCTTGCGTGAGGAGACGCTACGAAATCACCGATGGTCTTGGCGCAGGCCGACAGGATTTCTCAGAGCGCCTTGGCGAGCGCTTCGCCGAGCGCTTCGCATGCCTTGACGCCGTCGTCGTCCGGCGCGTTCTCGACGATCACGCCGTCCGAGACGAGCTTCGCGCCCGCCGCGCGCGTGCGCTCCGCCCAAGATTCCATCCAGGCGCCCGAGCCCCAACCGTAAGAGCCGAAGAGGCCGACGGGAACGCCCGAGAGATTCTTCTCCGCTTCCGTGAAGAACGGCTCGAACTCGTCTTCTTCCAAGACCTCGTCTCCCATCGCGGGGCAGCCAAAGAGGAAGCCGTTGTAACCTGCCATCTTGTCGGCGCCGAAATCGCTGACCGTGAAGAGCTCCGCATCCGCGCCGCCCTTCTTCGCGCCCTCAAGGACAGCTTTCGCCATCTCTTCCGTATTGCCGGTGCCGCTCCAATAAACAACCGCTACTTTTCCCATTGCAAAGACCTCCTAATGATTTTTTGCAGAAGAACCGCCGCTCCAGCTGCGCCTAGACCGCTTCCAGAAGCTCCGCCATCGGCGTGCCGCGGCCAAGACGTGCGCAGAGGCGCTCCGTGCAGTCTGTATATCGCTGGAAGAGAGCGCGCGTCTCTTCTTCGTTTGCGTAGACCTTCCAATAGCCCGCGCACGCGAAGCCGCGCCCCTTGTTCTCGATGAAGCCTTCCACATCTTCCGCCGGATAGCCGAGGAAGAGGCCGACTTCATGCGGGAAGCTTTTCTGTAGCCGGATTCGCATGGAAAGATACTCCAAATGCGATTCGAGCGCATCGCCTGCACGATAGCCAAAGCGTGTCAGGAGCGCGAGCACCGCCGGCTGCTCCATAATACGCTGCAGGAGCTTCCTGCGATAGAAGAGCATGAGGACATACTCCTCGCCCTCCGTCAAGCGAACGGGCGTGATCCCCTTGCACTCGAAACATGACGCATACGATTCGAGAAGCGCATCGAAGTCCTCGAAGCGACTCTTCTGAAAGGAAACAAGACTCGCAGGCTTGATCCCTGCAAACGTCGGCGCACAGTGGAAGCAGAGCATACGCTCGAAACCATCCTTGCCCAAAATCATCACCTCCAGCATATGGCTATAGCATAGCATATATGGTAATGATTTTCAATATATAATAAAAAATTTTTTCATCTGTTCGGCGAAGCGACGTCATCTGCTTCCTCTCGCCACTTCGTGGAAAAAAATGCGCCGCCCTTGCATGAAAGAGCCGATCGGTCGGCGCCCTTCGGGCTTGACTTCTCGGACTTTCATAGTAAACTACGCGCACAAACGTCCACTTCGTGGACATGGTGCGCCGCCCTTACATGAAAGAGCCGATCAGTCGGCGCCCTTCGGGCTTGACTTCTCGGACTTTCATAGTACAATAAAAATAGGGGTTTATGGAAAATTTCAACGTGGGAGCTTCGGCCGCATGACCTGCAAGGTGTTCCGTTCATGCGGTGCGAGTTCCCCAAGCCAAAGGAGGAATCGTCCATGACAGTTCGTGAAGGAGACGCCGCCATCGTGGAGGAGTTCGTCAATCTCTACAGGAAGACCCTGAACGATGCAAACCTTCCGCTCGCAGAAAGCATCTGGCAGCCAGGGCCTAAGACGAGCATGGTGCATCCGCGCGGCGAAGACGTCGGCTGGGAGAACATCCGCCAGCACTTCTACATCGATCGTCTGCAGAATCTCTACACCGAGCGCAACTTCGAGTTTCACGACCTGGATATCGAGGTCTATCGCGACACGGCGATCGCCATGTACACGTGGGAATTCCATGGCAAACTGCGCTCCGACGGCACGGAAATCGAGCAGAAGGGACGCACGAGCCAGACGTACCGCCGCATGTCACAGGAGGGCTGGAAGATTCTGCACGCCCATATCTCGGGCATGCCGATCACGAACGAACGCCAGCTGATCTGACACCGTGAAAGAGGGGGCCGCCCCGAGCAGCCCCCTCTTTTTTTATGGAGTTTCCAGAAGGAAAGCCCGAAGGCTCATCCTTTGATATCGTCGTACATGCGGCAGCGATTCGGGCCGAACTTGCGCGCCGACAGCATGGCCTCATCCGCTTCCTTCACCATATGCTCGAAGCTCTGCTTCGTCGACCCCGTGACCGATATGCCCATGCTGAAGGACACCGGCTCGTGATCCTGCGGCTGCACGCGCAGGAAGAGATCGAGGATGCGCTGTGCGCGCTTCTCGATGATGTCGATGGAAACGCGCCCTGAGATGAAGATCACGACCTCGTCCCTGTTGAGACGTCCGAAGACATCGACGCCGCGGAAATCCGTGCGCACGGAGTTCGAAAGCGCAGCGATGTAGCTGTTGCAAGCTGCCTCGCCCAAGGTTCGGCAAAGCTCTTCGTAGTCGTCAATGCTCACGATGAAGAGCACGCCTTTCTCGCCATGCGAAAGTTCCATGAGCTGATGGTTGACGAGAAGCTCCAGCCCGTCACGGTCAAAGAGCCGCGTCTTGGGATCGCGCTTCAGACGCGCCTCCTGCTGCTCCATCCTGCGTGCCGCATCGTGTATGTTTTCCATGAAGCCGACGATTGCATAGACTTCGCCGTTCTCCATCGCCAGACTGCGATACGAGGTGCGTCGCCAAAGAGGACTGCCGTCGCTCGTCTTCACGCAGTACTCAACGGTATCATCACGAACCCTGCGACAGGCGTCCTCCAGATGCTCGATCACATCCTCCTGCCGACTGGCGTCGGCAAGCACTTCCTCAATGAAATACGTGCGGAAGTTCTGATGATGCACTTCCTTCATCTCTTCGTCGGGGGCAGCCTGCCAGAGCGTCGTTTCGTCCTTTGCCACATCGTAGCGGTATGCCACCATATCCGTCTTTTCCAGAATCATGCGCAAAAGGGCGTCCTTGTACACGATATCCCTTTCTTTTTCATTCTGCAACGACGTTTCCAACATCGCTGTACGCACGTCCAACGCTTCCGGCTGGGCTCCGCTGACCTTGAGCGAGGGTCTTTTCTTCATGTCGGTGCTTTTCATCGGTAAGACTCCTATCCTGACCCACATACTTTACACCGGTGGGATTCTTCTTGCCACACACACCTTCTTTTTTCCTATTATAAAACAAACGCTGGATTTTTTCAAAGAAAATCCTTTCTCCGTATATAAGAAATAAGCCCCACAGAAGCTCTGTGGGGCTTACAAAAGTAGGAGCTATTTGACCACGAGCACCGGGCATTTCGCCTGCTCAACGATGTACTGGCTCACGCTTCCCAGGAGAACTCCCTTGACGACGCCAAGACCGCGGCTGCCCATGACGATGATATCCGCGCCGTTGTTTTCCGCGAAGTCAAGAATCGCGACTGCCGGCGAACCCGTCTCCGCGAACGCTTCCTTCTTGATGCCCGACGGCACCATCTGCATGGCACGGTCGAGGATGACATTGCCCGCTTTCGTGACCGCCTCAAGCACCACGTCAGACAGGCAGGCGTTGATTGCGAGCTGATTGATGTTCGCGATGTAGAGGAAGTTCAGCTTCCCTTCGCAGACCTCTGCAAGCTTGATCGCCTCCGCTACGGCGCGATCCGAGCCTTCCGAGCCATCTACAGGGACGAGAATATTCTTCAACATGATTTTACCCTCCTTCTACTGGAAGCCCCACCAAGGTGCATCATGCGACGCCCCTTGACTCATTTGGCAACGAGGACGGCGCACTTCGCCTCCTCCATGACCTCCTGGCTCACACTGCCCAGCAGGAAGCCTGTGACGGGAGAAAGCCCCCGTCCGCCCATGACGATGAGATCGTGCTTGTTCGCCTCGGCAAACTCCACGATCTTGCGGGACGGCATGCCGACTACCACATGACTTTCGGCGTCAATGCCGTCGGGCAGCTCCGCCCGTGCCTCTTCCAAGACTTCCTCGGCGGAAGAGACGCCCTTCGCCATCACGCTCAAGGGCAGCCACGACGGATGATCGGGATCGCCGTCGGTCTCCCGCTCGAAATAGGATACGAAGAGGATGTCGATATGCGCTCCGATCGGCTTCGCAAGCTTCACCGCCATCTCCAGCGCCTTTTTCGAATGCAGCGAGCCGTCCACTGGCACGAGAAATTTCATCGCAGCCTTCATCTTGGCACCTCCTTCCACCATGAACCGTCTTTCTACTTGTATATTTCGTGAAGGAGGTGAAAAATCCTCTCCCCTTAAGAAATTTTTCACTGTTTTTTCTGAGCGCACGAAAGGAAAAAAGTCCCCACTGCCGACTTTGAACATGGTATAATGGAAAAGTAAAATGATGCGTCGAACGACAAGAGAAAATTGGCGGGAGCGCCATGTCTCGCGCGCTTTTTTTGCTGCGCTTCGGCGTGAATCGAGGAGGAATCCCATGAAGAAGAAATCACCGCTGGACGATATCGCTGCCATCCTGCAGGAAACGACCATCGCCGGCGTATACGAGGCGGCGCGCGCCCTCGACGGCGTGACGAAGAAGACGCAGCTCCTGGAAAGCCCTTTCTTTTCCAGTCTGAGCCAGAACGAAGTCTACCTGAAGCCGGAGAATCTCCAGAACACCGGCTCTTTCAAGCTGCGCGGCGCCTACAACAAGATCGCGCACCTGACGGAGGAGGAGCGTGCCAAGGGCGTCATCACTTCGTCCGCCGGCAACCACGCGCAGGGCGTCGCCTTCGCCGCCAAGCGTCTCGGCGTCAACGCCGTCATCTGCATGCCCGCAACGACCCCTCTCCTGAAGGTCGAGGCGACGCGCTCCTACGGCGCAGAGGTCGTGCTCGCGGGCGATACCTTTGACGATGCCTACAAACGCTCGCTTGAGCTGCAGGCGGAGAAGGGATACGTCTACGTTCACCCGTTCAACGATCGCGACGTCCTCTTGGGACAGGGCACGACGGCGCTCGAAATCATCGACGAGCTGAAGGACGTCGACGCCATCCTCGTGCCCATCGGCGGCGGCGGCTTCGCTTCCGGCGTGGCTTTCGCGACGAAGTCCGTGCGCCCCGAGGTCAAGGTCATCGGCGTCGAGCCGATGGGCGCCGCCTGCATGACGGACTCCTTCGCCAAGGGTCATGTGACGACGCTGCCGGGCGTCGAGACGGTCGCCGACGGCTGTGCCGTGAAGACGCCCGGAGAGCTCACCTTCGCCTTCTGCCGCAAGTACCTCGACGACATCATCACCGTTTCCGAGATGGAGATCATGAGCGCGCTCCTCTTCCTCATCGAGAAGCACAAGCTCATCGCCGAGGGCGCGGGCGTCCTGTCGCTCGCGGCTCTCACGCGCCTTCCTTTCAAGGGCAAAAAGGTCGTATCCATCCTCTCGGGCGGCAACATCGACATCTCGACCATCTCGGCTCTCATCAGCAAATCGCTCATCGCGCGCGGCCGCATCTTCTGCTTCGCCGTGCAGTTGCCCGACAAGCCCGGCCAGCTCCTCAAGGTGGCGGAGATCGTTGCGAGAGAACATGCGAACGTCATCAAGCTCGTCCACAATCAAGCGAGCGTGACCGACAGCTTCCAGCAGGTGCAGCTCGAAGTCACCGTCGAGACGCACAACCGCGAGCACATCGAGCGCCTGACCGCCGCCCTGGAGCGCGAGGGGCTTCCCGTCACGAAGATCTATTGACGGCCTTTTCGAAAAAGCCCCCACGTTTATCCAGACATGCGGACAGGAAGAGCTGTTTCCTGTCCGCGTCTTCATGAAGGAGGTTCACCTCTCATGGAAAATTATCTCACAGCGCTGGCGAGCCATGCGGGCCCCTTGCTCGCCATCTTCTTCGCTGCCTTCCTGCAGTCGATCACGGGCTTCGGGCTCGTCATCGTGGCAGCGCCCCTCCTGATGTTCTTCTATGATCCGAAGATCGTCGTGCCCGTCATGCTCCTCCTTGCGTGCTCGGGCAATACGGTGCAGGCCTATGTGATGCGCAGAAAAGCGAACTTCCCTCTCGTCGGGCATCTCGCCATCGGCGTCGTGCTCGGCGTACCCATCGGCTTTCTCGTCTTCGACTACGTGTCAAGCGACACGCTGAAGGTCTGGATCAGCACCGTCGTCTTCCTCTCGCTCCTCATCATGCAGATCTCCCACCGCCACATTCCCGAGTCGCGGCGCAACACGATCATCACGGGCATGTGCTCGGGATTTTCCTCCATGACGACGGGCATGGCAGGGCCGCCCTTCCTCATCTACCTCGCCTATACGAAGATGAGCGCCGAGGCCTTCCGCGCCACTTGCTTCGTCTTCTTCCTGTGCTGCAACTCGGTCTCCCTCATCGGCTACCTCGTCGGCGGGCATCCGCTCACGGACGCCTTCCATGAGTTCATCTACCTCCTGCCCGCCCTCGTCGCAGGGCTCTCCCTCGGTCACGCGCTCGCACGCTTCATCCCCACGAGCTTCCTGCGCCGCTTGATCTTCTTCGTCCTCTACGCCACCTGTCTCTACACAATCTGGAGCGTCGTCTCCAAAGGATAGGGCATACGACAAAAGAGCCGAGTCTTTGACTCGGCTCTTTTGTCGTATGCGATGCCTCAGATCGTCGCCTTCCAGAGGCCGTGCAGATTGCAATACTCGTAGACAGCCACAGGCTCGTCGCCCTCCGCGAGGAAGAATACAGCCTCGGGCTTGTCCTCGGGCGTCAGATGACAGATCTGTGCGCCCTTCTTCGTCTCAAGGTGAATCCACGAGATCAGATGTTCAGGCGTCATCGGATGCGCGACAGAGCCAACCACGACCGTCACCTTGTGCGCCGCCTTGTCATACGTTGCCACCGGCACATGCTTCTCCTGCGCCGCATCCGTCGTGTTCGCCTTCAGTTCCTTCAGATCCTCGCCGCAGCAAGACAGCTTGCCGCCGCCGTCATGAATCAGACCGATGATGTCTCCCGACTCCTTACAGATGAAAAATCTCTTTGCCATAATATCTCCTCCTTTAAGATAAAAAATCCTATTTATATTGTAGCATATCTCATCTTCTACGGCTATATTTTTCTTGCATTCACAATTCCTTGTATCCAGGCGGCACTGGTGCGACGATGCTCACGAAGATAAAATCTTCCGTTCCTGTATTGCGCAGACCGTGACACGTCCCCTTGCCCGTGATGATGAGGTCGCCTTTCTCGACGGGAACCTCCTTGCCAAGCTCTGGAAAGAATATACCCTTCCCCTGGATACAGACCCAGAAGTCATCACCGGCCGGATGCTCATGCGCCTTGACCTCCTGTCCAGGCTTCACGAGCCAGACCGAACCGCTCGTCGAATCCGTTGTGTAGAAGACCGTCTTTGTCGCCTTGTCGCCTGCCTTCGCCACCTCGTGAATCTTCCAATGGCGCGTAGAAAAATCCTTGGTTACTTCCATCCTTTCCGACCCTCCTCTTTCTGCTTAAATAATCCTTCTATGTTTGGTATCGCTACAGATATAAACTATCTTGATACCAAAACGAATACGCTCACTGCAATACCTTTTACAGGTACGGCGCTGGATTCACAGGCTCACCATAGATGCGAACTTCATAATGCAGATGCGGTCCTGTGGAGAACCCCGTGCTTCCCATATAGGCGATGATCTGGCCGCGCCGTACATGTTGACCTGCACGAACAACGACGGACTGTGCATGTCCATAGCGCGTCATGATACCATTTCCATGATCGATGTCAACCTTGTTGCCGTAGCCGCCTGCATTCCAGCCGGCCTCCGTCACCACGCCATCGGCTGTCGCTACGATCGGTGTGCCAAAATCGTTGGCGATGTCAATTCCTGGATGAAAATCCGAACCATTCCAACGCAAACCGAACGGCGAACTGACTTCACCGCGTGTCGGCCACATGGAGGGAACCGCAGCAGAACTTCCTGACAAGGCATACGGCGCGCTATAGGGAAGGAACGCCGCAAACTCTTTTTGCTGTTCCTCCAGGATCTGCTTGAGCTGCTGCAGGCTTGCACGGCGAACGGCAACGCGCTTTTCGAGGTCATCGAGCGATGCGCCGACATTCTTCGTATCAAGTTTGACGTAGGGTCCGCCCTGTCCATCGCCTGCAGATCCTGCCTCACCCGCACCATCTGCAGGAGGGTCTGCTGCATCGGGGGCAGCGACCGTGCCCGACATGCGGCGCAGATCGTTTTCCATCTGCGTCAGCCGATCCAATTCCTGCTGCAGGCCATCCGCCTTTTTCGAAAGCTGCAAAAGCTGCTCCTGCTGCATGTTGCTGATCTGGCGCATCTCTTCCACTTGCGTCTCATCTGTCTTGACAAAGAACGTCATATACAGCGAATAGACAAGCATCATACCAAAAAGCAGAAGCATGATACCAAAAGAGGCGATTGCAATCTTCGCCATCTTTGCAGAAAGATGAATCGTATGAATGGTATCAGAAATATCTGGCACAATCTTGATGGTGAAACCATTTCCCTTAAGCAAAAACCCATCTCCAAACTTCAAGGAAGAGACTTTCCCAGAACAAAAGTGAAATCATCTATGCCTACGATGCCTAGGGTCGCACACTCATCGCCTTTTCCAGTGCTTCCGCCTCCTCCTGCGTGAGCTTGTAAGAGGAGTGCCCTCCCTCGATGGGCTTTACGTAGCTGCGTGAATCCTCACGAGCGAAGATGCTTGAGAAGATGACGCCGTTGTTGTGCGAGTCAAGCATGGCAACAGCATAGCTGAGATCGCTGCCCATATCGGCAAAAGCACTGAATCGCACGACGCCAATGCGCGTCGTTGCCGTTTGCAAAAGCGCATCCAGGCGCTTATTCTCCTCCTTGAGCTCGTGACTCTCCTCGGAGACCCGCTTCATCTCCTGAATATGCGCCAGCAGCATACTTTCAAGATTCGCGCCATCCACTCCCGTCATCAGCTCTCGATAACGGCTCTTCATGCGAGATACGCTATAGCTCTGATAAACGACCAAAAGGAATAGTACGATGACCAAAACCAAAAGAAAGACTACAAAAAATGCCTCGTTGTTCACCAAGGCTTCTATCAGGTATTTCATATTCATTCCATCATTTCTCCTCTATTTGCAAGGGTGAAGCATAAGACCCTTCAAGAGTTTTGCCAAAGATCCATCATAGAGAACAGCGATCCGATGTTTCACGTGAAACATCAAACGGTGAATCGCTCTCCTGCAGAGAATTGCCGCAAGGCAGCCTTCTTATCCTCCAACACCCTGCTTTTCTTTTCCAGCAAAGAATCGAGGATTCGATTCAAATCTTCTTCGGACGAAAAATCTATCTCAATGCGATTTTTCTTTCCCTGTGCGCGGATGCGCACTTGTGTACCAAAAAACATCTTGAGTTTATCTTCCGCCTCCTGCAAAAAGATCCGCTCTGTCGAGGGCTTTTCTTTTTCACCCTCCTGCGCTTCCTCTGCGCTTTTCTGCAGGCGCTTCACAAGTTCTTCGGCCTGACGCGCCGAGCATTCACGAGCCATGATGAGATCTGCGGCTTCCCGCTGCAGATCGGCATCCGTCAGGACGACGAGCGGCCTTGCCTGCCCCATGCTCAAGCTGCCATTTGCCAAATACTCCTGCACACGTGCATCGAGCTTCAAGAGACGCATCATGTTCGTGATATGCGAGCGACTTCTTCCCACGCGCTCTGCCAAAGCTTCCTGCGTGAGTCCGAAATTCTGCAAAAGGTTCTGATAGGCTCTAGCTTCTTCAATCGCGTTGAGATCTTCCCTTTGCAGATTTTCAATCAAGGCGATTTCTGTGCTCGCGGCATCGCTCAAGGGGCGCACAAGCGCCGGAACGGTATCAAATCCTGCCAATTTCGCTGCACGGAAGCGGCGCTCCCCTGCGATGAGTTCATACCCCTTCCCGGCAGGAAGCTGCCGAACCAAGATCGGCTGCAGAACGCCATGCTGAACGATGGATTCTTTAAGCTCTTCCAAAGCACTCTCATCAAATTCCTGGCGCGGCTGATAGCGATTGGCTTGTATATCCGCCACAGGAATCTGCTGCACAACGATACCATTCTCTATTTCCTTTGGTATCAAATTATCTTTTGCATCACTTTTTGCAGGGTTTTGCAAACTCTTCTTTCGCTCTTCCGTTTTCTGTTTTTCTGCACCTTCTTTTTTCATCGGTTGAGATTCCACAACTTCACGTGCTTCTTTATCGGTATCAGAATCCTGCAGAGTTTCTTCCTGCGGTGTTTCTGCTATTTTCATTTCTGCGGGAAAGAGCGCACCCAGCCCCTTGCCCAGTGCTTGATGCTTCCTAGCTGTCACGCGCTGCGACCTCCTTTGCCAATTCCATATAGACAATGGCGCCCTTGCAATTCTTGTCATAGGCGACGATCGGCTGTCCATACGACGGTGCCTCGCTCAAGCGCACGGTGCGCGGTATGACAGTACGATATACCTTGCTGCCAAAATGCGTGCGTACCTCTTCTGCGACTTGCACCGAAAGATTGGTTCGTGAATCGAACATTGTCAAAAGCACGCCCTCGACTTCCAAAGCGGGATTCAAATTGTTCTGCACAAGCGTCATCGTATTCATCAGCTGCGCCAATCCTTCGAGAGCATAAAACTCACATTGAATCGGCATCAAAACGGTATCCGCCGCCGTCAGGGCGTTGAGCGTCAAGAGACCCAAGGATGGCGGGCAGTCGATCAAAATGAAATCATACGGATCGCGCACAGCATCAACCGCCTTTTTCAAGCGATTCTCGCGCGATATGGCAGCAACAAGCTCGATCTCTGCCCCAGCCAACTCTATATTGGCAGGCAGGACATCGACCTTGTAGCCTGTATGAAGAACCGCCTTTTCCACGGCAAGATTCTCGATCAAAACTTGATATATGGTTATCGTCAGATCTGATTTATTGATACCAAATCCGCTCGTCGCGTTCCCCTGCGGATCGGAGTCGATGAGCAATACACGTTTGCCGAGCACGGCAAGACCGGCGCTCAAGTTTACCGATGTCGTCGTCTTTCCTACGCCGCCCTTTTGGTTGGCGACTGCTATAATTTTCGCCACATTCTTTTCCTCCATACGCTTTTCTTTTTCTATTATAGCATGATATACTGATGGGGGAAAGTATTCCACCGATATGAATGACTTCAATGTTTCACGTGAAACATCTCTCCAAAATGAAAGAAGGAATGTTATGCCCGTTTATAATACGGTTCTTCTCGATATTGACGTGAAGGAAACACGTCGCTATGCAGGCTTGAACAAGGCGAAGGATTTCGATGAAAAACTCATCGAAGAAGCTTGCACGGAAGCGCGCCTCCTTGCCGAGCCGCGCGGCATCTGGCAGATGTATGACTATGAGGCAGCCACGCAGACTGTGCTCGCCGATCCTCCCTTCCCCATACAGGGAAAAGTCATCGGCAAGCATCTTGCCCAGGCAAAAAAAGTCATCATTCTCTCGGCGAGTGTCGGCGATGCCATTGAAGAGCATGTGACACGATACTTCTCCGATGGACGCTATGCCTACTCCGTCCTCCTCGATGCCGCTGCCACGGCAGCAGTCGAGCAGGTCGCCGATGCGATGGAGAAAGCGATCGAACCAAAGGTAGCGAAGGAAGGATATACGATGCGCTGGCGCTTCAGCCCGGGGTATGGCGACTGGCCGCTCGACCAGCAGCCTGAAATGGTTCGCCTCGCACAAAGCGAGAAGATCGGCGTCCATCTCAGTGATGCCTCCATGCTCGTGCCGCGCAAATCCATCACGGCCATCATCGGACTCGTACCGCAGCAAGAGAAGAAAGAAGTCCATACACCCAACGGCTGTGCTGCCTGTGACAAGGTCGACTGCCCTTCGAGGAAAGTGTCTGATACCAAATAGTCCTGAACCAAACTACAAGTGAACCTAAAATTGTGATACCAAAGCAAGGAGAATATGCATGATCCATATTTTTGACGGCGCCATGGGAACGATGCTGCAAGAAGGAGGACTGAAGGCAGGCGGCTGCCCCGAACTCATGAATATCGAGCAGCCCGAAGTCGTGCGCAAGATCCACGAAGCTTATATCGAAGCCGGCGCCACGATGATCGAGACAAATACCTTCGGCGCCTCCTCCCTGAAGCTCGATCACTATGGCCTGGAAGACCGCGTAGCAGAGCTCAATCAAGCAGCTGTCCGAATCGCACAAGAAGCCTCCAGAGGACGCGCCAAGATCGTCGGCTCGCTAGGTCCCACCGGGCGTTTCATCACCCCACTGGGCGATCTGGATTTCGAAGAAGCCTACCAATCCTTTTATGAACAGGCAAAAGCCCTCGCAGATGCAGGCGCCGACTATCTGATCTTCGAGACGTGCATCGACATACAGGAAATGCGTGCAGGTCTTCTTGCGGCCAAGGATGCGACGAAGCTGCCGATCATCTGCCAGCTTTCCTACAGCGAGGATGGACGCTCCGTCACAGGGACGGATCCACAGACGGCCGCTGTCACCCTGGAAGCGCTCGGCGCCGACATCATCGGCGTGAACTGCTCACTCGGCCCGCAGGAACTCGTCCCCATCGTCCAAACGCTTGCCGACAACTGCTCGGTGCCCATCAGCGTCCTCCCAAACGCCGGAATGCCGCGCCTGGAAAACGGCAAGACGGTCTTCCCCATGCAGCCCGACGAGTTCGCTTCCTGGGGAACGAAGCTCGTCGCCGCCGGCGCCACATATCTCGGCGGCTGCTGCGGCACAACCCCCGCACATATCAAAGCGCTCGCCGCCGCTGTCCAAGACCTCTCTCCAGCCGAGCGGAAGCCTGCCGACAAGCGCCTTCGTCTCACGAGCCGCAGCAAGACCATCATCATCGACAAGGATCTGCCGACCACATTGATCGGCGAGCGCATCAACCCGACAGGACGCAAGAAACTCGCCGAGGAGATAAAGAATGGTTCACTCTTCTCCGTCAAGCGCGAGGCCATCGACCAAGTGCGCGCAGGCGCTCGTCTCCTCGATGTCAACATGGGCGTCGGCGGCATCGATCAAGCGAAGGCGATGCATGATGCCATTCGAGAAGTAGCACAGATCACCGATTCCCCTCTCGCGATTGATACCAGTGATACCAAAACGCTTGAAGCAGGACTCAGAGCTTATCCTGGACGAGCCCTCATCAATTCTGTCAGCGCCGAGAAGGAACGTATCGAAGAATTCCTCCCTCTGGCAAAGAAGTACGGCGCAGCGATTCTCTGCCTGCCGATCACCGAGGACGGCGTGCCGAAGACAGCAGAAGATCGCGTCGACGTCATCCGCGACATCATCAAGGAAGCGAAAAAGAATGGTCTCACGGACGGCGACTTCCTTCTCGATGCCCTCGTCATGACCATATCTGCCGACCAGAATGCCTGCCTCGAAGTATTGAATACGCTGCGGCTCTACCGCACGAACTTTGGCTATCCGTCAACCATGGGTCTTTCAAACATCTCTTTCGGCCTGCCGAACCGCCCTCTGATCAACAGCACCTTCTTTTCCATGTGCCTTGCAGCCGGACTCGATGCACCGATCATGAACCCTTACGACGAAAAGATGCAGGAAGCCTTGATGGCGAGCGCAGCGCTCTTGGGCAAAGACCCGCGCGGCATCGACTTCAGCCGCAGCGAAGTGAATCTCAAGATGCCGAAAAAAGCGGCGACGGCAAAGCCCATCGAAGGCGATGTCCTCGCAGCGATCAAGCAGGCGGTCATCGACGGTGCTTCCGAGAGCATCGCTCTCTTGACGGAGCGAGCCATACGCGAAGGACATTCCTCGAACGAGATCACGGAAAAAGCGTTGACGGCAGCCATGAACGACATCGGCGTTGACTTCGGTGCAGGTCGTGTCTTCCTGCCGCAGGTCCTCCTCTCCGCAGAAGCGATGCGCGCCGCCTTCGAGAAGATCAAAGAGCTGCTTCCTGCCCAACAGGAAGCCGACAAAGGAACGGTCGTCATGGCGACGGTCAAAGGCGACGTGCATGACCTCGGCAAGAACATCGTCTCCGCACTCCTCTCGAACAGCGGTTTCGACCTCATCGATCTCGGCAAGGACGTCGATGCTGATACCATTGTGCGCACAGCACTTGAAAAAGAAGCCGACATCGTTGGTCTCAGCGCCTTGATGACGACGACCATGACCCAGATTGACAAGGTGATCAAGAAGCTGCGCGAGGCAGGCTCTGAAGCAAAAGTCATCGTCGGCGGCGCCGCCGTGACAGAGGACTATGCCACGAGCGCGGGCGCGGACGCCTATGCCAATGACGGCGTGAGCGCTGTCAAAATCGCCAAGGATTTCGTTGGAGAATGACTCGATGTTTCACGTGAAACATCGAACTCGAACCATTCCCCATGTTTCACGTGAAACACCATCGGCAAAAGAAGAAGGGGCTGCCTTGCGGCAGCCCCTTCTTCTTTTGTTCTCTTTATGCCAAGACCTTGGCGAGACGCATGTATTCCGGATCGAGCTTCTTCTTGTTCGTCACAGCGTCATGCAGATCGATGGCGACGACATTGCCTTTATGAAAGCCGAAGACGAGATTGGAAAGCCCCGAGAGAATCGCGAGAGCCGCCTTCTCGCCAAGCTGACTCGCCTTCACGCGGTCGATGACGGACGGCGTGCCGCCGCGCTGGATATGACCGAGAACCGAAACGCGCGTTTCGATCTCCGTATGCTCGGCGATGAATTCGCCGACTTCGATGGCGCTTCCAGCGCCTTCCGCTACAACGACAAGGATGTAGCGCTTGCCCTTCTTGTACGCCTCCTTGATCTCGTTGCTGATCTCTTCGAGGTCGAAATCCTCTTCCGGCACGAGGATATACTCAGCGCCGCCGGAAATGCCGCTCATCAACGCGAGCCAGCCGCAATGCCTGCCCATGACTTCCAGGACGACGACGCGCCGATGCGCCGAAGCCGTATCGCGCAGCTTGTTGATCGCATCGATGATCGTATTCGCCGCCGTATCGCTGCCGATCGTATAGTCCGTTCCCCAAACATCGTTGTCGATCGTCCCAGGCAACCCCACGATGGGAATGCCATGCTCCTCGCTCAGGAGCGAAGCACCGCGCAGACTGCCGTCACCGCCGATGATGACGAGCCCTTCGATGCCCTTTTCCTTGAGCCTTTCGTAAGCCTCCGCACGTCCTTCCGGCGTCATGAACCGATGGCAGCGCGCTGTACCGAGGAAAGTGCCGCCGCGCTGGATGATATCGCCAACATCCTTCCTTTCCATCTTGAACATCTCGCCATCCAGAATACCGCGATACCCGTTATGGATGCCCCACACTTCTGCCCCTTCAAAGAGCGCCGTGCGCACGACGGCACGTGTCGTCGCGTTCATACCCGGACTGTCGCCGCCACTCGTCAAGACACCGATACAATTCAACATCGTGAAATCCCTCCCATACGCATTGATGGAGAACTCTCTTCCCCTATCCAAAGGAAACCTCTCTTACATCATACCACATAAGCGCGGGGAAATAAACGTACTTGACAAAAAAGAAAGGGAATGATACATTGAAAGTGGAGCTGCATAACTGACGGAAGTGGATCACCACAAGGGAGTGCAGCAGGAAAAGCCGACCGTCTGGGCAGCCTGAAAGATTGATTATTTCGGTGCGCCCAAGGTCGTTTTTTTATTTTCCCCAAGAAGCCCCGAATGCGTCCCCCGATGGTAAGCCATCGGTCAAACGTCGATCAGGGCAGCGCACAAGATCGAAACAGCAGAGAATTGTGCGCGTACTTCACGTAAAAAGGAGAGAATCCCATGAAAGAACTCGAATTAAAATATGGCTGCAACCCGAACCAAAAACCTGCACGGGTCTATATGAAAAACGGTGACCTCCCCTTCGAAGTTTTGAACGGCAAACCTGGCTACATCAATCTCCTCGATGCCATGAACAGCTGGCAGCTCGTCCAAGAGCTCAAGCAGGCGACAAATCTTCCTGCAGCTGCCTCTTTCAAGCACGTCAGTCCCGCAGGCGCCGCCGTCGCTGTTCCCCTTTCCGATCCGTTGAAACAGGCGTACTTCGTCGAAGGCATCGACCTGTCGCCCGTCGCAACCGCCTACATCCGTGCGCGCGGCGCTGACCGCATGTCGTCCTACGGCGATTTCGTCGCCCTCTCCGATCCCTGCGACGCCCAGACGGCCTCCTTCCTGCAGCGCGAAGTCTCCGACGGTATCATCGCGCCCGGCTATTCGGAAGCGGCCCTTGAAATTCTCAAGACAAAGCGCAAGGGAGGCTATCTCGTCATTCAGATGGATCCTTCCTACATCCCCGCGGAAAAGGAAACGAAGAGCGTCTTCGGCGTGACCTTCGAGCAAAAGCGCAACGATGTCACCATCACAGAAGACTGCCTCAAGGACGTCGCGACGAAGAACAAGGAACTGCCGGAAGGCGCCAAGCGCGATCTCCTGCTCTCCCTCATCACCTTGAAGTACACCCAGTCCAATTCTGTCTGCTATGCCAAGGACGGGCAGGCGATCGGTATCGGTGCAGGGCAGCAGTCGCGCGTACACTGCACGCGCCTCGCGGGAAACAAAGCGGATGTCTGGTACCTTCGCCAAAGCCCGCAGGCTCTCTCGCTCCCCTTCCGAAGCGATGTGCGCCGCCCCGACCGCGACAATGCCATCGACGTCTATCTATCCGATGAATGCATGGACCTTCTGGGCACAAACGAATGGAAGAGGATCTTCACGGAAAAACCTCCTGTCTTCCTGCCCGAAGAGAAAGCGGCCTGGATCAAGACAGCGACGGGCGTCTCCCTCGGTTCTGACGCCTTCTTCCCCTTCGGCGACAATATCGAGCGCGCCCACAAGAGCGGCGTCTCCTATGTCGCCCAAAGCGGCGGATCCATCCGCGATGACAACGTCATTGAAACAGCGGACAAGTACGGCATGTTCATGGCAATGACGCATATCCGTCTCTTCCATCACTGATACCGAATCCGCTGTGATTCCAAAAAGAAAAGACTGCTGCAATCCATGCAGCAGTCTTTTTTGGTTCATACATCTACGAAGCCAATGGTTCACTCAGAATCCCGTACCGATCCGGGGAAGTTCCCCTCCCGGCAAGCTCTCTCGATTCCCAAGACTTATCCACAATTCTATCCACATATGAACCAATCTACGCTGGATTCTGTGGATAAGTCCACGCTTCATGCACAGGTGTCACGAAGATTTGCAAAGCAATCACTCGTATGTGCAGCTCCGGCACAACATCAAAGTCCGATGTTCAGCGCATCAAGGATGTCGGAAGCCGAGGGAATTGGCACTCCGCCAATGCTCGAAGAATTTTTCACTCGCTTCACGACGGCATGATATATATCATCCTCGACACTGCCCGGCACGAGATTTTCCCAATTCTGCGAGCTGTACGGACGCTCCTTGATCGCGTTCGACGGTCTTCCTGTGACTTCAAGCTCGCAGAGGAACTGGATCTGCTTATTTTTCGGATAGATATAGTAATGCTCCAGATAGTACTTCCCTTTCTGGTCGTCCGCTTCCGCAGAATCACCGTTCGGCTTGAGCTTCACCCAGACGTCGATCATGCTATCCTGGCGGTTCGGCATGGGGATATACCGTGCGCTCCGCGTATCCATATAGTAGACGAAGGACTCGTCGCGCAGGATTTCCTGGAAACGATCCTTTTGTGCCTTCTTCTTCGTCTTTTTGGATGTATTGCTTCCCTGATGCGATTCCTCCGTCTGCTCTTCCTTCACAGCAGGCTTCGGCTCTTCCGCCTTTTTCTGCATAGGCGGCTTCGACACTTTCGTCAGCTCGTCCAGAGCTTTCTTTGCATCGTCGTTCGCTTCCTGTTTGTTCGGCCTTTCGGTATACGCATCCGCATCCGTCTTCTTTTGCTGCGGAGGTTTTACATTCGACTTTTTCGCAGGCTTTGTCTCCTGTTGCGCCTCTTTATGCTCCTTGGCCTTTTCCACTTTGCTTTCCTGCTTCTTTTCGGCACCGGCTGCTTGATTCTGTGCAGCAAGATCCTCCATGCCGACATTGATGATATATGCCGAAGCTGTCGGGGTAAAAGTCAAGCCGCCTGCAAAAAAAGCCATGCTCAAAGCAACCGCCATCTTCTTCTTCCACACCTTAGAGCACCGTCCTTTCAAAATCCGTCTTTTCTTATATCGTCTTTTTTCCACGCTTATTTAAGGAAACGCGAATAAATTCCGCCGCCACCTTCATAAATCTCCCCTGCGCCGTCCGTCAAAGAAGCGGTTCCTTTGCCGGTGTGCCGGCCTTGCGCGGATAAATTTTCGGCGTAGCCCGCTCCTTCTTCATGACGAGGACCGCACGTCTATCGGAAAGGCCGGGCAAAGAGACGGGAATCGTCTCGATCAGAGCGCCGCCAAGAATCTCTGCGGCGCGTCTCGCCTCTTTCGCCTCCTCTTCTGAGTGCAGACCCTTGAGAGCGATCGCCCTGCCGCCTACACGCACGAAGGGCAAGAGATACTCCGCAAGTACGGGCAGCCGTGCCACAGCGCGGGAAACAGCGACATCGAAGCGCTCACGCAGCCCCTTTTCCCGCGCCGCTTCTTCCGCTCGCCCATGAAGACATGCAGCGCCCTTGAATCCCAGCGTCTCGACGACCGTTTCCAGAAAGCGCACGCGCTTCTTCAAGGAATCCAGCAAGAGCAAGTCCATATCCGGTCGGACGATCTTCAGCGGAATGCCAGGAAATCCCGCACCCGTGCCGACATCGATGAGGCGCAGGGACTCCCCATCCTCGATTCCCCGAAGAGCCGTCAAGGAATCAACCATGTGCTTGACGGCGATTTCCTTCGGCTCGGTGATCGCTGTGAGGTTCATCTTTTCATTCCATTCGATGAGCAGCCTGCAGTAGATGGCGAATTTCTCGATCTGCCCTCTGTCGAGCGGCAAGCCGTAAAGAGCAGACGCCTTCTCCAACTCTTCCTCAAACATTCTCTTCTCTCCCCTTGCGGCGTTCCTGTTCCAGCCAGATCAGCAGGACGGATACATCGGCAGGCGATACGCCCGATATGCGGCTCGCCTGCCCCACGGAAAGCGGGCGAATGGCAGCGAGCTTCTCCCGCGCCTCATCCCGCAGGCTCGGCACGACGCTGTAATCGAGATCGGCAGGCAGGCGGCGCGCTTCCAGATGCTCCAAACGCTCCACCTGCTCCTTCTGCTTCTTGATATATCCCTCATAGCGGATGATGATTTCGACCTGCTCCGCGATCGCGGGCGCAATCTGCTCCAAAGAAAATACGGCAGCAAGTTTCTCATAGTTCATCTCCGGCCGGCGCAGAAGCTCGGCAAGCGTCGTCGAAGTGCGGATCGGAGAAAAGCCTGCCCTTTCCAAACGCGCGAGATTTTCCGCAGAAGGGTGGATGACTGCCTCATCCAAGCGTCTTCTCGCCTCCATGATACCATTCTTCTTCGTCAGGAACTTCTGCCAGCGCACATCGTCCACAAGACCGACCGCGCGTCCCTTTTCCGTCAGGCGCAGATCGGCGTTGTCCTGGCGAAGCAGCAGGCGGTACTCAGCACGCGAGGTCATCATGCGATACGGCTCTTTCGTCCCCTTCGTCACAAGATCGTCGATGAGGACGCCGATATAGGCTTCCCCTCGGCTCAAGATGAAGGGACTCTCGCCGCGAACGTGGCGCACGGCATTGATGCCCGCCATCAGCCCTTGAGCCGCCGCTTCCTCGTAGCCCGATGTGCCGTTCGACTGTCCCGCGGAGAAGAAGCCGCGGATCTGTTTGAACATGAGCGTCGGCAAAAGCTGCAAGGGATCGATGCAGTCATATTCGATGGCGTAGCCCGGGCGCATGATGCGCGCCCTCTCCAAGCCCGGAATCGTATGCAGGAAAGCTTCCTGCACATCGATGGGAAGGCTCGTCGACAATCCCTGCACATAGACTTCCTGCGTGTGCCAGCCCTCAGGCTCCAAAAAGATCTGGTGGCGACCCTTGTCGGGGAAGCGCAGAACCTTCGATTCGATGGACGGGCAGTAGCGTGGACCGATGCCTTCGATGATACCATTCGCCATCGGCGCTCGGTCGATATTCGCGCGGATGATCTCATGCGTCGCCTCGTTCGTATACGTCAGATAGCACGGCAGCTGCTCCCGTGTCTTCTCCTCCGTCAAGAAGGAAAAGCTTCGCGCTTCCTCGTCCCCCGGCTGCACCTGCATCTTGTCATAGTCGAGCGAACGAGCATCAAGACGCGCAGGCGTCCCCGTCTTGAACCGCATAAGTTTGATACCATTCTCCATAAGAGAGCGCGAAAGCTTCTTTGCGGCACGCTGCCCATTCGGCCCGCCGCTGTGCGTATGCTCGCCGATGACGATGCGCCCCTTGAGGTATGTCCCCGTCGCGAGAACGACAGCAGGCGCAAGATACGCCTCTCCCGTCTCCGCCAAGATGCCGCGCACCGCAGCATCCTCGATGATGATCTTCTCTGCAAGAAGCTGCTTGACTTCGAGCATTTCCTGTCTCTCACAGCGCTCCTTCATCAAGAACTGATACATCTTCTTGTCCTCTTGCGCGCGCAGCGCATGGACAGCAGGCCCTTTTCCCGTATTCAAGAGGCGGTACTGCAGCGCCGCTTCATCGGCGTTGAGCGCCATGGCGCCGCCCAGGGCGTCGATCTCCCGCACAAGGTGGCTCTTCGCAGGGCCGCCGACGGAAGGATTGCAAGGCATGAGCGCGATGTTGTCCAGGGAAAGCGTTGCCAAAAGCGTGCGGCAGCCAAGCTTCGACGCCGCGAGCGCCGCTTCGACGCCCGCGTGCCCGGCGCCGAGGACGATGATATCATACTTGCCAGCGATAAACAAAAACGCTCACCTCACTTGCCGACGCAAAAGCGTGAAAATATCTCATGGAGAACATCCTCTCCCACCGTCTCGCCTGTGATCTCTCCGAGCTTTTCCAGCGCGGAACGCAGGTCGATCGAGACGAAGTCCAACCCCGGTTCCTGATCCATCGTGCAGATCGCAGCGGACAAATGCTCTGCCGTCTTTTCCAGGATATCTTTCGTTCGAAGATCGGCGACGAAGGCTCCTTCTCCTGACCTTTCTCCACCGTCATAGACCTTTTCCACAATCGCATCGACGAGAGGAGAAAGCCCCTCCTCTTCCTTCGTCGTAATTTCAAGAAGCGGCAGATCCCTCCCGCGTTTTAATTGATTGGTATCAAGTGCACGCGGCAGATCGCTCTTCGTCACGACGAGGAACGCATCCTTTCCCGCAAGCAGAGAAAGGATCTCTTCATCCTCCGCATTCAAGGGGCGCGATCCATCGAAAAGAGCAAGCACGAGCGCGGCGCTCTCCACATGCGCGCGCGCCTTCTCCACGCCGATGCGCTCCACGGCGTCCTCCGTGGCCCGTATGCCGGCCGTGTCGATGATCTTCAGCGGCACACCGCCGATGTCCGCATACTCCTCAATGGTATCACGTGTCGTTCCTGGAATGTCGGTGACAATAGCACGTTCCTCGCGCAGAAGGGCATTCAGAAGACTCGATTTCCCTACATTCGGCTTTCCTATAATCGCCGTCTCCAAGCCATCCCGCAAAATGCGCCCCGTATGCGCTGTCTCGATCATGCGGCGCAGGGCAGCATGGATCTTTTCCAGCTTCTCCCGCACATCTTCCATGACGACATCATCGACGTCTTCTTCCGGAAAGTCGATGACAGCTTCCATATGCGCCAACAGAGCCAATATATCTTCACGCAGCGCGCGTATGCGCGAAGAAAAATGACCGGCTAAGTGTCCCGCCGCCATTTCCAGTCCCTTTTCCGTCTTCGCCTGCACCACGTCCATGACGGCCTGCGCCTCAGCGAGGTCGAGCCTGCCATGCAAGAAGGCGCGTTTCGTGAACTCCCCGCGCTCCGCCGCACGCGCACCCGAACGATAGCTCAAAGCCAGGACTTCGCGCAAGGAAAGCGCCCCTCCATGGCATTGCAGTTCCACAACATCTTCCTTCGTATACGAATGCGGCGCACGCATCACGAGGCAGATCGCCTCGTCGATGAGGCTCCCATCCTCACGCACGATCGTGCCGTAAAGAAGACCGCGCTCTCCCGCATCAGAAAGCTTCCTGCCGCCTGCGGCACGAAACATGCGCGATGCCGTCTCCATGGCAGACGCACCCGAAAGGCGCACGACGCCGATTCCACCTTCTCCCGCTGCCGTAGCAATGGCGCTGATCGTATCTGCCTGCTGCAATTCGTTCACCCTCCACAAGGAATGAAAAAGGCTGTCGCTCGCTGCAACAGCCTGATTCAGATAAATGCTCAATAATCCTCTTCACTCATGTTTCCATCCATGCGCGAAACACGGCGCTTCGGCTCAATGACGACCTTGCGGAAAGGCTCATCCCCCGCACTGTACGTCAATACGCGATGATTCTCCTGCAAGGCAAGATGAATGATCTTCCGCTCATGACGATTCATCGGCTCCAAGACGACGCGCTGGTTTGTGCGGCAGCAACGCTCCGCCAGACGCGCAGCCAAGCGATACAGCGTCTCCTCGCGTCGCTCGCGATAGTCTTCGATATCCAAGATGATGCGGATGCGCTCTTCCGTCAACCCTTGATTTGCCGCGAGATTGACAAGATACTGCAGGGCGTCGAGCGTCTGTCCATGCTTGCCGATGAGTATGCCGAGATTGTGCCCCGACAGATTCAGCTCGACCGCATTCGGCCGCTCCCTTCTCTCCATCGCGACATCAAGCTCCATCGCCTGAAAAATTTGCTGAAGAAAACCTTCCGCTTTCTTGATCGCGGCCTCGGCATCTGCAGGAGAAAGAGGCTTTCGCACTCTCTCTGGGCGCGAATAGCCGTCGGCCGCATCCGCAGCATACGATCGCTTTCCTGACGAAAAACGCTCGCGGCGCGGCTCAGAAAAGGAGCGGCTTTCCCGCGGAGGCGTATAGGAAAAACCGCGGTCGACGATCTCTTCCCCGCTGCTCTTGACTCCTTCACGAGAATCGACAGGCGCGCTCGACATGGAAACAGCCTCTTCGTTCTTCTCCTCTTTGTGCACTTCTTCCGCAGGCGCGGCAGGAGCTTCCTCCTCTTTTGCTTCTTCTCGTTGCGGCAGGGATTTCTCCTGCTGCAGCGGCAAGGGCTCCTCCTTCGCCGTCACGCGCACTTTTGCATCACGCTTGCCGATCAGACCCAAAAAACCATTCGACGGCTCTTCAAGGATCTCCACCGTGCAGCGATCCTTCGGGAGATGCAAAGCAAAAAGTGCAGCTTCAATCGCTTCTTCCACCGTCTTTCCGGTCTTTTCCACGAAGTTCGCCATATCAGGCAACCCCTTTCTTTCCCGCGCTGTCCTCATTGCGGTACATCCACCACTGCTGCACGATCTGCACGAGGTTCATCGTCACCCAATAGA
>ERZ773197.582-NODE-582-length-28217-cov-5.973865_pt1 | contig 28217 bp, 25 predicted proteins | sample MGYA00580999_ERZ773197 | MGnify/ENA primary metagenome ERZ773197 (study PRJEB29015, sample SAMEA2738166) | human oral metagenome | biome: human oral; feature: human-associated habitat; material: saliva | place: China | collected 2185 ...
TATTTCCTGCTCAAGTAACCATTGATTTATAAGTGCTTGTTTTTCCATTTTTCTCTTTTGCTTTTCTATTTCTGTCAATTTCTATTTCTTTATTTTCGAAGGAAAATATATTGATCTTCCGTGGAAAGTTTATCCTCAAAGTTAAAATCCAGCCCCTTAAAGCCTCTGATTTCTTCTGCATTTTCTATCTTATTTTCTGCCAAAAAGCGCACCATTTCTCCTCTTGCCATCTTGGCATAGACGCCCTTTTGCACAAGCTTCTCCCCTGCCTTCTCATAAAAGCTGCAGCTAATGTACTGAATTGGGAAAGATAATTCTTTCGGCTCATCTTTCCACATGATTTTTTTCCTCAGGATTCTATCCTTGGGAAGATATTTCTCTATACATTTGGCATATTCTTTAGAGGCCAGATTAAGAATCAGCATGGGATTTTTATTTCCCAAGGACTTTTCTCCCTCTTTTTGCAAACGCTCTTCTATCTCTTCCAAAAGCAATGCAGTCCAGATATCCTCACCCCAGAATTCATACAAATTTTTACAAGCTCCGATTTTTGCCTTTGCCTGCATTTCCAATCGATAGGGCACCACACCGTCCAAGGGCTTTACCACACCGTAAAATCCCGAGAGAATCCGAAGATGACTTTGCAAGTAAGCAAGCTGAGAGGCTTCCATAACGGAGGGCGCCATATACTGATACTGAATCCCTTCATAAGACAAAATCGCCGGACTGCAATTCCTTTTCAGGTCCATTTTCTCTATCCGTTCACTATTTTCCCTGGCCAAGTCCTCATTACAAGCCCAAAGCTCCTTTAACTCCGAGAAAGAAAGAGATTTTAAATATTGTAGAAGCTGTTCCGTCTTCCCCGACAGATTCAATCCGCCTTCCAAAAATGCACTATTCTCCTCTGTACCTGATTCCACAAAAAGAGGATAGCCCTGATGGGGGATATCCAATTCAGATATTTTCATTTTTTTCGCAGGAGAAATAATAATTTTCATAAAATTCCTTTCCTCAAAAGATGCTGACGATTCTCGAATAAAGAAGTCATCCTTTTAAAAACAAGCCGAAAGCTATGAAGAAATCCATATACCTTCCTTTGTCACGGTGCAAGGCAGAAATAGTACTTTTACCCCGGCTTGTTTCGCCTCTTCCAAAGCCTCTCCAAAGGCCTTATGGGTCTCCACATTTGGATATACCACGGAAACCTTGGGCATGGCAATCACAAAAGCCAAAATAGCCACATAGCCCTCCTGTACCGCCTTCGTCAATTCTCTTAAATGCTTTACCCCCCGTTCCGTTGGGGCATCAGGGAAATAACCGATACCGTTTCTTTCCAAAGTACAACCCTTTACTTCTAAGAGATATTTACGGATATTTCCTTGCACTTGTATGTTCTCTTGTATGTTCTCTTCTATGTTCTCTTCTATTTTCCGATATTCCCAAAAGGTTTCCGGAAGCTCCATAGCCCTTTCCATATAAAAATCCACTCTGGAATCACGAAAAACGTACTCAGGCTTTAGTTTTTCAAAAGAAAAAGCTCTGAGCCACTCCAAAACCACCTGATTCGGTGCCTGACTGTCAATGTTCACCAGACCTAAACCGGCCTTTTCCACCGCCACCAAATCATAAGCAGTTTTCCGATTGGGATTTCCGCTTTTCTCCAAATACACCTTCACCCCGGGCAGTAAGAGCTCCTTACAGCGACCGGTATTTTTCACATGTACCGTTTCCACCTTTCCCGCTATTTCCACATGGGCAATAAAGCGGTTCGGACGATCCAGAAATTTTCCTTCCACAATATTTTGATACTGCATAGTTCCTCTTTGTTCTCAATCAAGCACTTATAGCACTTTTCTTCTTGCGTAACTGCACAAAACGACCTATCCCTTTTAAATCTTTTCAAGCACTCTAGGACAAAGCCACATCCAAGGCCATCATTACCGTAAAGCCCAAGGCAAAAAGCAGAACCCCTATATTGCTGTGCTCTCCCTCCGACATTTCCGGAATCAACTCTTCCACCACCACATACAGCATGGCTCCAGCCGCGAAGGACAAGAAGATAGGCATATAGGGCGCAAAAATCGGCGCAAAGAAAATCATCAGTAGGGCTCCAAGGGGTTCTACCACGCCGGATAATACACCGTTAAAGAAGGCTTTTCCCTTACTTTGTCCCTTGCTATGAAGAGGCAGAGAAATAATTGCCCCCTCCGGGAAGTTTTGTAAAGCAATTCCCAGGGATAAGGCCAAAGCCGCTCCTGCAGTAATCTTCACATCTCCGGTTAAAAATCCTGCGAAAACCACGCCTACCGCCATCCCTTCCGGGATATTATGAAGCGTTACCGCCAGCAACATCATGGTGGTACGTTGGAAGCTGCTGGGCATTCCCTCGGCATGTTCGGCATTTTGATGCAAATGAGGAATGATTTTATCTAATGCCAATAAGAATAAAGTTCCCAGCCAGAATCCCACAAAGGCAGGAAGAAAAGCTAGTTTTCCCAAATGGCTGCTATCTTCCATGGCGGGAATTAACAAGCTCCAAATAGACGCCGCCACCATGACTCCCGCCGCAAAACCGGTTAAGCCCTTCTGCACATTGGGATGAAAATCCCGTTTCATGATAAAAACACAGGCCGCTCCCAAACTCGTTCCGATAAAGGGAATCAAAATCCCCAAAAGTACTTCACTATTCATAAAAACTCCTTATCTACTCTAAACCCTTTACACTCCCTTGTAGGCTATCTATGTATTACTCATGATATTACTCTTGATATTCCTCTTTGTACCAATCTTTGTCTTGCTCTTTATCGTATCGCCCTTTAATAATTTTATTCAATTATATTGTTCGCAATATTTATGAACAGTATATCGAAACACCGGAACTTTTGCAAGAAAAAAATGCGAATCCTTCTCCCTTGCTGCGATAGTAACATGGAAGAAAAATACGGAGAAAAAAAGCGACAGAGCGCCTTAATCGGCTCTGTCGCTTTTCCTAAAAAACTATGCTTATGCGTCCTTCCAAACTTCCTTGGCGATTTCCTTTACCAGCTCCATCTTCGCCCACTGCTCTTCCTCTGTAAGCTTATTTCCGATTTCGCAGGAAGCAAATCCGCACTGTGGACTTAAATACAGTCTCTCTAAAGGAATGTATTTTGCCGCCTCATGAATTCTGGCAATCACATCCTCTTTCTTCTCCAATACCGGAGACTTGGTGGTAATCAGGCCTAAAACAACCTTCTTCTCTCCATTTACCTTAACCAAAGACTCGAAACCTCCGGAGCGCTCATCGTCAAACTCCAAGAAATAAGCCTGAGGATTTTCCTCTCCGAAAAGCACATCCGCCACAGCATCATAGGCTCCCTCACAGGCATAGGTGGAATGGAAGTTTCCACGGCAAATGTGGGTATTGACAATCATATCCTTAGGAGCATAGTTAATTACCCGGTTATTAATATCCTTACTAATCACCTGTAATTTGTTCAGCTCTTCCTTCTCGATTCCCAAGAAAAGATGTCCTCTGGGATCCGCAAACATTCCCCAGGTGCAATCATCCAGCTGAAGGTTGCGACAACCTGCCTTATACAAGTCATCGATAAACTTCTCATATCCCGCTACGATATCATCTGCCAGTGCTTCCTCGCTTTTATAAATCTTTGCGGTACTTGCACGGTTTAAGGGGAAAATGAATTGAGCATAAAACTGTGCAGGAGCGGGAATGGTCTGCTTAGCCACAGTAACACTGTCTTCAAACTGCTTTAAGAAACGGAAATGCTCTACAAAAGGATGCTCCTTCTCCAAGGCCACCTTTCCCACCAGATAGGTATCATCAATCATGGCATCCTCTCCGTGGAAGGGTAATCCGGTTTTGGTTTCCTCATGTCCCACACCGGAAAATCCCCACATGAAATCCAAATGCCAGGTAGCTCTACGGAACTCTCCATCCGTAATCACGCGATAGTCCAAAGCCTTCAGCTTAGCAACCAGCTCCGCAATACATTCATCCTCTACTTTTTTCAATGCCGGATAATCAATCTTTCCCTCATCAAAGGCCTTTCTTGCCTCCTTTAATTTCTCCGGTCTCAAAAAGCTTCCCACATAATCATAACGAAACGGTGTTTTTAATTCGCTCATTCCTTCCTCCTTTTCCTTACCACAAGACAAAATATCGCAGACTTTCCATACGATATCTGTTAAACGAGATATCGCATACTACGCGTGCGATACTCGTTAAGAATAAGAATTCCTCTCAATTGTAGTGGGAAGTCTCTACTTATGCAAGAAGACATATCCCCGACCCCAAGTCTTTCAAAATCCATCCAGTCCCATGTCCTATGTCTTCCAAAATCACCTAGTCCCAAGTCTTCCAAATCTCCGGGCAATACCCTATGGTAGCCTGCTTACCATTTCTTACAATGGGTTGCTTTAAGACCATGGGGTTCTCCAAAACCTTTAGAAACTTTTCTTCTTTCGCAAGATAACGAATCAGCTGATACGCTTCCTGATCCTTGGTTTTTTCATCCAGCATCGCCTCCAAGTCTCCTACTGCTGAAAGAACGGATTGTAATTCTCCCTTGCTGATTCCCTTTTCTTTCATGTCTACCGCCTGAAACTTAATCCCTCTTTCCTTAAAATAGCGTTCCGCCTTCTTAGTATCCTGACTTTTTTTGTTTCCAAAAATTTGAATGTTCATTTAGCGCTCCTTTTCCACTGTTTCTTCCCGATTATTCTAAAAAATACAACTCTCCTTCGTCAAGATAGAGACAATGTCTTGACATCAGACCGGAGACCAATTTTTATTCTACCTATCTAACAAAAAATCATGTCCTCTTCTTACCGGCTATTTATTCAGCTATTTATTCTTAATAATTACACTATACTATTTTCATAATTATTGGTATTATTTACCATGATTATTTTAATTATTAATAGATATTTTATATCAATTTATCAATTTATTTGCTTCCCAAATAACAACACCACTATATTTTTCGGTGAGTTTTCTAAAAAAATATAAGATAAATAACTTTTGCTCTGCCATTCTTAAGGTCAAGCAGAAAAATAGAGTAAACAGCAACAGGAGACAGCATGAAAGAAATTTATTTAGATCAGGGAGCCACCTCTTACCCGAAAGCACCGGGTGTCAGCATGGCTATAGCAGACTATATAGAAAATATCGGTGTCAACATGAATCGGGGAAGCTACGGAAAAGCTATGGATGTGGGAAACATGGCCATAAGTCTTCGAGAAAGAGCCTGTAAGCTCTTCACCTTTCAAGATCCAAGCCATGTCATCATTACCCCGGGAGCCACTATTGCTTTAAATACGCTGATTATGCCCTTATTCCAAGAAGGGGGACACGTCATCATCAGCCCCTTGGAGCACAACGCCGTGCGAAGACCCTTGGAGATTCTTTTACAAAGAGAGGAAAATCCCATATCCCTCAGCAGTTTTCCCTATGATTTGGGATTAGACGGAGATTTCAGTCCTTTAGAAAAGCTGATTCGACCGGACACCAAGGCATTGATTATGCTTCACGCCTCCAATGTAAGCGGAGAGGTTTTCCCCGTGAAGGCCATAGGGAAGATTTGCAAAGAAAAAGGCATCGACTTTATTTTGGATGCTTCCCAAAGCGGGGGACATATCCCCATTGACTTTGAAAAAATGAATCTGTCCGCCCTGATTCTCCCGGGACATAAGGGCTTATTGGGTCCTCAAGGTATAGGGCTGACCCTCCTCCGAGAGGATTTTACCAAAAAACTTCCTCCCTATCTTTACGGAGGAACCGGCAGTGTGTCGGAAAGCCTTAGGATGCCGAACTTCATGCCGGATAAATTCGAGCCGGGCACCCCCAACATTCCGGGGATCTACGGTTTGGAAAAAGCCTTGCAGTTTATTGAAGAGATCGGTGTGGAAACAATTCAGGCACATACAAGCAAGCTTCATCAGAGATTTTTAGAAGGTCTCTATGAAATACAAGGAAAGAAAAAACTACGAATACCGGGAAAGGAGGGACGAGAAAACAGCGGTGTGGTCAGCATTGATTTCTGCGATACGGACAATGCTTTAGTCTGTAGCAGGCTGGCTTCCCAATACGGCATAATGACTCGTCAGGGTCTGCACTGTGCTCCCATGGCGCACCAATGTTTTGGCACGGAAGAAAGCGGAACTGTACGTTTTTCTTTCGGCTTCTTTAACAGGATGGAAGAAATCGACCAAACCCTGCTGGCTATTCAGGAAATTCTTTCCTAATCTCCCAAGGAGATGCATTTTTACAAAACACATTTACTCAACACATTTACAAAAGGAGAAAAACATGAAAAGCAAATGGACAGATGCCGGTATCCTACTGGCCGGCTTGGCTACAGGCCTTGCCGCATTGATTCTTACCAAACTGGGTAATCCCGCCAACATGGGATTCTGTATTGCCTGCTTCCTTCGAGATTTAGCCGGTGCAATCGGTCTTCATCAGGCCGCCAAGGTACAGTATGTACGTCCGGAAATTATCGGAATCGTATTGGGAGCCTTTGTACTTTCTTTCCTTCAGAAGGAATGGAAGCCAAAGGCAGGCTCCTCCCCCGCCACCAGATTTCTCTTGGGAATTGTAGTGGTCATCGGTGCTCTGGCTTTCTTAGGCTGCCCCTTAAGAATGGGGATTCGTCTTGGCGGCGGAGACTTTAACGCCATTGTGGGACTGCTAGGATTTATTATCGGTATTCTCATCGGTGTATTCTTTCTGCAGAAGGGCTTTTCTTTAAATCGTGCCTATCCCGTTGCTCCGGCAGAGGGAATTGTGCTTCCCGGCCTTTTTGCCGTTTTATTCCTACTCTTCATCACCGTTCCCGCCATCTTTTTCTTAAGTACAGAGGGACCGGGAGCAAAGCATGCTCCTATTCTGGCATCCTTTTTAGTGGCGCTTATCGTAGGTGCTTTGGCGCAGAAGGCAAGACTTTGTACCGTTGGAGGAATCCGTGATTTTATCCTCTTCAGAGATACCCGTCTTTTATCCGGCTTTATTGTAATTTTACTGACTGTTTTGATTGGAAATCTGGCTTTAGGAAGCTTTAAGCCCGGATTCCCTCTCCAGCCCATTTCTCACAGCAATCATTTATGGAACCTGCTGGGCATGATTTTGGTTGGCTGGGCTTCCGTAATTCTGGGAGGATGCCCCTTTAGACAGCTGGTACTTTCCGCAGAGGGAAACGGAGATTCCATGGTAACTGTTCTGGGAATGATCGTAGGTGCAGGTCTTGCTCATAACTTCAAGCTCGCCGGAAATCCCGATTCCTTAAATGATGCCAAGGAATTCGTATTGGGCGGTCTTTCCAACTACGGAAAGGTGGCAGTAATTGCCTGCTTCTTTATCCTGCTGATTGTTTCCGTTTTGAATCTTCCTAAGAAGAACCCGGGACAGGCAGCGGCTTAAGCAATAAATGATTCAAAAATACTATTTTATAAATGACGGAACTGTCGGAACTTTTCGCTAGTTTCGATAAAAGAAGATGTTCATCAGAAGATTTTAGAAGGAGGTAGATTATGGTAGACGCAAGAGGATATTCCTGCCCTGTACCTGTAGTAATGGCAAAGGAAAGTATTGAGAAAAACCCCGGAGCGGATTGCGAAATCCTGGTAGACAGCATGGTTTGTGTGGAAAATATCACCCGTTTCGGAGAAGGAAAGGGCTATAAGGTTTCCTACGAAAAGCAGGGAGAGGATTTTAAGATTCTTCTGAAAAAATAAAATGCCCGGGCCTCGCCTACACCTCTACTTAAGCACGAAATACCACACGCTTTGTAAGCGATGCTCGTTTAGATTAATAAATGGGCTCAATCTTCCCATATCACAAATCGATAGAGAAATCGAGCCCATTTCCTTTAGGAGATTTTTATGAAAGAATATATTGCAAGCTTTCACACCCATTTTTCCGCCATGATGAGTGGAAAAAAGCTGGATGCGGCAGGCATCCGTTACAGTCTGGAACCGGTTCCCAGAAGCCTCTCCTCGTCCTGCGGTACCTGCATCCGTTTTTATGCCGATACATGGAAGGAAGAGTGGATGGATAAGGACTGTGACAGCATTTACGAAGTTATCTCAGAGGCGGATAAAGCGCCTGAATATCGAAAACTTATTAGTTTTAGCTAATTATACCAAGCCGTAGCTTTGCGCTAAGCTCCGAAAAGCCGAGAGAGAATTCTCTATCGTCTCTCTTCTTCCGCAAAAAGAAATTCGTACATATCCCGGCATACCAAAGGCTGCTCCTCCCACCATCATGATATGTTGCGCCTTTCCTCTTTCTAAAAATTCTATTTCATCATACAGTCCGGTTTTATCATTTTCTGTTTTGGATATTTCCCTACATTCTTCCAACTTTAGGAAAGTTTCTTCCGATCTTTTAGGAACTTTTAGAAAAATGTAGAAGGCTCCCTTAGGCTCTACAACGGAAAAACCGAATCTTAGCAGACTTTGGTAGAGAATTTCTCGATTTTTTTCATAAAATTCTACAGGAGCCTTTTCCTTTAAGCACTCCTTTACCACTTTTTGAAAAAATGCATTGGCATTTACATACCCCAGAGATCCCGTAGCATTTCTGGCTCCTTGCATAAGTTCTTTTCCACCTTCCACGGAATCGGGAATCAAAAGATAACCGATTCGTTCTCCCGGAATAGATAAGGACTTACTGTAGGAATAAGCAATTACAGTATTTTGATAAAAAGAAGGGATAAAGGGAAGCTTTTCTTTATCAAAACACAGGTCCCGATATGGTTCGTCTGATAAAAGCAGTATGTTATGTCCGAATTCTTGTTCTTTTTTCTTCAAGGTCTCTGCCAGCCTTTGAATGGAGGACAGACTATAAATGCACCCGGAGGGATTATTGGGAGAGTTTACAATAATAAGCTTGGTTTTTTCATTGATTTTTCTCTCTAAATCTTCAAAATCAATCTGAAAATCTTCCTCATGGCAATCCACTTCCACCATTTTACCGTAATAATTCTCAATAAAACTCCTGTACCCTGGAAAATAAGGCTTAAAAACAATAACCTCGTCTCCCGGATCCAGTATGGCATAGAGCAAAACATTCATAGCTCCTGCCGCCCCATGACTCATCAAAATGTTCTCCGAAGAAAAAATGAAACTGTCTTTCTTTTCCTTAGTTTCCCGCTCTTCTTTCAGAAGAAATTCTCCGCTTTGCACCCTTTTTTCCAGATCCTTTGCAATGGCTTCCCGAACATCTAAAAAGCCGGCATCACTCATATAGCTATGCAGTAAATGGGGATTTTCATCCGAAATGCTAAGCATGGCTTCCCGAATGCTCTTCGGTGTCTCCGCCCCCGGATTTCCTATGCTTAAATCAAATACATTTTCTCGACCGTAAATTTTCGCCTGTCTTTCTCCTTCTTCAAAAGCTCTTCGAATAGGAGAACCCTCCGATAATTTTTCCCTTACTCTTCTTGCCAGCATTCTTAATCCCTCTTACTCTTCACTTTTATTTTGGCTTTATATCTTCGTATACAGAAACCTATGATAAGGAATTTCTCCCCCCAGCTTTTCCAATTCCACAATCATATACTTTTCTTCCGGAAAATCTGGAAAAAATCGATCCGCATCCGGAACTTCCAGATCTACATAGGTTATATAGATTCTATCTGCAAGAGGCAGGGCTTTCTGAAACAATTCAGCCCCTCCTGCAATAAAAATCTCTTCCTCTCCGGCTAAACTTAGAGCCTCTTCTAAAGATTTTGCGGTAATTAAGTTCTCCCCGGAAAAAACTTTTGTCTTAGACACAACAATATTTTTTCTGTTAGGGAGAGGATACCCGATTTCCTCATAGGACCTTCTCCCCATAATTACCACATGTCCGGTGGTCAGCTCCTTAAACTGCTGTTGCTCTCCTGGGATCCGCCAAGGCATCTTCCCCTCTTTTCCGATTGCACCGTCTTTTGCCACAGCAACAATGATGGAAATCATTTTGAAACTCTCCTCTTAATCTTCCAAGCTTTTAAGCCCCAATTCTTCCGGAAGAAAGCGGGGATTTACATTTTCCGAAGTACCAAGGACGGAAGCCGCCAATTTGGTACCGATTTCACAGGCTTCCATCAGATTCTTGCCATAAGTAAGACCCATGGCCACTCCGGCAAAAAAGGCGTCTCCTGCCCCTGCGGTATCGATCACGTGGACTTTCTTCGCCTTACAATGCCCGAAATGCCCATTTTGCTCCGCATAAATAGCTCCCTGGCTACCTAAAGTCATAATCATCTGGGGGAACTGGGCCTTTACCACATAGGAGGAAAGAGAGCTTGCCATCTCCTCAAGATTCATATCCTCAAAATCCTCGGAAAAGAGCATCCCTGCCTCCTGCTGGTTACAAACAATACAGGCAGTGGTCTTTAAGAGGTCTCTTCTTTCCAAGGCGATGGACATGTTGGAAACAGCGGCATACACCTTCTTCTTGTACTTCTCTGCCAGCTGGAATATCAGCTTTAAGAGCTTGGAATCCATATCGATTTCCACAATCACACTATCACAACGGGAGAAAAGTGTGTCTCCGTGCTCTACAAGTACCTCTTCCAGCTTGGAAAGGTCCGGTCTTTGGGAAATAGAGCCCATAAGCTCCCCTTCCGTATCAAAGATTGCCAGCCAGGTTCCTAAGCCCCCTTCAATGCGCTGAATATAATTGGTATTTACCTTATGCCGCTTTAATTTCTGAATAACCTCTTCTCCGATAGCATCCTGATCCACAACGGAAATAAAGGTGGGGCGAAGCTCTACATTTGCAATATCCTCCACAATGTTTCGGCTCACACCGCCATGAACCTTCACAACCTTTCCGGCATTTCTCCCATCCGGACGATACAAAGAAAAAGGATAGCCCTTAATGTCCACAAACACCGCTCCAAAAACCAGGATTCCAATACGCTCTTCCATTATTTTCCCTTTCATACTCATGGCATTACCTACTTTTCGCTTTTTGCTTTTCGCTTTTCGCTTTTCGCTTTTCGCTTTTCGCTTTATTCTACTTAAGGGAGCATTTTCTGACAAGAGTATTCTTTTTTTCGCAGTTTACTCTAATTTCTATAAAAAACATTCCCTTAAAGTATTCATTATTATCACTATTCTTAAGATTTATTTTAGTTCGAAAAATTAAGAAATGTGACTAAATATTGTAATCAAAAATACTTTATCCTTACCAAAATATTAGGTTTGTCTTCATAGATTTTCACTTTTATTTTACGGTTTTTTGACATCTGCGAAAGCCTATTGATTTGCCTTTATTCATGCATTAATATGCATACACGGAAAGGAGTCCATATGCCAATGATAGGATGTCAAAACAAAAAATTTTCCCAGTTTAAAAATACAATTTCGGAGAATTCCTCCGTCGAAATAGATCAAACTATAGGCCTTACAAATCAGATTTCAGAAACAGAAGCAGTCTCAGAAAATCCCTTTCAGACTCCAAACAATTCTAAGCACAAATTCATGGCGAAATTTCTGCTGGCCATTTCTGTTGCCTTCTTGCTTTCCGCACTCCCCTCTTTTTCCGTAGGCTTTACTAAGGGAACCTCCAGGGATGCCTGGTGGTACGATTTAGGAAATGAAAATTATTTACGTTCCACCTGGCAATGGATTGATACCGACAATGACGGTGTTGCCGAGTGCTATTATTTTGATGCCGATGGTTGGATGTATACCGACACCACCACTCCCGATGGCTACACCGTAGATGAGAATGGTGCTTGGACTGTAGATTCCGTTGTGCAAACAAGGGAAACGCAGGAAGATAATACTACGGAGGAGACCGATACCACATCAGGACAGGATGGTTCATCCTACAAGCAGGAAACACTGGATAGAATCAACCAATTCAGAGCCGGTCAAAACTTAAACGCCTTAGCGGAAAGTGAACGCTTAAGTTCTATTGCAGATATCAGAGCCAAAGAATGCGCTGTCAGCTTTTCCCATACAAGGCCCCAGGGGGGCTCCGTTTTGGATGAAGCGGATGTGTATGGAGAAATTCTTGCGCACAACAACGAGACTCCTGAAAGAACCGTAAATGCCTGGATATCCAGCGCCGGACATAATCACATCATGAGTAAGGGAGAATTTCAGCACTTTGGTGCCGGCTATTATATGGACGAAAAAGGAAACGATTACTGGGTCGTATTATTCGGGTATTAAGTTGTAATCCGCAAAGCACTTTTGTTCGGGATTGAAAATGAGGTTTTCTTGCATTTATAGTAGCCATACAGGAACAATATAGTTTTCCTGATCAAAGGCTGACAGTTCCATTTTCATACAGATAACTGCAGCTTTTCCTCTTTTCAATCCGGTTTTTTCCAAAACAGAGAAGTTTCTCAGGATTTCAGGAGCAGGATTTGCGGACTTTTTGATTTCTATAGGATTCAGTTCTCCATCATGCTCCAATACAATATCTATTTCCCTGGCGTCCTTATCCCTGTAATAATACATAAAGGGCTCTTTTCCACTATTCAGATAACTTTTTCTAATTTCAGATACCACATAATTTTCCAAAATTGCCCCGTTCATGGCACCGTTTTCCAAGGTTTCCGGACTACTCCATTTTGTGAGATAAGCAACTAAGCCTGTATCATAAAAATAGTATTTAGGCGTTTTCACAAGTCGCTTTAGCATATTATTGGAGTATGGATGGAGATAAAATATGATTCCCAAGGTTTCCAAAATCCCCATCCAGTCTTTTGCCTGCTTTAGATTAATATCCGCATCTTTAGCTATTTCGTTGACATTCAACATTTGACTGCATCTGGCAGCTACAGCGGTTAGAAAACGTAAAAACTTTAGGGAATCAATAGCATCGGAAAGGTTTCGTACGTCTCTTTCGATATAGGTACTTAGATAGCTACCATAAAAAATGCTGTTGTTGCTTAGCTCTTTACTCACAATAGCCGGCATTGAGCCTTGAAATATTCTGCGAAAAATCTCTTGCAAATCTGCGCTAGTTCTGCCTTCTTTTCGCTCCGTTAAATGCTTTAAATCCAGCTGAAAAGGACTGTCTTCACCCCCATAGATCTCCGTCTGAGATAATGAAGAAAGAGATAGCACTGCAACTCTTCCCGCTAAAGACTCCTGTACTCCCTTCATTAAATCAAAAATTTGTGAGCCTGTGAGCCAAAAATCCCCCTTTCTGTGCTCTTTATCCACAATCAGCTTAATCATACTGAATAATTCAGGAGCATATTGCACTTCATCGATAAGAATGGGCGGTTTATGCAACTGTAAAAACATCTCCGGATCATTCTTAGCCAGTGCTCTTTCCTGTAAGTCATCTAAAGACACATAGTTTCTATCTGTGCATTCCATTAACTTTTTTAGCATGGTAGTTTTTCCCACCTGTCTGGGGCCGGATATTAAAACAACCGGATACTCCTTGGTGACTTGCAGAACGACTTTTTCTAAGCTTCTTTTGATATAAGGCATACTCTCCTCCTATTCCGCGACAAAGATAGTTTTTCTATATAAAAATATTATCTTGATATTTTATCTTGATATTTTATCTTGATATCTTTTCTTGATGTCTTTTTTCGATGTATTTTTTTGATGTATTTTCGGCTATTTGTTACTTCAATTCTATTTTAGCCGATATTAAGCGAATAAACAAGGAGCTGTAGAAATCAAAAACTTTTTTTACCCTCGGTGAAAAACTATGATTTTTATAGCCCCTTGTCTATTTTACTTTTAAAATACTTTTATAACTCCCCATCTGTTCATTATTGGGGGGACTCAAACCTTCTCTGTCCACTGATATGGGTACAGTAAAATTCAAGCTTTCGAATGGCTTTGCAGAAAAGCGGTATCCACAATTATAATCGACTTATTCCGTACTGATACCGATCTGTACCTTCTCATCCTGTGTCAATGTTCTTCCAGCAAGAATCTTATCCACCTCTGCAGAAACCTCCTCATCGCTCAGGATATGATACACCGCCGCAGTCATATAATCCTGAACTCCGGAGTTGTCCGTTGCAGTAATGGTATTAAAGCTCTGATCCACCATAATCACATTTCCCTCCGGCGAGATATGCCCATTGACAAGATAGCGCTTTACAGAAGGGGTGAAGCTCATCATCAGGTGTCCCGTGGCAAAATCCACCACATAGGCCTTTCGCTCCGTATCATTATTTCGAATCAGAAGAAGCAGATTTTCCTTTTCATTATACAGATTTACATCATCGAAGCTTACCGGCGTCTGGGTGAGCGCTTCATCCATGTCCAGACTTTTTAGACCGGTCTTACTGCTCCAAGTAAAGGCCGTATTATTCTGTATGCCCTTTAGGAGGATTTCCTCCTCTTGATGCTTAAGATTTAACACCTCCCCCGGAATGTCCTCTAGATGCTGCTTACTTTCCAAATCGTACAGAGAGGCCGTTCCTGAAAAACGGTTAACAAGAAGTATCTTGTCGTCTTCGGAAACCAAGATATTCAAGGAAGAATCCGTAATTTCCGGGATAGTATCCAGCAGGCTTAAATCCTCAACGCTATAGATCTTTAAGCCTTCCTTCTTATCCTGCAAATAGATTTTCTTTCCATCATCGGAAAAGCGTAGAGCCGGATAAGCAGAAGGGATTTCCACGGTTTTGGATTCCCGACTTTCCACATTGTAAAGTACCAGTCCGGGATTTCCGCTATCCATTTGCCCAACATAGGCATAGTATTTTCCGTCATTGGACAGAACGTTTTGTTTGGTACTGGTCATCAAGCCATAAATCACCGTGTTCTCATTGGTGATGGTTTTCCCGGTCTTCCCGTTATCCGTGGAGAGCAGGAAATCCGTCCCGTTAAAGAGAAGAAGCTTGGAGGAATCATTGGAGGATGCAATAATTCTGCCCTGCACCGGCTCCGAGGAAATTCTGGACTTGGTATCAATAATCTTAATGCTTTGGCCTTCATGGGAATTGGTCAAAATCTTGCTGCCATCCTTTAAGAAGTAGATTTCAGAAGGTGCTATCCCCCCCAGATACAGCCTGTCATCCGTAATCACCTTATCCTTCCAAATGGAGTAAATCCCTGCTTCTCCAAAGCCTGCAACCATGTTTTGTTCTGTATTATACGCAAAATATTTTAAATCCAAGTCACCAAAAGATACTTCATCTATGCTTTCTCCGGTTTCTCCATTGAGAATCAGGATCTTGCCATAGCTGTTTATAGCAATTTTTTCCCCATTCTCACTTTCCACTAAGGGCTTATTCAAGGTATTTGCAGTGCTGATCTTCTCACTGAAGAGAACTTGATGATCCTCCAAAGAAATCTTTTGAAGCTCGTCATCCGTTAACAAAATGATAGACTTCCCGTCATTGGAATAAAAGGCGGATTTGTAAGGAATCATAAAATTGGATCCATCTAAAGAAGTTCTTCCTATCCGATCAATAGTAGAAATAACACTGCCATCCTTAAGGCTTCTCCTTGTCAGCTGATTTTCATCATTGTTGCCTAAAGTGATAAGCACCTCTGAACCATCGCTCTTAATATCCGCATACTTTACCGTTTCTTGGATGGAAAATGTACTAAGCTGTTGCCAGGTATTGGCATCAAAAACATAAAAGTCCGCAGAAGTATTGGTAAAGCTTACATAGAAAAACTGTGAATTATCCCCGGAAAAACGCCCCAGCATAGGGACTCCCGGAATCTCCAGCTTTGCCTTCTCCTCTCCGCTTTCTACGTCATAGACAATGATACTATTGTCGAAAGCAGCGGAAACCAAAAGCTTATCATCCTTGGAAAATGTTAAAAGCTTTACCTGTTGGCTATGTCCCGGTAATCTCTTGATAATTTCTCCATTTTCCACCTTGGCAATAGCGGTTTCATCATTTCCTAAACCGAAGGCCACCAGCTTTTCATCATTGCTGAGAGCCATAAAAGTCAACTTGTTTTTTGTAGAAATGGAAGTCAAGGTCGAAGCACCGCTGTGATAAATCACATCATTGAAAATGCTCATCTTCTCAGATTGGAGCTGCGGATACGCTTTCATGCCTTTTCCAATAGGCTTCATCGCTTCCTTCGCCACTAAAGCGGCCTTTAAGTAATCCCCTTCCTTGGCCATATCCTGAGAACTTTTCATCAGGATGCCGGCATTGGATTGCACCGCCTCCTGTCTGGCCTGCTCTGCCTTTTGGTAGGCATTAAACATAAAGATACCAAAGAGCAGGAAGATTGCGCCGGAAAGAGAGGATATGGTCAGAATAAGCCTATTCTTTCTCTCCTTATCCCTCTGCTTAAGGTCTCCAAAGGTACAACCTAAGATGGTTGCCATAATACGGTACTTTTCGGTTTTCAGCAAATGAAGGGCCTGCTTTGTCAGGTTTTGCAGCTTAGCGCTGTCCTTCTTCTGAACTTCCTCATAGCCGGGAAAATTCTTATGTAAAACTTCATCCGGACGGATGTCCGCCGCCAATACATCCGCAAGACTCTGATCCGCCCCTCTTTTTAATTGTTTCAAGGGTGCAGGAAAAGCTTCATCCGGCTCTCCTTCAATCAGCACCGGAATAATGCGCTCATCTCCGTGAAGCTGTCTGAAGGTACGAATTTCCTTCTCACACCACTCGGACAGGGGCGTTCTCTTGGAACAAAGAACAATCAGATAGCGACTTTCCGCCAAGGCCTCTTCAATGGAGCTGCTTAGGTCTCTTGCCGCAAGCTCCTCTCTGTCACGGAAGACTCGGAAGGTGGTTTTCTTCCCCTCCTTATTAAATTCCTTGGGAGGCTTAAAACTTTCAATCATCTGATGCAGCTGCTTCGCAATACTCTGATCCGGCTCCACATGACGGTAACTGATAAAGGCATCAAACTTATATTCCTTTTCCTTAAACTCCTTCGCCGTCTTCTCCATTTCCTCTGCATCATCATCTTTTCTGTAGTTTTGCAGCTTTTCTTCCTCAACGATTGGAGCATTTTGTTCCAATTCTTTTTCCATTCTTACCCCTCTTTTCTGTATGGTTTATTTAATTCTGATAGTACCCCAGAGCTCTCGTCCTCTTATTCCTCTTCTCGAAAGAGGGTAAAGACAGAGAGCAAATCATATTCCGGATGACAAATGTCAAACTTCTCCCCGATAATCTCTCCCCAGTCTTCAATTAAGCAGGGGTGGGTTTTTAGATTTTCATCCTTCTTCTCTCCATAGCGGAAATTCATGGCATAGTAGCTGTTACACCACCTCTTATGCTCCAGCCTGGAAAGAAAATCCAGTAAGGGGTTCTCGGAAAGGTAGCTTCTAAAGCTATGTTGAAACTCTTCCTTTCCCCCATCTCCGCCAAGCTTTTGGGCTTCCTGAAGCTTTTTAAACTCCTCCAGCTTTTCCGATAAATAGGCGGAAATCTCCTCTTCCGATTTTCCGGAAAGTACTCTACGAATAATTTCCTCTTTGATACCGGCGTGAGTGGCAGACTGTCTGGAGGAGTTCTTCTTTACATAAGACAATTCATTCCAAGCTGTTCCCTCTCCCATACCGGCTGCTCCCGAGGCCTTATTATAAGCCTCATTAAACTGCTTAGCCCGATTATCCAGAGCTTCCCGAATCAATATCTCCCCGGTCATAATCTCCGAAAGATCCCCGAAAACCTTGATCTGCTCCTTGGTTTTGGGAAGCACATGGGTCAAATCTACATTGGAAATATTCCGAAGAACCTTTGGAACCTGCCCGAAGTACCGATTCATCAGCTTAAGCACCTTTAGGCTCTTCACCACATCCTCCTGCATCAGGAAAATGAGACTTGGACTTTCTTCCTTCCCCAGCCCCTTAAGATAATTTTGTAAATTCCTTTGCTCATGGCCTAAGTCTATGCATTCTATCTCCAGCGCTCTTAGTAATCCTTCCCTTTCCGGAGCGTTTAAATCCAAAAGCTCCTGCATTCTTTGGGAAGCATTTTCCTCTAAAATGCTGATTTTCAGATTTCTCGTTAAGGAAGTGGTGGCATCGTTAGCCAACTGCTTCAGTAACGGCAGGGTCAAATCATTTACGGAAAAAAGCAATACATGGAGAGGCTTGATGCTGTTCTCTATGGAGTCCACTGTATGGCTATCCTCTGAAATTCCCTCCAGGCTTTTTAAAATGCTATGCTTCACAGCGGGCTCAGCCAAAAGCATCCGTACGGTCAAATCCTTTTGGTTAAAATGCACCGTGTCTATCTTCTTCAGAAGCTCTTCCCCCTTTCTTTCCTCAGAAAGCAGCTCTTCCATATATCCCACCACCGTATTGGAACCACAGTTGGCATAGCAAGTAATAGGTCTTTTCGGTTTAATGCGTTTAATCACATTGGCATAGAGGGCATAGTTTTCCAAATCATTGTCAGAGCAGAAAAAGATATACTTGGCATGATGGATATGCAAAGCCGAAAAAAGCTCCCTAACTTCATTTTCATCGCAATGTTCAAAATCAATCTGATAGGTGGCAATCCCCTTCTTCTCATATTTGTTTTTCAAACGGTCATCCAAAAAATTCTTGGTAATCAAAGAAATTTTATAGGGCGTCCTCTCCTTCATCAGATTACCAATCAAGGTCTCCCCCATCTCCGTGTTTTCAAAAACCAGTACATGATGCATACTGGCTCTGTTCAGAAGCATATTTTTCGCATGGAGTAAAATGTTGGATATCTGAGTAAAGATGAAGGCAGACGTTAAAATCGGCGCCATCCACTTGGCAAACTCATAAAAAATGCTGGATTTTTCCTCCGCAGAAATGGGAGAAACGAATAAGAACAGCTTGATGGTGCCGTATAAAACCGCGGAAAGAAGCTGTAAAGGATCTGAAATCTTGGCACTGTAATAGCTGTAAAGGGTTTGAAGTCCGAAAATCACGGTAATAACAAACAACGCCAGTACGATTTTCTTTTTATAGTAATTTCTATTTTCCTGCATAGTTCCATCCTTATAAAATAAAATTTGTTTGCTTTTTTTAAGGGTTATTATCGCAATTTTTACAAGAACTTGCAAGGAGTATTACATAAAAGAGATGGTAAATTAAATATGAAAACGCATTTACGTAGGATAGGTCTCAAAGCGAGGCACGCTCTCGCTAACTTCGCCTCGTAGCGGATACTAAGCGAAAAACACAGTTACTGTGTTTTTCGCAAGTACCGACGGGCTCAGATTGCCCTCTTTACAGGGATATGCTGCATCAGTCGCTGAAACTTATGGATTATTATAGTCCTTCACTTATCTTGATTCTTTCTCTTTCGATAAGTATCGATGGGCTCAGATTACCTCTCTTTTAGACCTATCTTGCGTAAATGCTATCTACTATATCTAACTGTTACCAACTCTTTTATGCTTGAAGCTAGTGATTAGACTTCATCTTTACTAGATACTATTTACTTTATACCGGGCTCTTTATTTTGAATACTTTATCCTAAAGACTTTTGGTAGCAATCTGTTCATTGATAAAACTATCTTCCTCTTTTGTAGAGAGTGTTTCGTTTTTTTGTAATAGAACAAGAACTACTATGGCTTCAATGATTCCTAAAACTTGTTCAATCAGAAACTTCAGAAAAAAGGATAGAGAAATTTGATCTTCATGCATTTGATAGAGATAAAAAAATACACTTAAACAGCTAGGAGCAAGACAGGCAAAAGCCAGTCCCTGTTTCCAATTTATTTTTTTATCTCTCATACATTGGGGAAAATAAACAGATAGGACAGCGGAAAAGGATGCAAGCCATAAAGCAAAATTATTCTCCATTAAGAAGTATAAGAGTACAAGAGAAAATACAATACTAAGAATAGAAAAAGCAGGAAAGACTGTCTCCTTTTTCCTGTCACTATCTTCTGTTAAGTGAATAAGCTGTTTATTCCATAGCGTATAGATACTCTTCTTATTTCTATAAATATTTTGCAAGACTATAGAAAGCTTGTTCTCAATTTCCCATGCCATGCCGCAGAGTAATACCATAGGCAGTGCATCGATGACAATGTTAAGAATTCCTTCTGTCATAAAGCCGTTGGGTAAATAAAAAGTATAATATTCCAAGTACGTAGAAACTGAAAGCAGGACAAAAATTCCTCTGAAAATTTTGATTTGTTCTTTTTTGAAAGGCACTGTAAAACGGACAAAAAGTCCGTACAATAATGCCAGAGCTAAAAGGCCCAGAAATCTTAGTATAAATGCCTCTCCATTATTAATAAGCAAGCTTTTCATAAAAAACCTTAGGGTAAACAGGCAAGACCATAGAAAGAAAAAACTCCATTTTAAATTTATTTTCATAAAAACTCCTTCTTCTGTATCGCCGGTATACTTTTGTGTCTCTACTTCAGTATCTCTTCCTAGATGTAGATACTTGATTTATATACCGCTTTATTTGCCTATATCATCGGCTTAAACAAAGGATTTATAAAGAAGCTAAGTTGCTATTCCATAATCAGGGGAAAACAAAATCAGGCAGTAAGTATTCTACTGCCTGAGCTTTAAATAAATTCTATTATTTTATTCCTGATAGTCGGTTTGTTGGGACATATAGTAATATCCTTCAAATTCAATATCCGCTACATTGTTTTTAATATCAAAATTCAAATATCCTGCCGATAAATCATTGTTTGCGAGAATCTGCCAAAGGTTATAGGAAATAAATAATTTATCTCTTTCATATAATTCCTTCGAAAGAGGAACTTGATAAGTGCCCTCCAGCTGAATCGCTTTCTGATTTACAACCTTGAAAAAATCTTTTCGATAATCTGTGATGGGATATCTCCAACCTCCAAGTCCATCTCCCTCCATTGGTGTTCCTACCATATCATATTTTTTTATATCCTCTTTATACTCTGCGTTTTCCGATAAAGGCTTAGGGATTCCTGCATTATTTTTGCCTACATAACGCTCATAAGCACTTGCATCTGCAGACACGTGATCAAAATGCAGTAAGCCGCTCTCATCAGTGTATCCTCCGATATAATTTTGGTTTTTCAGCATTTTCCCGGAATCATCCATGTAGTACCACTGATCAATATCAACTTCCATCATGCTTCCTAAAACTTTTTTCATTTCTGTTCTAGGATAATTTCTCCATCCAATATCAATATAACCCGATTCATCAAAGTGATACCACTCTCCGTCGATTTGCTTCCAACTGTCCTTCGGATAAGTTCCGTCTGCTTCCTTGTACCACCAGTTCCAATTCTCCGGGCCATCATAGATCCATTCTCCTGCAAATGCCGGTAAAGCCATAAATATGCTTAGCCCCAAAGCCAGCATTGCCATTCCCCATTTCTTTGCTACATTCATTTTTACCTCCTTAAAAATTTGCTATTTTAAACGACAAGAAAATCCAAAGCTCTTGCCGCAAAGTTCCAAAAGTTTATGTTATTATGTCAATAGGATTCTCATTCCTATCCACTCAGTGAAAAATGTATAGCTTTAAAAATCGCAATTTTTATTAAAATATTTTTATTTGTTTTTCTTGATTTTCTTTTGAATATTAATTTTTATTATATAGCAAATAGAAAAATATTTACCACCAAAAATATTCCATTTTCTTGTGGGAATTACACAACACCAAGAAGTCTTCTCAAGAAGAAAAGCATACTTACTTTAGGAAGGTAAAATAACTATAAACTCTCTTCCTATCTTCTTCCCTTTCTCATACTTCCTGCTATAATTAATTTTATACAATTTAATTTCAAACATCTTTTAACATTGAAATGGAGGTCATGATGAGTTTTAGAAATATTACTGTTGCAGGTGGTGGAGTTTTAGGATCCCAAATTGCTTTTCAAACTGCATTTTCCGGATTTTCCGTAAAGATTTGGCTAAGAAGTGAGGACTCTATCCAGAGAACCAAGCCCAAGCTGGAAAGACTTTACACGATTTATAAGAACGAGCTGACAGAGGCAAAAAAGAACCTGGGAAAGGGACTGAGCTTCTCCAGAGGTTTGATTCCTGATTCTTCCTCCGTGACAGAGGCGGATATCGACAAGCTTTTGGAAAATGTAGAAAGAGCGCACAAAGAGATCCAGCTTACCACCGATTTCGCCGTTGCCTGCAAAGACGCAGATTTCATTATCGAAAGCATGGCAGAAAATCCCGAGGCAAAGAGGGAATTCTATAAAGCTATCGATCCCTTCCTTTCAGAAAATACCATCATCGCCACAAATTCTTCCAGCATGGTGCCCAGCCAGTTTAGAGACTGCCTCTCCAGACCGGAAAACTATCTGGCTATCCATTTTGCCAACAATATCTGGAAAAGTAATACCGCAGAAATCATGGGACATGACGGCACCTCCAAGGAGGCTTATGAGGCGGTAGCAAACTTCGCTTCAGAAATTAAAATGATTCCCCTTCGTTTACATAAGGAACAGCCCGGTTACATCCTTAACTCCATGCTGATTCCCTTCCTAAGCGCAGGAGAAATGCTTTTGGCTAAGGAAGTGGCAGACCCTGCCACCATTGACCTGACCTGGAGACTGGGTACCGGTTCTCCCCTTGGGCCTTTCCAGATTCTGGATATTGTAGGACTGAATACCGCCTTAAACATTGTATCCAACAATCCTCAGTCCCAGGATCCTGAGAGCATTCCCGGAAAGATTAAGGCTATCTTGGAAAAGTATGTTGCAGAAGGTAAAATCGGTGTAAACGCAGGGGAAGGATTTTATAAGTATAAATAACTTGTAATGCACAAGCTATTTTCCAAAAATATACAGAAAACGCTCCACTTTGGGATTTTCATTTCCCAAAACGGAGCTTCTTTTTTATATTCTCTCAAGCTCATAAGCCTGATAGGAATCCACCTTGCCTCCGTCATACATGGATACCATGTAGTGACTTCCGTTTATATCGATAATGCGACCTTCCGTCTGGCTATATCGTACCAGAACCGGATCGCCGACACGAAGTTCTTCCGTCTTCTTTCCGCTAAACAAACTGAGAAAAGCAAAAATCCGAATGATCTTAAAGAGTAAGGTAAAAGGAAAAGTAATCAGCGCAACCAGTAATGTCCACAAAGAAATTCCCGGGACTTCCCCCTCTGTATTGCTATCTATACTGCTGTCTGTTTGGGCAGCTTCATAAAGGCCTTTGCTCTTAGCTTCCGAAGCTTTATTGTTTTTCTTTGCAGGAGGCTTCGCAAGCTTTCTATATTCTCCGTCCACTTTATAGAGACCGTTTTTCTCACAAAGAGCTCGGTGCACTCGAGGGCTCAGTACATCCTCTAAATACGCCATGTCATCTCCGGAAAATTGCAGTGTCGAAGCCAGAGCAGCCCGATCTATCACCGACTTGGATACCACGCCATCTAAGTCAAGTAAATCATCCGCGTTAAGAGAAATCTTTCGATTCACCATGGAATGAAGGAGCATATCCAAGGTATCCTGATCTACGATTCCTTCAAATCCCAATATTTCATCTGCACTTATGCATTCTCCATGATTTAGAGCATAGTCTATCATTTGACAGATTGTTTCTTTGGATACCAGGCCTTCAAAACTCACAATATCCTCAAAGGGAAATTTCGCTCCTAAGGACATCGCTTTTTTAATCAGCTTCGCATTTAATTCCTGATCCTTGATGAGTTCGGCAATATCAGAAATCTCCCAAGCTTCTCCAATCGTTTTCAAAGAGGAAATTCTTTGGCTTAAAGTGGATTTGCTCCAGTTTTCAGCCCTTTCATAAAAATCATCCCATTCCATAAGCAAATACCTTATTCCGCTTAATACGAACACTTTCAAAAACAAATTCTTTTTACGACCATCGTATCTCAAAGAATTCTTATTCCACTTTCAGCTCTATTCCCATTTCCAAGGCACGCTCCTGATAGACTTCGTTGATTTCCGACGTTACCACCAAACGCTTCTTGGCATATTTTCCGCCAAAGCGATTCGCTACCGTATCCAGCTCATACAAGGCATGCAGGCACTGCTGGGGAGAAAGCTTTCCGCTCTTGCAGGAAATAAAGCTGGGGATATAGCCCTGAAGAGACAAAACATCGATTTCATTTAAAACATCAATTCCGGAAGGGCCTTCCAGCACACCATCCCAATCCAGATGCACTCCTACCCGGCACTCATCGCTATGCCCCTTTTCCTGCAAATAGGTATAGAGCTCTAAAATGCTGCCTCCATCCCAAAGATACCCCTTAATTGCCTTGTTTTTAAAGCGAAATTGGTATTTCCCCTCGGAATGTTTTAAATCAAGAATCGCTCCTGCCCGAGCCAAATCCTCCATGATTTGATAAAACTTATGGGCAGACTTCAGCTTATTGGAAGAATCCGCCAAGGCTTTCAGCACCGTACTTTCTTTTCGATACACTCGCCCCTCTTCATCAGGGCTCATGTTTTCTCTTAAAAACTCGGAAAAGGGATTCCAATGCTCCGAATGAAGCTTCATCACCTTCCGAATTTTTAAAATGTCTTCCCTACTCTCCTCGTCCGGAACATCTTTAATATCCTTTTGTAATTTATAGTTAATGACACCGCCATGCATCTCAATCAGCTTGTCCAGAGTCATAGGAACAAGTCTTTTTTCCGCTATGCTACTGATGCCTTTATGTTGTTTATCATTTAGGAACTCAACATTTGGCTCATAAGCATTTACCTCATCATTCTGTTTATCTCTGTTGAAAGGCTCTTCCTTCACCTCGTTGTAATGCAATGATTCCGCATTCAATTCCAAAAGCTTTCCTTTGAAAATGTCGTACATGTGCATCGGTGTTTCATATTCCCGAGACAACATCCCAAAAGCAACAAGCATCAGGCTTTCTCCCCCGGTAATATCGAAAAAGAGCTTGGCATTTTTGCTAAGTTCCAACTCGATTTCCTTTCGCATGGTTTGTAAAACCGACTGCAAATTGCTTCCCGACAATGGCAGAAAGATAATGCTTTGTACAGCACAGTATTTTCTCAGAAAATTCTCCGTCCTTTCCTTCTGAGAAATAATGTCCTCATGATTTCCGAAAAATACCAGCTTGTCCACCTGAAAGTTCATTGCGGTAATGACATTTTCAATAGGCTCTCGGCTAAGAAATTCAAAAACAACTACCATGCTGTCACTCCTTATGCTTATGATTCTATCCTTCGAAATGCCCTCTCTTGGAATCCTTCTGTTCCAAGAAAATGCCCACTTCTTATATGGACTTAGAATAGGAATAGAAAGGATCTATTTCTCTACCATTATTTCTATTCCATTATTTCTCTGGCCTTTGGAAGCCACTCTCCCCTTGCCTTTTCCTCGGTATCCTCCCGTTCATCATAGGCATCATAGGGTGCCATGGGGTCATGGGGCTTTTGCTTCTTTAAAGAGTTACAAATCTGATCCTTATGTCGGAAAGCAAATGCCAAGTCATCTGTCCAACCGGTATGTCCGCTGATGATTTTCGGAGTAATCCCTCTCTCCTTCAAGATCTTTTCCAGCTTCACAAGGGAGCTTTTTGCCAGTTCATTATCCTCTGCCAAAGAATTTAAGAAGCTATAGCCCCCATCCGGCCCAAACCAGATGGTATCTCCTGTGAAAAGATAGGCATCATCAATTAGATACACCAGATGCCCGAAGGTATGCCCCGGCACCAGGATAGCTTCCACTTTGATGTCTTCGATATAGAAAACTTCTCCATCTTTCAGGAGTCTTTTCTCATTGTCTGTCTTCACCATGGGAATCTTATAATGCCCAAAGAGGACTCTTCGACGAGCCTCTCCGGTCAAATATTTATTCTCTATCTCTCCAAGGTAGAGCTTGGCATTATGAAAAAGACCCCCGCTATCCCTTTCCACCGCCCCCACATGATCCGTGTCTAAATGGGTAAGAAGGATATGCTGAATAGAAGCCGGCTCTATGTCCAACCACTTCATCTTCTCCGCCAGACGCTCATAGTTATAGCCCGCATCAATCATGACAGTCTTGCCATTTTTCGTATAGAAAAAGACATTTGCCACCCACTCCCGTACAGCACTTACTCTTTCATCAATATGCCCGGTGTTTAAGGGCTTGAAAATTTCCTTTCCCCGATAGGAAAATGACATCAATACCTTCTGAAATTTAGAAGCAAATTTCGACATAGGAAACCTCCTATAATGCTAACTTTTCCTCCAGCCCGCAATCTGTAACTTTGCAAAGGGCTCCGTCCCTAAGCAAAAAGACAACTCTGGCTTTCGCTTTATCTCCAATCTTATCATACAGTCTTCCGGCACTCATGGACTCTCCCTTCACCGTATAAGGACTGTTCGCCACATAGCCAATCTTTCCAAGGCCTTTTATCTTCACCAAAATAGCCTCCGAATCGAATTTATTGTCCGGTTCCTTTTCCAGCTTTAGCTTCATGCCCTCCTTCAAAAACTCCGTACCAAAATAATGATTGCATCCTGTAATTGTAAAATACATCTCTTCCATGGCAAAGACCATCCTTTCTATTTCAGCAATGGGATTTATGCTTCGCTTACTCTAAAATGTATTTTACGCAGGATAGAGTCCGTTAAAACTGACTAAATGATGGTTTATGCCCTTCATAGTTATCTTTTAAAATTTCTTATATTGTTTTTAATTGTACTCCCCTGCACCTAGCTAAGCAAGCTAAACTCAATAGCGACTACAAAGTACATATTGTTCCTTCTTCCATCCTCCTAATAGAACATAATTGACAAGTCTACTCTTTAAAAGTACTATCAGACTAAGACTGTCTAAAGCATATATGGCAAACAATTAATAAGCCGGAATAATCTGTTTAGAGGTGTTAAATGACAAATCGGGAATATAAAGAACTTCTCCGGGAGAATTATAAATCCTAGAAAGAAGAGAAAATTGGCATACGCATCCTTTCAAAAGAGGAAGTCGAAGAACTCAAAAAGAAAGGGATTATTAAAGATAAAAGGAGTTGAGGATGGATTACGAAGATGAGCAAGTAACGTTAACAGGCGGCAATTTAGATGGGCTCTTTTGGAAATTTGTATCTCTAGCAGATTCTTATTTTCCTTCCAGTCTTAAATTCTATAAAGAAATTGCATCCACAGATATTATGGCTGAAGATGAAGGTGGATGGAGGCCAAAAGAATATTCTATAGACGTTCCCTCTAAGGCCTTTACTATGGTTCATAGTCCCTATCAATTAGAAAGTACAGGAAGGGGTTATTTAACTCTTCACAATCCGCCAAGGCTTCTGGAAGTAAGGCTAACAAATGGAGATGTACACTACTTCCCCTTTTTCGGTTCTGACGAATCCGATACTAGATATGAACTTGAAAATGAATATACGGATCTTTTTGATGAGCAATACGAAGAAATCCGTATTTTACGAGAAGCTGCAGAAGTCATGAAGCTGCTGGACTTTTTAGAAGAAGCTATTATGGACTTGGATGTAGACGATGATTCCAACTTCTCCTTAAACGAAGACTTACAACGTAGATTCCCCACCTTCCACCTCTTGGATTTTTTCACCGGTAACACAAATAATGCGCCTGCTTCCTTTGATCCTGCAAATGATGAATTTCCTGAATTTTTAGAAGATCAAGAGACTCGGCTCCAATCTTTCCTCAATGCCATGAAATGGCTCGGAAAACGAAATCTAGAAGTTTATGAAGCCAGAAAACAGGAATTTTATCGCTATATTGATGAAAAGGGAATAAGCGATTTTTAAGCATCCATTTTCGAGCCAGCGAACAAACTTGACGGAAATGCAAGAAAGAAGATTTTTGTCGGTTATATCGAACAAAAATCTTCTTTTTTGAAAAATATATTCCACCTCAAAAAGGTAGAAAGCATATCTTATATATCATACGAGAGATGCTTAACTTTGAGTCTAAGAGTAAAAAAACCAATCTTTCTGTACCACTAGAATATATTACAAAGATTGTAAAAAGACATTGCACAGCCTTTATTTTGAGTGACTTTTATACACAAGAGTCTTTCTCTCGCCAGTTGCAAGTGGCTCGTTCAAAGCACGATTTAGTAGCACTTCAGGTATATGATCAATGTGCAAAGATGCTTCCTGATGTGGGTTTGATGAAGGTGAGAGATGCAGAAACGGGTCATGAGATGATTATTGATACCAGTTCAAAGGCTATTCAAAAAGCTCATACACAATATTGGACAGATAGACAAGATGCTCTTCAAGAGGTATTTGCCAAAAATAAGGTGGATTGGACATCAATTGCAACAAACGAAGATTATGTAAAAGCACTCTTAATCTTATTCAAGAAAAGAGGCTAAGGATATCTTAATAACTCCAAAATGAAGAAATATTTATTATCTATAATATTGATTTTTAGCGCAATAGGGGCAACTGCTC
>ERZ773197.585-NODE-585-length-28172-cov-6.407725_pt1 | contig 28172 bp, 20 predicted proteins | sample MGYA00580999_ERZ773197 | MGnify/ENA primary metagenome ERZ773197 (study PRJEB29015, sample SAMEA2738166) | human oral metagenome | biome: human oral; feature: human-associated habitat; material: saliva | place: China | collected 2185 ...
CATATTTTATGCTTTTAATAAGGGAAAAGAAGCATTGAAAAATAAGCTGAAATCTACATTATCATATGAGCTTAATTCATTAGGTCAAGATGAGTCAGGTGGTGAGAAAATAGAAAGCTTAAATAGAGAGTTAAAGTATGTTCCCACTGCGTCACTAAAGTATTTAATATTAAAATCAAATAGGCATCATAAAGTAAAAGATAATTTAATATTTGGCAGTGAAACCCCAATATGCAAGAGCCCATACATTGCACTATTGAGATTTTTTATTGATGAAGGCTATTTGTCAGAAGATTATTGGCTCTATATTAGCCCTTTTCATGAAGGAGATTTAAGTTATAACGATGTGGTTTTTATGAAAAGACTTATTGAAGGCCAAGAAAATATTGGTACAAAAATTGATAATGTAGAAGCTGTTCTAAGACACTTAGATGAAGATGATTTTATGAGAAAAGGAATATTGAATGAGAAGCTGTTAAAAGCTATTTTGAAGCAACGAGAAGAAGATTATTACTATGGGGAGGATAGGCATCGGGTACAAATAATGATGGAATCCATATGTGAGAATGGCCTGTATTCAGATGTGATTTTATTATTGGTAACCTCGAATTACGATTTAGTTTGTCGATACATTCAGTCAGCATTATATATTGGTGCTTATAGTCATATTGAGAATATTTTATATAAAACAAAAGAATTAGAAGAAGAATCGGGAGAGAGCCATGATGAAGATGATGATATACTGGATTTCATAATAGAAGATGATTGGATTAAACTTCAAAAGTGGATGGCATGTTCTATATTGACTTATGATGATATTGAAGCTGTAAAAAATTTATTTGAATCAGAGGAGCTAAAGAATTTAATACAATCTTCTCTTTCTACGGGACTTATGGTGCCAGATGATGGTGAATTGGATATTTTTTTTGAAAATTTAGACTATGCAAATATTCAGTTTACTAATCTTGCATTTTTGCAAAACAATGAGCTTATTGATGCGGATGCCATTATAAGGGATATAGCAGAACGTATACAGCGGTCTAATACTTATATGCTTAATGTGGATAATATTCAAATTTTAGTCAACATTATTCTGGGAAAAAAGGCTAACTATGGAGAACTATTGAGTGAAATATATAATAATGATGCATTAGAGTCCACTAAAGAATATATTAGAGATGATTTCAATAATTTCATAAAAGAATATATAAACTACTCCAACCATGTGAAGTTTAAAAATTCAGCAGAAATAGTTATTGAAATTATAAATTCAGATATATCTGAAGAGGATAAAATCAAATACATCGAAAATAATGAAGTGCAAATCCCAGATATCAATAAGCTTACAATTCCATTGTATGGGAACATTGCTAAAAAATTGTATTTAAAGGACACTATTTCTTGTTCCCAAGAGAACATAAGTAGATGTTATGCGACAATAGTATTATCTGATGTTCCGGAATTTGTTGAGTATTTAAATAGAAATATTAAAAGTGAAAATGAAAAGGAAATATTGGAAGATAACTCTAATCTTTGTGAGGATTTGCTTGCCAGTGCATTAACTTGTAAAGAGTTATTTGGGTTTGCTATTAAGTATGCAAAAAATCAACTAGAGGTATTTCCTTCGGGAATACTAGAGAACAAATGTCTTCTACTCATAGAGAGTAATCTTATAACAATTAGCAAATCCAATGTTCATACATTGGTTGATTCATCTTACACCAAAAGTATAGATAAATGGCTTGAATTGGCGCAGGGAGATGATCAGGATGATTTGGTTGAGTTTTTATGTATGGAAAATTTGGACAATATCAGAGATTATCTAGAGCGTTTTCTGTGGCATCTTCAAGAAAAAAATGCTATTAAGTTAATTAATAAAGTGAATGGGGAGATGAAAATATATAGAATAGACAAAAATCATACTGAAATAAAAAAATACTTATTACTTAACTTTCCTATCACTACTGAAAATATTCAGTATATATGTAAATATTTTAAGAGCTTTGAATATCAACAAGAATTTGTGGATTCACTAATAAGCCATAATCAATTTCAAGATTTGAAAGATGAAGATTTAAATAAGGATGTAATGAAGTATTTATTAACCTATACTTTAGTTAGTGTAGAAAATAAAGTAATGCTCTTGCGAACTAAAATTCAGAATAAAGTAGAAAAGAGTGAGTTAAAAGAATATATTCAGTTAATAGATGAGATTAAAGAACTTAATGAAGTGTGGAATCATAAACAGCCAAAATTAAATAGTACTTATAAACGAGACATTGGAAAAGCTTTGGCGGATTGTGGGTATGTAAAAATCAGAAATACTTCCCCTATTTCAAGGATTGTATTATTAGATAGCCAAAGACAATAAAACAATAGAAGATAATTTAGTGGGATTACATATTGGTTTAGTCTGTCACAGTAATATTTGTCGTAGCCCCATGGCATAATTTCTATTTAAAAGAATAGTGGACATGATTTTAGGTATAGGGGGAAGAGTGGGAGACCAATACTTCCTTTGTGCACTTCTCCTAAAATACAATCTTATAATTTGTAACTTTACTTATTGAGAATATGCACAAAATTAGTATAATACAAATAGTTATTTTGTTCGTATTATACAATAATAGGAGGGGCTCATTATGAAAAAGAATCGTTTGTTTTTTTCTGCAAGCTTAGCGTTATTGGCATCTTTGATGGTTGCTTGCGGTGGTGGAGGAGCAAAATCTGAGTCGAAGGTCGAGAATGGTGAACAACAGAATGCCGAGAAGACAGATTCAGAATATTCTGACATGAAGATTGTTTTAATTCTTCCCGGAAGCATAGATGATCAGAGCTGGAATGCCAGCAATAATGCCGGAGCAAAACAATGCGATAAGGAACTGGGAACCAAGATTGAGGTGGTTGAGTCTGTTCCTGTAGAGGAATTTGAGCAGACCTTCACAGAATACGGTGAAAAGGGATATGACCTGGTAATGGCTGCCGGAAGTCAGTTTGATGAAGCTTGTGCAGCAGTAGCGCCTCAATATGAAAAGACAGTTTACACCATTATCAATGGAACCAAGAGTGATTCGGATAATATGGTTCCGGTTTTCCCAAAAGAATATGAAGGTTCCTATATTGCGGGAGTCATTGCCGGATACACTACGGAGAATGGAAACTTTGCAACTATGGGAGGAGAGTCTAATCTGGCCATGGTACACCTTTTGGATACTTATGAAGGGATAGCTGTGGCAACCGCAAAAGAAAGGGGATTAGCTGATGCAAAGGCAAATCGTTCATTCTTGAATACCTGGACCGATGTATCAATCGGAAAGGCAATGGCTTCACAAATGATTGATAATGGCGCTGATACAGTGTTCTGCTACTCCAACGAGGCGACTTCCGGTGCAATTCAGGCAACAGCTGAAAAAAAGGCAAAATTCGTAGGATTTGCAGCGAACAAGAATGAGGAAAGTGATTGTGTAGTGGCATCCGTAAGCATGAATTGGGCCAATGTATATCCTTGGATTATTAAGGGCATCAAAAGTGGAGAATTAAAAGGTGCTCAAGAGGTGGGAGTAAAAGAAGGTGTGTTTGAAACTATCTTTACTGACCAGTGCTCTGAGGAATGTAAGAAGGCAGTTGAGAAAGCTACAGAAGAAATTACAAATGGAAAAATAGACTTTAAGCAGTATTTTTCTGAATAGATTTATAAAAAGGCAGTGTTAATCTAACGCTGCCTTTTTCATAAAAATCCTTAGGAGATGCATTATATGGGAAAAAACATTATTGTTGAATTAAAACATATCAACAAACGCTTTGCCAAGGTTTTGGCAAATGATGATGTATCTATGGTGATTAAAGAGGGGGAAGTAGTTGCTCTCTTAGGGGAGAATGGTGCCGGAAAAAGTACCATCATGAAAATCTTATACGGACTTTACCATGCTACAGAAGGAGAGATTTTCATTAATCAGAAAAAGGTGGAAATTCGATCTCCTAAAGAGGCGATGGCTTGTGGAATTGCTATGATTCAACAGCACTTTTCCTTGGTAGAGGCACATACGGTTACCGAGAATATCATATTGGGGCATTGCAAAGGTAGGATTGATTTCACAGAAAAAGAAAAAGAGATTCAAGCCCTTGCTGACCAATATCACTTTGACGTTTCTGCAGGGGAATTGGTAAAGAATTTGACGGTTGGTGCACAGCAAAAAGTTGAAATTTTAAAGGCACTCTACCTAAATGCAAAAATTATTATTATGGATGAACCCACAGCAGTACTTACACCCCAGGAAGCGGATGTGTTAATGGGATTTGTCCGAGACTATGTAGCGAAGGGGAATTCGATTGTATTTATTACCCATAAGATGAAAGAGGTTTTAGAAGTATCGGATCGAATCATTGTACTGCGAAATGGAAAAATAAGTGGAACGATAGAAGAAGGGGAGATTCGGACGGTTAAAGAGTCAGAGCTGGTCAATCTGATGATTGGACATGACTTGGAAATTATAAAAGCGCCATCAATGACGGGGACAGATAATCGAAAAAATAGATTAGAGGTAGAACATGTATCTTTAAGATCTAAAGATAATATTCCATTACTGGATAATGTTTCATTTTCGATTAAAGAAGGAGAAATTCTCGGTTTTGCAGGTGTTTCCGGAAATGGACAGCAGGAACTTTGCGAAGCGATTTATGGTGCAAGAAAACTTCATGCAGGAAAGGTGATTCTTGACGGAGAAGAGATTAGCCAATTAGCGGTAAGAGAAAGAATCGAAAAGGGAATAGGATACTTAGCGTCGGATCGTTACAGGTATGGAATGATTTCCGGAATGACACTCTCTGAGAATATTCTTTTAAAAGCCAGTTATCTTAAAAACTGGGTTAAAAATGGAATCATAAAATGGAAAGAATTGAACAATTATACGGAGAATATTATTCAGGAATATAAGGTTAAGGCTCCTGACCATGAAGTTGCGATTGGTAGCTTGTCTGGGGGGAATCAACAAAAAGTTGTCGTGGCCAGAGAAGTGGATAGAGGAGAAAAGTTGATTATATTTGATCAACCCACAAGAGGCTTAGACCTTGGGGCGATTAACTATGTACACAAAACCATTATGAGAGAAAAGAGTAAGGGAAAGAGCATTTTACTGGTATCTACAGAGCTATCGGAAATCTTTGCTCTTTCCGATAGGATTGCTATTTTATACAAAGGGAAAATCATGGGGATTTTTCAGAATGGAGAGCTTAGCACAGAACAGATAGGATTGTTAATGGCAGGCTATGAATTGAAGGAGGCGTAAATGAAAAAGAAAGAGATTCTTTGTGATTTTTTACTTTGGATTCTTTTCGCAATCCTTTTAGGTCTGACAATCAGCTTTAGCTTTTTACCTTTATTATCAGTGAATCCTTTTCAGGCTCTTACGGTAATGTTTTCAGAAACATTTTCCAGCACATATAATATGGGAAATATTCTGATTAAAACGGCTCCTCTTATTTTAACCGGTTTGGCTTTTACGTTCACCTATAAAGCGAATCTGTATAATATTGGAGCGCAGGGGCAGTTCTATTCCGGCTGCATTTGTGCATCGGCAGTATCTTTAGCGCTGGGAGGGAAACTTCCAGGACCAATTGTAATTCTTTTGGCAGGAATGGCTGCTATTTTGGGCGGTGCTGTTGTAGGATTTATAATTGGATTTTTAAAGGCAAAATTCAATGCTAATGAATTTTTGATTAGTATGATGTCCACCTATGTTATCCAATATGTTATGCAGTTATTGCTCAGAACCGGTTTACAGGAATCAAAACATGAGTATTTGAAAACAGACTATTTGGATAAAAGCACCTGGCTGCCAAAAATCATTCCGGGCACTTCTGTTTCCTTGGGAATTGTGATTTCTTTGCTGGTTGCGGTATTGGTTTGGTATGTACTTTATAAGACTTCTTTAGGATTTAGAATTCGGGCAACCGGTTTAAATCAGGATGCTGCCAGAATGTCCGGAATCAGTCCTCAACATCAATATATGCTTGCCTTCGCCATTAGTGGTGCTATTGCAGGACTTGCAGGACTGGTGGAAATCAATGGAATGCAGCATATGCTTCTTACCGGTTTTGATACGCAGATAGGATCTTATGGAATCGGAATCGCTATTTTAGCCAATGCTCACCCACTTGCGGTTGTACCGGCTTCTCTACTATTTGGCTTTTTGCAAGTTGGAGGAACGGCATTGGGACATTCAACGGATGCTCCTGCCAGTGTAATTGATCTGCTACAGGGTTTTGTAATGCTCTTCGTGCTTATGTCTTTCTACTTTAGAAGAAAGGCTGAATTAAATAAGCTTAAGAAAAAGAGAATCGTGACAGAGGAGGCCTAGAATGAACAATATAACAAGCCTTTTGGCAAGAGCATTTTTTATGAGTACTCCTCTTATTCTTGGTGCGCTTGGAGAGGTGATTGCAGAGAGAACAGGAATGATGGTTACTGCTGTAGAGGGAATATTTCTCATCGGGGCATGGGGAGGATTCATAGGAGCATACATTAGTGGGAATATATATCTTGGTTTTTTGCTAGCTATGGTGTGTGGTCTCATGGTTGCGCTCCTCTATGCTTTTACCACTGTATATATGAATCAGCATCAAATTGTTATGGGAACAGCCATTTCCATTTTAGTCACAGGGTTCTGTACTTTTTTCTATCGAGTTATTTTTGGTATTCAGACTACCCCTTTAAAGGTAGAGGTACTTTCCACGATACAGATCCCGGTGCTAAGTCAGATCCCTTTTATCGGTAAAATTCTATTTTCCCAAAATGTTATTACCTATCTGGCATATCTATTGATTCCAATTATTTTATTTGTGATGAATCATACAGCATTGGGACTTACACTTAGATCCTGTGGAGAGAACCCGGAAGCCGTTGATACCGCGGGAATAGATATATTAAAGATTCGTTTTACGGCAGTCGCAGTCGCCGGTTGTTTGGGAGGAATTGCAGGAGCATACTACTCTTTATGTAATGTGGGGATGTATACATCTGAAATCATCAGTGGTCGCGGTTGGATTGCTTTTGGAATTTGCTTTTTAGGAAATTGGAATCCGGTAGGGGCATTGATTTTCGGCACTGTGTTTGGCGTATCAGAGGCGATTGGAGTTTATGTAAAGGCTTTAGGTATGAGTACCATACCCAGTGAACTCTTTAGTGCATTGCCTTATGTTTTAGTGATTGTTCTAACGGTTTGCAGGAAAGATCTCAGAGCGCCAAATAAGCTGGGACAGAATTATGTGAAAGAGAATTAGTGTATAGAGTTTTGGTATCTGTATCTATACCAAAGCATTTGCTTGGTACAACAATATTTTCATAACAAAGGAGGATATGGTATGAAAAGAAAAGAACGTCTATTTCTAAGTCTTTCACTTGCGGCAGGAATGGCTTTGTCCGCATGTGGAGGAGCTGCACAAGATGCTAAGGATTCTGCTTCACAAGCCCAGATGGAGACAAAAGCGGAAGAAGCAGGGAAAACAGAAGAGACAACAAATGGAACCGGAACAGTGGATAACCCTGAAGAAGTTACTGTTCCTGCGGGTACTTTAAGCTTTTGGTCCTTATTTACCGGAGGAGATGGAGATTGGTTCAAACAAATAAAAGACCAGTATAATCAAACTAATCCTAAAAATCCGGTGGAGATTATTACGCTTGTCTGGGATGATTATTATACGAAATTACAGACTGCTGTAGCTGCGGGAAAAGGCCCGGATATTGGTATCTCTCACGTTTCTAAACTATATGAGCTTTCCCAGAGTGGTGTTGCGGAGCCATTAGATGATTATTTGAAGAAACTTAATATTGATTTATCAAAGGACTATCAGAAATCCAGTCTTGATTCTGTAAGCATTGATGGGAAAATCTATGCCATTCCCTTAGATACCCATGCTGAGGTAATGTATTACAATACCAGCCTTCTGGAAGAAGCGGGAGTTACTGAAGAGGAAGTTCTCAGTGTAAAGGATATGGAAGGATTTAAAGATATCTTAAAGCGATGCAAAGAAAAATTACCTGCGGAAATATCTCCATTGGGATTAACACAGTCCGGAGATGATCCCTTTAGAACTTGGTATGCAATTTATTTCCAAATGGGTGGAACAGATTTCATTAATACAGAAGGAAAGAATACCTTAGATGTAGAGATTGGTAAAAAAGCACTGGAGGAACTGGAAGCACTTTATAAAGAAGGCTATATTCTTCCCGGTATCGATGATAGTCAGGCTTTATTCCAATCCGGTAAAGCGGCTATACTTTTTGGTGGTACTTGGTTAACCGGAGCGTATGAGCAGACTGAAAACCTTAAGTTCAATAATACAACTTTTCCACAATTATTTGGCGATAAGCCATATTGTTGGGCTGATTCCCATACTTTGATTCTTCCCAAAAAAGAAAAAAGAACAGAAGAAGAGACCTTGTCCGCAGTTCAATTTATGGTATATGCGTCAAAAGACGGAGGTATCGTTTGGGCAGGATCTGGACAAATTCCTTCTGCTAATGAAGCTAACCAGAGTGAAGAATATAAAAAACTTAAAGGATATAATGTGATTTCCGAGTTGGAGTATGCAAAATATGCACCACAAAGTGAACATTATTATGGCGGAATAAAAAAAGATTTGATGGATGCAGTAGGAGCATATTTAACAGGAAACAGTTCTTTAGATGAAGCCGGAACTGCTCTTAAAGAGGCTGTGGACAATAATTTGGATTAAAAAAATCATCAAAGAATAGTAGGTAAACCATGAATAGATTGCTATCTGCTCCATATAACAAACATAAAATAGGGAAAAAGCAAGCTGTGGCAATATTATTTATTATGCCTTTCTTCGTGCTCTATTCTATCTTTACAATCTTCCCTGTTTTTCAAGGGATATATGTCAGTTTATGCAATTGGAATTTGATGGGAAAGGCCAGTTTTGTTGGTATAGAAAATTATAAAAAGATGATGCAGGATAAGAATTTCTACTTATCCTGCATCCACACTGTAAAATTTGTGATTTTTTCTGTACCATTCTTGGTTATTTTATCATTTATCCTTGCATTATTGGCAAACAGAGCCGTTTGCTTCCGACGCTTTTTAAGGACGGCATATTACTTACCCGGAGTGCTATCAGTTTCTGTTGCCTCTTATTTGGCCAGCTTTGTTTTTGCACCTTACCGTGGCTTACTAAATGGCCTTTTGCGGTCTTTTCATTTATTGAATAGTCAGAAGGAGATTTTATGGTTACAAGATTCCAATAAAGTATGGTTTAGTTTAGTAGCCATGACTTTATGGTGGACTATAGGATTTTCTATGTTACTTTATTTGGCTGCGTTACAAGATATACCTGAAGTTTTGTACGATGCTGCAAAAGTAGACGGTGCAGCACCGCTCCAAATATTTTGGAAGATTACTGTACCATTATTAAAACCGACAATTTTCCTTGTGATGATGCTCCAAATTATTGCCAGCTTTAAAGTTTTTGGACAAATTCATTTGATGACAGGTGGAGGTCCGGCTAATACTACACGTTCTTTAATACAATACATATATCAACAAGCATTTGAAAAGAATAAATTAGGCTATGCTTCTGCAATGTCGTATTTCTTATTTGTTGTTTTATGTCTATTGGTATTTATTCAAAGACGTTTTGGAAGACAAGAGGAAGGTTGAGTATGAGAAATAGAACGAAAACAATACAAAGCAATCTTATTTCTGCACTTTCCTTACTTATCGCTTTAATTATGCTTTCTCCGATTATTTGGGGGCTGTTTTGTTCCATTCAATACGAAGGAAAGCAATTTCATAATGTGTTTTCTTGGTTTACACCACCCTATACATTACAAAATTATCCTCAGGTTTTATTGAAAACAGGAGTGTTTCGATGGTTCTGTAATAGCCTGATTGTCGCTGTGGTGACTACTGCATTGTCTGTTCTTGTGTCTACATTAGCGGCGTATAGCATCGCTCATATTTCCTTTAAAGGAAGTGGCTTTTTCTATTTTTATTTCCTTATTGGAATTCTGGTTCCCGGTGAGGCAACGATTATTCCTTTATTTGTATTAATGAGCAAATTAAAGCTAATTGATAGCTATAGCGGTTTGATTTTGCCATCTGTGGCCAGTTCTATGAATTTTGTAATCACTTATAGCTTTTTTAGGTCACTACCAAGAGAACTTTTTGAGGCAGTACGAATTGATGGAGGTGGGGAATGGATAATTTACACTAAAGTCGTCCTTCCGCTTTCAAGACCAATCATTGCGACGATTGCTATCATGAGTTTCATCGCAAGTTGGAATAATTATATTTGGCCACTACTTTGTGTATTTAGCGAAAAATTATATACGCTACCTATCGGGATTCCGACATTGATTACGATAGAACGGCCCGATTTTGTCATTCCAATGTGTATAAACATGGTGGCCTCTTTGCCAATGATTATTTTATATCTAATATTTGAAAAGCAAATTGTTCAAGGAATTAGTACAGGTGGTATCAAAGGATAAAGGAAAAGGAGAATAGCATGAAACATATTGAAAATTATCCCAGACCACAATTAGTAAGAGACTCGTGGATAGAATTAAATGGGGAATGGGACTTTGCTTTTGACAATGAAAAAACCGGAGAGAAAAGCCATTGGGAGATAGGAATACCTTTAGCAAAAAAGAGAAAAATTTTAGTTCCTTTTAGTCCGGAAACAAAAGAAAGTGGAGTACATATTCAGAATCATTCCGGATATTTATGGTATCAGAGAATGTTGCCTGTTAATAAGAAAGAGCTGGAGGGAAAACGATTTATTCTGCATTTTGAGGGAGTAGATTATTTGAGTAAGGTTTATATTAATGGAAAGCAAGTTGGGCAGCATTGCGGTGGCTATTCTCGCTTTTCTTTTGATGTGACCGAGTACATTGAAGATAAAGAAAATGTATTGACTGTTTTGGCTATTGACTCTTCAAATATGGAGCAACCCAGGGGAAAGCAAAGATGGGAACAATATAGTTATGCTTGTTGGTATGTACAAACTTCCGGAATTTGGAAAAGTGTTTGGGGAGAAGTTGTTAATCAAAGATACATTAAAGATGTTAAAATTACCCCCCACTTATATGAACATACAGCAGAAATAGAAGGGCTTGTTGAAGATGCTTGCTTGTTTTCTGTTGGAACAAATCAATCTAAATGTCCATTGTTTGCCAATGTGAAAGTGAAGTATCAGAATATAGATGTGACAGAGGTTCAAGCGATAGTTCAAGAAGGAAGATTTAAGTTAAAAGTCTATTTGGATAATCCTGCTATAGATCCATTTTTGGTGAAGAGATGGAGTCCTCAGGAGCCTAATCTGTACGATTTGGAGATTAAAATCAAGGAAGAAGATGGAGTGTTAGACTCTGTTTTCAGCTATTTTGGGCTCCGAGAAATAAGGATAGAAGAGGGAAAGTTCCTACTAAATGGATGTCCATTATACCAAAGGTTGATATTGGATCAGGGGTATTGGAAGGATACAGGATTAACACCAAAGGACGAAGAAACTTTACTACATGACTTGCAAAAGATTAAAGAAATGGGCTTCAATGGAGTCAGAAAACATCAGAAGATAGAGGATGAGAGATTTCTTTACTTATGCGATACTATGGGCATATTGGTATGGAGCGAATTCCCATCAAATTATCGCTTCAATCAAGAAAGCATTATGGCTTTTACTAAAGAATGGATGGAGACCGTAAAACAAAATTATAATCATCCCTCTATCGTTGCTTGGACGCCTTTCAACGAATCATGGGGAGTATTTGAAATTGAAAAAGAAAAAGCGGAACAGTATTTGACAGAAGGGATATACTATTTGACAAAATCTTTGGATCCATATAGGCCTGTAATCTCTAATGATGGTTGGGAACACACCAAAACGGATTTGCTGACACTTCATGACTATACGGAAAGGGGGGAAGATTTCTTCAATCGATATAGTGCTTTTATGGAGCAAATGAAGACTACTGAAGAATATCATTGTGGATTTAAATCAGCTTTTTCCAATGGGTATCATTATGACAAGCAACCCATATTGCTCACTGAGTATGGTGGAATAGCCTTTTCCACGAAGGAAAAAGAACAATGGGGATATGGCAATACTGTAGAAACGGAAGAGGCATTTTTAGAAAGATATGAATCCATAACAAAGGCCATAATAGAACTTCCATTCTTCCAGGGTTTTTGTTATACACAGTTAACAGATGTAGAGCAGGAAGTAAATGGACTGTTGGATGAAAATCATGAATATAAAGTGTCCCCTGAGGCGATTAGAAAAATTAATCTTACTAGGCCATCTGACGGAAGGTTAATTCATTTATTTGACTAAGGTATAAAAATGTTGGATGCTTAAAAAGCACATTTACCAAGAGGTAAGTGTGCTTTTTATTACGTGACTTTATTTAGGACAAGGTCTTATAAAAATTGAATTCAAAATTTTCTACAAAACCACCAGTTTATTTTATTCTAAATCTACAAATTTGTTTATTTCTGTGTATATTTCATTGACGTTAGAATGGCATACGTTTATATTGTATCTTGAATAAACAAAATAGAACATATAATAAACGCGTATTAACAACAATTAGCACATACTAACACATGCTGACACATTAAGAACTATCAACAATCGGAGGAGAAGAATGCCAAAGTGTATTGTCATCGCAGATGATTTAACCGGGGCAAATGCCACAGGAGTTTTGCTGAAAAAGATGAATTACAGTGCCTATACGGTTTTGAATGCGGAGCGTTTAGAGCTGTCAATGCTGGAGCAGTGCGACTGCGTTTTGTATCCTACGGACAGTAGAGGGATTGATCAGGATCTGGCGTATAGAAGAGTTTCCAATGTTTGTAATTTACTGAAAAATGAAGATACCAAGGTTTACGGCAAACGGATTGACAGTACTTTGCGAGGAAACCTGGGGGCGGAAGTGGATGCCATGCTGGAATCCCTTGGAGAAGACTATGTGGCTATTGTGGTGGCATGCTTCCCCACATCCTCCCGTATTGTTCTCGGAGGCTATATGTTGGTGGAGGGACTTCCGCTTCATAAGACGGACATTGCCATTGATCCGAAAACGCCGGTAAATAATCCGGAGGTGGCAGAGCTGTTCCGAAAGCAGAGTAAATATCCCATTGCCTCCATTTTGATGAAGGATTTACTGCACGGAAAGCATTATCTGGCGAATTGCATGAAGAAGCTAGCGGATGAGGGAAATCGCATTATTGTGGTGGATTGTGTAAGCCAGGAAGACATTGATTTGATTGCGGATGCGGTGGAAACCTCCAAACTAAAGGTCTTGGCGGTGGATCCCGGTGTGTTTACTGCAAGTCTTGTGAGAAAGAGAATTCCTCCCACAGAAAAGAAGGAGAAAAACAAGGTTTTGGCTGTGGTAGGCAGTGTAAATCCTCACACACGACTTCAGCTGGAAGAGCTGTGGCTTTCCCAAAGATGCAAGAACGTTTTTGTGGAAACCAAGGCGCTTTTGGAAGGGGAAGAGCGGTGGGAGCAGGAGGTCCAAAGAGTGGTGGATGCCATTCTACAGGATGTGGATAAGGATAGAGTCTTCACGGTGACGGGAGACGGCATTTATCCGGAAAATCGTGTGGATCTTGGAAAGCTTGCGGAAAGCAGATCCTGCCAAATCGAAGAAATCAGCAATAAGATGAATCTGGCCTTTGCGGAGATTGTTCATCGAATCTGTGAGCGGGAAAAGAGCTTTAAGGGAATATACAGCAGTGGTGGAGATGTGACGGTTTCCATATGCAAACGCTTCAAAACCGCCGGTCTTAGTTTAGAGGAAGAGGTTTTACCATTGGCGGCTCACGGGGAAATGCTTCTGGGCGATTTTCCGGGCATGCACATGGTGACGAAGGGCGGCAGCCAGGGCGGAAGGGATGCCATAATCCGCTGCATTTCCTTCCTGAAGGAAAAGCTCTTTGTGTAAGGTGGCAGAAGTTAAGAGATAGCTTGAGATCCTTCAATAAGATTTTTTGGAGGATTCGATAGCATGAAATGAATGAAAATAATGAAAAAGAAGGAGGATAAAATGAAGAAAGCAGTAATTGCAGTACCTATGGGGGATCCTGCAGGAATCGGTCCTGAGATTGTGGTGAAGGCCGTATCCAAAAAGGAAATCCAGGACATTGCAAAGGTAGTGGTTATCGGAGACGGAAAGATTTTGGAAAAGGCAGTGGAAATCTGTAAGCTTCCCATTCGCCTGCAAAAGATTGAGAAGGTAGAGGAGTGCGGAGAAGAGAAGGACACCCTTTACTATATGCAGGAGGGCGAAATTTCCATGGCGGACTTTGCCTATGGAAAGGTAAGCGCAATGTGCGGTAAGGCTGCATTTTCCTATATCAAGAAATCCATAGAGCTGGCCAATGCAAAGCTGGTGGATGCGGTGGCTACTACCCCCATCAACAAGGAATCCTTAAAGGCCGCAGAGGTACCCTTTATCGGACACACGGAGATTTTTGGCTCCTTAACCAATACGGAAGATCCTTTGACCATGTTTGAGTGTAACGGCATGAGAGTATTCTTCTTAACCAGACACGTTTCCCTTCGGAAAATGCTGGATATGATTACCAAGGAGCGCATCAAGGATTATGTGAAGCGCTGTCTGGAGGCTTTGAAAAAGCTGGGAGTTACAGATGGAAAAATGGCCATTGCCGGCTTGAATCCTCACTGCGGAGAGCATGGATTGTTCGGAGATGAGGAAGTAAGAGAGATTATGCCTGCGGTGGAAGAGCTGCAGAAGGAAGGCTATCCTGTAGTTGGACCTATCGGAGCGGATTCCGTTTTCCATCAGGCGGCACAGGGAAGATACAATTCCGTACTGTCTCTCTACCATGACCAGGGGCATATCGCTACCAAGACCCTGGACTTTGACAGAACGATCGCTATTACCAACGGTATGCCGATTTTAAGGACTTCTGTGGATCATGGAACCGCATTTGACATTGCCGGAACCGGTATCGCAGACAGTATCAGCATGGAAGAAGCGATTCGTCTTGCGGCTAAGTATGCGGAGGCTTTTAAGCATTAGTTTTTTAAAGCCTTGAAGTGCTTCGTTTCAGGGGGCATTAAAGGACTAAAGTGTTAATTTAACAACGAAGGGGAAAAGCAAAGTCTTTTTCTAAAGAGGAGGAAAGTATGGTTAACGGTTTACATGGAGAGCAAATGCTCCTGGGCTTGGCAATCGGTATTGCCCTGCTGATTTTCATGGTATTAAAGACAAAGATTCAGGCCTTTTTGGCTCTGATTATCACTACCGTAGTGATTGGCGTGATTGGCGGAATGCCTTTGAACACCATCACCTTGGAAAATGGAACGAAGTTCGGTATTTTGCAGTCCATTACCAGCGGATTTGGAAACACCCTGTCCAGCATCGGTATTATCATCGGCTTCGGTGTAATGCTGGGAGCAATTTTTGAGGAAACAGGAGCAGCGAAGCGAATGGCTCTTTGCTTCTTAAAGGTATTTGGAAAGAATAAGGAAGAGGAGGCTTTGGCTTTTACCGGTTTCCTGGTTTCTATCCCTATCTTCTGTGATTCCGGCTTCATTATCCTGTCCCCTATTGCAAAGGCAATTTCCAAGGTTACCAAGAAATCCCTGATTTCCTTAGGCGTGGCTCTTGCAGCAGGTCTTGTAATTACCCATACCATGGTTCCTCCTACACCGGGACCCCTGGGCGTTTGCGGAATTTTCGGTGTGGATGTAGGACAGTTTATCTTATTGGCTTTGGTTCTTTCTATTCCCATGACCATTGTGGCGATTCTTTATGCCAGAAAGTATATCGCTAAGAAGCTAAACTGGGTTATTAATGAAAATGATGAGCTTGTGGAGGCACAGGCGGGTAGCGTAGAATCCGGAAAATCCATTGAATTGGGATCTGAGAATCTTCCTTCTACATTTTCTTCCTTCATCCCCATTGTTTTACCGGTCATCTTGATTTTAATGAATACCGTATTTACGGCAATGAAGTTAACCGATGGCTTTTTCCATATACTGATTTTCCTGGGACAGCCTATCGTTGCAGTTGGAATCGGATTATTAACGGCTATTTTCATTCTTGGTAAAAATATGAGCCGTAAGGATATTCTGGCTTCCATGGAAAAGGGAATGATGTCTGCAGGAATCATTATGCTGGTAACCGGTGGCGGTGGAGCATTGGGACAGATCATTAAGGATTCCGGTCTGGGAACCTATATGGCAGAGGGAATTACCGCGATGAATGTACCGATTATCCTGCTTCCTATCGTTATTTCCACTGTAATGCGTTTTATCCAGGGATCCGGAACCGTAGCCATGACTACTGCGGCAAGTATCTCCGCACCGATTATCCTGGCTACCGGAGCGAATCCTGTAGTTTCCGCCCTGGCTTGTTGCGTAGGCTCCTGCTTCTTCAGCTATTTCAATGACAGCTACTTCTGGGTAGTAAACAGAACTCTTGGGGTAAGTGAGGCAAAGGATCAGATTCGTGTTTGGTCTATCACCACAACCATTATCTGGGCAGTAGGATGTTTGGAAGTAATTATTCTTAGCTTTATTATGCACTAATTCAGAATGGCTTGGTTTCTTTCGGGAAGCTAAGCCATTTTTTTATAAAATATGCTAAGATGTTTTCGGAGAAAAGGACCGGAATGAGCTAGGGGAGAATCATGAAAAAAGATAAGGTGTTATCAGGAGAGCGGCAGCAAAGCATTTTATCCATTCTGGAGAAGGATGGTTCCGTTTCCGTAGATGAACTAGCTAAGCAGTTTTCTGTTAGCGGAATGACCATTCGGAGAGATTTAAAATATCTGGAGGAAAAGAACAGAATAGAGCGTTTTCATGGCGGTGCCATCCTGCGGGATGAAGTGCTGTATCAGGAAAAGGAAGTGCAGAATATTGAGGCAAAAAAGCGTATTGCCCAAAGGGCTTTAGAACTCATCAAAGATGCTACCGTGATTTTCTTGGATGCGGGAACAACCAATAGGGAGCTGGCTCTCTTATTAAAAGAGCGGGAGGGATTATCTGTGGTCACAACGGACTTGATGGTTGCCGGGGTTTTGCAAAGTGGAAAGGGGAGGATTTTTTTCTGCGGAGGAGAAATCCAGAAAAGTACCGGCTCCGCTTTGGGAAGCTATACAGTGAATCAATTGAAAGATTATTCTTTTGATATCGCCTTCTTAGGGGCATCTTCCATTAATGAAAAGCTGGAGCTGAGTACTCCCACATTGGAAAAAGTGGCTTTAAAAAAGGCTATTTTGCAGCAAGCGAAGCAGTCTGTTTTGTTGGCAGATGCCAGTAAGTTTGAGAAGCAGGCGATGATGAAGATATGCTCCATTCAGGAATTTGATATGCTGGTGACGGATAAGACATTTTCTGAGAAAGAAAAAAAGGAAGTGGAAAAGCTGGGAGTGAGAGTGGAAGGAGTCGTATAGGCGCATGAATCCAATATCAAATAAAATTTCAAAGAAATTATCCCTTGCCCGCTCTTTTGAAAAGGCATATTTTTCAGAGATCCAAAGACAGGAGCGACCGGGCTTTCATTTAAGTCCTGCAATAGGCTGGCTCAATGATCCAAATGGTTTCTCTTTTTACAAGGGGGAGTATCATCTTTTTTATCAATACAATCCCTATAGCACCAGATGGGATGCGATGCATTGGGGGCATTGGACTTCCAAGGACTTACTCCACTGGGAATATCATGAGGCAAGCTTTGCACCGGATGAAGATTATGAAACCGGGGTATTTTCTGGAACAGCCATTACGGATAAGGATGGTTCGCATCTTATCATGTATACTGCGGATTATAACAAGGCTCCGGATTATTCTGCGGATTTATCCGGAAAAAATGGCGTTCGCAGAGAAACCCAGTGCATTGCAAGAGGCGACGGAAGGCTGTATCAAAAGTTCCAGGGAAATCCGGTGATTTCAGAAAAGGAGTTGCCGGAAGAATTTACGATTGAAGATTTTCGGGATCCGAAGCTTTGGATTGGAAAAGACGGAAAATACTATGCGGTAACCGTAGCCAGAAAGAAAAGGGATCATCTTGGAGCAGCTCTGCTTTTTTCTTCGGAAAATGCTGTGGAGTGGCAGTATTTAGATACGATAAGGGAAAATGACGGAAGCTTCGGCGGGATGTGGGAGTGCCCGGATTTCTTTTTCCTGGAAGGCCGTCCGGTGCTTTCCTTGTCGGTCATGAATATGAAAAATACAAGTCCCTTGTTTAGGAATGGAAATTGTACCGTTGCTTTTGTGGGGGATACCATAAGTGAAGAAGTAGGTATTCTACCGGAGTCACAGCAGGGAAAGGAAGAGAATAGAACAGAAGAGTTTTTGGAAAATTGCTTACAGAAGGTCATGAAAAATGCAAAGCCCCAGGCTTTGGATTTAGGCTTTGATTTTTATGCGCCTCAGACCATGGAAAGGGATGGACGAACAATCATGGTAGGCTGGATGCAAGCTCCTGAAGCCGGTGGAAATGCTCCGGAGAATGCTAAGTGGTATGGGCAAATGTCATTTCCTAGAGAACTGTTTTTCCGAGGGGATAGACTGTGCCAGCGTCCTATTTTGGAAATTCAGAAGCTTTATAAAGACCCGGTAGAGTTGGAAATTTCCTGTGAAAAAGAAGAGAAAAGCGTTGCCGAATTAGAGGGTAAACTTCTGGACCTTAGTCTACAGATTTCGGCTCCCAAGGATTGCCTAAAATATCAAGAAAGTTCAGAACAGAAAGTAGTTTCTGGAGTCCCAAAAGTCTTCCAAATGAAATTTGCAAAGCAGGGAGAGAACTATGTCCTCTGCACTTATGATTTTGCTTCCGGAATTTTGACTGTGGATAGAAGTCATGCAGGAAGATCGGCCAGCATTTGTGAAGTAAGAAGAATTTACGTGGGATGTTCGGAAGAGCTTTCGCTTAGACTTTTGCTGGATCGTTTTTCCTTTGAGCTTTTTGTGAATGATGGAGAGCAGGTTCTTTCCGGCACCCTTTATGAGCTGCCGGAGGAGGCTAAGGAAATCAGCTTCCAAGGAGAAGGGATTCATTTACAGGTAGAAAAGCATAGCTTAAAAGAGATTAAGCTGGGGGCACTGTAAAGCATGCACGATAGTAGAACGGACTCTACATTAAGTTCAGTTCACGAAAGAGTTTTTTTCTGTAGCGTTTATCCTTGGAAGCTTTTTTGATATCTTCCAGTCTACCGTTTTCCGCTAAAATACCCATTAATTGTGCTAACTTCTCACTGCCTTCTTCTCTTCCTTCTTCCAGGGCAGCTTGGCGATAACGTTCTAAAAGAATATTCATATTTTTGTCTCCTTTCTGCATAAGGTCGGTAGATTTAAGTTCCGCTACTCTAGTGGATAGTATTGCTGAATGCATTTGCTTGGGATCGTTGGTATGAAAATCTTCTGCCAGCTGTCCCAAGCTATCATTTTCTGTTTTTGAGGTATTAAAGTATATAATATAAGAATCATCATCAAAGGGCTGGCCATTTTCTTTAATGATTCTCTCAATATGATATACCTGTAGCTTTTGTTTGAAAATATCTTTAGCTGTAATAAATATAACATAAGTTTTGGGTAATTGGTTGAAATTTTGTCCTTTCTTTAGAGAATAAATGTCTATTAGACTGGCGTGAAACCTGGCTCGTTTAGGGATTGCTTCTTGAGGATCATTTTGAATTTCGATGTTGTATAGATTATGTTCCTTATCCTCGCAGAAACAATCCAAAACAAGAGAATGTCCATGAACATTGGGAATGTCCTTCTGAATCCATTGTTCCTTCAGGCGTAAAGAATCATCTTCCATAATAACTTGTAAAATGTATTCAGTGCATCGTTTATCCTGCAATACGATTTTTATAAAGATATCATCCATCAGAGTTAGGGAGGATATTATGGCTTGTTTTACTTCAGGCTGAGAGCTTGATTTTTGTAATATATGTTGCTTTTTTGAATTTTCAGAATTATTTGCTTGGGATTTCGACATAAAGCACTCCTTTTAGAAATGGGAATAAGAATAGTCTTAGGAAAAAATGAGAAGAATAGACAGAATTATGTAGTGCTATTATTGTAGAGGAGTCAATGTAAATATACTAGACTCCATATTCGGATAATATCCGTTAATGGATAAGGCTTGCAATAAAAAACCTCCTCTCATCCTGGGATAATGGACGAGAGGAGATAGTGGATTGTTTCTCCGTTGCTTTTTCCAATCTTTAAGATTGTATCAGAACCGGCATGCGTTGACATTAGCCAAGATTAGCCAACATATAGCATTCCTCGAAAGAGTTCATTTTCGTCTTTGCCATTGATATTTAAAGTCCAATTCTGCGTATCTCTTTCAACTGGTACTCGGTAGCAAGTTCCATTGTATTGGAATTGACTAAAATCATTTAGGTTAAAAATGCTGAAGTCCTTATTTCCTACATTGTCTATATATTTTTCATCAATAATTCGCATATCCATGTAAGAGGCATTATCCGTATACATCAGTAGGAGATAGGAACCGGCGGGGATAGTTCCTTCTTTTAGCACGTTTCCATTTGCATCTACCTCCTGAACCGGAACATCCTGAATAGCCTGGATAACATGATTGCTGCTTATTTTGTATCGATTCCCATCCGGTTTCGGATAAGCTTCCGCATCAATCAGCCAGTCTATTTCTATAGTATTGGTGCTGAGAAAGCCGTTGTCTTCTGCTCCGCAAAAACCTTTAGCATCCGTAAAATTTTCTTTGAGAAGATGCGTGTATTCGATATTGCCTACATCCTTCCTGTAGGATTCTCTAATGGATAGGTCGACAAACCAGTTTTCCTCCGGTTTTAATTCCATAGTGGAGAGGTCAATTCTATAGAGTAAAGTTACCCCGTCTTCTTCATACTTAAAGAGGTAAATGTAGTATTTTCCGGATTTTTTGAGAAGATATGGAGTTCCGTCAATGCCTTCCACAGCTCCACTTTCTCTACTGCCGGAAACGACGGAGATATCCAAATAAAACATTCCCTCTTCTTCCTGTTTTTTCAGATAAACGGGCTCCCGTTTTCCGCTTCCGTCCACATCTACATCCAGATACATATTGTCAAAAAGCGGGATTACATAGTCCTCTTCCGTCTTTGTATATTCTTCGGCAAATATATTCTCCCCTTCATCAAAATATACGGTAAGAACCTTGGGGGACTTAAGAGATCGGCCGGTAAGATCGATATCGGAATATAGGGAAATGCCCTCCGCATTTACCGTCCAGGTAAGTTCATCTCCCTTCTCTTTTATATTCTGTAAAAGTGCAAGAGGAAATTCCACCACTGTACCCGCGGATTCTTGCGCTCTTTTTTCTGCCAAAGCAAAGAAGCTGTCCCTGTCTTTTACCACATCGGAAAAAGCCAGTCGTTTTCCGCTTTTACTATCAAAATTCACAGAATAGTACTGATACTCACTTCCGCTTCCGGTGTAATCTATGGATTTGGAATTTAAAATGCTGACGATGCTTTTGTCTGCTCGAATAACATCACTATTGGTCTTTACTTCAGGAGTATTTCCTAAGTAGTTCGCCACATTCCTTTTGGCCTCTTCTGAAGTATTAGCGATATTTACCAGTTCCGCAAAATCCTTTTGATATAGGTCTTCTACTTCTTTGTTATAGTCTTCAAAGGCATTTCTCAGGGCATTAAATTCCTCACCCTCTTCCTTCAGGTGTAACTTAGTGCTTTCTATACTATAAAGATAATGATAGTTTGCATCCGTGTGCCTTTCTCCGATTTCTTCTAAAAGGATATGGGGCATTCCTATAATCGTGCTTTCAGCTTGTGCTTCTTTTTCTTCCCCGCTGTCCTTTTGCGTCTCCTGTGAATCACCGGATTCTGCCCTTGTTTTGTCTGTTCCGCCAGCTTCTTTTTCTGCCTTTGCACAAGACAGGAAAACAAAGCTAAGGAGAAGGAATAGTACTAAAATTAGTAGCTTTTTGCTTTTCATTTCGCCCTCCTTGCCTTTCCTCTTTAAGAGATTTTAGTTATCCTCTCTGTTTTTGTTCCGCACTATTTAAACATTAATTTTTACTATTTTATCATACTTTGTTTTCGTTTCAATATGATTTGAAGAGTAGATGGAATGTAGAGCGTATAGGGACTGGAGGAAACTTAGTTGCGCCGGCAACTAAGGCAAGGAAGATGGTTTTTTATATATACTTTTTCAGTTCTCCATACCCCTCTTTTTCCATTTCCTCATAGGGAATAAAGCGGACAGAAGAGGAGTTAATGCAGTAGCGTAGACCTCCCAGTTCTCTTGGACCGTCATTAAAGACATGCCCCAGATGGTAGTCTCCACCTTGGGAACGGACTTCTATTCTACGCATTCCCAGACTGTTGTCTTCCAGGTAGCGGATTACTTCTCCGGCAATGGGCTTTGCAAAGCTGGGCCAGCCGCAGGCGGAGTGAAACTTGTCTTTGGAGGAAAATAAAGGCTCTCCGGTGGCTCTATCTACATAAAGCCCCTTAGCATTTGTATCCCAATAGACATTTTCAAAGGGGCGGTCTGTAGCACTATTCACCAGCACATTGTATTCGTCTTTTGTCAGCTTTTCCTGTAGTTCTTCTTCGGAAAGAGGCTGATATTGTTCCGAATCAATCAAAGGCTCATCCGCCAGGGCAAGGGAAATGTGACAGTAGCCTCCCGGATTTTTATTCAGATAATCCTGATGATATTCTTCCGCAGGGTCAAAGGCTTCCAAGGGAAGCACTTCCACTACCAAAGGAGAGCTGTACTGTTCTTGCTCTTTTTTTAGAGCCTGCTGAATGATTTCTTTGTCCTCTTCTTCTACATAGTAGATACCGGTGCGGTATTGGGTGCCCACATCATTTCCCTGCTTATTTAAGCTGGTAGGATCAATAATCCGAAAATAATAACGCAAAAGATTTTTTAAAGGCAGGCGCTCCGGGTCATAGTCGATTTTTACGGTTTCCGCATGGCCGGTATTGTTGTGGCAAACCTCCTTATAGCTGGGATTTCTGCTGTTTCCGTTGGTATAACCGCAACAGGTAGAAAGCACTCCCGGAATTCTTTGAAAATAGGCTTCTACCCCCCAAAAGCAACCGCCTGCAAGATATATGGTTTTCTGCATAGTAACCCCTTTCTTATCTGGTAAGTTCATCATGAAGTAATCTTGTAGCATTGAAATTAAACTTAGAATATTTAGCAGAACATTTGCTAAAGAAATCATGGTTTTGATTTTTAGTATTCCTTTTTACTTTAGCACAAATGAGCTGGCAATCTACAAAATTCCCCATGATTTCCGGCTTTTTTTAGATTTGTATTTCGAAAAGGAAAACAATGCTATAGTATAGTGAGTGGTTAGAGAATGATGCTTTAACAGATACAGAAAATAGAGAGGCGGAAGCCGGATATGTATGAACCGGAGATACAGAGGCCGGCGCTACAGAAGCAGCGATGTAGAAACCATGGATACAGAAACCATGGATACAGAAACCGGTTTTGGTGGAAGCAGAGATGGAAAAAATAGGAATGGAGAATATAGGAATGGAAAAAGAACTGAACATATCTTCCTTTTTCGTAGAAGGAAAGAAAGCGACACTGTATCAACCGCTTGAAAGTATGGTGGAGAAGAATTTATATCAGGCGAATACAAATATCGGACTGAATACAAATGGTCAGACTATGGAAGCAAAAGCTTTGGGAGAGAAATTATCCGAAGGCAAATCATCAGAAGGCAAATTATCCTCTCCGCTACTGATTCTTCATTGCTTTTCCGAAGAGGAAGAGGCGGTAGTGAAGCTTTTGAAGGGGCAGGAGTACTTTAGCTTTCCGCTTCTTTGCATCAATAACTTGGAATGGCAGAAGGATATGTGCCCCTGGGATAGTCCTGCTTTAATCAATACAGAAAAGGATTTTATCGGCGGGGCGGACGAATATTTGCCTCTCTTAGAAAAGGAAATTATTCCGAAGGCGGTAGAAATTCTTGGAGAAGAGCCGAGCTATTACGCCTTGGCAGGATATTCTTTAGCAGGGCTTTTTGCCTTATATGCAGGCTATCGAAGCGCTTTATTTTCTCGGATTGCCTCTGTCTCCGGCTCTCTTTGGTATCCGGACTTTGTTTCATTTGCCAAGGAGAAGAAAATGCTGAGTAAAGTGGAGAGGCTCTATCTTTCTTTGGGAACAGAGGAAGCGAAAACCAAGCATGCCGTACTGTCCACCATAGAAAGAAAAACCCGGGAACTGGTAGAGCACTACCAATCCTCGGGCTATTGTGTAAAGTTTGAGCAAAATCCCGGAAACCATTTTTGTGAAGTGGAGCAAAGAATTGAAAAGGCAATCCGGTGGATTATGAAAGAGTGATTATCTTTTTATCCGATAATTTCCGAAAGCTTTACCTTTCTGTCTTCCATTCTGGACTTTGTGCAAGCATCCGCTGTGGCAATAGCGGCTCTTGCAGCTTCTCCGGTGAGAAGGGGCTTGTATTCGTCACTTACTTCCTTACCGTGCATTATATCATTGAGGAAGGCCATTTCCTTCTTCATAATGCCCTGTAGCCATAGTGGTGGCTTTCTACCGGGCTTACCGTATTGAATGGCACCGTCCATTTCTGTACCGTGGTAAATGCGGGTTCTGTCCTCGTCTTCCTCTTTGCTTTCGTGAAGAAGGAAATGGCTTTCTTTTCCGTCAACCTTCAGAGTGCCGCCGGCATCAAACATATCCAGCTTGATGGCTCCCTCTGTACCCTGAATCAGCAGGTAATGCTCCGGCCAACGGAAGGCGGAACCCCATTCCATCACAGCATAACGGCCATCCTTAAATCGGGCGGTTATGAAAATCATATCATCCTCATCACCAAAGGCCTCGCCTTGGTGAGCCACATTTCCGGCTTCCATAGTAACTTCTTCCGGCATCCCTCCCATAAGAAACTGGACACAATCCAATTCGTGGATATGGTGATAAAGATGTCCTCCGGACTTTTCCCGAATTTTCTTCCAGGATACGGACTCCTGCACATCTTCCCATCCGTTTCTGGCAGAGTGGCAGTAGAGAACCTTTCCGATTTTTCCTTCGTTAATCAGTTCCTTTGCATGGTGTACTCCATTGAAGAAGTTCATGATGTGTCCTGCCATGAAAATCACGTGATTTTCTTCGCAGGCCTTTACCATTTCATCACAATCTGCGTAGGAAAGGGCGATAGGCTTTTCACAAAAAACATTCTTTCCGTGCTTTGCAGCCAAAATTACCGGCTCTTTGTGCAAATAATTCGGGGATGCCACAATCACGCAATTTACATCCGGTCTGGATACAAGGGATTCCAAGCTTGCTTCTGCGTCGCAGGATAATTCTTTCGCAATAGTCTCTCCATTTTCCGGATCATATACGGCAACAACCTGTGCATCTTCTTGTTCTTTCATGATACGAGCCAATTCTGCACCGAAATAGCCCACACCCACTACGGCATAATTAATCATATTTTATTCCTCGCTTTTTTATCATTTACAAGAACTTACTTTACAGCTCCTTCGGACAGTCCTCCTGCAATCTTATTCTGAATCAGGCAGAAGAAGAGGATGGAAGGAACTACTACCAATGTGGAGGCTGCCATCATATCGCCCCAGTCCAATATTTCTGAACCGTTTAGAGAGCGAAGGGCAACAGCCACAGTCATCTTGGAAGTATCATTGATTAGGATTAAAGAGTACAAAAACTCATTCCAAACATTGATAAAGGTATAAATAGCGGTGGCTACGATACCCGGTGCCACCAGAGGAATCACTACCTGCATAAACACCTGAATTTTATTGGCGCCATCTATCTTTGCGGCTTCTTCTATTCCGATGGGTACAGTTTTAAAAAATCCGACCAAAAGCCAAACCGCATAGGGAATACTAAAGGAAAGATAGACCAGTACCAATCCGATTCTGGTATTGGTCAGTCCCAGCTTTGCCATTACGATGGAATAAGGAATGGCTAAAAGGATGGGAGGGAAAATGTAGGTGGTCACCAAAACCTTCGACAGTACCGTTCCGATTTTAGGGAAGAAACGCACAATGCCATAGGCAGCCAAAGAGGAAATTGTGATGGCAATTCCGGTTGTGGCTAAGGAAATAATGACACTGTTTCGGATATTCACAATGAATCCCAAATCAAAAATCACATGGCGATAATATTCCAAAGTTACTACCTTCGGAAGAAAGGCTGTGGGATTTCCGGTTAATTCGCCCTTTCCTTTAATGGAGGAAATAATAATCCATAGCAAGGGGAAAACGGCGAAGAAACAGAGGAGCAAGAGGTAGATGTGGCTGATTAAGCTCGCAAAATATTTCTTTCTCATTTATTTTCCTCCCTTTCCCAGCAATTCATAATGGTGAAGTAGATAATGCAAACACTCATTAGGAAAATAAACAGTAGCACTGTTACAGCAGAGGATTTTCCCAGCAGCTTGGTTCCCCAACCCATTTCATAGGCATAAAGGGGGACGGTTTGCGTGCTACCGGCAGGTCCTCCACCGGTAATCAGATAGATTAAGTCGAAGTTATTGAAAATCCAAACCGTTCTTAGAACCACCAAAAGTCCCATAACCAGCTTGATGTGGGGAATAGTGATGTGTTGAAAAGACTGCAAGGCACTGGCACCATCAATTTTTGCGGCTTCATACTGGTCCTGTGGTACAGTTTGTAAAGCAGATAAGACATTGACCATAATCATCGGTGCTCCGAACCAAATGTTGATGAGTACCAGTACGATAAAAGCCAGATTCTTTTCTGTGAGAAACTGTGGAGCGGTTTCGCAAATTTTCCATTTCACCAAAAGATTCGGTAAAATGCCGTAGACTCCGTTTAATATCCAAGTCCAAGAGAAGGCGATAACGATGGAAGGGAAGGCCCAGGGGATAATCAGTAGAGTTTTATACATCCCTTTAAAGAGCTTTACCCGATTTAAGGCCAGAGCAGCAGTGAAGCCCACCAATATCTGTCCCAACAAGGAAAATACAGTCCATTTTAAAGAGTTCAAAAAGGCTGCCCAAAATTTGGGATCACTTAGAATATCTTTATAGTTTTTCAGTCCCAGAAAACTGTATCTTGGTCGAATCAGATTCTTACTGGTCATGCTGAAAAAGAGACTGGAAAAAATGGGATAGATAAAAAGGGCGGCTACAACAATGACGGCAGGAAGTACAAACAACCATTTCGTATAAGATCTTGTCTTCATTTTCTGACCTACCTTTCTAGTTTGGAGAGGCTGCAAGAAGAAATCTTCTTGCAGCCTTTTCCGAGAAGAAAAAGATTATTGCGTAGCAGCTTCCATTAAGCTGTTTAACTTATCTTCAGCTGCTTTAGCGGCTGTCTTTACATCTGTTCCGTTGGTAATAATATCTTGGAACATTTCTTCAATTACGTGCTGGTTGGTAAGGATACCTGCCTGTACGCTTGGACCATGCTCAAATCCGATAGCAGTTCCGCCGGGAATCTGAGAAGAAATCACTTCTTCCGCATGAGCAAATTTCTGAATAGTGGGGTCATCTTTATACGCTTCGGAATCCTCGATTCCCTTGATTGCCGGAAGCATTCCGACAGGAACGGAATGGAGGAATTTTACATAGGTGTCTTCGTCATATAAGGTCTTGATAAAGGCTTCACAAATTTCAGGATGCTTGGAATTCTTCCAAATGACCAAAGGCTGGTTAGAAGTGGTAATTCCCTTCTGCTCTGTGCCTTTAATGGTTGGAATAGGATAGCAGTCTACGTAATCCAGTAAATCGGGGGAGTTTGCCGCTACACCGGAGATTTGGAATCCGGAGTTAAAGTCAAAGGCGGTTTTTCCCTGATAGTAGAGGGTAGCCTGATCCAGTACATTGTAGTTGATGGAATCTTTTGGAGAGCAATCCTTATAGACTTTAAGCCAATAGTTGATTCCTTCTATAGCCAGATCACTGGTAAGGTTAGCCTTTAAATCGTCAGTCAGTAAGCTTCCTCCGGCTCCCTTAACATAAAAGTTCAGGAAATTGGTAGCTTGGAAGTCTGTGGAACCGCAGGGGAAGGACAGACCGTAAACGCCGTCTTTTGTCAAAGCCTTGGCTTCTTCATAAAGCTCATCCCATGTCTTTGGCACCTCTAAGTTATTTTTTTCCAGTAAATCCTTGCGAACCCACATCACCATGGCGTGAGAATAGAGAG
>ERZ773197.586-NODE-586-length-28116-cov-7.942411_pt1 | contig 28116 bp, 17 predicted proteins | sample MGYA00580999_ERZ773197 | MGnify/ENA primary metagenome ERZ773197 (study PRJEB29015, sample SAMEA2738166) | human oral metagenome | biome: human oral; feature: human-associated habitat; material: saliva | place: China | collected 2185 ...
AACCCGTATTTGTAGAATAAGGGAGAAAGAAAAACAGGGCCTCTCATTGAGAGAGACCCTGTTTTTGTGCGGGTAAGATATTAAGGCTGTTTAATATCTTCAGATCCGAGACCCAATAATATATAATAAAACCATTAGTATTTCTATTGTTCCGAAATAGGAATATATTATTTACAATGTAGTAAGGTAGGAGTAAGTCATGGAATATATTTCGGTCAAAGAAGCGGCTCAAAAGTGGGGTGTTTCTTCGCGGCGAGTAGCCTCGCTTTGTACACAAGAACGTATTGAAGGAGCGATGCGAGTCGGCAATATGTGGATTATTCCGGCAACAGTAGGTAAGCCGGAAGATGCACGGCACACCCGCTATGATGAACGAACAAAAGATGCTACGAAACCCTTTTTGAAATGGGCCGGAGGGAAGAGTCAATTATTAGGTGAAATTCGCTCTCGCTATCCCTTCGATGGAAAGATTACCAAGTATGCCGAGCCCTTCGTAGGCGGAGGTGCTGTTTTATTCGACGTATTGGCACAGCATGATTTGGCGGAAATTTATATTAGCGACAGAAACAGAGCCCTGATTAACGCTTATAAGGCTGTAAGGGATGATAATGAACAGCTGATTTCCTTGTTGGGCGAATATCAGCGGCAGTACGTGCCGTTGGATACGGAAAAACGAAAAAAGTATTACCTGAAAAAAAGGGAAGCCTTTAATGAACGGATCTTGTTGCTGAATAATGAGGTCGATATACAGGCGGCGGCCTTATTGATATTTTTAAATAAGACCTGTTTCAACGGTCTATATCGTGTAAACAGGAAGGGACTCTTCAACGTTCCCATGGGTTCATATAAGAACCCTCTCATTTGCGATATAGACAAGCTGACGTTTCTGTCACAGCAACTGGCCGATGTTGAGATTGTGTGCGGTGACTATAAAGAGGCGACTACTTTTATTGATAAAAATACCTTTGTATATTTCGACCCGCCGTATCGCCCTTTGACGGAGACGGCTGCGTTTACAGCCTATACGACAGGTGCCTTTGATGATGAAGAACAACGACGATTGGCTACATTTTGTAAAGAATGCCATGAAAAGGGTGCTAAGTTTCTCTTAAGCAATGCGGATCCGAAGAATGTCGACGTAAACGATAATTTCTTTGACGCTCTTTATAAAGGTTTTCATATTGAACGGGTCGAAGCAGCTCGGATGATTAACAGCAAGGGAAGCGGTAGAGGTAAGATTACAGAATTATTAATAAGCAATTATTAAACGGGGAGGTTCATGAGGTGCGAGATTTTAAGCGATGGTTGGATGAGTTTCGGCCCAGCATAGCTACCTACGAATATTATGTAGATTTTGATAAGGTTCATGCCAATGTGCAGGCTATAAAAGTGCCGTTACATATTTTGAACTCCTTAGTAGGGGCTCAGAATATAAGAGGTGAATTTATGAGTCTTGTACAGCAATATCCGGAAACCTTGGAATGTATTCCTATTTTGTTGGCTAAGCGGGAGAAGGAAATTTACTGTGCTGATGAAAAAGGCGGACTTCTTTATAACTTTACGAAAGCCAAGAAGGATATGACAGCTCAAAAACCGGGACAGTATGCTTATTTTATGGAAAAAACGGGACTATTTGACTTGTTGCAAAATCGCATAGTCAGTAACTTATTCGACTATGTGACCGGTATAGAAACGGGACTGGATTCTAACGGCAGAAAAAACAGAGGCGGCCACTTAATGGAAGACCTGGTCGAGTCTTTTATTGTACACGGCGGGTTCGTTAAAGGTGAAACGTATTTCAAAGAAATGTATCTTCATGAAATTACGGATAAATGGGGCCTCGATATGGGTAAAATCTCCAATGAAGGTCGTTCGGAAAAGCGTTTTGATTTTGTCATTAAGACGGATACCATGGTTTACGGTATTGAAACTAATTTTTATGCCGGTGGCGGTAGCAAGCTGAACGAGACGGCACGTAGCTATAAGCAGTTGTCGTATGAAGCGGACATGATTGACGGTTTTACCTTCGTCTGGTTTACAGACGGCAAGGGATGGAAAAGTGCACGACATAATTTGGAAGAAACATTCGGTGTTATGCCCCATATTTACAATATTCATGATTTGGAAAACAATATTGTCGAGAAGGTGTTTGTATAATGGCAAAGAAACTCTGGGAACCGGAAGATTTTGAACTGGAAATGACGACTCACTGGTCTTTTCCGAAAAGAGGGAACTGGGCGACGCATGATGCCAAGTGGAGAGGCAACTGGTCGCCGTATATACCGCGTAATATCCTTCTTCGCTATTCTCAAGAAGGAGACCTCGTACTGGACCAATTTGCAGGCGGCGGCACTACTTTAGTAGAAGCGAAGCTCCTCAATCGTGATTGCATAGGCGTAGACGTAAACGACACGGCTTTAGAACGTTGCCGGGAAAAGACGGACTTTGAATACGAAGGAGCGGACGGAAAGATAACTATTCACAAAGGTGACGCCAGAAATCTGGACTTTTTGGATGATGAAAGCATTGACCTCATTTGCACCCACCCTCCCTATGCAGACATTATCCATTACAGTGAGGACTTGGAAAACGATTTGTCACTCCTAAAAGAAAAAGAATTTATGATAGAAATGAAGAAAGTCGCGGCAGAAAGCTATCGTGTACTAAAGAAAGATAAATTCTGTACTGTCCTAATGGGAGATACCCGTAAAAAAGGTCATATGGTCCCCCTGTCCTTTGAAGTCATGCAAATATTCCAAGAAGCAGGGTTTAAACTGAAAGAACTGATTATTAAAGAACAGCATAACTGCCGGGCCACGGGCTATTGGAAGACGAACAGCGTAAAGTATAATTTTTTGCTCATTGCTCATGAGTATTTGTTTGTGTTTAGGAAAGGGTAAGCAGTTTGTAGAAAGGTTTGTTCTTGCTTACCTTTAAAAAAGTAAGTTATAATAAAAATGGAATTATTTCCTGTCTTTTGAAGGTATTTATCCCCGCTGTGATAATAAAGGCGTTTTAGACTGATTTTGGAGGTGCAATTGAATGAGAAGGTGCCTTATAACCTTTTGCCCCGCAAATCATAAAATGAACCGCATGGTTATGGTTATCACAGAAGACAGCGATTTAATTACCGTTACCCCGTAAGGGGACGGAAACCTACAATACCATCCAGCATTTTTCCATTTTCTAACAAGATTTAATTACCGTTACCCCGTAAGGGGACGGAAACTCAAAATCTCCATTGTTATTGATTATTTCCATACACTTGATTTAATTACCGTTACCCCGTAAGGGGACGGAAACACATCATTTATATCTATGATGTCATATAGATACCTTCCGATTTAATTACCGTTACCCCGTAAGGGGACGGAAACGTACCCCAGTCTTGATTATACACAAAATGAACCGTATAAGATTTAATTACCGTTACCCCGTAAGGGGACGGAAACTTAACGATGTTGTTAATAAGTACATTAAAGAATCGGAGGGATTTAATTACCGTTACCCCGTAAGGGGACGGAAACGCAGGTACAAAACATGTTATCACGCAAGGGAAACAAGATTTAATTACCGTTACCCCGTAAGGGGACGGAAACAAGCGTATTATAGCCGCACAACATCGAAATATTTGAAGATTTAATTACCGTTACCCCGTAAGGGGACGGAAACGATAAACGACGGTGCATAGTGTCCCCTTTCGGATGATTTAATTACCGTTACCCCGTAAGGGGACGGAAACCGAGTCTTTGGCATAGTTTAAATAGTTCATCGAACGTAAGATTTAATTACCGTTACCCCGTAAGGGGACGGAAACTAGTATTTCCATTTCATTCACCTTTCTTTTATAAAGATTTAATTACCGTTACCCCGTAAGGGGACGGAAACTGAGGGTCAAAAAAAGTGCTTGACAAAGTGAAAAAAGATTTAATTACCGTTACCCCGTAAGGGGACGGAAACGCAATTACCGTACTGTATGACTGAAATACAGTGATTTAATTACCGTTACCCCGTAAGGGGACGGAAACAAGTATTTTATGATGTAGTATTTGAATTTACTTCAAGATTTAATTACCGTTACCCCGTAAGGGGACGGAAACAGTAGAAGCTGGCGTAATGGGTCGTCGTTCTTTGGTTAGATTTAATTACCGTTACCCCGTAAGGGGACGGAAACGCTGAGTTAATTAAATCTAATATATCCGAACGGACTAAGATTTAATTACCGTTACCCCGTAAGGGGACGGAAACATGCCCATTGTAGCAATTGCTACAATATTATTCTTTCCAGATTTAATTACCGTTACCCCGTAAGGGGACGGAAACGCTTTCGCCTTCTTTATTCATCCCCAACACTCATCAGATTTAATTACCGTTACCCCGTAAGGGGACGGAAACGCCCTATTTTTAATTCTAACGGCTTTTTGCCTTCTTGATTTAATTACCGTTACCCCGTAAGGGGACGGAAACGTGGTTTAATAATTATAATGGTATCATGAATGGTAGATTTAATTACCGTTACCCCGTAAGGGGACGGAAACGTAACTTTGGAACACGATATACCCTTTTCCGAATATTTCGATTTAATTACCGTTACCCCGTAAGGGGACGGAAACTCAATGATTTTGACCTCTGTATTGTTAAAGCCATTATATGTGATTTAATTACCGTTACCCCGTAAGGGGACGGAAACTTGCCAATTAAAATCTCTTTCGCCTGTTCTAATGTCAGATTTAATTACCGTTACCCCGTAAGGGGACGGAAACAAATAAATCTGGTTCGTATCGTCTACAATATTATTAGATTTAATTACCGTTACCCCGTAAGGGGACGGAAACACGCCAGTTCATCATCGGTAACACACCAGTATTCAAGATTTAATTACCGTTACCCCGTAAGGGGACGGAAACGAAGAGAACAATCAGTTGTAAATATTTTACAAGTATTAGATTTAATTACCGTTACCCCGTAAGGGGACGGAAACTTAATAATTTAGCTACTTTATAATTCCCATGTTTGATAGCGATTTAATTACCGTTACCCCGTAAGGGGACGGAAACTCCGTATTCATCATTGATGTCTGTTAGATATATGCGCGATTTAATTACCGTTACCCCGTAAGGGGACGGAAACTCAATATTAAAATTATGTTTCCGTTCCATATTATTCACGATTTAATTACCGTTACCCCGTAAGGGGACGGAAACCCGTTTACTGTTATGTAATCGGCACATTTGTGGTGAGATTTAATTACCGTTACCCCGTAAGGGGACGGAAACCTGAAAGTTGAAAAGCCCATGAAATATCAAGGCCGCCGGATTTAATTACCGTTACCCCGTAAGGGGACGGAAACTGTTAGTCGACTAGTGATATAATCGACAACCTCAGAAAGATTTAATTACCGTTACCCCGTAAGGGGACGGAAACGCACCGGCAATACGTTCAATATAATTATTATCTTTGTCAAGATTTAATTACCGTTACCCCGTAAGGGGACGGAAACAAGAAAGCCGTAAGTGTAACAAACAGTAATCCCATAAGATTTAATTACCGTTACCCCGTAAGGGGACGGAAACTCGTTAATCGACGAGTGATGACGTATAAAATGTTATACGATTTAATTACCGTTACCCCGTAAGGGGACGGAAACGGGAGAAAAACTAGTTGTAAAACTTTCAATCATATAAGATTTAATTACCGTTACCCCGTAAGGGGACGGAAACTTAACGGATTTTACCATACCGCACGATATAAAAGATTTAATTACCGTTACCCCGTAAGGGGACGGAAACCCCGAACCACTTCAAATAATCCGCAACTTGTTCTTTTGATTTAATTACCGTTACCCCGTAAGGGGACGGAAACTCACCACGGTTGTTTTGGTATCTGTAGTCAAATTTTGTGATTTAATTACCGTTACCCCGTAAGGGGACGGAAACTCCTTTCTATACTTCATGATAATAAGGTGCGTTTTTAGATTTAATTACCGTTACCCCGTAAGGGGACGGAAACGTTCATAAATAGTTCTTGTAAAGAAGGAGCTATTTCATCCGATTTAATTACCGTTACCCCGTAAGGGGACGGAAACTTTCTCTATCATCAAAAGGACCATATTTCATTTCTATACGATTTAATTACCGTTACCCCGTAAGGGGACGGAAACACTTAATTTAACGGACGTTCCGAAAGCACTGTCATATAGATTTAATTACCGTTACCCCGTAAGGGGACGGAAACTTGACTCTAATTCTCTAGATACTTTGAATTTATCTTGATTTAATTACCGTTACCCCGTAAGGGGACGGAAACGTATAAGTACCTTCCGCTACAATCACCATTATTTTTGATTTAATTACCGTTACCCCGTAAGGGGACGGAAACGTCATGATGTCTGTGTGGGACGAATAAAAAAAAAAGGCGATTTAATTACCGTTACCCCGTAAGGGGACGGAAACCTTGCTCCGTTCATTTTGATAGATAAACTATCCATTCCCGATTTAATTACCGTTACCCCGTAAGGGGACGGAAACACGGGTTAAATTGCCCATATACTACCTTGCTAGACAATGATTTAATTACCGTTACCCCGTAAGGGGACGGAAACCGGAGAAGAGTATCGTATCTCTTGCGACGGAGACGGATTTAATTACCGTTACCCCGTAAGGGGACGGAAACAAACTCATCTGTTTCGTTCATATAGGTTACGGTGTCCGATTTAATTACCGTTACCCCGTAAGGGGACGGAAACTTCTGCAATCAATTCATCATCTGTCATGCAGTCAGATTTAATTACCGTTACCCCGTAAGGGGACGGAAACATGCCCCCTATATATTGTATATGTCGTACTCGGCGGGATTTAATTACCGTTACCCCGTAAGGGGACGGAAACTTTACTACCTTATTCCCCTTGCTTGAAATCATGTTTTGATTTAATTACCGTTACCCCGTAAGGGGACGGAAACTATGACAAGAAACGAACGTACATTACAGAATTTAAAGATTTAATTACCGTTACCCCGTAAGGGGACGGAAACTAGCGTCTAAAGGCTTCTGCCACGCCTGTATGTTTGTAGGATTTAATTACCGTTACCCCGTAAGGGGACGGAAACTCAACTACGTACTTCATACCAATTTCCTCCTTCTGCGATTTAATTACCGTTACCCCGTAAGGGGACGGAAACTATAGAGTTCTGTCCTTGATGACGGCTACAATTGTACGATTTAATTACCGTTACCCCGTAAGGGGACGGAAACATTCAGGATACCTTTCGTAAAACTCTTGATTTGTCATGATTTAATTACCGTTACCCCGTAAGGGGACGGAAACGCTTGCACCGCTCATTTTAATAGACATTTGAGTCACAGATTTAATTACCGTTACCCCGTAAGGGGACGGAAACGACGGCTGATGACTATTATAAATTATTCTCTATGCCGATTTAATTACCGTTACCCCGTAAGGGGACGGAAACGCAATGTATCTGGTATGTTTGATGGTTGGGAAGGAGTAGTGATTTAATTACCGTTACCCCGTAAGGGGACGGAAACCGTCCGTTGACGGAATACATATATTCGGCTGTTTGCCGGATTTAATTACCGTTACCCCGTAAGGGGACGGAAACTGACGCAATAAAATTTGCATCATCATTGGTCTAGTGGTAGGATTTAATTACCGTTACCCCGTAAGGGGACGGAAACTATCGAAGGAAGCTATGATATCGACAATTACTTCTTTCGATTTAATTACCGTTACCCCGTAAGGGGACGGAAACCAATACCAGGAGTTCCAACATTAGATGTTTCTATTTTAGATTTAATTACCGTTACCCCGTAAGGGGACGGAAACTAAATATACTGAATATGAAGATGAATCTGATTTACAGATTTAATTACCGTTACCCCGTAAGGGGACGGAAACATGAAAGGCATTCCAGTATTAAATCCATCTTCTACAGAGATTTAATTACCGTTACCCCGTAAGGGGACGGAAACTCTCTAAGTTTTTTCATTTTTTATTCTCCTTTTCTGGATGATTTAATTACCGTTACCCCGTAAGGGGACGGAAACGCACGACCACACGAATACGGCCGTAAACTTTATGATTTAATTACCGTTACCCCGTAAGGGGACGGAAACTTATATACATAACGTTATATTTATCTAAACTTATTGCACGATTTAATTACCGTTACCCCGTAAGGGGACGGAAACTTATAATTATTGAACGCAAATATAAGTTGTTTTGTTCCGATTTAATTACCGTTACCCCGTAAGGGGACGGAAACGTTTTGAGCTTTTGAGTTATGTTCCCGAGAATAATCAAGATTTAATTACCGTTACCCCGTAAGGGGACGGAAACAGAATATCCTTGCCAGAACAAATCATGGCTAGTTAGATTTAATTACCGTTACCCCGTAAGGGGACGGAAACCGGTCAAACTCGACTTCATAACCTACAATGTAGGTGATTTAATTACCGTTACCCCGTAAGGGGACGGAAACGTTATATTCACAATATTCATTATACTCAGCGACCAAGATTTAATTACCGTTACCCCGTAAGGGGACGGAAACAAGCCGCGAACCTCACCCGATAAAGGCAAGTTATAACGCGATTTAATTACCGTTACCCCGTAAGGGGACGGAAACGACCACATCAGAAACATGAACGCTTTCAATGTTTCCGTGATTTAATTACCGTTACCCCGTAAGGGGACGGAAACTGATTATTCTTCCAGGTCTTTCATATTCATAATTATGGATTTAATTACCGTTACCCCGTAAGGGGACGGAAACTAGCCGTTGTCGATTCCGTTGTTGTAGCCGCATTTCTGATTTAATTACCGTTACCCCGTAAGGGGACGGAAACCTTTTTGACTGATAGCGGTAATCAAATTTTTTCATGGGATTTAATTACCGTTACCCCGTAAGGGGACGGAAACAGAATATCCTTGCCAGAACAAATCATGGCTAGTTAGATTTAATTACCGTTACCCCGTAAGGGGACGGAAACGTTGCAAAAGCATATTCAGATTTGTTTTCATTATCTTTGATTTAATTACCGTTACCCCGTAAGGGGACGGAAACTATTAAATTGTCTATTGCCATACGGCTTACTTCGTCAGATTTAATTACCGTTACCCCGTAAGGGGACGGAAACGTAGTATTTAGTACACTTGGCGTTTTCTTTACTCGCGATTTAATTACCGTTACCCCGCAAGGGGACGAAGAACGACTGTAATGGAGTGGCGGAATTAACTTATCGATTGTATGGTTAGGTTGTTTTTAGTATGAAAAAAGGAGCAATGCTGTAATTCATAATTCGAGATTGGGAGTAGAGTACTAACCAAAATTTCCATGCGTGGAAAAAGCTTTATTTTGTTGTGCATATGAAGGGCAGACATACTAATGAATTTTTGATTGACGAGTGTAATTATTTCGACAAAAATGCCGCAACGATATTTTCGTTACGGCATTTTTTTATTTCATATTAAAAAATGAGACATATAGATAATGAGGAAGCAGCGGTTTTGTTAAAAAGTACTTTTTTAGGCTAGAAAAAAGTACGTTATATTAAAAAAACATTACAATTTAAAGTAATAATTTGATATATTAGTAAATAGAAAAGAGACATAGTGTTTTATTGAAAGCCATATTAAAAGATATGTTATTTATTAAATTAGTAATTATATTTCGAAGCATAAGTTAATTATGTAACACCTTAATAATAGGCTTAATAAAATGTATTTTGTATTAAGGGGGAAATAATATGATCGACCGTAATATTTATAACGAGATGATTAATATCATGTCAGACATTGCCTCTCATTACTCAGAAGAGGATTTTGAAAAGGATATAAAACAGATTGTGGAGATTCGAGACCAATTTGATGTTAAGTTAATCGTTGGCGGACATTTCAGTGCAGGAAAAAGTTCTTTGTTAAATGCTTTGATAAAGAGACCGGGCTTTCTTAAAGAAGCTCAAGAGCCGAAAACAGCTATAGCAGCAGAAATAAATTATAGCGAAAATGAGTCTGCAGTTGCATATAGGAATGATGGGGAACAAGAAACTCTTTGTCAGGATAAAGACTACCTTTCCAGTCAATACCATCATTTAGAGTATCGGCTTTTTTCACCGGAACTGAAAGAAATATCAGACTATACTATTGTTGATACACCTGGGTTTGATGTAGGGCTTGAGGCTCATGCAAAAGCATTAGCGAACTATATAGGTAGAGGCTCTGCATATATTGTAGTTGTAGACCAAGAAAAAGGCGGCATAGATCAGGCTACTTTGGAATTTGTTCGCGAAATATCTAACTACAGTGACCAGATAGTAGTACTGATCAATAAATGCGATAAGATTATTGATGAGGATGTAAAAAAAGTAGTGGGTGCAGCAGAGTCAACCTTGAGGGCTAATGGATTTAACTATAAAGTTTATTCTGTTTCGAAGCAGGATGAGGATATATCTGACAGATGTATTTCAATTATTTCAGGGCTTAATGCTCAATCTACGTTCAATAAAGTGCTTTTAAAGCAAATTAAACTAGAGTTAGATTGTATGGAGAACGTATTGTCTTCTCTTGAGAAGCGAATTTATTTAGATACATTTGACTTGGATAAAGAAATTACCATGTATGGTTTAATGGAAAAAAGGGTATTGCAGGCTTTTGAAGTCAAAAAGAGAGATGCATACAATGAATTGGATAATACTGTGCAGGGGGTATGTGGAGAAATTAGGCGGGCTCTGATTGCCCGTGCCGATGATGTTGTAGGGGCACTATTGAATAATAACCAAAGTGCAGTTGATGCCATTATTATTGAGACAATTCGTCCTATATTGGTATCCTCTATGAGAGATATTAGTCACAATCAAGTAGAAGAATTTGTAAACAGTCTTGATTTTACGGGAGTTGTTAGTGATATAGAAGATATAGATTTAACTGCTATTACAGTCAATCTTGCGGATAAAATAAAGACCCTTATTGAACAGCATTCAGGACGATTTAAACGGGTTGCTGATAATAAAAGCCTACTCCAAAGTGGAACCGTGTATAGAGCTGTTGCTGGGATAGGAGCGATGGCTACCAATATAATTCATCCGTGGCTGGAGATTGTCGTTATACTATTGCCGGATATTTCAGACTTACTGCGGGGGCTGTTTGGCGAGAGTCGGGAGGAAAAGGCTAAGGATGAATATATAAGTAAAGTTATTCCGCAGCTTATGAATAAACTTTATCCTAAGGTGAAGGGAAGCATAGAAGTAACGATAAACTTAGTATTGGAAGAATATAAAAAAATGCTACAAGCAAAGTTAGAATCAATAAGGAATAATCTGGGTGCAGCACAGACAAAAAAGAGACAGAAAACGGAAGACTTTGAAACATATAAAAAGACTATAGTTGATGATTTAACTGACATTAGAAAGATTATTTGTGAGTTGAGGTGAGATTATGGCAATTAATTTGAAACGCTTAAAAGAGTATATAAGAGAAACTGAAATAGTGATTAATATTTTAAAAGAAAACCAGGATTTGTTTGCTCAAGATAAGCTTATTGAGTTCAAGCAGAACACGACAGATTTAATGAATAAGACTGAAGTGCTCATGAAAGATTCGCGAAAACTGAGTATAGGGGTTATCGGATCTGTCAAGGCCGGTAAATCATCATTTTTAAATTCGTGTATTTTTGAAGGAGCAGCCTACTTACCGAAAGCGGCAACGCCGATGACTGCCGTGTTGACAAAAATTACCTACTCTAACAAACCGAAGGGGATTATTCATTTTTATACGGAAGAAGACTGGGAAACTATTAAGGACCTTTCTGTACGATACGATGAAGGTTTGGAAAAAGAATATAGTCAATATAAAGAACGGAATAAAAAAAAGCGTCGCCAAGAGATGGGGTACATGACTGATGGAACAATCAGTGACGGCGGTATGAGCAAAGAGGATTTTGAAAAAACCTATAAATGTAAGAGTGAAAATCAGCGCGGAGCTAAAGAGTTAATACGAATGGCGAAAGATCCCATGTTAATGAAGCAGTTAGGAAAGACCCAAGAGATTGAAGGAGATATTATTCTCCAAATGGAAGATTATGTTGGAGCAAAGGGGCGCTATACGCCAATTGTCAGTTATGTGGAACTTCAAGTTGATGATAAGTGTATGGAAAATATTGAAATAGTAGACACACCGGGATTAAATGATCCTGTCGTTTCACGAGGTATTCGCACAAAACGATTCTTAACAGATTGTGACGTAGTTCTATTGCTTTCTCCTTGCAGTCAATTTATGAATGCAGGGACTATTAACTTAATGGTAAATACGTTACCCAACGCTGGCATTAAAGAAGTTTTAGTTGTTGGCAGTAAACTCGATTCAGGCATATTGAATGAAAGTGGAAACAGCTTTAAGGCAGCGTATTTGAAATCGTTAGCCAGCTATAGAAAACAGTTTAGTAACAGCTTAAGAGACGTACAACGGTTAGGCCGGCATATGGATAGATTAAATAAAATTCGAGATGGAAAACTTTTGTTTACCTCTTCCATGTGTGATGTTATTAACCGTAAGTTAAAAAAAGGACAAAAATTAGCGGATAATGAAGAATTTACCTATAAAAATTTATGTAAATACGAAGATTTTGAAGATCGATATCTAGTAAGTCTAGGTGGCATGCAGAACGTTAAAAAAGCTTTAAATGAAGTGTTGGAAAGAAAAAGAGAAATTGTTGAAGCTCGAGACAAAGAATTGCTGGAACGCACAAGCATCGGTCATCTTCAAGTATTGGAAAAAATACTTCAGGAAGTGTATTCGAGTAAGACGCTGCTCAGAACTGCGTCATCTGAAGAGTTAAAACAAAGGGTTGATATCATAAAAAGCTGTATAGCCCAATCTAGAAGTAAGCTGATGAATACTTTTGAAATTGCGGCAGCTAAGTGTGATGCCAGAATACAAGAAATTCGTCCTCAATTGATGAATCAGATACAGGCTCACCAAAATATAGATGTTACACATCATTCTCAAACTAAACACGTTACACAAAGCAGCGGGCTTTTCGGGTGGGTAAAAAAAACGCATGAATATGAGGAAATACATAATAGTGCAAACACGGCGAGTGTCATTAATAACATTACTCAGTATGCGGCTGAATGTCATAAGTATGTAAATAATGAATTCAAAAATATTTTTAATAAGGAAGAACTTTCTCGACAGATAAAAGAGATTGTACTATTTGCATTTCAAGAAAGCAAAGTTAGCTTTAGTGAAGATGATATTTTATTGCCTTTGCAAAGTATTTTGGAAAAGATTGTAATTCCTCACATAACCATTGATTTTGCCGAGTATATTGATGAAGTGGAGACTCGTTTTTCACATGGGGTTGCGGAAGATTCGGAAATACACGAATTAAATGCTTTGCAAATGAGATTGCTGAAGAAAATTGAGAACGAGTTTACTGAGCAATTGCTGAGGGCTTTGGCGGAAATTGATAGGACGCTTAACCAATTGTCTGTAAAATTTGCCGATCAAATTGAGGCTGATTTATGCGCAGAGTTAGAAAAGTTGAATAAGCAGGTAGGTGAAAAAAATCGTTATATAAAGAAATACTGTAATTTTGAGGATGTTATAAAGAAGCTAAAGGGTAGAATCGCGCCCTTTATATAAGCATCAATGGTAATATGCAGTGGGTTGGAACTAGTAGCATTAATATTTGTTTGAGAGGGGGAGTTGCATGGCTTTCCGTATTGATGAAGAGAGTGCAATGGACTTGGAAGCAGAATTAAAAAAACAACCGGTCCCAGAGGAGGGGAATCGATATATTGATGATGCAGATGCAGCTGTAGAATTAATAGCTCAGCTAATAAAAAATGGGCAAAGGAAATCTGACTTTTTCCAGAAAGAAGTAGAGCGAGAGATAAATACAATATTTTCTTTATTTACTGAAGTATCAATTGAAAATAAATTGGTCTTTTATGAACGTCTTATGGAATTGGCGGCTAAGCTTTCGGAAATACAAAAAGTTAGGAAGATACAGAATAAAGCCGTAGTCAGCTTTGGCGGGAAAGTGAGTGCCGGCAAATCTCGATTTATTAATGCTATATCCGGCATCGGAGATACATTACCTATTGGCCAAGAGACGACGACTGCAATACAGACATATATTATTAAGGCTGATGTGAATGCAATTTCTGTAAACAGTATTGACGGTTATACGTTGAAGATATCTCCTGAAGGTTTGAATGCAATGGCACATGAGTTTAAGGATGTTTATGGCTTTGGATTGGCTTCTTTTGTGGATAGTATTATTGTCGAGTCTAAAGATTATACCTTACCAAGTGGAATCGCATTGTTGGATACGCCTGGATATACGAAGTATGATTTTGAGAGTAATTCTAAGCGAGTTATTTCAGATCGGGAGCGGGCTTATAGTCAGATTAGTGCTTCCGACTATCTGATATGGCTTGTGGACATTGAGAGTGGCACTATTATGGAAGATGATATTCAATTTATGGAATCTCTTCATCTAAAGACTCCCGTTCTTATTGTATTTACGAAAGCTGATTTGAAAGAAGATAAAGAAATCGCCCAAATCATTGATAGCGCTCAGGAAACTATGACCCAATCATCTGTAGAATTTTTTGGAATAACGGCATATTCGGCTAGCATGAGAGAAGAAGTTAATGGTGATAAGATTGATAAATTTTTCGAATTGGCATTAACTAATAATGTAAAAACTAATGACATTTTAAAGGCTTTTGATGGCATAGAGAAAAATATGCGAAAAGAAATTGAAAAAATGATTAATGAGAATAAAAAAAGCTCACGATCTCTATTTGCATATATTTCTAGAACTGATAGGATTATGGACATTCGTACCCTTACATCTATATGGGGGGAAAAAAACCAAGCCGGTTTTGAGTTAAATGGATTGCTTAGGAGATATGGTGAGAGAATGGAAGCGTTGAGAACTCGGTTTAAAACAGTTTTGGGCGCGGGGGATTTATCCAATGATTAGTGCAGCAGAGTATTTGAAAGTTTTGGGTAAAGTAATGCGTAGTAAAGGAGTAAAAACTGTCGAGCTTGATCGAGAAGAATATAATAAATTATATTATTTGCTTCATGATGAGTTTTATGTGGAGCTACGTAAATCATCGTACCCGTATGTAGCGGATAGTGCACGGAAATATGAAGAATTGATGTCAGAGCTGGAGTCATTGTATTGTTGCCCTGAAATTATAGGAAAAAAATGTGTGCTTATTTCTATGTATTGCACAACAGGTATTTTTGATATAGGTAAAGATATATTTCTAAATGGCAGGCTGACAAAGCAAATGAAGAATCTTTTTACGCAGATTCCACTGATTATCGTAGACTCCCCAAAAGAGGATGAAGTAGATATAATTAATTATGCTAATGAAAGAATCTCTTTGTCGGTGAGAGAGCTGAGGCTCTTAGTTATAGAAAGCAATAAGCGGAAAATTGCATTAAATAAAATTATTCAATACGTTATAATCAAAACTCAAATATTCGATCCTGATTTGTGTATTGTCTCTGACAATATTTATGGGAAATGTAACAATCTGTTTTTACGATCAATATCACAACGGATTATGATACTTGATTCGAAAAGAATAAAGCGTATAGATAAGCGGCATTTAATGCAGGTTTCCGCATTGATGGTGGCTGATGAAATCGCCTCTTCGGTGAGAAATAAGAGTTGTTTTAGGGGAATTCCCGTTATTAGCTTTAATGAACTGATAGATTATATTACGCATGAGACATACCTTACTTTATATGGTATTTGGGAAGCGTTTGCTGCGGTAGCAACACAAATAGTAGGTTATTATCGCAATCAAAACAAACAGGTCAAGGCTTTGCTGCAAGCGGTTACCGGTGATATTGTTCGATTGGATGGTGATAAGGAACTGACATTGCGGCTAGTTCGTAAGGAAGGCGAAGAAAGACTTGCAAGATTGGATTTTGAGTTAAAAAAAATAGAGAATTCTTTGGAAAAAATAGATACGTCCGTTGTAAATATTTGCAATAGATTCGGAGAAAAGTGTATTACAGGAAAACATATTCCACGCTATGTGTGGGATGATATTTTTACGGCTTTGTTTTGTTGTCAAAATTTTGACAATGGGATGGGTAAAAAAATATTGAATCGTATACAGTCACTGGGATATGGTAATTATAAAATGGTCCTAGATTATATACAATCATTACAAGGAAAACAAGTAGCTCAAAGTGCTATAGAGATTGAGTCTGACTCTTGGGAAAAAGCAAGAATGTTAGTGGCGTTATTGGATTTTGAAGATATACCCAAAGTGCTTTTGGAAAAATATGTGAAAGTATTAGGATGGAAATGTAGGACCGGGAAAGAATTTTATGCAAAGGCGCTTGTAACTGACGATAAACATAAAAGTTTTTTACTACAAAAAAGCTTAAAGAATGGATATGCGAAAGCGGGATTGACGTTATTGGACCGATACAAAAATGGAGATAAGTTTGTCAATTTACTTGCACTTGTTAATTCATTGGTTCCTGAAGCCTGTATGTTGCTTGGTAAACAAAAGATGCAAAAGCACTTTGGTCAAGAACGCCATGTTGATTTATCGAATGAAGCATTCACGTACTATAAAATTGCTGCGGCCCAGGGGAGCTTACTAGCTATTGGAGAAATTGTCGACGTTATATTTAAAAGCTGTTTTTCAACAGGGGAACAGGTAGTGAAAAACAAGTCGCCACATGTGGCTTATGGCGTACGGAAAAATAGATGCATGGGGCATAATCAGGAGACGATGATTAGATATGGACATCTAGCTTGTCAGGCATGCCGATTTTTGATTAGAAAACTTTATAAAGTAGAGCATTATACTGAAGTCTTAGGCATTATTCTTTTTTCCTTAAAAGAAGATTTATCCGAATCACGGAGGTGCCTAGTGAGAGCACGGAGTGGACTTGCTTATTATTGTAAGGGCTATATGTATGAGTTTGGAGATGGCGGCGCAGCGAATTTGGAATTGGCAATCAAGAATTATGAGGAAGCAATGCGTCGAGGTTTTCTTAGCAAAGCCTGTGTGAGGCTTGATAAATGCCGTTTAGAAAAAGACCAATACATACATAAACAAAAAAGTAATGATGTCTATCAGGCGGATTCGGACTATGAGGTAATTAGCCGTGAAGTGTCTGTAGAAGTTGATGATGGATGTTTGGCTCCGGGGACACAGATTTTAATGGCAGATGAAACTTGTCAACCTGTTGAAAGTATTAAAATCGGTGATAAAGTTGTGGTATATAATCACTATCAAGGGCGTTTAACTATTGCATCTGTTATTGCCAATGTCCATGACATGGCAAATAAAAAAGAGTATGAAGTGATTAGTCTTCGGTTTGAAGATGAGCGATTAATTAACCTTGTACAGTCTCATGTTTTATTTGATATGACGGAATGGCAATATGTATGGATTGATTCTAGGAATGCGGCGGAATATGTCGGACATGATTTTGTAATATATGATAAAGGCAGATTAAAAAGCTGTAAGTTATTAAGTTTTGTCATTGAAGTTAGAAATACTCGTTATTATGCACCTATTAGTAAATATCATTTGAATGTTTTTGCGGAAGGCCTTTTGACAATGCCCCCAACAAAATTGACAATGAGTCTCTTTGATATAAAAAAAGATATGACGTATGATTTGTCGATAGTAAAGGAAGTCGGAAAGACATCGTATGAAGAAATTAAAGACTATATTTCTCCGGAAGAATATGCAGACTTACCTTGTGAACACCTGAAGTCTGTGCTAGCTCTTCGTAGGTGCACAATGGAAGACTTTGCGAATGTAATGAAACTTTATAGGCAGCAAAGCCAGTATATTCTTCAACAGAAGTAATATGAAATGTATCATGAATAAAATGAGCGGAGGTGAGAGAGTATGTTTCGTGTTTTTTATGATGTCGAAAGTGAGATAGTTATTGCTGAGTACTAGTTTCTTGTGGTTCGGAGAATTTGTGTGCTATTGTGAGACCAATATCTATTTTGATATTGGTCCAGCTGGCGATTCTGAGAAAGTAGAGAATAGGAGATAAGCGTGGTTGAGTATTTGACTAATTTGGGCCGATGAAGAGGCTGTTTGGAGAAGATTTTAGTGAAAAGAGGATGAGAATCGTTTTGCCGCATGAATTGCAAATGGATGACATGGCTATGACTATCACTAAAAATTGATTTAAATACCTTTACCCATTAGGCGGCGAACTGAATGATGTAAGCATAGGGGAGTGATTGTTTTAGATAGAGTCATAATGATGTTGCTAAAATAGAAAGGTCGACTTAACAAACATGTTGTTAAGTCGACCTTTCGCTACCAATAGTGCAACAGGTATGAAACAATTGATTTGGCAAAAATCTAGTTGACATTGATAAATACGGTATATAAAGAGCCGGGGCATATTCCTTGATATAGAAAATCATTTTAAAACACATTTGTTTTTACATTTTAATAACAAATTAATAACAAATATGATACAATAAAAATATATAGAGTATATATGGCAAGTATGAATAATGCGTATTGGCAGAATCTTTTAAGGAGATTTTCTATGAGTCATGTATATATAACGGAAGACGGAGCTAGAATATCTAAAAGCGGAGGATATTTTGTACTAAGCCGGAGTTCGGAAGTTTTATTTGAAGTACCGGAAGAAACATTGGAGAGTTTGACGCTTATCGGTAGAGTTGAGTTATCTTCGGGGGCGACAGCGCAGTTGTTGCAGAAAGGGATTCCGGTTACATGGTTATCGAAGGGCGGCTACTTTTTCGGGCGATTAGAGTCAACCCGGCATTGTAATGCCGTAAAGCAGGCTAAGCAAGTTGTCTTAACCGGTGGCCCCTTATACTTATCTATGGGGAAATCGATGATTGAGGCAAAGGTCCATAATCAACAAGTCTTGCTGAGGCGTTATAACCGAGAATTAGAAAGTGATTTTGTACGACAAAAGGTAGAGCAGCTTTCACGAATAAAGCATAAGATCATGCAGGTGCCGAATCGCTCAGAATTGATGGGCAATGAAGGTTTAGCGGCTCGAATATATTTTGATGCTCTGAGTGAACTGATAGAACCGGAGTTTCGCTTTAACGGACGGACAAAGCGACCGCCACAGGACCCCTTCAATGCCGTTATCGGGTTTGGGTATACGCTATTGCTGTACGAGCTGTATACCGCATTATCTAATGTGGGGTTGCACCCTTATTTCGGCTGTCTTCATGCATTGAAGCATCGTCATCCGGCTTTGGCGTCCGACTTAATGGAGGAATGGAGGCCTGTTATTATTGACAGCTTGGCCATGAGTCTTTTTAACAGGCATCAATTAAAAGCGGAACACTTTGAGCATACGGAAGATGGCGTGTATTTGAATCGAGAAGGACGCTATATTTTTTTGCAGGCCTATGAGAAGCGGTTGCGTACATCGAATAAATATTCGGATGAAAAGCAATCGTTTCGTCAATCATTGGTTAATAGAGCGGAAATGTATTCTTTGGCTATTATGGAAGATGATGAGTCATGTTATCGGCCCATGAGATTGAGGTAAGAATATGACATACTTTCGAGAGAACCATGACGAACGTAAATATGTTATTTTAGTCATTTATGACATTGGGGATAATAAGCGACGGGCTCAGATGGTGAAGTGCCTAGAAAAATATGGCATTCGGGTTCAGAAATCGGCATTTGAAGTATATATTTCCAAAAAGAAATTAGTTAAGCTAGAAGCTGAGGCCGGCAGTATTATAGATATAACATGCGATTCTCTGAGAATTTATGCTTTAAAACACAATACAGCTATTAAAACTTGGGGAATCGGTTGTTGTAAGGCTGAAGATGTCATTATTTTGTAATATATGGAGATGAAGTAGATGGATCAATTGGAAGCAAGGTTACAAAAGGCGGCCTTATTGCATGATATAGGGAAAGTTTACCAACGCTCCGGGCTTGGACAGGGGACACACTCGGAGGCCGGTGTAGCATTTTTAAAGCCCTATTACGAGAATGACGATAGTTTGGCGTTGAGAGCTGTTAAATATCATCATGCTGATATGGCTAAACGCCTTACGGAAGACGATGATTTATCTTATATTGTATATGAAGCTGATAACATAGCGGCAGGGACGGATCGGCGTGAAATGCAGGATAGTGAAAGTAGCGGCTTCGATAGACGCGCCAGTTTGGAATCTGTGTTTAACGTGTTCGGGGCTAATGAGAGTAGCGGGAAGACAGCTTACTATCTACGTGGGTTAATGAAGGATAAAGATATGTTGTACCCTCAGCCCAAAACAGATATTCAAGCTCCCGTGTCTATGTATAAGGAGATTATTGAAGACCTGAAGAAAAATTTCGAAAGACGCAAGCCTGATGATATGGAAGTAAATGAAATGCTCCAAGTATTGGAGGCAACTCTTTCATATATTCCGTCCAGTACGGCGACCAATCAACCGGCAGATATATCCTTGTATGAACATGTAAAACTTACGGCAGCCTTTGCAGCGGCTATGTATCGCCGGTTTAAAGCTGAAGGCATAGAGGATTACAAATCTTATTGCTTCGGAGAAAAAAATGAAGATTGTCGCGAGAAAGCCATGTATTTACTGGTTTCCGGTGATATATCGGGTATTCAAAAATTTATTTATACCATTCCTTCTAAGGGCGCGTTAAAGAACCTGCGCGGACGGTCCTTCTATTTGGAAATATTGACAGAACATGTAGTTGACGAGTTGTTGACCATGACCGGACTTAGTCGGGCGAATCTTTTATATACAGGTGGCGGGCATTTCTACTTGCTAATGCCTAATACGGAAGAGGTTGTAAGTCAACTGCAACAGTTTGAAAACTTGCTGAATGCATGGTTCTTGAAGCACTTCGGAAATCGCTTGTATATTGCCTTCGGTTGGAGCGAATTTTCCGCCAATGAGATTATGTCCAAGGGAACGGGAATAGGGAGTGTCTACCGTCGTGTCAGTAAAATCCTGTCAGAACGGAAATTACGGCGCTATTCAAAAGAGCAATTGAAGGATATGTTTGATTGGGGCAGCGAGTTAAACTCTGTAGGGGACGGGATGCGTGAGTGTAACGTTTGCCATACGTCGGCTAATCCCGATTTGTTGCGACCGTATGTGTTAGGTGATGACGGTACCTTAGCTTGCGATACTTGTAATGCCTTAGCACAGTTGGGACAAGACGTTTTAAATAAGGATGTCTTTATTGTTACTAGTACAGCGGAAGGGGGAATAGGACTTCCCGGCTTCGGTGAGGAGCGGTACTTGGAGGCGGTGACGCCGGCAGAAGCAGAACAACGTGATGACCTTGTTCGTGTGTATGTAAAAAATAAGGTTTGGACAGGTGAAAAGATGGCGACCCGCCTTTGGGTCGGTGATTACAGTGTAAGAAAAGATGATGGAAGCGGTTGTTTGGAATTTTCCGAACTCGCCGAACTAAGTGGCGGCGGAAAAGAGAAAGCCGGGATTGAACGTATCGGTGTCCTACGAGCTGATGTGGATAATCTGGGCGCCGCCTTTGTTGCCGGTATTTCTCGAGAATTCGCAACTGTAACGAGGACGGCTGTATTATCGCACCAGCTATCCGTGTTTTTTAAACGATATATTAATGAACTTTGCGAAGGAAATGTTAACGGTATTAATGAAAAGGAATACAGCCAATTTAGCTTGTTTAGTCGAGAGAAGGATAAAAAAAGAGATGTCCATATCGTTTATTCAGGTGGTGACGACATGTTCATTGTCGGTGCCTGGGATGACTTAATCGAATTGGCTGTTGATATTCGGCGAGCCTTCCGGCGCTTTACCAATGATAAACTGACGTTTTCGGCAGGTATCGGTCTATTTAAGAGTGCCTTTCCTGTCTCGCAGATGGCGAGGATTGCCGGGGAGTTGGAAAGCTACTCAAAGAAGAATACAGGGAAGAACAGTATTACCTTGTTCGGAGCGTCTGCAGACGACGGCCCGTATAGTAATCCAATTGCTTATAAATGGGAGGTTTTTACGGATAAGGTATGCGGGCAGAAGTTGGATTTTTTACAGAGATGCTTTTATTTTGATGAAAAACAAACGGAAGAGAATAAACTGTTTATAGGTAAGGGGGGCTTGTATCGGATTATGCAATTAATGGCCGAGTGTGAGGCAAAGCATATTAATATTGCCCGCATTGCCTATACGTTGGGACGCATGGAACCGAAAGACCGTAATAAGATGTCCGCCTATAATGAAATTCGAGAAAGTATTTATAAGTGGAGTTTGAATGAAAGTGATCGCAGTGAGCTGATAACTGCCATTCAACTGCTAGTGTATTCATTACGAGTATAAAATGAGGTGAGTAGAGTGGAAGACAGAATCGAAAGGGCAGAAATAGATATTGTAGAGAGAGCCGAAAACGTGATGAAATCCTTGAAAGATGAAAGTGACGGTAGCGGTAGCAAACAATACGGAAGTAATCGTCCTGTAAAGATGATTACAGTTAGTCAGATTCGCAAATTTTTGACAGCTGTAAACTCCCTGACAGATAAGGTTGAACGTTATAAGGTGAAGCATCTTCGGAAGGGTGAACAGGTGCTTGAACTGTCAATGGATTTGGCAGCAGAGGTAAAGTATTTAAAAGTGAAGTTAGCCTATCAATCGGGCAGAGAAGCCTCCGTTAAAGCATTTGAAAGAAAAGCCGGTTTATTAAAGGAAATCAGCAGTATCGGCAGGGACCTTAATAAATACATGAACTTTGCCAGATATGTAGAGGCTTTGGTGGCATACCATAAATATTATGGAGGTAAAGACTAATGAGTGAACAAGGCGTATTGCGCGGAAAGTTAATGATAACGGGAACCTTAAGATTAGTGACAGGCCTTCACATAGGAGCTGCCAAAGACTTCGCACCCATAGGAGCTGTAGACAGTCCCTTTGTTCGCGATCCGTTGACAAAGGAACCGGTTATTCCCGGCAGTTCTTTGAAAGGGAAGATGCGTACCTTATTGGCTAAGGCGGAAGCGACAGGATACATCTTAAATAAAATTGATGACGATTCGGAATTACTGAAACGACTTTTCGGAAGTGCCGGAAAAGATAATGCCAGACCTTCTAGATTACAATTTTACGACTTAAGAATGACAGACGAAAGCGTTGAAAAATTTAATGCTCTTGATTTGGATACCTATATCGGTGAAGTTAAGTTTGAAAATACGATTAGTCGATTAACAGCAGTGGCTAATCCCAGACAAATCGAGAGAGTTCCTGCCGGTGCAATATTTGATTTTAAGCTTGTGTACAATATTGAGCGGGAAGATGAGCTTAAAGAAGATATGCAGGCACTTGGAACGGCTTTGCAGTTATTGGCAAGCGATTACTTAGGAGGCCATGGTTCTCGTGGCTACGGTAAGGTTGCTTTTGAAAATCTTACGGTTCAGGATAAATTTGTTAAGAATCGCGAGGTCGTTGATTGTAATGAGTGTGAAAATTGGTTAAAAGGGATGTAGATAATGATGATATCATATCTGTATCAATTAGAATTTGATACGCCGATCCATTTCGGCACTGTTGAAGCAGGCGGCGGACTCGAGTCAATTACATATACATACGAGTCGGATAGGTTGTTTAGCAGCCTATGTTGTGAATTAGGTGAAAACGGCGACAATGATGGAATTTTCGACTTAGTTGAAGCTGTTGATTCGGGACAATTGGTGTTCTCCGACTTATTTCCCTTTGCTGAAGTGAGGGGCGATTGCCAATTATATGTCCCTAAACCGGTTTTACCGATTGAACGGCCTGAGTCTGATGAAAATTGGTCCTATAAAGAGGCCTGCAGTGCATCGGTTGCCAAGAAGACGAATAAAAAGTTGGAATTTATTCGCGTGTCGGAAGTAGATGATTATATACAGGCATTAAAGACGGGTAAAGCCTTTAAAGGTGGCGTTGATTTCGGGGCTGACTGGTTGACAGAACAGGTTAATTGCCGAGGTGATAAGCCCTTGCCGTATTATGTAGGGACCTTTGTATTTGCAAAAAATACGGGCCTTTATGGAATCATTCAAGGGGAAGAGAGCATAGTGCAGCGTAGCTTGGACCTTTTAGGACAGTTGGGACTTAGTGGCATTGGTGGCAAAAGAAGCAGCGGTTATGGAAAATTCCGTTTTCATGACGACCCGTTTATATTGGATGAAGAGCCGCCGTATGAAGATGCCATAGAGTTAAAACGACGTTTGGATGATAAAACTGCACAATGGCATATGAATATGTCTCTCCTTATACCCCATATAGGAGATATTGATGATATTAAACAGGGCTTTTATTCCTTGAAAAAAAGAAGCGGATTTGTATCGTCTTTAGGTTTCGGGTATGTGCATAAGCGACATGATATATATGGAATTGCATCCGGATCGTGTTTTAAAAGTCGACCTGTCGGTGAAATAGCTTCTATGGAAAATGATAAGGGGCATACTGTATATCGCAACGGAAAGGCCCTGTATCTGGGGGTGAACGCATGACAGTAGGACGAAGAATAACCAAAGATTTTGAAATAGAGTGTTTGTCACCTGTCCATATAGGTAGTGGAGACAAGTTGACGGCGGCAGAATATATTTTTGATGAAAAAGCTCGTCAGGTGTATTTTGTTGACCAGGCACAATGGATACAATTTTTATTTAGGAAAAAACTTACAGATGAGTTCTCTCGATATATTGAGCGTACTGCTGAACAATTGGGAAGAAAAGGCCCCTTCCAAGGGCAGTTGTTGTGGGATTGGCTTACACAAAAAGGGATTCGACCTGATGAAATTCGTAATCTTGCAGGTACAATCGGACATGTTCATACCAACAATCCTTTAATAGATCGACGCTCAGTGAATGATATTGCCAGAAATGTTACGGATGCCTTCGGCTCTGTGTATATTCCCGGTAGTTCCATAAAAGGTGCTTTGCGGACAGGCCTTTTTAGTAATGCGATTCTTAAGCATAAGAATAACTATGTAGGCGAGTGGCAGCGCATTGAACAAACTGTATTTAATGCGAGAACGCAAAGAGACATCAATCAGTTAAGCCGCGTAGACGGTGATTTAGGAATAAGTGTATTCCATAGATTGGATTTACAAGATGAACATGGGAAATCTTGCAGGGGTGCCGTTAATGATGTCTTGCGCGGCTTGATAGTAAGTGACGCAGCCTGTGTAGAACCCGTGTGCAATACGGTTATTGTACAAAAACTCGATGGTTCTTTGGCTAAGACCGAGGGTATGAATCCTTGCAGGTTGCCCCTATTTCGTGAATGTATTCCAGCCGGGACTCGGTTGCGCTTTTCCGTTACTGCTGATTTAGACATGTTGAAAGTAATCGGTATTGGAAGTATTGGCGATATTTTTTCGGTAACTCGTGAATATGTGATGAGAAACTTGAAGTTTCAGGAACATGCATTCACTCGTGCGTTCGGCAGGCAGTTTTTTGCCGCTCAAGCATTTAATGAGGCGAAGCAGGCAGATTTATTTCTTGGTGGCGGAACGGGTTTTCAGTATAAAACGATTATATATGACTTGGCGCCGAATGGGGAAAAGGGGCGTGCTGTTATTACAAAGTATTTAGATGTCGTTTTTCCTAAGCATAAACATAAAATTAAGGATAAAGATATATCGCCGCGTACCGTAAAACTGACTAATCAAGGGCAGGGACACCAGTTAATGGGACTTTGTCGAGTAAAAGAGGTATAGAAATGTTACGCTTGCTGGAATATGAGGTATCAGCGTCAACGGGGATTCGCCTTCATCCTTCCATGGGTTCCGTCATTCATGGAGCCCTTATGGAAAAGTTGGGAAAAGAGTGGGGAAATGTATTGCATGAAATGACTGTGCGTCCCTTTCATCAATACCTGTTTTTCCATCGGAAACGCAGGGTTTTTATCTGGCGTGTGGGTGTTGTTGATGATGCCTTATTTGATGCCTTTGCGAAAATATGGGAGCCTCGTAAGCTGTATTTAAAGAAACATGAATGCGATTTGTGCTTGAACGGCCCAATGATTCTTGCCGAGACTACTTTTGATACATTGGCAACGCAGGCATTTACAACGGATCTCTTGCCTTATGGTTGTAGGCTGACGTTACATACGCCCACAACCTGTAAACACGACGGTGCTTATGACGTGTTTCCCAACCTTAATCGTGCTTTTTACGGACTAGATAATAAGTGGAACGCTTTTTCGGAAGAACTTCGTTTAGAACAAGAGGGTTTGGAAGCCGTCTTAGGCAATGCATGTAGAATCGGTAAGTATGAACTGCGATCCGCCCTTTTTTCATTGGAGGGGTCTCGTATCAATGGGTATGAAGGCATGATACAGCTGAACTTTCGAGGAAATGAAATGACAAAAAGGATTATCATGTTGTTGTTAATGTGGGCGTCATTTATCGGTATCGGGATAAAGACCGCCTTGGGTATGGGCGGTTGCTCATGTGAATTCTTATATAAGGAGTAAGGGACTATGCAATATTTATTTACCCCGGTTGGCAATACAGATCCTGTTCGTGACTACCACGATGGGGGTATGCTACATATCTTAAGGCATTATAAAATCGATAAGGTGTTCATATTCCTAACGGCGGATATGGAAGAAAAAGAGGAGCAATGGCATTGCTATTCTCTCGGTGTGAAGAAAGTGGCTCCGCAGTGTGAGATTGAATTTATTAAAAGCGGAATAACGGAGCCGCAAAATTATGAAAAGTTACTTTATTTGCAAGAGAAATTCGATGAGTTGTTTGAGCAATTTCCGGACGTTAAATGGATTTTGAATATCAGTTCGGGAACTCCGCAGATGAAGACGATTATGTCTTTCTTATCTGTTGATTATCCCTCGTGTACAGCGGTACAGGTCTCGAATCCGCATGTTGATAGGGACAAGGTGGCCGGTCATTGTGAAAAGAAAGAATATGTCGAGATGTTGGAGTGTAATGAAGATGATGATCCGAGTAGCCCTAATCGTTGTACCGAGCCGCCCCTGTTAATGATTAGAAGGCATGGGCTGAGACTTCAAATAGAATCTTTGGTTCGTAATTATGAATATGGAGGAGCCCTTCAGCTTGTGGAACAAAATCGAAGACTGTTTTCAGATACGACTGAAAGGTTATTGCGGCACGGTGTGTGCCGGACTATGTTAAATTGGCGCGAGGCCAATAAAATTATTTCTGATTATAAAGGGAAAATACTCATGCAGAGTCCCAGTGATTTCTCCGAGTATTTTCAATTAATGGAACTGCGTCAACGTAAGGAACAGTTATCCGAATTTATTGTTAAGCTGTCGCCCGTCTTAATGGGGTTAGGCTTTAAATATTTAGAATGTATAAAGGGCTTTGATTTGCTGCAATGTGGTAGGGAATTGGATAGAAATGGTGAACGTGTATTTAGATGGGATTGTAATAAGGCACGAAAATATAACCCCGAATTGCAGGACTATTTAGATAAAAAATATCCCGGTGGCATGAAGGATGGCCCCTTGTATTTTCAGACCATTATGTCACTCTGTGAGTATTATAAGGTGACAACTTTAAAATCTGATGCCCTACATAATGAAATAACGACGGCTTTTAGTAAATTGAGAACTGTAGAAGAGACGGCGCGAAACCCGATAGCTCATAATATTTGCAACATGACGGAGGCTCGATTAGAAGAAGAGACGAAGAAGCAGTTGCTAGAACCTCTGAATTCGGCAGGAATTTTAAGGATTTTGCGTAAGGTTTATAAGGATATTTATAAAAAGAATATGGCTTGGACTTATGATGGATTGAATGATTGTATTGTTGAAAGTTTACAGACCTTTCCGATGTAGCAGAAGATGTAGAGGTTTCAGGTTATCTCTTACAACACAAAAAGGACGCATGCATAGCATGCGTCCTTTTTTCATCTCCTACTAACTTCCCCCACTTCCTACTTCCGAATCTCAGCCGTATCAAGCAGGGTGCCGTCAGGTAAGAAGCATTGGAAGCGGATGGTGTCGGCAGTGGCTTCCATTGTCATGTAGTTGTCCGTTTCGGGCTGGGACGGTACGTAAAGGTCCAAGGTGTGTTGTTTCCACAGGCTCGGGTAGCGTACGTCG